>Ga0209398_1001749_pt1 | contig 10742 bp, 10 predicted proteins | sample AshMeaBigSpring_FD_184125 | JGI IMG/M metagenome (GOLD analysis project Ga0209398, IMG submission 184125) | Groundwater microbial communities from Big Spring, Nevada to study Microbial Dark Matter (Phase II) - Ash Meadows Big Spring (SPAdes)... | ecosystem: Environmental > Aquatic > Deep...
TCACGCCGCCCGGGGAGCCGCCGCGGCAAACTCGGCGGCAGAAAGCGATAGCACGCTCAACAGCCCGCCGCCACGCCCGTAGAACTTGACCTCGTCCTCTTCCACGAACCAGATGGCGACCGCGTCGCCGTCGTAGAATCGGTGGCCGCAATAGTGGCCATTGCGGATCAGGACCGTCTCGCGGCGGGAATCCGAACCGGCCACACCCAGGCGATGAAAGGTCTCGCGGATCAACTGGCGAACGCGCTCCAGGCGGTGCGTTTCGGGCATGGCGATGATCCACTCTGACGTGAGGTGGCCAAGGGTCGTGGTAACCGTTCACGCGCCCGGGGTCTGGTCCATTTTTCGGCCGATCAACTCGACCACGCGGATACGCGCTGGCCGAAAACATGGACCTGACCCCCTGGAATCAGGGAAAAACTTCCACCGAGTTGTGAACGGTTACGGGTCGTGAACGTGCCGTCCGCCATAAGCATCGGACCGACGGAGGTGCCGTCTTGCCATCACGCCGCTCGGCCGATCGATCTGCCATAGACGTGAAAGTGCCGTGTGGACGGCACATCCGACCGGCGATGGCGGCAAGCTGTACCGGTATTGTCGCGGGCGCACGACCGCACCTTGCCGAATCGCCGGCAAAGATGGGTTGTTCGGGTCGCAGGCTTGCAACCTCGGCCGGGGGGAGCGGGGCCGATGAACACCTTTCTGCGCAGTTTTCCGCTCCTGCTGGCCCTCGGCTATCCCACGCTGCTGACCTGGGTCTATTTCGACCTCCTGGCGGAATCCGAGGCGGGCGTTCAGCAGACGGTGTACGGCCTGGGCAAGTGCCTGCAGTTCGCGTTTCCACTGGCCTGGTATCTGCTGGTGCAAAAACAGAGCCTCCGGCTGCGGGGTTCCGCCCGGGCCAGCGTCCTGGCAGGCCTCGCCTTCGGCGGGGCGGCGGCCGTCGCCACGGGCATGCTGTTTCACTTCGTGCTCGCCCCGGCCGGTCTCTTTGCCGGTGGTCCGCAGGAGGCGATCCGTGCGAAGGTAACCGGCTTCGGCATCCGCCACGCGGGGCAGTACGCGGCCCTGGCGGTCTTCTACTCGCTGATCCACGCCCTGCTGGAGGAGTACTACTGGCGGTGGTTCGTGTTCGGCCAGTTGCGCAGGACCTGGAGGCCCTGGTCGGCGATCACGGTCTCGAGCCTTGCTTTCGCGGGCCATCACGTGGTGGTCCTGGCCCAGTTCTTCGGCGGGTTGTCCGCGGCGACGATCTTCTTCACGCTCTGCGTCGCGTGTGGCGGGGCCTTCTGGGCGTGGCTCTACGATCGTGACCGCTCGCTGGTCGCACCTTGGTTGAGCCACATGCTGGTGGACGCGGGCATTTTCGCCGTGGGTTACAGCCTGGTTCGCGAGGTGCTGCAGTAAGCCGTCCCGGCCCGGCTGCGGGGTGCCGCCGGTACGCCGGGATGGCTGGACGACCGGCACCCCGCTACACTGCCGATGTGTTTCCGCCCGGTCCGGGAACGGGCGGGTGGCACCGGCCGCTTGGTGGAATTGGCAGACACGCAAGACTTAGGATCTTGTCCCGCAAGGGGTCGGGGTTCGAGTCCCCGAGCGGCCATTGGGCGGAGGGGTAACCGTTCACGGGCCAGGGTCTGGTACATTTTTCGGCCAATCCGCCCGACCTGGCGAAGACGCTCCGGCCGAAAACATGTACCTGACCCCCTCGAATCTGGCTAAATGCTCAGCCGGGGTGTGAACGGTTACGGCGGAGGGTCGTGGCGCGGACCGGGAGGAATCATTGATGCGACGAATCGTCACGGCCCTGCGGATCTTCGCGGCCGCGATTTTCAACGGCTCGATTGCCGCGCAGGCCCAGTTGCTGTTGCGCGGCGGGGCGGTCTCGCCGCAACCGGGGCTGGCCACCGAACCTGCGCCGCAGCGTCCGCCGGCGGCCCAGCGCAGCGAGGCGCTCGACCTGCTGGCTGCCTTGCAGCGCGAGGCCCGATTCGTCGACTTCATCCAGGAGCCGCTGGACGGCTACAGCGATGCCCAGGTGGGTGCGGCGGTGCGCGAGGTCCATCGCGGCTGCGCCGCGGTGCTCGAGCGGCTGTTTCAACTGGAGCCGCTCCTGCCGGACCCGGAAGGGGCCCGAGTGGAGGTCCCGGCCGGTTTTGACGCGGGACGCATCCAGCTGACCGGCAAGGTTGCGGGCACGCCGCCGTTCGCCGGGCGGCTGGTGCACCACGGGTGGCGCGCCGCCCGCTGCGAGGTCCCGATGTGGTCGGGCACACCCGAGGCCGCGCGCGTCGTGGCAGCGGCCGCGGTCGAGCTGGCGTGAACCCCCCCGGGCCGGGCGTACCCCCACGGCCGCGCCCGGGCGGGCGGCCCTGGCTGGCGTAACCGTTCACGCGCCCGGGGTCTGGTCCATTTTTCGGCCGATCAACTCGACCTCGCGGATACGCGCTGGCCGAAAACATCGACCTGACCCCCTGGAATCAGGGAAAATCTTCCACCGGGTTGTGAACGGTTACTGGCTGGCTGTCACAACCTGGCATCGGAGACGGGCATGATGACGGCCCCATATGCACTCGGCATCGACCTGGGAACGACCAATTCCGTGCTGGCGTACTGCCCGCTAGGACAGGAGCGGCCGGAGGTCGGGCTATTGCCGATCCCGCAGCTGGTGGCGCACGGCACGCTCGAATCGCACACGATGCTGCCCTCGTTCCTGTATCTGGCCAGCCGGCACGAACTGGGTCCGGGCAGCCTCGACCTGCCCTGGCAGTCCGGTCGTGACTTTGCCGTGGGCGAAATGGCGCGGCGGCAGGCGGCGGACGTGCCCGACCGCACGGTGGGCGGCGCCAAGTCGTGGCTGTGCCACACGCGTGTCGATCGCCGACACCCGATCCTGCCGTGGCATGCCCCCGAGGAGGTGGAGAAGGTCTCGCCGGTAACGGCATCGCGGAGGTACCTGGAGCACCTGGTCGCGGCCTGGCACGCGCGGTTTCCGGAGGCACCCTTTCACCAGCAGCAGATCGTGTTGACCGTGCCGGCTTCGTTCGACGCCAGTGCCCGCGAACTGACGCGGGAGGCGGCCCTGGCCGCGGGATTTCCCCAGGAGTTTCGGCTGCTGGAGGAGCCCCAGGCGGCGCTCTACGCCTGGCTGGCGGATGAAGGGGATCGGTGGCGGCGGCGGTTGACGCCCGGTGACACGCTGCTGGTGTGCGACATCGGCGGCGGGACCACGGACCTGACGCTGGTCCGTGCGACGGAGGACCAGGGCCAACTCGCGCTGGAGCGGATCGCCGTCGGTAATCATCTGCTGATCGGCGGCGACAACATGGACCTGGCGCTGGCTCACCACGTGGCGGGGATGTTTGCGGAGAGGGGAATCGCGCTCGACGCCTGGCAATCGGTTTCGTTGTGGCATGCGTGCCGCACCGCCAAGGAAACCCTGCTGGCCGCGGAAGGGCCGGAGCGGCACACGATTTCGGTCTTGGGCCGCGGCAGCCGGCTGATTGGCGGCACGGTGTCGGTCGACGTCGACCGCGAGACGCTCGCGCGGCTGTTTCTGGACGGCTTCTTTCCGACCTGCGCCGCCGATGCGCGCCCGGCGCGGCGGCGGGCCTCGGGGTTCCAGGAACTTGGCTTGCCGTTCGAAGCCGACCCGGCGGTGACGCGGCATCTGGCGGCCTTCCTGGGCGCCCATGCTGGCCAGGACGGGCCAGCGGTCAGGCCGAGCCGCGTGCTCTTCAACGGCGGCGTATTCAAGTCCGACCTGCTCCGCGACCGGATGCTCGAGGTGCTCGGCAGCTGGTACGGTCCGCTGCAGCTGCTCTCCGAGGCGCACGACCTGGATCACGCGGTGGCTCGCGGGGCCGCGTATTACGCCTGGTGCCGTCAGCGGGGCGGGATGCGGATCCGCGGCGGGACCGCCCGGGCCTACTACGTGGGGATCGAGACGGCTGGCCTCGCGGTGCCCGGTGCGCAGCGTCCCCTGCACGCGCTGTGTGTCGCGCCGATTGGCATGGAGGAGGGAACCGAAGTGGAGGTGCCCTCCGCGGAGATTGGACTGGTCGTCGGCGAGACGGCCCAATTCCGCTTCTTCTGCTCGGCGGTTCGCAAACAGGATCACGCGGGCACCTGGCTGACCACCTGGAGCCGTGAGGAGCTGACCGAAACGGACGGCCTCGAGGCGACGCTGCCGGCGGACGACCAGGCCCGCTCGGGATTCGGCCACGAGTATGTCCCGGTGCGGTTCGAATCGCGGCTCACCGAGCTGGGCGTGCTGGAACTCTGGTGCGTCAGCGTGCAGGGAGACCGGCGGTGGAAGCTGCAGTTCAGCGTGCGCGACGAGGCGGAGGCCTGAGACGATGTGCGCGGCGGCACAACGGGACCCGGCCGAGTTGCCGGAGGAAGGGCCCAGCCGCTTCGTGGTCGGTATCGATCTGGGCACCACCAACTCGGCGGCGACCTTTGTCGACACGGCGGCCCGTCCCTGGCGGGTGGAGGTCCTGGCCATCCCGCAACTGGTAGCCCCCGGCCAGGTGGAGGCGCGCGAGTCGCTGCCGTCGTTTCATTACCAGCCGGCCGCGGGCGAGTTGGCGCCGCACCGGACTATGCCGTCGGCATCTTCGCCCGGGACCACGGCAGCCAGGTGCCCGGGCGGATGATCGCGTCGGCCAAGAGCTGGCTCTGTCACACGGGTGTCGACCGTACCGCGGAACTGCTGCCCTGGCATCCGGCCGCGGACGTCCAGCGGCTGTCGCCGGTCACCGTCAGCGGACGCTACCTCGCGCACCTTCGCGCGGCTTGGGACGCACGCTTTCCGGACGAACCCCTGGCGCGGCAGGACGTCGTGCTGACCCTGCCGGCTTCGTTTGACGAGGTGGCGCGGGAGCTGACCGTGCAGGCCGCGGCCGAGGCCGGTTTGCCGCGGGTGGTGCTGATCGAGGAACCCCAGGCGGCATTCTACGCCTGGATCTACAAACATGCCGGTACCTGGCACGAGGAAGTCCGTCCGGGCGACAAGATCCTGGTTTGCGACATTGGCGGCGGCACGTGCGACTTCACGTTGATCCGCGTCCGCCGCGGCGCGGATGGCAAGGCGGTCTTTCACCGCGCGGCGGTCGGAGATCACTTGATCCTGGGCGGCGACAATTTCGACCTGGCCCTGGCGCATTACGCCGAACAGCGGCTGGCGGGCACGGCCCAGTTGGCGCCCCGCCAATGGGACCTGCTGGTGGGGCGTTGCCGTCAGCTCAAGGAGCTGTTCCTGGGCGAGGACCCTCCGCCGCGGATCACGCTCAGCCTGCCCGCCGGCGGGACGCGGCTGGTGGGCGGGAGCCTGCAACTGGAGCTGACGCGCGACGAGGTGCAGCGGACACTGCTGGACGGCTTCCTGCCCCGCACGGGCCTCGAGGCCAAGCCGGCCCTGCGCGCCTCGGGCTTTCAGGAATTCGGCTTGCCGTATGCCGCCGATCCAGCGATCACGCGCTACCTCGCGGCGTTCCTCACAGCGCATCGTGATCCGCACGGCGACAGCGCGCCCCCGGCGGCCGATCCGGCCCGCCCCGACATCGTGCTCTTCAACGGGGGTGTGTTCCAGGCGCCCCGGCTGCGACAGCGGTTGCTGGAAGTGCTTCAATCCTGGTTCGCCGAGAGCGAGCCGGGTGGCTGGCAGCCGCGCGTGCTGGACGGCGACCGGCTCGACCTGGCCGTCGCCCGCGGCGCGGCATACTACGGCATGGTCCGCCGCGGCGAAGGGGTACCGATCGCGGCCGACCTGGCGCGGAGTTACTACGTCGGTGTCCAGCCCGAGGCAGGCAGCGGGCCGCAGGCAACTCCCTCCGCCACGGCGCTCTGCCTGGTGCCGGCCAGCGCCGCGCCAGGCCAGGAGATCACCCTGGACAGCCGGCGGTTCCAGCTGGCCATCTCGCAGCCAATTGAGTTTCCTCTGTATGTCTCCAGCACCCGCCTGAACGACAACCCGGGCGACCTGTTGGCGGTTGATCGTCAGCAATTGAAGCCGCTCCCGCCGATCCGCACCGTGCTCCGCGACCGCGGCCGGAGCCGTTCGGAAAGTGTCACGGTCCAGTTGCACGGCCGCCTCAACGAGATCGGCACGCTCGACCTGTGGTGCCGCGAGCTGGATGGTCCGCGGACCTGGCGCATGCAGTTCGACGTCCGCGCCGCGACGCAGACCGACGTCGCCGAGCACATGGGACTGGCCGAAACGCAAGGCGTGCTGGACGAAGACGTGTGGGATCGCTGCGGGGCGATTCTCCAGCAGACGTTCGGCCCCCAGGCGGCCGCGCAACCGGCCTCCCTGATCCGCAGCCTGACGGAGGCGGTCGGCGCGGACCGCCAGCAGTGGCCGGCATCCTTGCTCCGCCGCATCTGGGAGGCGCTCCAGGAGCTGGCCGACGGGCGCCGGCGCAGCCCGGCACACGAGGCCCGCTGGCTGAACCTGCTCGGCTTCGCCCTCCGTCCCGGTTACGGCCTGGCCGTCGACGACTGGCGCGTGGCGCAAACCTGGCGACAGTTACAGGGAAAATTGTGCTACGCCGGCGCCGACTGTCAGACGGAATCCTGGATCCTGTGGCGGCGCATCGCGGGCGGACTGTCGGCCGGTCAGCAGCGGGCGGTCGCCGAGCCGGTCCTGGCAGCCGTGCGGGCCCTCGCGCGGCGGCTGAGCGCGGGCAGCAGCAGCGGCGGCGACGCCGGATTCAAGCCCCAGGACTCGCCCGAGCTCTGGCGGCTGCTCGGCTCCCTCGAACTGCTCGATTTCCGCATCAAGCAGGAGCTGGGCCAGCTCGTGGTCCAGCTGCTCCCCAAGCGCAAAATGCAAGCGGTCCGCCCGGCATTGATCTGGACGTTGGGCCGGCTGGCCGCACGGCGTCCGGTGTATGGTCCGCTCAACACGGTGCTGCCCCCCGAGACGATCCTCCCCTGGCTCGAGGCCGTCTGCAGCACGCACCCGGTCGACACGCTCCAGTTGCTGTCCGTCATGCAGATGGCGCGGCGCACGCACGACCGCTACCGCGACCTGCCGGACCGGGAGCGCAAGCAAGTGCTCGACTGGCTGCAACTCCACGCCGCGCCACAACACTACCAGACGCTCGTCGAAGCCGGCGGCCTGCTCGACACCGAGGAGCAAAGCCAGGTCTTCGGCGAAGCGTTGCCCGTGGGTCTGCGCGTCGTCATGTAGCGGGCGCTGCCGGATGCCCGCGGGGTTTCACTTCGCGCGGAAAGCTCGCCGGTCGTAACCGTTCACACCCTGGTCAAAGATTCACGATTTGCCGTGATGCCAGGGGGTCAGGTCCATGTTTTCGCCCCACGCCTGTTGACACGGTCGAGTCCGGCGGCCGAAAAATGGACCAGACCCCGACCCGCCCGCGGGGTTTCGCTTCGCGCGGAAAACTGGTCGATCTGTCCCCGCAACTCTTCGCGACCGGCCTTATCGCGCAAGCCGCTAGACTTTCCCACCGGCCGCTCCCCGGCGCGGAAAACCCTGCGCGGCCCCCGCAGGATGCCCCGAGAATGCTAAGCCGTAATAGTTGGTGAAGCGCTGCGGCCGTGTGGACGGTGCGCTGCGCATTGAGCAGTGCGCGCAGCGCGTGACGCCGACGCGCGAATTTTTGTCTCGGCTCGTTGACGTCGATATCGGCGCACTTAGAATTTGCTCGGCGCCCAACGGACGACGGCGCCGCGCACACCTCCGGCGCGGCAACCGTTCACACCCCGGAGGAGCATTTCGCCGGATTCGAGCGGGTCAGGTAGATGTTTTCGGTCTGCGCGTCTTCGCTGGGTCGGGCGGATTGGCCGAAAAACGCACCAGACCCCGGCCCGTGAACGGTTACCCGGCGCGGGACGCGTGGCGCGCGGTGATTGGCAGCGGTCAGGGCTCCTGGCGGCGTACTCATTTCATCGGACCTTTCTTCACGGCAAGTCAAAGGAACGCTCATGAATCGGATTTTTTTGTCGCATCCTGCTGGTGGTCAGCCTGCTCGCGGCTGCCCGTGTGATCGTGTTCAGCGCCATGTGCGGCACGCGCTCCAACTGTTCGTGCGCAGCGGAATGCTGCTGGGCGCCGCGGCGTGGCAGTTGCCGGTAAGTGCGGAGCCGATCGTGCTGTCGGATCTGAATTCCCAGGTCACGATCGACCCGGAAGCCGATGGCGGTCCGGCGGCGGGTGCCACCAGCTGGCGGGTGGATGGCGTGAACCAGCTGCAGCAGCAGTGGTTCTGGTATCGCGTGGGGCCGGAGGGTCCAGAGTTGCCTCTGGGCGGATTGCCCTACGTGGTGAATCTGAGCGATGGAGATCTCGACCCAGGTGCCGAACGCACCGTGATCCGGTATACGGCGGAGAGCCAATTCACGGCCGACGTGGACCTGACCGTGACGGGGGGCGCGCCGGGCAGCGGGAAGTCGGACCTGCAGGAGGTGATCGCGATCCACAACACCAGCACCCAGCCGCTCGACTTCCACTTCTTCCAGTACTCCCATTTCCGGCTGGGCGGGACGGCCGACGACACCGTCCAGATCAGCGGCGGGAACACGGCACGCCAGAGCGACGGAGTGATGAACTTTTCAGAGACGGTCGTCACGCCGGCGCCAACCGCCAGCGAGGTGGCATTTGCCAGCGCGACGCGAGACAAGCTGAACGACGCCGCGCCGGACGCCCTGGATGGCTCGATCGGTCCGGTGGGACCGGGGGACGTCACCTGGGCGTTTCAGTGGAGCAAGGTCATTCCACCGGGTGGATCACTGCTGATCAGCAAGGACAAGGGGCTGGCGGTGGTGCCGGAGCCTGGTTCCTCGGTACTGCTGGCGGTGGGGGCCGCGCTGTGGGCCGTCTTCGGCCTGCGACGCCGGCAGCGGGCCTGACACCCCGCCCGACCACGCTGCCCCAACAGCCTCCGACGTGGGGCCGGGGCCGGGGGTGGGGGAGAGTGGGACGTATGACGGCCCGGAAGGTCTGACCAGCCGCAGGATCAGGGCACTTGGGCGAAGGACGATGCGCCGCAGGCACATGGTCGGCCCGGAAGGGCCGACCTGCCCGGAGGACAAAAGGCCCCACCCGCCTTTCAGGCCGTTTGATCCGTGGCCGAACGCCAGAGCCAACCCGCCGGGTACAGGCTGGCGCGAACGACGTTTGTTTGAGGACACACTCAACTCGCGGGCCTGTTCCTGATCGGGTTCAGCGACCAGTCAGGCCGTCGGCACGCGCTCTTCGTTTTGGATCGTCACCTTCGGATTGGCGTTCCGCGGCGGGACAGGCAAACCCTGCTTCCTCAGCAGGTCCACCTGCTCGTGCATTCCCCACTTGGCCTTGTAGAGGCAATCTTCCACGGAGTGTCCCACCCCGCTGAACCCCTCCAGTTCCGGCGAAAAGAATCCAAAGAAATCCGGCTCGTCGGTAGCCTCGATAACCAAGGAAGTAAGCGTTCACGGAAGCCGGAAAGAAGACCCCCATCGTCGGCCATGATTTCCACACAAACTTCTCTTCCTGAAGCTCCAACCAGATCATCGCGAGGGCCAGCACGCTTCCAGCTACGATGCAAACGATCCAGATGGTGAAGCGAATCTTGTTCAGCTTCTCGAGATTCACCATACGAGTTCCCTGAGGGGCCCAGCCCGGATTATTCATCAACCTGATGAGTTCCGTTGCAAGGTGAAGCAAAGAAACAGGTTGTGGCTATCTTCCCAGAAACACCGCGCACATCAGCCGGCACGCGCTAGTGTCCGGTTCTCCCCAATTCCAGCAAAACCGGACTCTAGCGTGCTGCGGCTCATGAATAATCCGGCCTAACGACCTGCGTAACCGGGCGCCGACGCGCGAAGCGCGGAAGGAACCGAAAAGCGCAGCTCTTCGGCGCTCCGGTTGACGCAGAGGTTAGACCGCACTACTCCACTTCTTCGAGTTTGCGTCCCCGGCCCGCGCGAATACTTGCCCTCGCGCTCTCGATGCGCTCTAGAAAGCGCGGATCGTTCTCGAGCTTGTAGTCGAACCAGTCCTCATCAGACTCGAACCCGATCAGTACGCCGGCAGGTTTCCCATGCCGGGTAATCAGGATTTCCTGCTGGGTGGCCTCCCGCAGGTAGCGCGAGAGATCATCTTTCACTTCTGAGAGGGGGACTTCCTTGACTCTGGCTTTCCGAACTCTGCGAGCCATTTCTCTGCCTCTGATTTCTGCACGATTGCGAGGATCTCGACGTTCGTGCCTGGGATGTCGTAGAACACTCGGATCTCGTCGATCCGAAGCCGGTACTGCGGGCGAGACAACCCTTTCAAGCGCTTGATTCGGCTCTTACTCGGCTTGGCCGGTTCATGGCGTAGGTGCGCTTCGATCGCCGCCTTCACCGAAGCCCTATTCGGGGCCTTCAGTCCCTTCAGGTCTTCGATAGCTTCCGGTGCAAGGATGATCTCGTATGGCATTCTGGCCAGAATATAGCCAGATGCACGGAGATGTCAACCTGTGCGGTCTAACAAAGCGGTGAACGGGTGCAGCCTGCGGTTTGCACACCAGTACGAACGGTCTGTTCGCCGCCCCGCGAATCGGGCAGACGAAGCGACCGTTTCGTGGATGGTTGGGTGGTCAACGGAACGTGTAACCGTTCACACCCCGGGTGGGCGATTCCAGGGGGTCAGGTCCATGTTTTCGGCCAGCGCGTTTGGGTCTGGCAGAGCTTTACAGCCGAAAAATGGACCAGACCCCGTTCTGTGAACGGTTACACGGAACGTAGTCAAGCAA
>Ga0209398_1001753_pt1 | contig 10730 bp, 3 predicted proteins | sample AshMeaBigSpring_FD_184125 | JGI IMG/M metagenome (GOLD analysis project Ga0209398, IMG submission 184125) | Groundwater microbial communities from Big Spring, Nevada to study Microbial Dark Matter (Phase II) - Ash Meadows Big Spring (SPAdes)... | ecosystem: Environmental > Aquatic > Deep...
AGCGATCCCGGCGGCGAATCTGAGCGATGCGCTGAGCATCTCCGGCCCAGTGACACTCGATTGTAACGGTGCGACGGCGGCGCCGCCCGCCACAGGCGCCACACCTGGCAGCCTGACCTGCACCTACGCCGTTGATCTAGCCTCCGGCGCTGCGCAGACCAACACAGCCACGCTCCTGCTCTACAGCCGCAGTTACACCGGCGCCGCATCATTCGCATTCGACCCGGCGCAGGCGGCCACAGTCAACGACAGCCTGACCGTCACCGACACCATCGGTGCAGGGTGGACATTCACCAACAGCGGCAGCCAGACCTACAGCCGCACGCTGGACTGTGACGCCATCTTCGGCCAGATCGATTACGGGGCGGATGGCTTCATCGACGCGAACGTGCTCAACGAAGCCGTCGGGCGCGGCGATGATGGCGGCATCCTCACCCAGGACAGCGAAACAGTGACGCTGGCGTGCTATCAACCCATCGTCAGCAAGACAGTCGCTACATCATACACGCGCACGTACACCTGGACGGTAGAAAAGCTCGCTGCCCCGCCGCGCCTCGATCTATTCGACGGCGAGACGGCCACCGTCACCTACACCATCGCCGTAGTGAAGTCGCCCGCTATCGACAGCGCCTTCAGCGTCACCGGCGTGATCGCGATCACCAACCCGCACCCGACGCAGGCGGCCACCTTCACCGTGAGCGACGTGCTACCCGGCGGGTTGGCGGCAACGGTGGATTGTGGCGGCGGCAGCGCCTCGGTGACGGTGGGCGGCGGGCAAACGAGGACTTGCGCCTACACAGCGGCGCCAGCCGGCTTCACCGCCGGTGCGAATGTGGCAACCGCCACCATGACCACGCCATCCGGGGCGCGCAGCTACACCGGGCAGGCGGGGGTGAGCTTCGACGCCGACAACCCGACCGTACTTGTCGACAATCAGGTCGGCGTCAGCGATAGCAATCCAGCCTTTGGCGCGCCGATCACGACGGACGTCACCTACACCCGCACCTACACCGTCGATTATGGCTGCACCAATATCGACTTTGGTCAGGGTACTGTGCGCTACCAGCAGCAGAACAACACCGTCATCGTGGACAAGACCTTCGACGAAGCCGCCAGCGCCGCTGTCGATCTCACCTGTTACCTGCCGACGGTTACCAAGACGGCGCGGGGCGCATACGGTGCAACCTACGACTGGACGCTGACGAAGACGGCAAACCCGGCGCGGCTCGATCTCTTCGAGGGTGAAAGTCGCGATGTGACCTACACGATCGACGTGACGCGCACATTGGCCTCTCAGCAAGGCTTTGTCATCGACGGCAGCATCACCATCAGCAACCCGAACCCGGTGCGGGCGCTGCAACTGGCGGGCGTGGTGGATCAACTCAACACCGGACAACAACTGCCGAATGGCTGCGGCGCCAGTGTCCCAGCCGGGACGCCAGTAACCTGCAATTACGGCGGCGCCGTCAGCGGCGTCGGGGCAACCAGCATCGTGACCAACACCGCCACGATCACCACCACCGCCAACCGCACGTACAGCAGCACACCGCAGCTCGTCGACTTCAACCAGGTGACGCCGTCGCAACTATACGACAGCGTCACGATTGAAGACTCGCAGACCAGTCAAACATGGCCGTTGCGCGATTCCAGCGTTATCAGCTACACGCTGTCGCAGGGATGCGCCAACGTCGCCTTCGCTGACGGCAGCACAACCTTCAGCGACGTGCTCGCCAACACAGCCAGCGTGCGCGAGTTGATCGGGCGCGACGCAACAGCCACCGTCGCCCGCAATTGCTATCGCCTGGCGGTCAGCAAGGATGTCAACACGGCTTTCACCCGTCAGTACTTCTGGGACATCGCCAAAACCGTTACGCCAGACGCCTGGGATCTGTTTGTGGGCGACCAGGTCACATCGACCTACACCGTGACCGCCTTTATCGTCAACTCGGTTGACAGTGACTGGCAGATCGCTGGCACGATCACGATCTCCAACCCGGCGCCGATGGATGCCAACATCGTCAGTGTGGTCGATGTGCTGCCCAATGGCGTAATCGCCAGCGTGGAGTGCGCCCAGGGCGTGACGGCGCCAGCCAACAGCACGGTCGCCTGCGGCTATAGCGCCGTGCCGGGCGCCGCCATCACGGGCAACAACACCGCGACCGTGACATTGCAGACCAGCGCTGGCGTCAATCCCTACATCGGCGCGGCGCCGGTGACCTTCGGCGCCCCCACGACAGAGTTGAGCGCAACGATCAACATCTCCGACGACCGCGCCGGCGCACTGGGCGTCTTCACCAACGGTCAGACAGCTACCTACCCGCAGGTGTTCACCTGTGCGGATGTCGTCTTGGGCGAGGGTGAGACGAACCGGAGCTACACCTTCGACAACACCGCCGCGATCGACGGAACGACCGCCACCGACACGGCGCGCGTCACGGTGACATGCTGGAAACCGCCCGTTCTCAAGACGGCGACGACCAGCTACAACCGCATCTTCGACTACGATCTCGAGAAGCTCGCCGCGCCAGCGGAGCAGAGCATCTACTATACCGACACGGCAACCTTCACCTATACATTACAGGTGACGAAGTTCATCAAGGAGGAGAACGGATTCGCCGTTGCTGGCACGATCGTCATCAGCAATCCAGCGCCGATTGCCGCCGAACTGACCAGCGTCGAGGACATCCTGCCCGACGCCGTGGGGATGGCGGTTGTCTGCGCAGGGGGCGCCAACGCCCCGTATACCGTACCGGCTGGCGGCGAACTACTATGCACCTACCAGGCGGGTTTGCCGGACAAGAGTCCCCGCGTCAACACGGCACGCGCAACGTTGAACAACGGCGCGCTCATCAGCGACACGGCGCCGGTGGATTTCAGCCAGGCGACGGTCACACCGATCAACGACAGCGCCGCCATCACCGACACCTACTTCAGCGATGTGTGGACGGTCTTCACCGATACGCAGACGACCTACAGCCACAGCTTCACTTGCGATGGCGCCGCCTACGACGAACAGACCGGCTTCTTCCGCCGCGTGCTGACAAACCTGGCGGCTGTGCTTCTGCCCGGCGGCGACCAGGATGCGGCAGCGGTGACGCTCAATTGTTACCGGCTGGGGTTGACCGTCCAAAAGACAGCGACGCCAACCACGCATCCTGAACCCGGCGGCGAATTCACCTTCGACGTTCTTGTCGTCAACACCAGTCCGGCGCCTGTGCTGCTGACTTCACTTCACGACAGCATCTACGGTGATCTGACGCAGGTGACCGGACGCATGACGGGTACGACGTGTGCGCTCCCGGCGACGCCGCTGACACCCAATGGCGGGCAATATGCGTGCCGCTTCACTGCCGCTGTCACGGGCGCCCCCGGCTTGACCGAAACCGATGTCGTCACAGCAACCAGCATTGACGCTGGCGGCAATCAGGTTACCGCCGCCGATGACGCCACCGTAGCGCTGACGAATACGCCGTCGAGCATCACGCTGACGAAGACAGCCAGCCAGAACGAACTGGCGTGGCCGGGCGGCGAAGTCTTCTTCACCGTGGCGGTGCAGAACGCGTCGGCGGTGGACACGGTCACGCTCACCGGCCTCATCGACAGCATCTACGGCGACATCACCCAGGTCATCGACAAAGTGCTTGCGACAACCTGCACCATGCCGCAGACCCTACTGCCTGGCGGCGGTTACACCTGCACCTTCACCGTCAGCCTGACGTTGTCCGCACAGGCGACCACCGATCTCATCGAGACGAATGTCATCACGGCCATCGGCGTCGATGACGATGGCGAGGCGGTGCAGACCAGCGATGACGAGACCGTGCGCGTCGTGGCGGCGTCACGCGCCACCATCGGCGACCGCGTCTTTGTCGATATCGATCCCAATGGCGCCAATTCTACCGAGATCGTTGGCGGCAACCGCGAGCAAGATTTCGCGAACGGGCTGCCCATCGAGAACAACGTGCCGGGCATCGTCGTGCTGCTCTTCACGCCCGCTGGCGACATGGTGGCGCAGACCGTCACCGATACCAACGGCGCCTACAGCTTCACCGACGTGCCGCCGGGCGACTACTACATCGTCTTTGTCAATGACGGCGCCTTCAATGGCGTCTGGACAGACTACGATGCGCTGATCGACGACGCCGTCAACAGCGATGTCGATCCGAGCCTGCCGCTAGATGCGAATGTAGTGGCGCAGATTGAGCAGATGTTGGGTGATGGCGCAGCCGCCGATGCTGTGCGCACGCCGACCTTCACCGTCGGACCAGGTCAAAACTATCTAGATGTGGATGCTGGCCTGATCGATCTGTCGGGCGCCAGTTCGGTGGACATCAGCGGCATTATCTGGATCGACGCCAATCGCGATGGCATACGCCAGCCGGAGGAGACGCAACGCGTAGCCGGTGTGGTTGTCGAGCTGTATCGGGTCGACAGCAGCCAGCCCAATAGCCTGCTCAAGATTGACCAGATGACCACGAGTAGCGACGGCTTCTTTGAGTTCTTGGGACTAGATGCGGGCGTCTACGTCGTCAAGGTCGTCACGTCTACCCTACAGATTAGCCCCCAAGACATGGGCAACGACGACACGATCGACAGTGACGTGAACCCGCTCACCGGCGAGAGCAGTCCACAGGCGCTGAACGGCCAGGTCGTCACAGTCGATACGGGCGTCTATCAGCTCCCGACGGCACTCGATCCAGAGGAAGAGCCGGTCGTCAACATGTACAAGGTCTTCCTGCCAACTCTAAACCGATAACCTGCACACCATCACAAACAACAGGCCGCCATCGAGTCGGCCTGTTGTTTGTGATGGTGTGCGCAAAGTGGGACGCTATCCGCTGGGGTGAATTCACGCCGCCGGCAGTGTAAACCAGAAGATGCAGCCCTGGCCCGGCAGTCCAGGGCTTTCGACGCCCACTTCCCCGTCGAGCTTGGTGATGATGCGCCTGACAATCGATAACCCCAGTCCGTGCCCGGTGGCGCGCGCCTGGTCGAGCCGCTCAAAGGGCGTGAAGAGCAGCGCCTGCTGCTCCGCTGTCAGACCGTCGCCGTGGTCGCGCACCCAGCAACGCACCTGCGCGCCAAGTATCTCTGCGCCGATCTCGACGCGCGGCGGCGTGCCGCCATACTTGAGCGCATTGCTGAGGTAGTTGACCCACACTTCCTCAAGCCAGGGCGCGTATCCCAACACCATCGGCCACTGCGCTGGTGCGTCCACTGTGACGCCGCCGGCGCGTTCCGCCAGGTCAGCAACGCGCCGCAGCGCCTCACTAACGACAGCGTCCATCGCCAGTGGCGTCACGTCCAACTCCTCCCTGCGTACTTCTGCCAACAGGAGCAGTTCATCGACGATACTGGCCAGCTTGCGCAATCCTTGCGTCATCGCCGCCAGGTATTGCTGGCGTTCGTCGGCAGCCATCGCATCACCCTGCATTTCCAGCAGCTGGGCATAGCCAACCGCCACCGACAGCGGGTTGCGCAGGTCATGCGCTACGGTGTGTGCGTAGGCGTGCAGGTCGGCGATCAGACCGTTGCGTGCGAGCAACTCCTGACGCAATTGCTGCTGAAGGCTGTGAAGCGTCAGATGCGTCCGCACCCGCGCCAGCACCTCCTCAAGCTGAAAGGGCTTGGTGACGTAATCCACGCCGCCTGCGGTGAAGGCGGTGATCTTGTTGTCCATGTCGCTCAGGGCGCTGATGAAGAGCACCGGAATGTCACAGGTGCGAACGTCGGCTTTCAGTTGCTCGCACACCTCGAAGCCGTTCATCATCGGCATCATGATGTCGAGCAGGATCAGATCGGGGGGCTGCGTCTGGGCGGCGACCAACGCCTGGGCGCCGTTGAGCACTGGGCGCACTTGATAGCCGTGATCGGTCAACATGCGCGAGAGCAGACGCAAGTTGTCGGGCATGTCATCCACGACCAGAATGTTTGCAACCGGTTTTACTACGGGCGAACTCATATCAATCCCCCTGACTGCATGTGAGCAACTCAGTAATTCCCAGGTAATCGAAATCCCCAAGCCGGGTGCGCAGGACGTTTGCCAACGCTGGCTGCTCGGTCTGGATCTGCGTGATGAGCCTGTCTAGCGCGCTGGCGTCTGCGATCGTGGCCGCCGCCAGCACCTGCGCAATCCATGCTGCGGGAAGCTGGTCAGGAGCAATCAGCGGCATCGGCGCCGACGCGGGCGTGAACATTGGCTCAGTGTAGAGCATACGCACGCCGAGATATTTCTCTAGCTGTGCGACGATCTCCTCCTCGCGGAAGGGCTTGCGTACGAAGTCATCGCAGCCATCGGCCAGCACCGTCAGCCGCTCCGACTCGAAAACACTTGCCGTCAATGCAATGATGATCGGCGCTTCAGCGCGCGCAGTCGCCTTGATATGCCGCGTCGCTGCGTGTCCGTCCATGACCGGCATCCGCATATCCATCCAGATCAGGTGTGGTCGCCAGACTTCCCACACAGCGATGGCGTCTTGACCATTATCGGCTGTGCGCACGTCGAAGCCTAGTTCTGTGAGCAACCGCGCCAGCAGGAGACGGCTCTCCGGGTGATCCTCGACGACGAGCAGACGATAGCGCGGCTGATCCGGCGCAATGCCTGCGGCGTGGTATGAGCGTTGCTGCCTCGCCACGCTGGGCACGGCGGTAGCAGCGCGTGCTACAGTGAGATCAAACGTAAAGCAACTACCTGCGCCAGGCATGCCGGTGCTGGCGGCGCGCAACTCGCCGCCCATCAACCGCACCAAATGTTGGCTGATCGCCAGCCCCAGCCCCGTCCCTTCCTGGGTCTGAAGATCGCCCGGCAACTGCACAAACGCGTCGAAGATGGTTGTCAAGTCGGCGGGCGCAATGCCTGGCCCGCTGTCCTGCACCGTGAAACAGAGGCGATGCGGTGCATCGACAGCGGCGTCGCCACACGCGCGCACCGTCACCTCGATGATGCCTTGCTGCGTGAACTTCACGGCGTTGCTCAGCAGGTTGGCCAGCACCTGGCGCAACTTGCCCTCATCGGCATGGATGTAGTGCGGCGTATCCGGCCACTGTGTCAGCGTCAGGAGAAGCCCTTTCGCCTCTGCGCGCGCCCGGAACAACTCGATTACGTCTGCCAGCATCGTATGGAGATCGAAATCCTGCTTCTGCAAGGCGATGCGCCCGGACTCAATCTTCGCCATATCCAGCACACTGTTGATCAGCCGCAGCAGGTGTCCGCCGCTGCGGTTGATGATCTCCAAGTTTTCGCGCTGGGTGGCAGTCAGCGATGCGTCGCGTGTCATCATCTCCGAAAAGCCAAGAATGGCGTTGAGCGGCGTGCGCAGCTCGTGGCTCATGTTGGCCAGGAACTGGCTCTTGGCGCGGTTGGCGGACTCTGCGGCTTCCTTGGCGGCAGCCAGCGCACTCTCGGCGCGCTTGCGTTCAGTGATGTCCACGATGAAGCCTTCCAGGTAGGCAACTGCGCCAGCCGCGTTCAGCACCTTGCGTCCGGTCATATCGACAGTGATGAGGCTGCCGTCCTTGCGCTTCCACTGCACATCGTCGTAATGCACCCAGCCGTCGGTCTCTGCCAACGCCTGCATGACGCGTGGGCGCACCGCCGGATCGGCGTAAATCTGGTGCGTCATGCCGGCGGTGCGCGCAACCAATTCTTCTGGCGAGGCATATGCCAGCATCTGCGCCAGGGCTGGATTGGCGGTCAATAAGCGTCCCCCATACACGGAATGAAAGATGCCGACTGGTGCATTCTCAAAGAGATTGCGGAAACGTTCTTCGCTGGCTTTGAGCGACTCCTCGGCACGCTTGCGTTCAGAAACATCGCGTACCAGCGCAACGAAGCGCTTTTCCGGCGCCAAGCCATCGCGCTTGGCCTGGATGCTCAGTTCAAACCAGCGCTTGCCGCCTGACATATCCAGCGCGTAGGTGGCGCCGCGATGCCACCCCATCTGATCGGCCTCCCCCAGCGCCGCCATAACCACGTTGGCAGCCAGCGCCGGCAGAACCTCCGGCATGGTTCTGTCCAGAAAGTTCGCGGGAGCATCATACAATGTGTCGATTGTTGGGTTGTGATAGGTGAGAATGCGCCCATTGCGATCCAGTTCGAACATCAGATCGGGGATGGCGTCGAGGAGGGCGCGCATTTCGGCCTGACTTTTGCGCAGCGCCTCTTCCACCTGTTTGCGTTCGGTGATGTCGGTGTGGGTGCCGCTCATGCGCAGTGGCTTGCCCTGGGCGTCACGCTTGACCACGCTTGCCTGATCCAATATCCACCGATAGTTGCCATCCTTGGCCAGCATCCTGTATTCGGCGCGATGCGCAGGCGTCCGTCCCTCCAGGTGATCCTGGACCGAGCGCCAGGCGCCTTCGCGATCATCAGGATGGTGGAGATCAGTCCACTGTTTGACCGAAAACGCGATCTCCTCCAGGGTGTAACCGAGCATCTCCGCCCAGCGCACATTGCGATGCACTTCACCCGTCTCAATGTTCCAATCCCAGAAGCCGAGTTGGCTGCCCTCCATCACCAGTTCAAGCCGCTCCTCAGATTCGCGCAGCGTCTGTTCGGCCTGTTTGCGCGCAGTGATCTCCTCCACGCTAGAAAGGATGACTAGTATATCACCTAACTCAATCAACTGCGCCGAGATCGAGCCGGGGAAGACCTCGCCACTGTGACGGCGGAACAATATCTCCCAACCCACCACCGGTCGGCCAGCGCGTAGGGTGTCAACAACCCGCGTACGGTCGGTCGGGTCAGCCCAGATATGCAGATCAAGCGTCGTGCTCGCTAGTGCTTCGGCGCGTGAAATGCCAGTGATGGCGACAAAGGCATCATTGACATCAAGGATCGCCCCATCGGCGACACGCGTGATGGTGATGGCGTAGGGCGAAGTCCAAAAAGCCTTGGCAAATTTTTCTTCGCTGAACTTGAGCGCAGCGTTCGCCTGCTCTCTGGCGGCAATGTCGTCGCGCAGGCGCGTCTGTAGTTGGCGATTGACCGCCAGGGTGAGGGCAAAGGTCAACAAAATATACAGCATCTGGTAGGCAAGCACAAACAGGTTCAGGTAGGAGCCTGGTGCAAACAAATCACTGTCGGAAGGAAGCAATAGCTCGATGGGCACACGGACAAGGTTCACCCCTGCGATGCCGGCAAGCACGACGCCGACCCACCACAAGTCCAGGCGCATTTCAGCGTCTACACGACGAAAAACCAGCCAGACGCCCTGAAGACAAAAGAACGCCAACCCCAACGCAAAATTGATATTGCGCGCCAGAGCATTAGGCTGCACCACGGCAAAATAAGTATGAACCCCAGTGAATGCCGCCAGAATTAGGTAGTTGACTTGCTGCGGCGACGGTCGCCTTGCAAAACGTTCCAGACCGATGAGCAACAGGAATGTGCCACCAACAATCGATAGGTTGGACACAACCATCGAGAAGAAATCAGGGACGACGCCACGCAAACAAACGAGGAGTAATCCCACAAACTGCAAGAAAAAATCGGCTAGCCAGAAAACCAACCCTGGCTGACTACGATTCTGGCGCCACAATGAGGCCATCACCAGCACACAGATGCCGCTGCTGAGAAGATAGCTGAATAGCACCGTCCGCATGTCGAGCATCATGGCGTCACCTTGCTTCGATCGCCCTCATCGCCCGTAGCACACAGGATTGCATCATAGTCAAAGGCGTCCACCCACCTCAACAGCGATCTGGAGACAACAGGCGCCGCCAGTTCAACCTCGGCGGCCAGGCGGAGTAATTCTACCGCATCGGCTGCCAGCGCCGCCTGGCGGACACGCACAAGCCACCCAGCAGGCAAATCGGCAGCGGGCCATACGGGCGCAGCTTCAGCGCGGTGGGGACTAGCGTCTGCCGGCGGCTTGGCACAGGTAAAGCGCACGCCCAGGCGATGCGCCAGTTGCACCACGATCTCTTCTTCACGAAACGGTTTGCACATGAAGTCATCGCAACCATCAGCGTGATCCTCATCGCGTATGCTGGCCGACACCGCAATAATCACCGTCTGCTGTCCCTGGGTGGTGGCTTTGATGTGGCGGGCAGCCGTCCGGCCATCGATTTCCGGCATATGCATATCCATCCAGATCAAGTGCGGCTGCCATAGCAAGAGGAAATTTAGCACCGACGCCTGGTGCGTTTTGACTTCGTCGCCTGGAAACACTGGCGCGGCCAGCCAGCGCTTGACAGATTGGCGCAGCGAGCGTATCTCCGTGGGCAACACCGTCCATATGTCAAAAGTCATCTTGCCGTCCTTGCCTCCAATTGGCGCGCAGTGGCGCCAGCAAGATGCTCCGTACTCTCTGCTGCCATTGCGTCCAGCACAGCGGCATAATCGAACGATGTGCCCCACGCATACAACGCGTCCGCCAGCGCTGGCTGTGCAGGTCTGATCCCACTGGCTAACTGGAGCAGCCGATCCGCGTCAGCAGCCAGCGCGGCCTGACGCACTTGTGCAACCCAATGGCTGGGCAGAGTTACAAGCTCATAAGCCGGCAGCAGTCGGGACGACAGCGATGCCCCATCTTCTGCGTCGAGCGCGCCGTCAGCGTAGACCATGCGCACGCCCAGATGTTTGACCAGGCACGCCACGATCTCCGCCTCGCGGAATGGTTTGCGCACAAAATCGTCACACCCATCCGCCAACACCTGCGCCAGTTCAGCTTCAAACACGCTCGCCGTCAGCGCGATGATGATCGGCGCCTGGCCCTGTGCGGCAGCCT
>Ga0209398_1001754_pt1 | contig 10724 bp, 7 predicted proteins | sample AshMeaBigSpring_FD_184125 | JGI IMG/M metagenome (GOLD analysis project Ga0209398, IMG submission 184125) | Groundwater microbial communities from Big Spring, Nevada to study Microbial Dark Matter (Phase II) - Ash Meadows Big Spring (SPAdes)... | ecosystem: Environmental > Aquatic > Deep...
CACCACCAGCGGCACGACCATGACCAGTTCCTTGAAGTTCAGGTCTTTCAGATGATCCTTGTCGTTCGCCGGGTTGGTGATTGTGCCTTGCGCCATCTTGCGGAAGGCGGTGAGCAAGTACCAGGCGGCAAAGATCACGCCGACGGCGGCGAGAATGGCAAAGATCGGCATGTACATGTACGCGCCAAGCATGATCGGGAACTCGCCGACAAAGCCGTTGAGACCGGGCAACCCGGCGCTGCTCAAGGCGACAACCAGGAACAGCCCGGTGTAGACCGGCACGCTCGCCCACAGCCCGCCGAAATCGTCTAACATGCGCGTGTGGCGGCGTTCATAGAGCAGACCGACCATGAGGAACAAGGCGCCGGTGCTCAGCCCGTGATTGACCATCTGCAAGACCGAGCCGCTGACGCCCTGCGCATTCATCGCAATCACGCCGAGCATGACATAGCCGAGATGCGCCACCGAACTGTAGGCGACCAGCGACTTGATGTCCTTCTGCATCAGCGCCACCAGTGCGCCGTAGAGGATGCCGATGACGGCCAGCGTCCCCAACAGCGGGCCGAACTGCGTCGCCGCGTCGGGGAAGATCGGCATCGCCAGCCGCAGGAAGCCGTAGGTGCCCATCTTCAGCAGCACGCCGGCCAGGATGATCGAGCCAGCGGTCGGCGCTTGGACGTGGGCGTCGGGCAACCAGGTGTGGAAGGGGAAGAGCGGCGTCTTGACGGCGAAAGCCAGACTGAAGGCCAGGAATGCCCACGTCTGCACGGCGGCGGGCAGCGGCGTGCTTTGCAGCGCCACGATATCGAAGGTGCCCGCCGAGAAGTAGACAAGCAGGATGGCGACGACCATCAGCGCTGAGCCGGCAAAGGTATAGAGGAAGAACTTCACCGCCGCATAGACCCGGTTCTGTCCGCCCCACTCGCCGATCAGGAAGTACATCGGGATCAGGCTGGCCTCGAAGAAGACGAAGAAGAGCACCAGGTCGAGCGCCAGGAAGACGCCGATCATCGCCGTCTCCAACAGCAGCATCAGCGCCATGTAGGGACCGATTTTCTTGTCGACGTAGAGGATGCTGAAGTAGACAGCAATGGGCATCAGGAAGGTGGTCAGCAGCACGAGGAAAAGGCTGATCCCGTCCACACCCAGGGCGTAGCGAATGCCCAGCGGCGCAAACCAGACGGCGTCCTCAACGAACTGCATCCCGGCGTACCCGTCCTGCCAGTTCGTCCAGAGTAACAGGCTGACCAGGAAAGTGACGAGCGTTGTCGCCAGCGCCAGCCATTTCTTTGCGCCGTCTCCCGGTACAAGCATCACGATCACCGACCCCAGCAAGGGCAGGAACGTGATGATGGTGAGCAGATATGGAATCGATAAGGCCATAAGGCTAGTCCCTTAAATCTTATCCAACGAACAAGAAATAAAATAGTACCGAGACGACACCCAGGAAAATACTCAGCGCGTAGGTTGGGATGGCGCCGTTCTGGAGTTTGCGCACCGCCTCGCCCGCATCGTTGATCACGCTGCCGACGCCATTCACTGCGCCATCGATGATCTTTGGGTCGAAGATGCGCGCAAACCACGACGCCACGGCTTTGATCGGTTGCACAATGATGACATCGTAGACACGGTCGATATACCATTTGTTTTCGAGCGCCGGCGTCAGCCACGCAAACCAACTGGCGAGCGTGAGCGGCCACTGCTCCTTGCGAATATAGCGGGCGTAGGCGAACACGAAGCCAAAGAGACTGATGACCGTGCTAACCATCACGACAATCAGTTCCAAGAAAAGGGCGATCTTTTCATGTTCGCCAGTCGCCGGTTCCAGGAAGGCTTCCAACGCCAACGCAAAGGGCGTGTTGAACCAGCCGATCGTGATCGAGAAGAAGGCCAGAATCCACATCGGCGCCAGCATGATCATTTTGTTCTCGTGCGCATGATCGTAGACGTGCTGGTCGTTTGGCTCGCCATTGAAGGTGAGAAAGACGGCGCGGAAGCTGTAGATCGCCGTCAGCAGCGCCGTCACCACGCCAACGGCGTAGATAGCGAACGCCCCGTCGGCGGCGATCCCGGCGAGGACGGCGTCCTTGGCCCAGAAACCGCTCAAGAGCGGAATGCCAGCCAGCGACATTGCGCCGATTAGAAAGGTGAGGTAGGTCTGCGGCATCTTGTGACGGAGACCGCCCAGCCGCCGCACGTCGATTACGCCGTGGGTGGCGTGCATGACGCTGCCAGCGCCCAAGAAGAGCAGCGCCTTGAAGAAGGCGTGCGCCACCAGGATGAAGATCGCCGCACCCGGCGCACCGACGCCCGCCGCCGCCACCATGTAGCCAAGCTGCGAGATTGTCGAGTAGGCCAGGATTTTCTTGAGGTCGTACTGTACCAGCGCCAGCGTTGCCGCAAAGAAGGCCGTCAAAATGCCCACCCATCCCACAATCTGGGACACGGGGCCGGCTAGTTCCCACAGGTGACCGGTGCGGGCGATGAGATAGACGCCAGCGGTGACCATGGTCGCGGCATGGATGAGCGCCGAGACGGGCGTCGGACCGGCCATCGCTTCAGGCAGCCAGACGTAGAGCGGAAACTGCGCACTCTTGCCGCTGACGGCGAAGAGCAGCAGGAGCGTGATGAAGATCAGAGTCGTTGTCGGTAGGCTGGCGGCTTCGTGCGTGACTACATCGTAGGTCAGCGAGCCAACGCTCGTCCAGATGATGAACATGGCGACTAGATAGGCGGCGTCGCCAATACGGTTGACCAGGAACGCCTTCTTACCCGCGTCAGCATACCAGCCGTACTGGTCGTCGCGCTGCTCGAACCAGAAGCCGATCAGCAGATAGGAGGCCAGCCCCACGCCTTCCCAGCCGACAAAGGTCACCAGGAAGTTGTTGCTCATCACCAGAATGAGCATGGCAAGGATGAAGAAATTCAGGTAGAAGAAGAAGCGTTGGTAGCGCGGTTCGTGATCCATGTAGCCGATGGCGTAGATGTGGATCAGCGCGCCGACGCCGGTTACGGTCAGCGCCATCATCGCGCTCAACGGGTCGTAGAGCACCGCCACTGGGATCTCGAAGTCGCCAATCGTGATCCATTGCCAGTAGGTGATGGTGATGCTGCGTTCTTCCGCTGGCAAACCGAGCAATGCCAGGAAGGACAGAAACGCCACGACAAATGCACCCAGCACCGCCGCCGACGCAATCCCCCCGACGACTTTCTGTGACAGCCAGCGTCCGGCGACCAGCACAATCAGCGCGCCAAACGTTGGCAATGCAAACAAGAGCCACAAGAAATCGAACATGGTCATACCTACCATTTCATCACGTTCACGTCGTCGATGTTGGTGGACTTCGAGATACCGAAGTGGGCGATCAGGATCGCCAGCCCAACAGCGACTTCGGCGGCGGCGACGGCCATCACCAGAAAGACAAAAATCTGGCCGTTGAGGTTGTCCCACTGGCGCGCAAAGGCGATGAGCGTGAGGTTGACGCTGTTGAGCATCATCTCCACGCACATAATGATGATCAGCGCGTTGCGGCGGCTCAACACGCCAACCGCGCCAATCGTAAAAATGATGGCGCTCAAGATGAGATAATAGCTGGTTGGAACCATGAGTTTCTCCCCTAAGAATCTCTCAATCTCTAATCTCCAATCTCTGTCATGAAGACTGGAAATTGGAGATTGGAGATTCTTCATTTTTAGGTTGCCGTGCCAGCAAGAGCGCGCCCAGCAACGCCACCAGCAGCAGCACTGCGGCCAGCTCCACCAGCAAAATGTTCTGCGAGTAAAGCTCAATGCCAAGCACGATGGGCACGCCGCCCTGATTGGCTTCCGGGTTAAGCTCAGTTGGCGGCATTTGCAGAATGGTCAACGCCATGCCCGCCAGCATCAGGATGCCCAACGCCACGCCCGCATAAGGCACCCACGAGCGGTAGCCAGCACGTGTCTCCAGCGGCGCCGAGCCGATGAGCATGATCACGAACAGGATCAGGATCACGATGCCGCCCGCATAGACAATGATCTGCGCTGCAGCCAGAAACTGGGCATTGAGCGTGACGTACAGGATCGCCAGCGTCGCAAAGTGGACGAGCAGAAAGAGTGCGCTATGCACCGCCACGCGGCTGGTCACGACGCCGACCGCGGTCGCCACACTCAAGGCGCCAACCAGGATGAAGAAGATCATTTCAAAGCTCATATGCAACTCACTTCAGCTACAAAGAATAGAACGCGGATAACGCAGATTAGGCGGATGAACGCGGATCGAGTCAGCGAAAATCTGCTCCATCCGCGTCATCTGCGTTCCATAATTCATGTTTCACTCGGGCCGGATCACCACGTTTGGCTCGCCGGGATTGAGCAATTCTTGTTTGGTCAGGATGAAATCGCGGCGGTTGTAGTTTGCCAGCGCAAACTCATGCCCAAGCACGATCGCCTCCGTCGGGCACGCTTCCTCGCAGTCGCCACAGAAGATGCAGCGCAGCAGGTTGACTTCGTAGACCTTGGCGTAGCGCTCGCCCGGTGAGGTGGGGTGCTGCGGGTCGTTCTCCGTTGCCTCGACGTAGATGGCGCCGGTTGGGCAGGCCGCCTCGCACAGCATACAGCCGATGCAGCGTTCCATACCGTTTTCGTAGCGACGCAGTTCGTGACGCCCGCGGAAGCGCGGATAGAGCGGCGCTGGGTCGCGCGGGTACTCGGTCGTCACCGGTTTTTCGGTGAGCGCCTTGAGTGTCACGCCCATTGCCTTGCCGATCTCAGTTGCGCCTTTCAGAAAGTCTCGTAGTGCCATGCCGGTCTCTTCCTTATCAAAAACGCCATAGAACGCGGATGACGCGGATGCTGCGGATCAGGGCGGATTCAGTCAGATCAGCGGCAATCAGCTTAATCCGCGTCATCCGCGTTCTATTCTTGCCCGTTACTTAAAGAACACTGTCAACAACGCCGTAATAATCATGTACCCCAGGCTGATCGGCAGCAGCGTGCGCCAGGCAAAGCTCATCAACTGGTCGTAGCGCGGGCGGCCCAGGCTGGCGCGCACCCAGATGAAGAGGAACAGCAGCACGATGACCTTGCCCGCTAAAATGAACGGCCCCAAGAAGGGCAGGATGTCGCTGCCAATGCCGAAGGGCAGCGCGTAGCCGCCAAAGAAGAGCGTCGCCATGATCGCGCTCGTCGTGATCATGTTGATGTACTCGGCCATGAAGAAGAGCGCAAACTTGATGCCGCCGTACTCGGTTTGAAAACCGGCGACCAGCTCGTTTTCGGTTTCGGGCAGGTCGAAGGGGCTGCGGTTCGTCTCCGCCAGGATGCAGATGAAAAAGAGCGGGAACATGATCCAGAGCCACAGCCACTCCCACCACTGCCGGCTGGACTCGACCAGGTTGACCAGGCTGAAATCGCCCGCCAGCAGCAGGATGCTGACCAGGAACAGCCCCAGCGGGATCTCGTAGGAGATCATCTGCGCCGACGAACGCAGCGCGCCGAGCAACGAGTAGTTGTTGTTGCTGCTCCACCCTGCGAGGATGATCCCATAGCTTTCGACGCCGGCAATGGCTAGAATCCACAAGAAGCCGATCGGCACATCCGCCACCGCCGGGACGCCAACGCCGATCGGGATCACCGCCCAGATCAGCAAGGCTGGCACCAATGCCAGTGCCGGCGCCAGCAGATAGACGACCTTGTCGACGTGGCCGGGGATGATCTCCTCTTTGAAGACCGCCTTCACGGCGTCGGCGATTGGCTGCAGCAGCCCTTTCGGGCCGGCGCGATTGGGGCCGTAGCGTACATGGAAGCGCGCCAGCAGCTTGCGTTCGTACCAGGTCAGGTACGCAAAGCCGGTCAGCAGCACCACAATCAGCACCAACGACCGAATGGTAGGAATGACGATCAGGTTCAACCAATCCATAAATGCACCTGGAGTGTTTTATTTCTCAATCAACAGGTTGGCAATTGCGCTGCCGTTCAACAAGGCCCCGACGGGTGCGCCGGGCAGACCTTCCGGGATCCAGGCGACGCCGGGCTTGACGGTGGCGTCGAGCTTGACCGCCAGCGTGAGTGCGCCATAGTCGCTGCGTGCGGTGACGGTCGCGCCGTCGGCGGCGCCAAGTTTCTCGCCATCAACCGGATTCAAATGCACCTCGGCGCCGTGCGCCATGTTCTTCATCTGTTTGGTCAAGCCGAAGAGGTTGCCGCCGTCGTAGAGTACAGACCCGCTCATGAGCATCAGCCCGCCGTCCGACTTGGGCAATTCAGGCTGCACTGCGCGGGCGTAGCCCATCTCTGGCTGCACATAGCTGTGATCGGCCACGCTCCACTGCAAGCCCTGGTCGCCAATGGCCTCCCACGTCAGACCAGCGTAGATCGGCGCGGTCTGCGCAATTTCCGCCGTCACCGCCTGCGCGCTGGCGTGTCCCCACTGCGCATCGAAGAAGGTCGCCAGGTGATCCAGAATCATCCAGTCCGGCGCGGCCTTGCTCTGCGGGTTACCTAGCGCTTTCGGCGCACGCTGCACGCGACGCTCCAGGTTGGTGAAGGTGCCGTCCTGCTCCGCCCAGCTCACCGCCGGCAGCACGACATCGGCTTTGGCGGCGGTCTCGGTCAGGAAGAGCTCCTGCACGACCAGGAAGTCGAGCTTGTCCAAGTTATCCGCCCACGCCGGGCGTTCGCTGGCTGGGTTAGCGCCCATGACGAACAGCGCCTTGACCTCGCCGCCCGCCGCGTCGAGCATCTGCTTGTAGCTCTTGCCGGCCTTCACAGGCAGTGAGCAGCCCCACAGCTTGCCGAGCAGGTCAGAAGCCATGCGGTCGTCGAGCGCAGCGTGGCCGGGTAGCCGGTCGGGCAGCACACCCACATCGCGGCAGCCCTGGCTGTTCGCCTCTAGGCCGACGTAGGCCAGATTCTCCGGCTTGCCAAGATAGAGCGCCAAGTTGGTCAGCGCCTGACGCAGCGCCGCGCCAGCCTCCCCGCGCGCAACCATCGGCCCGTAAATGATCAGCGGATTCTGTGCGCCGGCCAGCATCGCGGCGGCCTTGCGCACGTCGGTCATACTCACGCCACAAAGCTGCTCGACCTGACGGTCGCTGGCGCCGGAGGTCAGCTTGTGCGCTTCGGATGTCTTATCTTCTTTGGCGACTGTCATCGCCAGCAGCAGCCCGTTGAGCAGCGTAACTTCCGTGCCCGGATTCGCCTGTAGGAACGGCCCGTTGTAGCGCGTCAGCTCGATCTGGCGCGGATGTACGATCACAAGCTGCGCCTTGCCACGGCGCACTGCCCGCTTCAAATGTACGTCGAGCACCGGCATCTCCTCGCTGGGATCGACGCCGACGAGCACGATTACGTCGTGCTTGGGATTCGGCCCGTACTGCGGCTTCATCACATCGACTAGCGCGGGCATGCCGGTGGGCAGTGCCGCCACATCGCCGCCGTCGCGGTGGTCGATGTTGTTCGTGCCGATCAACTGGCGCATGAAACGCTGGAGCAGGTAGTTGCTCTCGTTCGACAGCTTGGCGCTGCCAATGCCCCCGATGGCGTCGGCGCCGTGCTGCTGCTTGGTGCCTTGCAGCTTCTCGGCGACGAGCGCCAGCGCCTCACCCCACGGCGCCGGCGTGAGTTCGCCGTTCTTGCGCACGAGCGGCATCGTCAGCCGGCCTTCATCATTGACCCAGGCGTTGGCGAAGCGCCCCTTGTCGCAAATCCATTGGTCGTTGACCTGCATATTCTCGCGCCCGATAACGCGGCGCAGCTTGTGCGTGCGCGTGTCGATGCGCAGGTTGCAGCCCAGCGAACACTGCGTGCAGATGCTCGGCGTGCGTTCGATCTCCCACGGACGGTAGGCGAAGCGGGCGACGCGGTTGGTCAATGCACCGACCGGGCAGATGTCGATGATGTTGCCGCTGGTCTTGGCGTCGACTGGCGTGCCGTCTTGGATGTCGATGAGCGTCTTGCCGCCCCGCTCGAAAAGCGCAAGCTGCGGTTTGTCCTCCCACTCCTCCAGGTAGCGGATACAGCGCCAGCAGACGACGCAGCGCTCCTGGTCGAGCACGATGGTGTCGGAGATGAGATGGTTCTTGTGTTTCAGGCGCTTCGGCTCGACCAACTGGCTGAGGCCAGGGCCAAACGCCATCGTCTGATCTTGCAGCGGGCATTCGCCGCCTTTGTCGCAGATCGGGCAGTCGAGCGGGTGGTTGAGCAGGATGAAGGCCAGGTTGGCTTCCTGCACCTCCTTGACCTGCTGCGTGCCGGTCTTGACGACCATGTCCTGCGCCACCGGCACCGAGCACGCGGTCTGCAGCATCATGCCGCGCGCCCCGGAAATCTCGACCAGGCACATGCGGCAGCACGCCACCGGGTCGAGCTTGGGGTGGCTGCAAAAGACCGGGATTTCGATGCCCAGCTTGGCGGCGGCGTCCACCACCAACGTGCCTTTGGGCACGGACACCTGGCGGTCGTCGATAGTCAGCGTTACCAGATCGGTCATAGCTTAATCCGCTTCTTCTTCAGGAAAAATGTCGCGCAATGCGATCTCCACATCAGGAAAAGCCAGCGGCGCAATGCGCTGGTTGGGCAGCAGTTCCAGGCGCACCTGGTACGCCGCCCGACGTCCCACCACGACCGGCTGGCGATAGACCTCCAGCACCCGGTCGCTCAAGTTGATAATCCAGTATTCGCCAATGCCGGCGCGGGCGTACAAGTCCAATTTCACTTTACGATCATAGGCGAGGCTAGAGTCGGCAACTTCGCAGAGGAGGTGAATATCCTCCGAGCTGGGATGACGCCTGGCGTAATGACGATGCGCTGGCTTCACTACGGCAACGTCTGGCTCTGGCTCACTCCGTTGGGCGTCAAGCGTCACAGGCGATTGAGTTCGCAGAATAGCTCGCCCGCGCAATGCCAGCAAAAGGGTCTCACTTAGCCGGTTCACCGTTGATGCATGAGGGGGGTGATTGGGACTCATCTCGACTAGATACCCATCAATCAACTCAACTGGATCGGATAGAATCGGGTTGCGTTCGAAAAATCCGCAACTGATCAACCAGTGGTAATCGTCCAATGACAGCCGGCGCAGCGACTCCAGATATTCGGTTTGCAGTTCGGCAGGATCGACCGGCTTGACGAATTCAACCTGTTCGATTGTCTGCACGTCGGCTTCGAGTACGGCCATGATTTGCTCGCTAGAACACTACAACGGATGCGTGACCGGAACGGATTATGTTTGTTCGCCAGGTGTGTGCGGTTATGAACCGCACCTACAATCACGACACTACAACGGATGCGTGACAGGAACGGATTGTGTCCGTTCGTCAGCCTTGTGCGGTTGCAAACCGTACCTACACATCACCCAATCTCCAATCTCTCAATCTCCAATCGCCGTGATTCGTGTGTCCCGATTCAGCGGCGATTCCCCCTCGATCTCGAACGCGCTGTCGGTCGCCACACTGGGTTGACCCGTGTCCGGCCGGTAGATCGGGCGGATCGGGATCACGGGCAGTTCGTTCTCCGGGTTGGTGAGGGCGATGTACTGCTCGAACTCGGCGCGATACTTGGCCAGGTTGCTCTGCAAGCCCCACACCGACGCCTCGCCAAAGGGGCAGAAGCTCTTGCCAGCGATGAAGGTCGTGATGCGCGCCAGCAGGTCGATGTCCTTGACGCGCCCGCCGCCTTCGTCCATGCGAATGAGAATGTCTTCGAGCCAGCCGGTGCCCTCGCGGCAGGGCGTGCACTTGCCGCAGCTCTCCTCGCGGTAGAAGCTGAGCGTGCGCCGCGCCACCTTGACCATCGACTGGCTGCTGTCGATAGCGACGACGCCCGCCGAGCCAAGCAGCGAGCCGGCCGCCTGCACTGCCTCATAGTCGAGCGGCGTGTCGAGCTGATCAGCGGTGAGCAGTTTCATCGATAGTCCGCCGGGCACAATCGCCTTGAAGGGATGCTCGTCGTGCTGCGGGCCGCCGCCATATTTGTTGAGCAAGTCGCTGAGCGGTGTAGCGTGCGGCAGTTCGTATAGTCCCGGATACTTGACATTGCCGCTGAGACAGAAGATGCGCATCCCCGGCGACTTTTCGGTGCCAAAGGTGCGATACCATGCCACGCCGCGCTGCATGACGTGGGTAACGTTGGCGATCGACTCCACGTTGTTGACGATAGTTGGCTTGGCGTACAAGCCCTCGACGGCCGGGAAGGGCGGCTTCATGCGCGGGTGGCCACGGTAGCCTTCCAGGCTGGAGAGCAGCGCCGTCTCCTCGCCGCACTCATACGCGCCGGCGCCGCGATGGACGACGATGCGCAGATTCACGTCCGTGCCAAAAATCTTTTCGCCGAGGAAGCCTTTCTGGGTCGCTTCCTTAACCGCTTCTACCAGCCGCGTATAGCCGAAGTAGTATTCGCCGCGAATGTAGATGAAGGCTAGTTCTGCCTTGATGGCATAGGAACTGAGGACAATGCCTTCGATCAACTGGTGCGGGTCGTACTCCATGATGATGCGGTCTTTGAAGGTGCCCGGCTCCGACTCGTCAGCGTTGACGACGAGGTAGCGCGGCATGGCCGGCGCCAGGAAGCCCCACTTCATGCCGGTCGGGAAGCCGGCGCCGCCGCGTCCGCGGATGCCGCTCGCCTTGACCTGCTCGACGACCTCTTCGGGCTTCATCGTTGTCAGCACGCGTTTGGCGGTCTCGTAGCCGCCATCGGCGACGTAGGTGTCGATCTTGTGGCTATCTTTCTTGCCCACGCGTGCCGTGAGG
>Ga0209398_1001755_pt1 | contig 10719 bp, 11 predicted proteins | sample AshMeaBigSpring_FD_184125 | JGI IMG/M metagenome (GOLD analysis project Ga0209398, IMG submission 184125) | Groundwater microbial communities from Big Spring, Nevada to study Microbial Dark Matter (Phase II) - Ash Meadows Big Spring (SPAdes)... | ecosystem: Environmental > Aquatic > Deep...
GTTTTAACGATGATGTTACTGATGTTCCAGTAGATGGTGGTTTAAGCTTACTAGTTGCAGCAGGTGTAGGTTATGGAGCAAAAAAACTGAAAGAGAAAAGAAAGAAATAACATAGTTTCTAAGACAAAGAAAAGGTGCAATCAAAAAAATGATTGCACCTTTTCTGTTTCAATTTAAAAACAAGCTTATTTCTAACTGCGTAAATCTTCTCTTTTTCGGTAAAATTCTGTCATTATAAAATGTACTTTCTCTTTTAGTTCCTCAATAGTTTCATTGCCAACCTCTACCGGTGGTAAAAAATGAATTTCTAAAGCTGTTGGTAAAAAAAAGAAGCTTTCATGTATAGGCATTGCTCTTCTTGTTCCTGTTATTACACAAGGAATGATAGGAACTTTCGTGTCTCTAGATAGTTTAAACGCTCCATCTTGAAATTTTGCCAATGGCAAATCCGTTTTGTTTCTTGTTCCTTCAGGAAAAATACACATGTGAAATTGCTTTTTCAGAGCAGCTTTCATCAGTTCATAACTTTTCTTTCTACTAATTACACTTTCCCTATTCACCAAAACGGCTCCTCTAGCATAATACCAACCAAAAAATGGAATTTTTGTAAATGAATCTTTAGCAATGGTTTGGTTTGCACCTGGCACAAAAGGACACAGTAATGGCACATCTAATAATGCATTATGATTGGCTGTTACTATATATACTTTTCCCTTTTCAAAATGCTCTTTACCATACACTTTTAAGGGACAAGCAACCAAAAACAGCCAAAACGAGTTCCACCATTTAGCCAATAAAATAAACCATTTCATGCCAATAGGGTCTTTGATGAGTTTGGTGGCTAAAGAAGGAATTAAAATAATGAAAAAGGTAATTACAAAGGTAATTAAACCCCAAAAAGCCCAAATTCGGGCAAATGTTTTAGTGAAAAAATTGTAAGAAGTAGTGCTTGAATTTACAGTTTGGTTCATAGTTAAATGGTGGGTTTTATAATGTCCAGTCTATCGGATCTTTTCCTTGTTTCATTAATAATTGATTGGTTCTACTAAAATGTTTGCAGCCAAAAAATCCGTTGTAAGCACTTAAAGGCGATGGATGAGCAGCTTTTAAAACATGGTGTTTTAGTTCGTTAATTAATACTTGTTTTTCTTGTGCAAATTTGCCCCACAACAGAAAAACAATGCCTTCTTGCTCGTCTGATAATTTTCTAATTACGGCGTTTGTAAATTCCATCCAACCAATTTTTGCGTGGCTAGCAGGCTCATTGGCACGTACGGTTAATACTGCATTTAACAACAATACGCCTTGTTCTGCCCATTTTGTTAAGTTGCCTGTTGTTGGTATTGGCATTCCAATATCTGTGTGCAATTCTTTAAACATATTTACCAATGAGGGTGGAGGAGGCACATGGTCTGGAACACTAAAGCTTAAGCCCATTGCTTGGTGTGGATTGTGGTAAGGATCTTGACCAAGTATAACAACCTTTACTTGGTTAAATGGCGTTTTCTCAAAAGCATTGAAAATTAAAGAACCTGGAGGATAAATCGTTGCATTAGTAGCTTTTTCTGTTTTTAAATGCATGGCAATTTGTAAAAAGTAGGGCTTACTAAATTCTGATTTTAGCATTTCTTTCCAACTTGCTTCCATTTTAACATCCATTGGTACACATCATTTATGATTGGCGAAAATACAAAACTTATGTTCTGTGTTTGTAGTTTCTAAATTAGTTTTGTTGCAACACTTTTGAATACATTTGTTTTACAACTTATACATGTATATATGAACAATTATTTTAGAATGCTTTTATCGATGGGATTGTATGCTTTGGTTGCTTGTAACAGCGCTGCACAAACGAACACCAATTTGCAAGTGTCTGAATTTGAAAAGGCAATAGAAGCAAAAAATATTCAATTATTAGATGTAAGAACCGCTGTTGAATATCAGAATGGACATTTGAAAAATGCTTTGCAAGCAGATTGGAATAATAGTAGCCAATTTGCAGAACGAACAGCAGCTTTAGACAAAAGTAAGCCTGTATACATTTATTGTTTAAGTGGAGGAAGAAGTGCAGCTGCATCGAAATGGCTTCAGAAAAATGGATTTACAACTTATCATTTAGTAGGTGGAATGAATGCATGGAAACAAGCTGATAAACCAGTTGAAGGAATGCAAACTGTAGCACAAATAACTGTAAATGCTTATGAAAAATTAACGCAGTCAGCAGCTGTGGTATTGGTAGATTTTGGTGCGGTTTGGTGTCCTCCTTGTAAAAAAATGGAACCTGTTTTAGATAGTTTATCAGCTACACAGCCTAAACCGTTTAAACTAGTAAAAATTGATGGAGCCAATGAAACTGATTTATGCAAGAGACTTACTATTGAGGCTTTTCCTACGTTTATTGTGTATAAAAACGGTAAAGAAGTTTGGCGTAAACAGGGCATTGTATCTGCAGAAGAATTGATAAAAGTATTATAGCTGATGAATGGTTTTTTGCTGAAAGGCTGCTGGATAGAAGTGGAAAACACGGTGAAGATGAGTGCTTGGGTTTGTGCCGGATTTGTAACGAATAGCCAGAACAATAGTTTATAAACGAACTAAAGCTTAATGCTCCTAAAACAAAAATTTGAATACATAAGAAACCGCAATAAATAAACCAATACACCAATAACTATAAATGTTTATTTTTTTGGTTATATTGAACTTGAAAATTTTTGAAAATAAACTACCAAAAAGAAACAGCAGCATTGGAAGAATTGCTGGATACAATATAAAACTCTCCCTAAAATTAGCTTGTAATAATGCAATAATACTTCTTTGTGCACCACAACCTGGACAATCGATTTGAGTAATGATTTTAAATGGACATTTCAATTGATGCTCCATTAGCCAATGTATGAATTGTTTATACATGCCTTAGTTTATGATTGCAAAATAGAAAATAATCAGTTTTTTAAATGTATTACTTTTCCTGTTGAGCCATTTATTGTTGGTGTAAGTTGTAGTAAAAATTGTGGTAGTAATCCATGTTCTTTTCTGTGCGAAACGTAAATAATAGCCGTTTTTGTTTCTGCGGCAATTTTATTAATAAATGCTATAATTAAATTGGCACTTACATCGTCTAAACCTGCTGTTGGTTCATCTAAAATTAACAATGGAGGATGTTTTACCATAGCTCTAATAATCAAAATCAATCGTTGATAACCATTCGATAAACTAGAAAATACCTTGTTTTTTAAATGACCAATATTGGCAGCAAGTAACCATTCATTGGCTAATCTAATTTGTATTTCAGTTGGTTTGGTGTATAAGCCTATCGAGTCGAAGAAACCTGCAATGATCATTTGTTCAACAGTGTGTCTTGTGTTAAATAAATCTATCATAGCAGGAGTGAGGTAGCCTATTTTTTCTTTGATTTCCCAAACGCTTTCTCCTGTTCCTTTTTTTCTGCCAAATAACCATAAATCTTTGCCAAATGCTTTGGGATTATCACCTGTAATCATCGTTAACAGTGTGGTTTTTCCTGCACCATTTGGACCACTCAATTGCCAAAATTCGCCACCATTAACTTCCCAATTAATATTGCTAACAATAGTTTTTTCTTCATACCTAACGGTTACATTTTTAAATGCAATCAATGGATTTTGAGGAATTGAAATGGTAGAAAGAGGAGCCGGTAATTGATGATTGAATGAAATGTTTATTTGCTGTTGTTGCAGCATAAAATCTGTTAAATGAGCAATGATTTCAGAAGTATTTTCTTGTAGAAAAATACCTTTTGAAATAAAAGGCAAACAATCGCTAGATCTACTAATGATTTGAATAAATGCAGTATGATGAGCATTTTCTTGTAGCAAATTCAATAAATTGCTTTGTGCTGTAATGTCTAAATTATCATAAGGATTATCTAGAATAATAAAATCTGGCTTTTGAAGTAGTAATAATTGAAGCAAAGCTTTTTTCTGTTCTCCACTCGACATGGTTTGTAGCTTTTGCTTTGCAATGGGTGTTATTTCACTGCTACCATGTTTGTCTTCTTCTACAATTAACGATTGAATGGTTTGAGTAGAAAAAAGACAACCCTGTAATGTGTTGTAAACAGCCAATTCACCCGTAGCCCTTTGTTGTAGAAGGTTTTGGATAAATAGATTTTTGTTAGATTGATTATTGGTAAATACAACTAAATGGTTGGGAGAAAACATGTAAAACAAAAATAGGTGAATAAAAAAGCGTTTGCAACTTGTGGTTACAAACGCTTTAAAAATATGGTTACTTTAATAAGCTCTTGCAAACAAGACCCTTTGTGTAGAAGGATTACCTGTTAAAATACAGCTACCAGATTCTAATTGATTATCTAGTGGAATACAACGAATGGTAGCTTTGGTAAGATCTTTAATTTTTTCTTCCGTTTCTGCTGTGCCATCCCAATGAGCTGCAATAAATCCTGCTTTTGTATCTAAGAGTTGCACAAATTCATCCCAAGAATTAGCAGGTGTAATATGTTCGTTTCTAAACGTTAAGGCTTTTGCAAACATATTTTCTTGAATTTCTGTAAGTAAGTTTTGTACAAAAATTGCAATGCCTTCTAAAGTAACGGTTTGTTTGGTTTTAGTATCTCTTCTTGCCACTTCAATTACGCCATTTTCTAAATCTCTTGCACCAATAGCCAAACGTACAGGCACACCTTGCATTTCGTACTGTGCAAATTTCCATCCTGGTCTTGCATTGTCAGAATCATCGTATTTTACACGTATGCCTAATGCTTTTAATTCGGTAATAATCGTATTTACTTTTTCAGAAATAGTGGCTTTTTGTTCTTCTCCTTTATAAATAGGTACAATTACTACTTGTAATGGAGCAATTTTAGGTGGTAAAACCAAACCTTCATCATCGCTATGAGCCATTACTAACCCACCAATTAATCTGGTACTTACACCCCAACTTGTTCCCCATACATAATCGAGTTTGTTTTCTTTATCAGAGAATTTTACATCGAATGCTTTGGCGAAATTTTGACCTAAAAAGTGCGATGTTCCAGCTTGTAATGCTTTTCCATCTTGCATCAATGCTTCAATACAAAATGTTTCTTCTGCACCTGCAAAACGTTCGTTCGGGCTTTTAATTCCTTTAATTACAGGTAAAGCCATATAGTTTTCAGCAAAATCTGCATAAACGTGTAGCATTTTTTCTGCCTCTTCCATCGCCTCTTGTTGAGTTGCATGTGCAGTATGCCCTTCTTGCCATAAAAATTCAGCCGTTCTTAAAAATAAACGAGTTCTCATTTCCCAACGAACTACGTTTGCCCATTGATTTACCAAAATCGGTAAATCTCTGTATGATTGAATCCAACCTTTATAGGTACTCCAAATTATGGCTTCACTCGTTGGTCTAACTACTAATTCTTCTTCCAATTTTGCTTCAGGGTCTACAATTAATTTCCCTTTATTATTCGGATCTGCTTTTAAGCGATAATGTGTAACAACGGCACATTCCTTTGCAAAACCTTCTGCATTTTTCTCTTCGGCTTCAAACAAACTTTTCGGAACAAATAATGGAAAATAAGCATTTTGATGGTCTGTATCTTTAAACATTTTGTCTAAAACATCTCTCATGTTTTCCCATAATCCAAATCCGTAGGGTTTAATAACCATGCAACCTCTAACAGCACTATAATCTGCCAATCCACCTTTTATAATTAAATCATTATACCATTGAGAATAATCTTGTTGTCTTGATGTAATTTCTTTGCTCATTCAGAATTTCTTTGTGTTTCTTTTAACGAATTATTTTTTTTACAAACGTTGTACGGCAAAATATTTGACCATTTATAAAAAATGAAGTTGCCGCCGCAAAAGTAGTAACTTCATATTATCTAACATCTTTAATATTGCATGTTATGAAAACTACAATTTTACCTATTTTAATTCTATTTGTGCTTGCACTAGGTTCATGTTCTAGTGTTTATAAAACCGGACAAACGCCTGATGATGTTTATTATTCACCAACAAGAGGCGTTGTAGAAGAAGAAAAAGAGGAGGTAAGTTCTCGAAATAATCCTGATGATCGATATTTAAGAATGAAAGTAGCCAACAGAAATCGTTGGGCATCTATCGATGATTTTAATTATTGGAACGATACTCGTTTCGATTATTGCAACAGGTGGAATTACAATAACAATTATAATTGGGGATATTCTTATATGCCATCTTGGAATAATTATTGGGGTTTTTATAGTTATCATCCTAGCAGATTTGGATGGGGTGGATGGTACAATCCTGTTTATACAATTGTAGGATACAAAAATCCGGTTGTTGCAAGTGGTTATTCTGCCAATAACAATTTGGCTGCTTACAAAAACACGAAATATAATAACAATACTACTTATGTAACCGATCCCAAAACAGGGGTTAAAACTCCGGTAGCAAATAACAATAGTTTCGGTAATTTATTTCGTAAAGTAGTTATTCCTAGTTCGTCATCTTCAAGTAGTAATAATGGTTCTACAACGGTTGATAAACCTGTTAGAACATTTACCCCAAATACAACGCCACAGTCTAATGCAGGAGGAACAAGTGGTGGAACCAAAAGTACAGGTAGTAGTAGTTCTTCTGGTCGAAAACCAAGAGGTTAAGGTGGTTGAGATTTTGTATTCAAGAATGCTTTTTTCTTCGTTTTAAAATGAGGTAGCATTCTATTTTTTACATCTATTTTATTTTTTATGAAAAAATATATTTTTACAAGTATAGCGTTGTTCAATACCATTTTATCATTTGCTCAATTACCTGAGGACGGACTTAGAACAGCTTGGTTTACAGGAAATGGAACGGCAAGAAATATTGCTACAGGTGGAGTGATGGGATCTTTAGGTGGAGATATTACTGCAGCAAACGTAAACCCTGCAGGTTTGGGTTTATTTAAAACAAGTGAGTTTGTATTAAGTCCAGGTTTTTTGTTGAATCAAAATAAATTTAATTATCGAGGAAAAGATACAGCCAACGAACGCAATAGTTTTTCGTATGGAGCTAGTGGTTTTATTTTTGGAAAACCCAATCGTTATAAGAACAATAATGGATGGGTAAGCAGTGCATTTGCCATATCGGTAAATCAATTAGCTAGTTACAGAAATAGAGTTCAGTTTAGTGGATTTAACAATACAAGTTCTTTCTCTGAACAATATTTAGAAGAATTAACAAAAGATAGAGCAGATACCAATGCTGCATTAAGCAATTATATTTTTGGTTCGTCGTTGGCATTTAGAACTTACTTAATAGATACTTTACGTGGTGCAAATGGAAGTTTTGAAGGTTACCAAAGTTTAGTGCCTTTGTCAACTGGTGTAAATCAATATTTTGATGCCATTACAAGTGGTGGTTACCATGAAATAGCCGTTTCAGCAGCAGGAAATATGGAAGACAAATTGTATGTTGGAGGAAGTCTTACTTTCCCGATAATTGGTTATAGAAGAACAACTACTTACACTGAAACCGATGCAACAAATAATCCAAATAATCAGTTTGCTTCTTTTACATTTTCTGAAACATTTCGTTCAACAGGATTTGGTGTAGGAGCTAAATTAGGATTCATTTATAAACCACAAGAGTTTTGGCGTGTCGGCTTTGCTTTACATACACCACAGTTAATTGGAATGAGAGATGAAATAAGTGCATCGATGGTTACCAATACAGAATCGTATGCAGGTATCGTTTCAGAATCTAGTAATAGCTTAAACAGTGGAAATGCAGGCAAAAGAGAATATTTAATTGTAACACCGTATAGATTAATTGCAAGTGCTAGTTATGTATTTAGAGAAGTAAGTGATACTAGAAAACAAAGAGCATTTATTAGTGCCGACCTTGAATTTGTAAATTATAGAGGAGTACGTTTTTCTGCTAGTGATGAGTTTGTAGAAGAAGGGATAAAAACCTATTTACGCACCTTAAATCAAACTGTAAAAAGTGTTTATAAAGGCAATATTAATGCAAGAATTGGCGGTGAGTTAAAGCTGAATGTGTTTATGATACGTTTAGGTGGGGCATTTTTTGGAAGTCCTTATGCCGATAAAGAAATACAAGCCAATAGAATATTAGCAACAGGTGGATTTGGATATAGAAATCATGGCATTTTTATCGATTTAAGTTACGCTCATAGCTTTGTAAATGATGCTCAATTTGCCTACAGATTAAGCGATAAACCCAATACTTTTGCTACACAAACTGGCAATGTTGGAAACATAATGTTGACTTTTGGGGTTAAATTCTAAATACAAAAAAGGTGATGCAAATGAGATTGCATCACCTTTTTTCTGTTTAATTAAAATATTAAGGCATTACTACTGTATCAATAACATGAATTACACCATTGCTTTGGTTAACATCTGCAATTGTTACATAACTTTTACCACCTTTTGTATCGGTTAAAACTACTTTTTTCCCTTCTAAAGAAGCTTTTAAAACACCACCCTGTACTGTTTTTATTTCAGCTACACCATTTCCTTCTTTAATTAATTTTACCACATCTTTTGCATTAAACTTTCCTGCGACTACATGGTAAGTTAAAATACTTGTTAGTGTTGCTTTGTTTTCAGGTTTTACAAGTGTTTCAACTGTTCCTGCAGGTAATTTTGCAAATGCAGCATTCGTAGGTGCAAATACAGTAAATGGTCCAGCACTTTGTAAAGTTTCTACCAATCCAGCAGCTTTTACAGCAGCAACTAAAGTAGTATGGTCTTTACTGTTAACAGCGTTTGAAACAATATCTTTTGATGGATACATAGGTGCACCACCTACAGTTACTGTTTTTTCTGTTTGTGCAATAGCCGCATTCATAACAAAAGCACTCATCAATAGAAAAGCAATTTTTTTCATAATTTTTATTTTATTTTTATGCTTTCAATTACGGTTTAATGGCAAAAAAGGTTTTTTAAAGCTCATCTATTTATCATAATTAAATGTTAATACAATCGAAAAAGCGGTATTGTATAACTATTCAGTTCTCTTTGTAATAAATTGTAAAACAATAGTTTGCATTTATTTTTTTGCTCATTGCTTCTTTATTTGTTTGCTGATAAAAAAGATAGACAAAGTATTTTGGGTACACAACATATTTTGTCAACAAGCGTCATTTTGATGATACATGTATTCGTTAAATCGATGAAAAATTAAAACTTTATTTAACGTATTTAATTTTTAGTTCAAGTGTATTTCTGTTTGTATTCGGTAAAGTTTACATTTCTAAGCCTATCTTCGTAACCTGATTACGATATATTAAAACATGAAATATTTATTTATTTTTTTAAGTTTTTTTTATTTTTCTTGTTCTTCGTCTTCCGTTCAGTATCAGCAAGCAAATAATAGCTTAGATGCTGGAAGAGAATTTATAGATGCATGTTTAAAAGGCGATTTTGAAAAAGCTCGTTTTTTTATGCTTAAAAACAGTGAAAACGAAGCGTTTCTGAAAAAAATAGAAGCTGATTATCGTACAAATGATAGAGATAGAAGAGAGCAATATAGAGAAGCATCTATTAATATTGCAGAAGTATCCGATATTACTGAAAATGAAACCATTATTAATTATAGTAACTCTTTCGATAAAATAGGAAAAAAAGTAAAAGTAGTGAAGGTAGATAACCAATGGTTGGTAGATTTTAGTTATACCTTCAATCCTAACTTATAATGATATTTTTATGAATTCTTGCAAGAGTCAACGAACATTGTTATTCTTGCAAAATAGCAAAGCATCCTTTTTAAAATAATCAATAAGCAAGCAAAGATGACAACAAATGTTTTACACCCATGGCATGGCGTTCATTACGGAGAAAATGCTCCAAGAATTGTTACTTCTGTCATTGAAATTCCTCAAGGTAGTCGTTGTAAATATGAAATTGATAAACCTACCGGTCTTTTAAAGTTAGATAGAATTATTTATTCTTCTTTCCATTATCCTGTAAACTATGGATTTATTCCACAAACATATGGTGGCGATCATGATCCTTTAGATATTTTAGTAATTACATCTTTACCCGTCGTTCCACTTACGATTATGGATGCTAAAGTAATTGGTGTTATGCAAATGATTGATGGTGGTGAAGCAGATGATAAAATTATTGCCGTAGCAGCCAATGATCCTACAGTAAACCATTACAATAATATTGAAGAATTACAAGCACATTTCTTCCAAGAGTTAAGACATTTCTTTGAAGAATATAAAAAGTTAGAAAAGAAAACGGTAGTGGTTGAAGAGTTTGGCGATAAAACCAAAGCCATCGCTATTGTAAAAGAAGCAATTGAGTTCTACAAAGAAAATTTCGGTAACAAATAATTTACACACATGTCTGCTACAACCATTTTAATGCTCTTATTAATCGGTCTTTTGGCCGGCATTTTAAGTGGTTTGGTAGGTGTAGGTGGTGGTATTATTATTGTTCCAGCACTTGTTTTTTTATTGGCTTTTTCGCAAAAAGCAGCTCAAGGTACTTCATTAGGTATTTTATTGTTACCAGTTGGTGTACTTGCAGTTAGTCAATACTATAAACAAGGCTATATCGATTTTAAAGTTGTAGCCATTGTTTCGTTTGGATTTTTATTAGGTGGATTAATAGGAGGTAGGGTTGCTGTGAATATTTCAGATGCAATGTTAAAAAAGGTATTTGCAATTGTACTAATTATTACAGCCCTTAAAATGTTGTTTTTTGATGGAAAATCAACCCCTTCAAAAGATACACAT
>Ga0209398_1001757_pt1 | contig 10711 bp, 8 predicted proteins | sample AshMeaBigSpring_FD_184125 | JGI IMG/M metagenome (GOLD analysis project Ga0209398, IMG submission 184125) | Groundwater microbial communities from Big Spring, Nevada to study Microbial Dark Matter (Phase II) - Ash Meadows Big Spring (SPAdes)... | ecosystem: Environmental > Aquatic > Deep...
AGCGACCGCTTGGTGGACATGCCATTGTTGCTTGACGAGGCAACGGAGAAGGCGCTGTTGCCCGGAACTTCGCTGGCCGGTGGGTTGCGCAACTACATCCGCGAACGCCGACATGGATTTGTCCCAGTTACGACTAAAGTTGATGAGGTCGTAGAGGCGCTCTTTGGCGCCGAGAAACGTAACAACAAGGGGCCACAAAGCAGCCTGATTGTCGACGATGCCGTCAGCGAAGCACCCCGAATTGAACTGCGCGATGGTGTCCGCATCGAATCAAAGTGGCGCACGGCAAAAGATAAATTCAAGTACGATCTGCAGTTACTTGAAGCAGGTACGGTTTTTCCACTGCGCATGGAGTTGATGGTGAGCGGTGCAGTTGATGAGAATGTACAAACGGTAAAGCAGACGTTAGCCGTTGCTTTGCACGGTCTGGCAAGCGGCGAAATCACGTTAGGGCTGCGCAAGCGGCGTGGCTTCGGCCAGTGTGCAGTGCGTGAATGGCGTGTGACGCAGTACGATCTGCATCAGAAGGTTGACATATTGGCCTGGATCACCGATGACTACCCCGCGTGGGGTTTCAAGACAAACACACAATTAGGGAAAGAGATCGATCAATTGCTCGGTGTCTCAATTGTGCATTGGGAAGACAAGCGACGCTATTGCCACATTGACGCCAGATTCACGCTTGATAGTTCTCTGCTGATCCGTGCCGGTTTTGGCGAACAGGATCGGGGGCCAGACATGGTGCATCTGCACAGCTACAGACCGGATGAAGGCGGACAACGCCATCCCATCCTTTCCGGCACCAGCCTGGCGGGCGCTCTGCGGCATCGCGCCGAACGAATCCTACGTGCAATCAGTATGAACGAAAATGAGGTGGAGCAGTTCATCGATAGAGTGTTCGGCCCTGCAGACATTCAGCGAAGTACTGAGCGGGGGAAGGCAAGCCGTCTTCTGGTCAAAGAAACAGTCATCCACAATCCCTATGAGCTAGTGCAGAACCGCATTCGCATTGATCGTTTCACTGGCAGCGTCTATGAATCGGCGCTGTTCAACGAACAGCCGCTGTTTGGCGTGAACGATACGCTCGTTGCGGTTGACTTGACGCTGTGCGATCCGCAGCCCGGTGAAGTGGGGATGTTGCTGCTGCTGCTGAAGGACTTATGGACGGGCGATCTACCACTCGGCGGCGAGGCAAGTATTGGTCGCGGGCGTCTGCGTGGTGTTGAGGCGGCAATTGCCGTGGATGACCGTTCATACAACCTCGCAGCCGATAGCGCCGGGCGTCTGTCAATCAGCGATCGTACACAACTTGAAAGCTACGTCACAGCGTTGCATAGCGAGGTGAAGTGATGTCTCTCTCAATACCACCTGAGATAACCATTGATGCCAGTTTTCTGGATGCGCCAGCAAACTGGTTGCTGGCACAGGCGCGTCAATACAAATTGCGCTATATGTTGGCCCACGCCGACGATGGCGTGATATGGGGACGCATTGATGGCGATGCGCCGGTCACATCGCATGGCATCGCCCCGCATTCGCCGAAGCTGCGCTCTGTGACGTTGCGACAGTGCCGTCTATTCGATGTCACTGGTGAGTTGCTGCTATGGAGAGATGCAGATCGCTGGCATGCACGCTTTGCAGGCGACAATGTGGCATCTGACTATATTGACGAAGACCAGATTCTATGGGGCACCGATGCTGAAGCGCCAATCAATGGATTCACACTGGTGACTGAGGGCGCTCAGGGAATGCGTCATGCCGTGCCGATTATCGTGACGAAAGAGCAGCTTGAAGGACGACAATTGCGATTACGCGTGCGTCACTATATTGACTACAACGACGACGGGGAAGCGCAAATCACGCTCAGCCGCCTTGTTCAGCTTCTGCCGGAAGGCAATTGAGGAGGGACGCCATGACATTGCCTGTTCACAACAACCCGACGAAAGAGATTGCCAAAGCGCCGTACAACTTCGTGCCGCTGCCGGAGAAAGTCGTCACCTTCGATCCCCAGACGCTGCGCGATCAGGATCGCTACCATCCAGATCGCCATACCGGTTACATCGACTGCGTAATCACGACGGAGTCCCCGGTCTACGTGCGTGCGCCGCTGACGCTCGATGAGTTTGAGCGACAGGAGACAGAAAAAGACAAAGAAGATCACTGGCGAGATCAAGTACGCAACAAAGCGGATTTCTTCCACACTGACCCAGCCAAGACGCCCCGCATCCCCGGCAGCAGTCTGCGCGGCATGCTCCGCCAGCTTGTGGAGATCGTCAGCTACAGCAAAGTGCAGTGGGTGTCAAGGGACCCGCTGGTGTATCGCGCAGTTGGGGACACAACGACACACGTTAAGAAATACCGTGACCGCGTGATGCGCGAGGATGGACAGCAGCGAGATCGCACTGGGAAGTCTACCTGGCGATATACACCGTTGGTCAAGGCAGGCTACATCATTAAAGACCGCAACGAGTACTACATCCGCCCGGCGCAAGAGATCGGTGGAACAACCTTTGCCCGCATCCGCATCGACAACATTCCCAGCAAACTTGAACCGATCTCTGATTGCAGAAACGCCTCTACTATCTGGTTTCAGGCTGGCCCGTATGAGTATCAAGAAGTGCGCGGGGGCTTTCTTCACATCAGATACGCCAAAGTGATCCGAGCGTCTGCGCAACCAGCGCCGGGGCTGATCAAGGGTGCGCTGGCGCGCAGCGGAGAGATGGCCTCGAAACGCACCGAAGCAGTAGTCTATCCACAGGACGAGCAAGCCAAACCTATCCCCATTCCCGATAAACTACTTGCGGCATACAGGGATCAGGTCAGCCAGGAACAGGAACATTTGCTGGGTGGCAGGAACGGTGTACTCACAGATGGTCAACCGGTCTTCTACCGAATGGACGGAGACAAACTCGTTTTCTTCGGCCATACGATGATGATGCGCCTGCCTTATCCCTACACGCCATTCGATTTTGTTCCCGAACATCTGCGTTGCGAAGGCGATCTTGATCTCGCAGAAGCCATCTTTGGCTATACAAAATCCACCGGTGAGGGTAAAGCGCGCGCCTACGCCAGCCGTGTCTTCGTTAGCGACGCGGTCCTGGAGTCTGGGCAATCGAACGTGTGGCTGAGCGAGGCGCCCATCGTGCCCAAGATTCTGGGCGGCCCCAAACCAACTACCTTTCAGCACTACCTGACCCAACAAACGCCTGACCCACAGGAACAGGGGCGTGACCGCAGCGGCAATCCGAAGCTGGTCAGAGAGCGGTCGGACTACACCGATCCGTCGCGCAGCGTCATCCGCGGGCACAAACTCTACTGGCACAAAGGCGAGCTTTCGGCTGCCGACATTCAGGAGGCGTTGGATCGCCTGCGCGATGAGCGTGGGCGAGAAAAGGAGCATGACACTCAACATACGCAGATCAAGCCGGTCAGATCTGGGGTCAGCTTTCGCTGGCGCATTCACTTCGAGAATCTATCCGACGAAGAACTTGGTGCGCTGTTGTGGGCGTTGACGCTGCCTGGTCAGCCAGGAAAGCAGTATCGCCATAGCATTGGCATGGGCAAGCCGTTGGGGATGGGCGCCGTCAAGATTGAACCTAGTCTGCGGTTGGAAAATCGAGTACAACGTTATGACTCCCTCTTCAGCGACGAACAGTGGTCTACAGGCGTCAGTGAAGCTGATGCCCGAATTCCTGAATTTGTCGCCGCCTTTGACAAGCTGATCCGCGGGCAGATCGGGGCAACCAGACAATCCAGTCTTGCTGAGGTCGAACGCATTCAGATGCTGTTGCGGATGCTGCAATGGCCAGGACCGGACAAAGAGCTAACCCGATACATGGAGATTGAGCGACCCGACCCAAAGGTGAAACGCGGCAAGATCAATGAATACAAGAATCGGCCTGTGCTTCCCGATCCGCTGCACATCGAAGGAGGTGGCCATGCTTCTGCGTCGGTACGAACAACCAGCCAACCTCAGCGCCCGCCGACCGATCCCTCTCACAGTGGGCAAAGACCTGCCACCTCTGCATCGCAGGTCGCAGCGGAGCCAAAGCCAATGCCCGTCCAACCCAAACCGGCGCCGAAGCCCGTGGTCAAGGCGGAGTTGGAGATAAGCCGGCCTGCATCCATTGACGAAGTCAAGGAAGGCATGTATCTGGAGGGTCAAGTTGTGCGCGTCGAAAGCGGTCGCGTTGTTGTTGATATCCTCGGTCAAGAGGCATCACTGGCGCATGACCACATCGAGCCGCCAATCCGCGACGAGTATGATCTGAAAGAACGCTTCCCAGCGGGGAAAGTCATTCGAGTCTTTGTACGCGGACGCAACAAGCAAGGACGCCTACAATTGACTATGCGGAGAAAATAACATGACGGTCACGGCGTTTCGAGTGCAGAATTTTATGGGTTTCGAGGACAGTGGCTGGATTGAGTTGCGGCCGATCACGTTGTTGTTCGGCCGCAACTCCAGCGGCAAGAGCGCGTTCATTCGCGCGCTCTTGCTGTTAGGGCAAAGTCTCAGTAGTGAACCTGATGGCGGCGCACTGCTATTTGTCAAAGATGATGGGTATGACTTTGGCAGTTATCACGAGATCGTGAGAGATCATATCGGCGATAGAGATATCTCGTTTTGGTTCAAGTTACGATTTGAGGAATCAAAGGGGAACTCAGGTAACAATTGGTTCTCAAAGCGCGCACTAGACGGAGTGAACCACTTCACTGTTCCGGCGCACATCGAGCCGCAATATCGCCCAGTGACACAGACAGTTACGGTAAGGCTAATATTGGGATTCGATAATGAAAGATGGACACATCTGAAGGCACTGGATATCCTAGACAAGGAAGGGAACATAATTCTCCGGACATCCAGATATAACCCTGACCATGGATATAAGAATCCGTGGCGTTTTGAATCTGACTACTTCGATCCTGGTAATCCAGATGGCAGCCCTACTGATATTTGGTCTTCAATTGAGATGTTTACGAAGAATGGCTTCCTGCCGAATATCAGATTGTCGGAGGGTGCATTGAATCGCCCCCATGAAGCCGAATATGAAGAGGATGAAATAGAGGAAAGCCCAGACTTGGGCATGGATTTCCAAAACGCTTGGTTAATTTTGCGTGGCATTCGCAATTCGGTAAGACGGCTCTTGGTCGATAGCACCAATTATCTTGGTCCTCTGCGTTCTGCTCCTCAACGATTCTATTACGTCGCCGGCCAGAGCGTCGGAAGTCTTGAGCGCGGGAAATACTTCGTTCGCAACCTAGTGAAAGCAGATGCCTCATCTCTCGAAGCTATCAATCAGTGGCTAAAGGCATCCGGGACATCTTGCCAGCTACAACTCCAACCACTCGACGAGCGCAAGACGCTGTACGAGCTCCGTTTGCAGGAGCTATCTGAAGATCATAGCATCAAGGTTTCTGCCAACATTCGCGAAGTTGGATTTGGCATTACACAGATGTTGCCCATTATCACACAGGCAGTGTTGGCACAGCCGGGCGACATGCTAATTATTGAACAACCAGAATTGCATCTTCATCCGCGTGCTCAAACCGAACTAGGCAACTTATTCATCGCTATCGCCCAAAGCGGCGTGAACTGTATTATCGAAACGCACAGCGAACATTTGCTGCTGCGTCTCCAAAAACAGATTGCGAAGACATCTGTTGGTGATTTTGACGCCGCCATTCCAGGACAGATGCTGCTGCCAGGCCAGGTTGGAGTCTACTTTGTCCATCGGAGTGACACAAGCACGGCAACACAGATCGAAATCGGTCCTTTCGGTGATCTGTTGAGTACGCCAATTGGTTTCAAGGATTTCTTTAGCGACGACATGCTGGAAACCGCAGAACGCATGAGAGCGCGCTTAGGTCAGAGAGGCAAACCAAACTAATGCGCACAGAAGTCTATGTAATCGATCCAGATGTATGGAAAAACGGGGTTGATGACCCACGCTGCCATGTCGCTATTCTGGATGTATGGCAGAAACCGCATAGAGTGTTGGCTCTGGACAGTGGTGAAATCGAGAATGAGTATCTTGACCTGATGCTGTCACAAGACATTCGTGAAGACCTCCGAAAGCTACTGCAAGATATATTCAACCAACGAGAACGCAGCAACAAGCTCAGGATTCTGTTTCCCGACTATCCTTCGGAGCTTGACTCAAAGATCGCACAATGGGGTTGTGACAAACCAGTCGAACCAGTGCTGATAGGAATGGCAGCGGCAAACGTTAGCGCCGATGTCAAGCTGCTCTTGGTAGGCGAAGATAGAGTCCGGCACCGTGGGCTTCACTGCCGGGATACTGTCTACAAGCTGCGAGATTTCTTTCGTAGTCGATTGCACAAAGGAATAGAGGTCATCCCTGCATCCCGTATCGGTTTACCGAGCCGGGATGAGCTAGTTTTCGGCTATGAAAGAGTCGTCTTTGAGCAGCAAGTTCAGAATCTCTTCATGCGAAGGGTGTATCAAGATATCGGGAGGATGCCGTGTTTTCACAAGCCAACCCCAGGCAAGGTTGAATACTACACGGATGCAGCAGGCCAAAATGCCGGTGAGATAGACGTCTATCTGTATCTAGATTTACCGGAAGCGCGATATGTCTGGGTATGCGAGTGTGAACTTAGGGAAGCTGGCAATGAAGCACAACCAACGACAAACGAAAAAATGCCAAAACTGCATAGAAAAGTCGACGCTGTCAAGGCGTTCGAATCTACACAGGCCGAAACAGTTATCGTCAAAGGGTACTTGGTCACCAATGCCAAACAGATGCACCCTGAAGCGGAAAAGATTGCCAGCGAACGCGGCCTCTGTTTCTGCAGTGTGAGGATGCCAGAGAGGTGGACTACAAATCATCGGTGGATTCTAAGTGAGAGGGATATCAAACCTTTTGACTTATGGGTGTAGGTTGCCGTAGTCAAGAGCGGCGTCTATGCTGCAACAGAGATAGCACCACATATCTGTTGCGCAGTCAAACTCCATATGCATCTCACACCAATGAGGAAGATTCTGATTGCATGACTAACGCATCACGCTCAGCCCGCCGCCGCCGCAACTTCTCCATCACCGGTGCGGGTGTGCATTCCTGCGCAGTGACCAGGCGGAGCGGGAACTCCGCTATGGGTCGCGCTGGCAGTGGCTGGAGACGCTACCGCAGATCGCACGCGCTCACAATGTCGAACAGTTGACTAAGGAGCGCGACTGGTTCAAGGCGCGCCAGTACATGAAGGTGGCGGGGCTGTACCATCAGATGCTGGGCATCGTGGTGGGCAACAAGTTGCCACCCAACCAGTTCTTCTTGCAAATCGGCTGGGGCGGCGGCTGGCGCGCCAAGACCATCGGCGCGCCGCTGCAGAGCGACAAGGGACAATGGGAGCGTCTGCTCACTGACAAGCGGCGCTCGCCGGCGCGTTTCCGCCGCAAAGAGGGGGATGACTTCCCCAAGAGCCGCCGCGTGATGGTGATCAACAACGAACCGGTGGCGCCGTTTGGCTGGTGTCTGGTGGAGATGAAGGAGCGATGAACGATGGCTACACAGCGACGGCTAGTGCTCACTACTGTTGGCATCAGCCTGTTTCTCAATGCTCTGAATGCTGAAGAACGCGAGGAGGGCGGCATCCAGCGGCTGAATCAGCAAGCCAACGCGACTGAACTGCCCGCCGATCTGAATTCGTTCCTTGATGTGCTTGCAGACCGTGCAGCGCAAACCCTGGCGACAGCGCCGGTTCCGCAAAAACGCCGCCTCAGCGCCGAGCTAAACGGACTGTACGGTCTATACGAGGACCAGCTTCGGACCGCCGGTGCTGATGTCCATGTACTCATCGCCACAGACACGGTGTTAGGGCGCAGGGCGGCGCAACTTCTGGAATCCTTCTTGTGCAGCCAGGACATAGTCAATGTACAAGTCTGGACGCCAGAGCAATTGAGTAGCGCCGACAACCTGCACTTTTCACACGGCATCAAGGAACTATTACGCCTATGCGAGGAGACTATCCCCGGCTATCGCGCAACAGAACACCGTGTAGTCTTCAACCTTACCGGTGCATTCAAGAGTCTCCAGAGTTACCTCAACATTGCCGGCATGTTCTACGCCGATGAGATCGTCTATATCTTCGAGGGCAGCAACCAGTTGCTGCGCATCCCGCGCCTGCCGATTCAGGTTGACCTGGATGCGTTGCGCGTACATCGCGTGGCACTGGCGCTACTGGACGCCGATGCAATTCTCACGCAACAGGAGGCAGCCGCCTTGCCGGAGGGATTGCTAGAAGTTGACCAGCACGGCGATGCGACGCTGTCCGAGTGGGGGCGGCTGATCTGGAATCGCGCACGCCATAATCTGTTTCAAGAGGGATTGCTTGACCTTCCCCATCTCATCTATGAGGATTCGTTCCGCCGTGACTTCAGCAAAGCATCGCCCGATGAACGCGTCGATCTGCAATTGACGCTGGCAAAAGTGAGCCTGCTCTTGAAAGATGGTGGCGTCGCTCGTCTCAAACAGGATGGCGGCGTTCAATATGAAGATTACACAAACCAGAGACAGCCGAAGATTGGACACTTTCGCTTGACGCAAGGACGCCGCGTTAGTTGTGTAGCAGAAGGCGGAAGGCTGCGACTGCGTCACTTCGGCAATCACGATCAAGTGAACAATAATCCTTGAAAGCGAGGAGACTTCTATGAAAGCCGTCACCTTTCTTGGCGCCACCACCGCATACGAAACCACCTATGTTCTCGATGACGGGCGCGAGCATACGGCGCCCTTCTTTGGCGTGGCGTTGGCGCGATTCGTACCGGATCTGGAGATGCGCGTCTTTGTCACCGAGAAGGCCAGGGAAACTCACTTCGCCCGTTTCGAGGCTTTGGTCGAGGATTACGTGGCCGACGTGCAGCCGGTCGATATTCCTGACGGACACACCGACGCCGAACTGTGGACGGTTTTTCAGAAGGTGGTCGATGTCGTGGCGCCGGAGGAATCCGTGAGCTTCGACATCACCCACGGCTATCGCTCGCTGCCTTTTCTGGCCTTTCTCTCCGCCGCCTATCTGCGCACGGTCAAACGTGCTCGGCTGGAGGCAGTCTATTACGGCAACTTCGAGGCAAGGGATAAGTCTACACCTCCCCGCGCACCGGTGATCGACCTGACGCGCTTTGTCGAGTTGTTCGATTGGATGGTGGGCGCTGACCGCTTTGTGCGCTTTGGCGATGCTCGCGACTTGGCCAATCTGCTGCACACACAGCACGAACGCATCAAGCCCGACCCGCGTACAGCGGACAAGGCAGCGATGTCGGCCTGGAGCGGTTCACCTTTGAAGCGTGCCGCAAGCAACTTGACGCGCGCTTCACGCGCATTGCGCGTCGTGCGTCCGGCCGATGCGATGGACGCCAGTGAGAGGATTCGTGCTCAATTACCCGACGCGGTGCGCTCGAGCCAAGAGCTGGCACGTCCATTCACGTTGCTCAGCCAGCATATCTTGGACAGTTTCGCGCCGATTGCACTTAGCGAGAAAGAGCAGAAACGCGATCCCGCGCAAGCATTGGCGATTGAGCGCAACCTGATTGGCTGGTACTTGGAACGCAATCAGACGTTTCAGGCCGTGGCGCTGGCGCGCGAGTGGCTGATTTCGTGAATCATGGTGCAGGTCGGTATGACCGGTCAGCTTATGGACAAGGATGCCCGCTGGAAGATTGAACGTGCCATCGGACAGCAAGTGCAGCAACTTCAGGCGAAGCTCCCCGCAGAGCAGGAACTCGACGAAGCGATCCCGGATGTATCCAATCTCCCGAATATCAACGATCTGGCGCAGTTCTTCAACCAATTGGGGGAGCTGCGCAACGATCTGATGCATGCCGGGAAACGCGAAAATGCTCTTACGGCAGAGACAGTGGAAGCCAAAGCACGGGAGCTTTGGGAGAAGTTGAGTGTACTGCTGCCAGACGCCAAACAAGATAATAAGGCATGAGCCTGGCGCTAGAGCAACGCTTCCCGCCATCCGCCAGCGCCTGGCGCCTTGACGCACCGCACCACCCCAACCAGCAATCACCGCCGGGCAGCCATCGGCGGTGAACCAGTCATTCATGTTCAATGTCGAACGATCAGAAAGGAACCCCACGATGTCCCGTATTCTCTCCGCCCTCCTCCTTGCGTTCGTCCTGCTCGCCGTCACCGGCGCGCCGGCGCACGCCAACGACGACTACCTGGTCCCGATCACTGTCGGCAGCCGCACCTTTACGCTGACGGTCTCGGTGGGGACGACCGGCGTGAGTGTGCGCGTCGGCGACCCGGCGGTGACGCTGGGCGCGGTGACGAAGGCGGTGCGCGGCGCTGCCGCATCCGCACCCGCTGCCACACTTGCAACACCTACCGCCACCCCTACCCCGGCCACACCCGCCCTCTCCGACCTGGACGCCGCCAAGGCGCAGGCGGTGACGATTGCCTACGACGACCTCTTTCGCTACAACGAGCGGCACGTCGGCAAGATTGTGCGCTATGTCGGCGCGGTGGTGCAGGTGCAAGAGAATGTCTGCCTGCTGTGCGAAGCGCCCAGCTATACGCTGCGCATTGCCGTGACGGAGGGCAGCTATGGCTTGTGGGATGACCCGATCTGGGTGGATTACGTGGGCAAGGATCGCTTCCTGGAAGATGACATTGTCACGGTTTGGGGTGTGGTCGAAGGACTGCAAAACTACACGGCGGTGCTCGGCAATCAGGTGACGATTCCG
>Ga0209398_1001759_pt1 | contig 10702 bp, 8 predicted proteins | sample AshMeaBigSpring_FD_184125 | JGI IMG/M metagenome (GOLD analysis project Ga0209398, IMG submission 184125) | Groundwater microbial communities from Big Spring, Nevada to study Microbial Dark Matter (Phase II) - Ash Meadows Big Spring (SPAdes)... | ecosystem: Environmental > Aquatic > Deep...
AACGTAGAGGCGGCCACGCAAGCCGGCGTCGTCGTGGTTAATGCCCCGACCGGCAATGTCGTCGCTGCGGCCGAGCACACTGTTGCGATGCTGATGGCGCTGGCGCGTAACATTCCGCAGGCCGACGCCCACGTGCGCGCTGGATTGTGGAAGCGCGACAAGTTCATGGGCGTCGAGGTGCGTGGCAAAATTCTCGGCACGATCGGGCTGGGGCGTGTGGCGCAAGAGGTCGTACGCCGCGCACAAGGGCTGGGCATGACCGTGCTGGCCTACGATCCCTACGTCACGGCCGAATACGCCAACCAGCGCAGCGTCGAGTTGGTTGATCTCGATTCACTGGTGACACGCACTGATTTTCTGACGATCCACGTGCCGCTGACGCCACAGACGCGCAACCTGCTCAACCGCGAACGGCTGGCGATGATGCAACCCACTGCCCGCCTGATCAATGTGGCGCGCGGCGGTGTTGTCGACGAACAGGCGCTGGTCGAAGCCGTACAGTCAGGCAAACTCGCCGGCGCCGCGTTGGATGTCTACGAGCATGAGCCGCTGGGCGCCGACAGTCCATTGCGCGGCTGCGCCAACATTATCCTGTCGCCACACCTGGGCGGCAGCACGGTGGAGGCACAAGAAAAGGTGGCCGAAGACGTGGCGCTGCAAGTGCTCGATGTGCTCAATGACCGCCCGGCGCGCTACGCCGTCAACGCGCCGATCATCCCGCCCAAAGACCTGGAATTCCTGGTGCCCTACATCGACCTGGCGGAACGGATGGGGCGCTTCATGAAGCAGCTTGGCGCACAGGGCATGGGCGATGTCGAATTGACCGCTGAAGGCGACCTGGCCGAATTCGACCTGACCTACATTCGCGCCGCCGTCATCAAGGGGCTGCTGGCCGACATCGTCTCGGTGCGCGTCAACCTGGTCAACGCCGGGTTGCTAGCAGAGAAGCGCGGCATGAATTTGATCGAGCGCAAAAAGCATCAGCGCGAATTTGCCTACGAGAGTCTGCTCACGCTGCGGTCGACCTCCGCCGCACAACGCTGGACGGTGCGTGGCGCCATTCTACAGGGCGAGCCACACATCGTCGCTATCAACGATCTGTGGGTGGATTTTCCCGCGACCGGGCATGTCTTGCTGGCGATGCATAATGACCGCCCCGGCATGATCGGCGCTGTCGGCACCGTGCTTGGCAATGCCGACGTCAATATCAGCTTCATGCACGTCGGTCGCCGCGCCCCGCGCAGCGAAGCGATCATGGCGCTGGGCACCGATGAGCCAACCACGCCGCAACTGCAGGCCACCATCAGCGCAATGCCGCATATTCAGTGGCTCAAGGCGATCACGTTATGACAAATGACGAGCGGCGAATCATCCGTCATTCGCCACCTGCCAGGCATCGCTTATAACGACTTACGCAAGATAGCCAGCAACACACGGATAAGGTATAATCTCAATTTATGAACATTGATGATGCACCAATGCCCCCGCGCACACGATTGAGTCGGCGCTGGCAATTGCGCGCGCTGCTGGCAGTTTCCTTGATCTGGCTGACGCCAACGCTTGCGTGTGGCAGTTTTGCTGAACGCCCAACGCCAACGCCGACGCCGCTGATTGCCGCTGGCGAAGCCACCGTAGCGCCGACGGGGCCATCTGGCGGACCGGTTGCGATGACGACTCCGATCTTGCCTGTATCCACAGACACACCGACGCCAGCACCAACCGCCACCTTCACGCCCACGCCGCTCCCTGGCACAGCGCTTGTAGTGGGGCAGTCAGCACGCGTCGTGGCACCTAATGGCGTCAACATGCGCAGTGAGGCCTCACCCGACGCCGAGCTGATTCGCTACTTGCCATCACGCTTGAGAGTAACCATTGTGGAAGGCCCAGTGGACGCAGCAGGTTTTCGCTGGTGGAAACTCGACGACGGCGAGGGCAACGTCGGCTGGGCTATCGAGAACGACGGCGAAACCGACACCCTCAGCCCACAACTTGGCGAGCCGGAACCGGTGGATCGATCCCCGCGCGTGGGCGAACGCGTGATCGTGACGATGTCGCCCGGTGGGCAGCTTTCCGTACGCGAGACGCCAGGCACCGACGCCACGATCGTCACCCGCGTCGATCCTGGCGTCGAGTTCACCGTCACCGGCGGGCCACAAGAGGCCAGCGGCTATACATGGTACCAGATTCGCTCCGACAGCGGCGACGTTGAAGGGTGGGCAGCGGAGAGTGACGGCAGCGAGCGGTGGCTAAGTCCACTTGAATGACGGGCGAATCAATCTAAAAAGAAACGGGCGAGTCTCAACAGACTCGCCCGTTTTGTTGTTTGTGCGGAAGATGTCGATGCATTGTCGGGAAGCGGCGACGCCCCGCACGGCGCCGCCGTCCTGCCGCTTCCAGCCCTGACCCTGTGCCCCGTCGCTGTTGCTCCGCTGCGTTCGCACGCTTTGGGCGCACGGTACACCCCTCACTGGTTTGCCTTGTGTGTTCAGTGAGCACAAGACCTGGGCTGGAATGCAGCGCAGGCTGCGGAGCCGGAACCGCAGCCTGCACTGCCATCGAAGGAGTCTATCCTAATCAACCCGTACCGTCACGGAATGATTAGCACCTGCCCAACAAAGATCATGTTGGGATCCCATAGCCCGTTGGCCTCGCACAGCCGCATCACCGAGACGCCGTACCAGGCGGCGATCTGGCTCAGCGTGTCCCCCGGCTGCACCGTGTAGGTGTTGCCTGGCGCTGGCGCAACAGGATGTACAGGCCCGCCAGGATACGGCGTCGCCTGCCCCCCACACCCTGGGAGGGTGAGGGTCTGCCCGACAAAGATCAGGTCGGGGTTGTAGATGTTGTTCACGGCAATCAGTTCGTGCAGGCTGACGCCCACCTGCCACGCAATCGACGCCAGCGTGTCGCCCGGCTGCACCACCACTGTGCAGCCGCCGCCCGACCAGCCGCCGCCACAGTCAGGGACGCTCCCGCCACAGCCGCTGCCCGGCCACTCGATCTCCGGCAGTTGCACGGCGCCACAATCCGGCGCCGACCAGCAATCCTCAACAGGCCATTCCACGATCGGCGGCTGCGGCCAGATTTCGCCGCAATCCGGCGCCATCCCGCAATCGCCCGGCCAGGTCACAAGCGGCGGCTCCACCACCGGCGGCTGCACTGGCCCGCCGTATCCGCCGCACGCTGTCACCATCACGCCGTCGATGTTGAAATCCATCTCCACATTCGGGATGCCCCACTTCTTCCACCCTCGGATGTAGAGCGTCACGTCACTGCTCTGCGCCACGAACTTCGCCGTGTACTTCACCAGCGCCGCCGGATCCGTCCGCTTCGAGATCGGCCCGAAGTTCATCTCTGTCCAGTTTGTCACCGCCTGCCACGTTGCATTGTAGCCCGGTGCATAGCCCCACTGCGCCGCAAAGCGGTACGGGTCATCCTCGTTCCCTTCGCCACGCAGCAAGCCGTACGTCGTGAATTCGTAGGTCACACCTGGGTGCAGCCCGGTGATGTACTGGTAGATGCCGGCGTAGCGGTCGTTGTCCACCGGGAAGGTATTCTTCGTGTTGATTTCGATGAGCTGGCTGTGGGCGCCGTCCGACCGCACTCGGTGCCACTCATCGTCGTAGAAGCCGTAGTTGGCGCCGCCGCCGTTGGTGAAGTAGCCCCAACTGTTGCCCACCTTCCCCACCGCTACGGCGTTGAAGCCTCGCTCGAAGTCGCCGTTATAGACCAGGTTCGGCCCCACGCACGCCCCTTCCGGCAGCGGGTAGATCGGATGCACCGGCTCGACCACTGGCGGGTAGATCGGATGCACCGGCTCGACCACAGGCGGGTAGATCGGATGCACCGGCTCGACCACAGGCGGGTAGATCGGATGCACCGGCTCGACCACAGGCGGCTGTTCGTGCCACTGTCCGCTCGGCCCCACCAGCGCAATCGCATCGAAGTTGACGTCCAACTCCTCATTCGGCACGCCCCACTTCTTCCACACCCGCACGTAGACGGTCACGTACTCCGCCTCCGCCCGGAATTTCGTCAAAAAGCTGCTGAAGTTGCCCGGCTCCGTGCGCAGGTAGTACTTGTCCCACCCTACATCCTGCCAGTTCGTCACCTGCGTCCAGTCTGGGTAGGCGCCAAAGCTCCACCCTACCTGCACACGGTACCGCCACGGGTCGCCCTCCAGACTCGTCGTGCGGATGATGCCCTTCAGACTCAGCGCGTAATCCGCCCAACTCACAACGGGCACGGTCTGGTAGATGCCGGCGTAGCGATCCGCATCCCCCACCATGATCCCTTTCGTGTTCACCTCCAACAACTGGCTGTGGCTGCCCTCGCTCACCACTCGCTCCCACTGGTCGTCGTAGAAGCCGTAGTTTGCCGCCCCACCATTCGTGAAGCACTGCCACCCGCTCCCCACGGCGCCACAACCCGCCTGGTTGCTGAAGCCCTGCTCGAAGCCGCCGTTGTACAATACGTTCGTCAACGACGCCTGCGTCGGCGCCGGCCATAACGCACCGGTCACCAGGCTCGCCACAATCGCCAGCACGACGACCAGGCTCACCCCTCGCCGCATCCCCACGCTTGCCACGCGCACATGTCGCCGCACCCACTCGCTTCGGCGCTGCGCTCGGCGCAACGTCTTCTGGCGCAACATCTCTACGTGTTGCCACATGACTCTATCCTCCTGTTTCGATGGCACTGTTGCTCTGCTGCTACTTGACGGTTACTTCTACAACTTGCAGTCAGATTCCGGCTGACGTCACCGATCTTAGCATCGCATTCCACATTGCGCAATAGATTCATTTTTCAGTAAAGTTTTCCAACCGCTCGCTATCCGAACGTTCCCTCTCGCTAATCCTCAGGAAATTTACCGTTATGCGAACTTACACTGCTGCGATTTACGCTGTCCGTACTGGCTGGCGATGGCGGCCGCCCTGCCGCTTCGCCTGCTCCTTGACCAAATTACCGATTTCTATACGAAGCAATCGGCAAAACCTGGTGGGCATCAAAACACACGGGGCGCTGACGATGGGGTGCTTCAATGCCCAGCGGAGCGACATCGACTTGCTAGTGATCACCCGCGCGCCAATCGACACGGACGTCGCCCGCACTGTGCTGGTGCGACTGCTTCATATCTCTGGACAGCCACGCCAATCAGAATCAGCATTATTCACTACGCGCAAATTACACTTTGACGCCACCCAACACCCTTCGACCTGCATTTCGGCAAGATGCATCGCGCACACATCAAGGCTATAGTGACGACGCCCAGCGCCACGCTGCCCAAAGGCGAGCTAGAGGCAGACCTTGCCGCCCACTTCACCGTGCCGTTGACGCGCGGCCGCACACTGTACGGTGCGCCCATTACCAGCCTGGGACTTGTCGTGCCCTGGCCGGACTACGTCGATGCGATTCGGCGAGATTTCGAGGAGACGCAAACGGCCAGCCATCTCGACGCGGTGTACGCCATGCTCAACGCCTGTCGGATTTGGGTGGCTGTCGAGGCTGAGCTGGCATTGTCCAAAGCGGAGGGCGCCCTTTGGGCCAGCGCGCGGCTGCCCGGGTCATTGCGTGGTGCTGTTCAGGCAGCGGCAGAGTGCTACACAGGCATCGATCAAGCATTGTTTGAGGACGCCGTACGCACCTTACTAGCCTGGATTGGCGCACGGCCAGGCCTGGCAATAAAAGCGCCCGCCACCGCATAAGCGGTGGCGGGCCTGTACAAAGGAGGAACCAAAGGAGGCTGGTTCGAATTGTGAAGTAAGCTCCCCTCAAACTTCACAACTCTGCCAGACAACCGACACACGTAACACCTGCACGGCATCAACAGGTTGGGCGCCTGGCAGAGCGCAAACCATAACCTTTATCACAGTATAGCGAGGCCGGTTGTGTGGGCGTTGTCGCTCAATTCCCAAAAGATCGCCCCGCAATTTGCGCAACTCATGACGCGGTCGGGTGTTGTGGAGTAACAGTGTTAGTGGCATCCAGGGCGCAGGCACCCAGGCGGGCGTCGGCATAAAGGAAAAACTGACGTGGAATGACTAAACCAAAAACAATGGATGTGTTTGACAGGGGGACAAACGCTGCACTACAATGATCTTTATTGTCTTACCAGCCGGCAAGACACTTCGGCACAAGACTAGACCTTGATGCACGTTCATGACAGGAACGACCCGGTAATGAACGACCCATTACTACTGAATCATTGACAGAGGAGATTGCCATTATGGCGGAAAACAGCACTTTTGAGCGCGTGCGCGCAATTATCATCGATCAGCTTGGCGTGGACGCCGACGAGGTTACCATGGAAGCCAATTTCCGTGACGATCTAGAGGCGGATAGCCTGGATCTCGTAGAACTGATTATGGCGTTCGAGGAAGAATTTGGCGGCGAAATCAACGACGAGGATGCCCAGAAGATCCTCTCGGTTGGGGATGCAGTTCGCTACCTCGACGCAGCGACAAGCGCATAGACAGGGCAGAGAAATTGAAAAAGCGGGCGTTGCGCCCGCTTTTTTTGATCCTTAGGCAGCCTTCAGCACGCGAATCACCGAGACGACCCGACCATTGATCCGCACCTTGTCTGCTGGGCGCACAATTGGTTGATAGGCCGGATTGGCGGGCAACAAATGCACCATGTTGCCCTCACGCCGGAGATATTTCAACGTTGTGTCCTCATCCCCCTCGATCCAGGCGGCCACCATCTCCCCATTGTTGGCAGTCTCCTGCGCATGCAAGATCACGATGTCGCCATCCAGCACACTGGCGTCGATCATCGAATCACCTTGCACGCGCAAGGCAAAGAGATGATCAGCCGGCAAGTTCAACATTCCCTCGGTTAGCTCGATCCAGCCCTCCGGGTCAGTAGGTTCACTTGGGAACACCGGGATCGGCTGCCCGGCAGCGATCTTCCCTAGAATTGGCACGCGATAGCGCCCTGAGTCGCCTAACAGGCTGTTCCCGTCGAGTTCAGGCAGCCAGCCCAACTCGTTCAGCCTGGGCAGGTTGAGGCTGAGCCCGCGGCTCACTTCCCGGTCGCGCACAATCAGATCAAGTTCCTCGAGTCGACTCAGATTGTAGTTCACCACTGAGGTGCTGCTGATGCCCACGTTGTCGCCAATTTGGCGGATCGTCGGCGGGTAACGGTGCGCTCTGGTGAAGCGATGAATGAATTGCAAAATGCGCTGCTGGCGATCGGAAAGGTCTGATAAACTCATGGTGACGCCCCTATCCTGGACTTTGTCTGTTGAGCTGGCAACAGGGTTGGCTTTTCCCAACTGCACCTATCCCAAACAGAACGTTTGTTTCCCAACTTTTCCCAAATAGTACACGAACATTTGTGCGATGTCAAGCCCCAAACGCACGTTTGTTCTGTTTGTGGGTAAATTCGGAAAACTGTGTGCTCACTTGTCCAGATTGGCGCGACGGAGATAGGCTTGATAGCGTTCCCAGTAGACCGCGCGGTCGGCGGCGCTGGCGGCGAGATCGGGGAAACGAGCGTCGGCCTTCTGCTGTCCGCGCAGCATGGCGTCTTCCATGTCGATGCCACAGAGATAGGCGATCTTGAAGATCATCACCTGCAGGTCGCTCAATTCGAGCGCCAACTCGTTGCGTAGTTGGTCAAGGTCGTCGGGGGCAGGGGTTCGATAGCCCTCAAGCATCTGTACGATTTTGCTGACCTCGCCCAACTCCTCGATAGCGTGCAGCATGGTGTGGCTGAGCGTTACCTGCTCCCATGTACGCGCAGTGTCCCACGCTTCAAGCCACGCCTGATATTCGCGAATATGCATAGATGAATAGCCTCACGCTTCCGCTGAAGTGGGGATTGCGGCAAGCCGCCGCAAAAACAAGGTCGAGCGCACCTGGCGCTCCAGTGTGACGATCAGGTAGCGATTCAGTACGCTTTCGACGCGCCGCAAAATCGACGCACGCACCACCACCGGCGCCACCACCGGCCATGGCTGGCTCTGGAAGAAACGCAGCAACTTGAGCGTATCAACATCCAGCGCCTCGACATCGGCGTGCTGGGGCGCGCACTGCGGACAGAGCACGCCGCCCTCGTGCAGCGCCAGGAAGTTGACCATCGGCTCCAGCGGCTTTTCGCACGCCAGACAGCGGAAGAGTTGCGGCTGAAAGCCGGTGAGGCTCAACAGCTGTAGAGCAAACCAGGGCAGCAGATTGGGCGGCGGGTTGCCTTGCGCGGCGGCCTCATCCAGCACGCGCAGCGTCAAGAGCGCCAGGTCCCAAAGCGGGCGCAGATCGTCGCCGGCCTCAGCGAAGGCGTCGAGCAGCTCGCAAATGTAGCTGGCGGCAGCGATTGCTTCCAGGTTATCGCGGAGATGGCGGAAGCTCTCGACTGTCTGCACCTCGGTAATGATGTTCCACGTGCGCCCCTGCGTTACGATCAGCGCCGCATGGACGAAAAGTTCCAGGTGCCCGGCCTTGCGGCTGGTGGTCTTGCGCGCGCCTTTGGCGATCAGCTCGATCTTGCCGTCGCTGGGTGTGAGCACAGTGAGCACACGGTCGGCGTCGTTGACATCGCGCCGGCGCAACACCAGGGCATGGGTGGATCGGACTCGTTCGCGCGTGGGCATAGGGCGATAGTCTATCACAGCGCGCTTGTGCATCGCCAGCCATGTGCGTTACTATTCGAGGGGCGAACGCCAACGCCGCCCGCACCCCAGCTGTCAGGGCGGGGCAACGCACACACAGCAAGGGCACGCGCGCATGTTGAAGCTGGCAACGCTAGTCTATGTAAAACGTCCTGGCCAGACCCTGATGCTGCACCGCATCAAACGCGCCGGCGATATGCATCAGGGCAAGTGGAACGGACTGGGCGGCAAATTTGAGCCGGGCGAATCGCCCGAAGCTTGTGCGATCCGCGAAGTGTACGAAGAGAGCGGGCTGACCATTCACCGCCCCGAACTGCGCGGCATTCTCACCTTTCCCAACTTTCGCGCCGACGAAGATTGGTATGCCTTCGTCTTTGTTGCGCGCGCCTTCAGCGGTGAACTGATCGACTCGACCGAGGGCGTGTTGCAGTGGATCGACGATGCCGACTTGCTGCAATTGCCCCTGTGGGAGGGAGATCGCATCTTCCTCCCCTGGCTCGAACAGGATCATTTCTTTTCCGGCCGGTTTGCCTATGAAGACGGGCGGCTTTGCCACCACGAGGTCGCCTTCTATCCGCAGGAGAACGCCGCCCTGCTGCAACCATCGGCGGCGCCGTTGCTCGCTGCGCCCATCGCTCACAATGCGCCCGACGATGAGGTCTGCTGGCTCTGCGGCGGCGCCGTCGTCAAACATAACTGCAAAATCACATGCACCGTCTGCGGCTTTCGCCGCGATTGCAGCGATCCGTAATATGTGATGCGTAATGCAAGCCATCTTGTCATGCATCACGCATTACGCATCAAGCAACAGCAACAGAAAGTCATTCACACGATGCAAATCTACGATGTCGAATCCGCACAAGCATCGATCCTCCGGCGCACGGCGTGGGATGAAGTGAGCGTCCCCGACGCCATGCTCGACCGCGCCGAGACGCTCTTTGGCGAACGCATTGGCCCCGAGGAGGCGGTGCGTCGCATCCTGGCCGACGTGCGCACGCGCGGCGCTGCGGCCGTCCTGGCGTGGTCACAGCGGCTCGACGGGGTAACGCCGCCCACGCTGGCCGTCCCCGCCGAAGCAATCCAAGCCGCCTACGCCGCCGTTAATCCGGAAGTGGTGGCGGCGCTGCGACTGGCTGTCGCGCGCGTCGAAGCCTTCCATCGTCGCCAGCCTGCGCTAAGCTGGATTCACAACGACGCCGAGGGGACGCTCGGCCAGTTGGTGCGCCCCATCGAGCGCGTCGGCATCTACATCCCCGGCGGGTCGGCGCCGCTGCCCAGCTCACTGATCATGACAGCCGTGCCAGCGCGCGTGGCGGGCGTGCCCTTTGTCGCCGTCATCTCGCCGCCACAGCGCGCCACCGGCCTGCCCGACGCCACGATCCTGGTCGCCGCCGATATTGTGGGCGTGGATGCCGTCTACGTCGCCGGTGGCGCCCAGGCGATCGGCGCGCTGGCCTTTGGCGCCGACCCGATCGCCCGCGTCGATAAAATTTTCGGGCCGGGCAGCCTTTTTACAACGCTCGCCAAGCGCCAGGTCTTTGGCATCGTCGGCATCGACGGGCTGCCAGGGCCGACCGAAACCGTGGTCATCGCCGACGCGGGCGCCGACCCGCAGCTTGCCGCCGCCGACTTGCTGGCGCAGGCCGAACATGATGTGCTGGCGTGCGCCATCCTGCTGACGCCGTCGCGCACGCTGGCGGAGCAAGTGCAGGCCGCAGTGATGACGCAGTTGGAAGAGCTTAGTCGCAGCGAGATCATCGCCGCGTCGCTCGCACGCGGGAGCGGCATTGTCATCACCGCCTCACTGGAACAAGCATTCGAGCTTGCCAACACCTACGCGCCCGAACATCTCTGCCTGCTGGTGCGCGACCCGTGGCAGCATCTCAGCCAGGTGCGCAACGCCGGCGGCGTCTTTCTGGGCGAACGCAGCTTCGAGGTGTTGGGCGACTACGTGGCCGGCCCCAGCCACGTCATGCCGACGGGTGGCACTGCGCGCTACGCCAGCCCGATCAATGTCAACGATTTTCTCAAGATCGTCAGTATCATTGGTTTGAACGAGCAGGCATTGCAGGCGATTGGCCCCGCAGCGCA
>Ga0209398_1001769_pt1 | contig 10659 bp, 8 predicted proteins | sample AshMeaBigSpring_FD_184125 | JGI IMG/M metagenome (GOLD analysis project Ga0209398, IMG submission 184125) | Groundwater microbial communities from Big Spring, Nevada to study Microbial Dark Matter (Phase II) - Ash Meadows Big Spring (SPAdes)... | ecosystem: Environmental > Aquatic > Deep...
ACATGTAGATGATGTTCCTATAAATATACAAGGGGTTCTTTTTTGAAAAAAAGACAAAAACTCATTCAAATGCAGTAAAATCTAGCTTTATCAGTTTGAATAGAAAACGTTTAGGACACTATTGCTTTCAGCACACTTGTGAATGAAAATATCAATGTTTTAATTTTTCCCAACCTTTCTGCCGGTAACATTGCCTATAACTTAATGAAAGAAGTGGGTGGCGTAGATGCAGTAGGACCAATATTATTGGGCATTAAAAAACCTGTTCACGTATTGCAACTTGGTAGTAGTGTTAGGGATATTGTAAATATTGCATTGGTAGCCGTTTTGGATGCACAAAACAAACACAAATCGGAAGCAAATGCTTTCGATGCCTATACGGATTATTGGCAGCGTTTACGCAATAGCAAAAATTCGTAATAGCTAACGCAATTCGTACAAAGTATAGTGGTTAAGAATAAAAAGTAGTCGATTCGCTCGTTTCTTTTTACTTTTAACCACTATTTTTCTTGACAACACAGCCGTCATTATGACCCTATTTACCCATTTAGGCGCCTACGTAATTATGTTGAAAGGCATGTTTACAAAGCCAGAAAACTACAAAATGTATTGGAAAGAGTTTATGCACCAATGCGTCGAAATAGGCATAGGTGCGTTGCCTATTGTAATCATCATTTCTATCTTTTTAGGAGCGGTTACCACTGTACAAACGGCCTATCAATTGGTTTCGCCCTTGGTGCCTTCTTCTACAATTGCCCAAATTGTACGTGATAGTATGATACTAGAACTGTCTCCAACAGTTTTGAGTATTGTGTTGGCCGGTGTAATTGGTAGCAAAATTGCTAGCGAATTGGGTAATATGCGCATTAGCGAACAAATAGACGCTTTAGAAACAATGGGTATTAATTCAAAAGCTTATTTGGTATTGCCTAAAATTATTGCCGCGCTTGTTGTTGTTCCTGCGCTGATTGTCATTTCTGCCTTTTTAGGCATTTGGGGTGGTCGAGTAGCAGGCTCACTTACCGGCATTTTAGCAAACGATATTTTCGACAACGGCTTACGCCAAAACCTGAATTTGTACAATGTACAATTTGCTTTATATAAAGCCTACACCTATGCCTTTATTGTTAGTAGTGTACCAGCTTATTTTGGTTATCATGTAAAAGGTGGGGCTTTAGAAATTGGTAGAGCTAGTACTAGTGCGGTGGTAGTTAGTTGTATTCTAATTTTGCTTGCCGATTATGTTTTGGCTGCCATTTTCTTGTAACGCCTCTATGCCCCTTTGAAAGCAAGCTAAATGACTTAACAGATGTAAAACGATAATTTTGCAGTATCTATCAGTTTTGCATACCTAACCTTACTTTTGCAGTTATGCAAATTTCATGCTCACAGCGAGAATCATTCATTTTTAAAAAAATTGCAGCGGCAGCTGCCGAACTACAGGTGGAAACCTATTTAATTGGTGGCTTTGTGCGCGATAAAATTATTGGCCGCGCTACCAAAGATGCAGATATTGTTTGCTTGGGCGATGGAATAGCCTTGGCACATGCTGTAGCCGAACGCTTTAAGCCTAAACCACATGTTGCTTATTTTAAAAATTTTGGTACGGCTCAAATAAAAATTGATGACTTTGAAATTGAATTTGTAGGAGCTAGAAAGGAGAGCTATCGCGCCGATAGTCGAAAGCCAATGGTAGAATCCGGAACGCTAGAAGACGATCAAAACCGACGCGATTTTACCATTAATGCGCTAGCAATCAGTTTAAATCAAGACAATTATGGCACATTAATTGATCCCTTTGACGGACAAAAAGATATTACCAAACGCCTCATTCAAACCCCTTTAGAGCCACTACAAACCTTTAGCGACGACCCGTTGCGTATGATGCGTGCCATTCGCTTTGCATCGCAACTAGGGTTTTCTATTTCGGGAATCACCTTCCAAGCAATAGTTGACAATGTAGAACGCTTGAGCATTGTTTCGCAAGAACGAATTACTGACGAGCTAAATAAAATAATACTGAGCCCTAAACCCAGTATTGGATTTGATTTATTGAACAAAAGTGGTTTATTGCAAATCATTTTTCCGCAAATGATGGCGTTACATGGTGCGGAATATGTAGATGGAATGGGGCACAAAGATAATTTTTACCACACTTTACAAGTACTTGATAATATATGTGAAAAAACCGATGATTTGTGGTTGAGATGGGCCGCAATACTTCACGACATTGGCAAACCGCCCACCAAACGTTTTGAACAAGGCCATGGCTTTACCTTTCATGGACATGAAGTGGTTGGTGCAAGAATGGTGCCCAAAATATTTGCTCGACTAAAATTGCCCCAAAATGAAAAAATGCGCTTTGTTCAAAAATTAGTTGAATTACACCTTAGACCCATTAGCCTGACCAAAGACAATATCACTGACAGTGCCATTAGGAGGTTGCTGTTTGATGCAGGTGAAGATTTAGAAGCGCTTATGCTGTTGTGCAATGCCGATATAACAAGCAAAAACAAAATCAAAGTTAAACGGTACCTCCAAAATTTTGAATTGGTACAGCAGCGAATGAAATTGGTAGAAGAACAAGATAATATTCGCAATTGGCAACCCCCGATTACAGGCGAACTAATTATGAACACATTCGGCTTAAAACCTAGTAAAGAAGTAGGTATCATCAAAGATGCTATCCGAAATGCAATTTTAGATGGCGAAGTTGAAAATAATTACAACGCAGCTTTTGCTTATATGTTGGAAAAGGGTAAAGAACTCCACTTACAAGTGGTATAATATTGTACATTGCAAACTCAACAAAGCATCAATTGGCTGATTGTTGTTTTTCTATCATTAAAATTCTACATTAAAATGGCCATTTTAAAATTTAGGGTATACTTGGAAGAAGATGATTCAGTGTATAGGGATATTGCCATCAAACACAAACAAACATTTGCCGATTTGCATATAGCAATCTTAAAAGCTTATGAATTTGACACCAAGCACCAGGCTACTTTTTTTAGGAGCAACGATGCGTGGGTAAAAGGACGAGAAATTAGCTGTGAGGTATATGACAAACCCTATCAGGCACCTCCATTATTGATGTCTGAAACCATAATTGGCAGCGAAATATTCGATACCAATCAAAAATTCATCTACCAATACGATTTTACTAAAAATTGGTCATTTTTAGTGGTACTAATCAACGTTAGCAAAGAGGAGAATCCCAAAGTGGTATATCCTTTTGTTACAAGAAAAGAAGGAATTGGCCCACAACAATACGGCACTAAAAGTCTTTTAGGTGAAAAATTTGCAGACATAGAAGAAAAATACGACCTAACAGACGCAGCCGCACTTGATGGTTTTGGAACAGAAGGTGAAGATATTGCACATGCCGATGCAGAAGAAGATTTTTAATTACCAATGAACAATTTTTTATTGCAATAAAGCCACCTAATAATGTTGGCTTTTTTTATTTCACCAATCATTCAAAAATCAATAAAGTAAAATTACAAACATACTTTTCAAAATATTACATTTCAATACAAATTATAATTTTATGCAAATAAAATAATTAACTTCTTTCTTTCACCATTTACCACTATTGCAGTAACAATTTTTATATTTTCTTCACTATGCCTTAAATAAAAAAACAAAGCATCGCTTGCAATTCCGGCTCACACAATTTCGGAGAGAATACCCCCTACTAAATGCGGGGACAAAAGCACAAAAAAACCGCCACAAATACGCTGTTTTAGCTGCCAAAAAAGCTATCTTCGCCATCCCTCGAACAAAGGGCGATTGTTTTAGAATTTAACCCCACAACTAAGCGAATTAAGTTTCATGGAAGAAAATCAGCATTTACAACCGGAACAAACTTCCGATAACGACCGAATTATACAAGTAAATATTGAAGAGCAAATGAAAACCGCCTACATCGATTACTCGATGAGCGTTATTGTAGGCAGGGCATTACCAGATGTGAGAGATGGTTTTAAACCCGTACATCGCAGGGTGCTTTATGGAATGCACGAATTGGGCAACAACAGCAATAAGCCCTATAAAAAATCTGCTCGTATTGTAGGTGAGGTAATGGGTAAATTTCACCCACATGGCGACTCCTCAATTTATGACACTTTGGTACGTATGGCGCAAGATTGGACCATGCGTTACAAAATGGTTGACGGCCAGGGTAACTTTGGTAACCAAGATGGCGATCCACCCGCTGCTATGCGTTACACTGAGGTTCGTTTACATCGTTTTGCCGAAGCTATGTTAGAAGATTTGGAAAAAGATACCGTTGATTATCAACTCAACTTTGACGATAGCTTACAAGAACCAAGTGTTTTACCAAGCAAAATTCCACAATTGTTGGTGAATGGAGCATCGGGTATTGCGGTAGGGATGGCCACAAATATGATGCCGCACAATTTAAGCGAAGTAGTAAATGGCTGTGTTGCTTATATTGATAATAAAGACATTACTTGCGAAGAATTAATTGATCATATTCCTGCACCTGATTTCCCTACAGGTGGTGTCATTTATGGTATGGATGAAGTTCGACAAGCACTATTAACCGGTCGCGGAAGGGTAGTAGTACGTGGAAAATGTCGCATCGATATCAAACCTAGCGGACGCGAACAAATTGTGATAACAGAAGTTCCTTACCAAGTAGGTCTAGATACGCTTACCAACAAGATAGGGCAATTGGTAAACGACAAAACGATCGAAGGAATTGCGCACGTAAACAATGAGAGCAATAGCCGCGAAGGCACACGTATTGTAGTAGATATTAAACGTGATGCCGTTGCTAACGTGATTATCAATCAATTATACAAATTCACTGAGCTGCAAACTAGCTTTGGTATCAACAATGTAGCACTAAGTAAAGGCCGCCCAAAAATTCTAAATCTCAAAGATCTAATCGTAGAATTTATTGAGTTTAGAATGGAGGTGGTTATTCGCCGCACCAAATTTGAACTCAAAAAAGCCGAAGATCGAGCGCATATATTAGAAGGGTTTTTAAAGACTATACAGGACAAAGACCATCTTGACCGTGCTATTGAAATCATTAGAAGTAGCAAAACGCCTGACGAAGCCAAACAAAATTTGATAGTAGAATCGGTAGCTGCCAATTGGAACTTACCGGCAGAATTATTAACCGAAGAAGTTTTGCTTCAATACCAACCCCAAACCGGACTTAGCGAAATTCAAGCAAAATCAATTCTAGAACTTCGCCTTCAGCGCTTAACCGGCCTTGAAAGAGAAAAAATTATAGAAGAATTCAACGAGTTGATGGCTACAATTGCTCGATTAAAAAGCCTATTGGCTAATGAAGACTTGCGCTACGAGTTAATCAAAACCGAGTTACAGGAAATTAAAGACAAATTTGGCGACGCCAGAAAAAGCGAAATTCAATATTTGGCCAACGAAATGAATATGCTCGACTTCATTAAAGAAGAAGACGTAGTCATCACAATTTCGCACTTAGGTTATATTAAACGTACCACTGCTGCTGATTATCGTCAGCAAAAGCGTGGTGGGCGCGGTGCAATAGGAAGTAAAACAAGAGAAGAAGATTACGTAGAGCATTTATTTGTAGCTTCTACACACCATACCATGCTGTTTTTCACCGAAAAAGGACGCTGTTATTGGCTCAAGGTGTACGAAATACCCGAAGGAGAAAAACAAGCCAAAGGAAGAGCCATTCAAAATTTAATGCAATTGCCTCCCGACGATAAAGTTAGAGCAATCATTGATGTGAAAAATTTAGCCGATAAAGATTTTGTGCAAAACCACTACATCGTTTTGTGTACCAAAAAAGGCATCATCAAAAAAACGAGTTTGGAAGATTTTAGTCGTCCAAGAGCAAATGGCGTAAATGCAATAACCATCAATGAAGGAGATGAGTTGCTTGTAGCTAAAATGACAGATGGCAACAGTGAAATAATGATGGCGGTAAGAAGCGGTAGAGCTATCCGATTCCCTGAAGAAAAGGTACGCCCAACAGGCCGTGGTGCCATAGGTGTTACCGGTATTGAAGTAGATGATAATACCGATGAAGTGGTGGGAATGGTTTGCATTAGCAGAGATGACAAAACAAAAACAATATTGGTTGTTAGCGAAAAAGGTTTTGGCAAACGCACTCCATTAATAGATGCCGACGGTGAAGACGTTTATAGAATAACCAACAGAGGCGGCAAAGGGGTAAAAACACTGAATATTACCGAAAAAACCGGTCGTTTAGTGGCTATTATGGACGTTACCGAAAAGGAAGATTTAATTATTACCTGTAAATCGGGCATAACCTTACGCACTTCAATTGCTACTATCAAAGCGGCAGGAAGGGCAACCCAAGGTGTTACGTTAATTCGCTTAGATGCCAACGATGCCATTGCTGCAATTTCTAAAATAGAAGAGGAGGAAGAAGAAATACTTCCAACCGATGAAAATCAAATACCAGCCGAAACCGACACCAATACAGATGCAGAAACACCTTTAAACGAGCAAGATAGTAAACCAGAAAACTCAAACGAAGAAACTGATATTCAATAATTTAAAAGAGTTTGTTATGAAAAAACTTTTAATGCTTTTGGCAGTAAGTACTGCCACTGCACAAATGACTAATGCCCAAAGTTTAAAAACCGTTAATGCTTTGGTTATTTTAGGCAAAATGGATGATGCGAAAATAGAAATTGACAAGGTTGTAAAAGATCCAAAACTGCAAACCAAGGCAGAAACATGGTTTTTACAATATAAAATCTATGGCTCATTGGTCAAAACACCCAATGGAAAAATAGATATTGCTCAAGCCGCTAGTATTTCAGACGCCGCCTTTGAAAAATACATATCTATGGAAAAAGATATGACTCTTTTGAAGGAAAACAATGGTTCAACACCTATATTTGAAATGTACAGTACCTTTAATGCCACGGCAGTAAATGCTTATAATAATAAAAAATACGATTCTGCGGGTTACTATTTTAGCAAAGCGGTTGACTATATTGATAAAATTGTAAAGTACAAATGGAGCTCCGATACCAAATTGGCATTTGATACAATCAGTATCTTATATGCAGGTGTAGCCTATGAAAATGCAAAAAAAACCAATGAAGCCGTTAAATATTATGCAAGGTTGGTTGAAGCAAAAGTGGGAGGAAAAGATTACATTGGTTTGTATCGATACTTGTTATTAAATGCGGTAGACAATAAGAATGAAGCAAATTTTAAAAAGTATTTAGCCTTTTCAAAAGAAATGTACCCAAATGAAAATTGGGAAGTATATGAACTAGAGTTTTTCAGTAAAGCGCTTAGCTTACAAGAAAAAACAGCCAAGTACGAATTGGATGATGCTTCAGGAAATTTGTCCTCTTTGCAATATGCTTATTATGGAGAAGCGTTTGCTAACGCTTCCAAAGAGCCAAATTTTGATAGTTCCAAACTAGACTTCTATAAAAGTAAAGCCATTCAAGCTTTTAAAAAAGCTTCGGATAAAAAACCCGAGGATGGTTTAGCGGCATACAATGTGGGTGTGCTTTCGTACAACCAATTTATTGAGTTAGATGAAAAACGCAGGGAAAACACCCGGAAGCTACAAGCACTCAACGCCAACCGAGTTGTTGAAAAAGATCCCAAGAAAAAGGCTGCAAGCGACGCCGCTTTTAAAACTACCAATGATGAATTGAAAAAAAGCAACGCCGATTTAGAAGCCCCAACAAATGAATATGTGCAAGTGTCATTAACTTATCTTGAAAACGCTTTCAAAATTTTGAAAGATAAAAAAGACAAAACGCATCAAGAAAAAAACTGCCTAGGCAGATCGGTAGACTTTTTGTCAAATCTATATGCCTATAAACGCGATAAAGCAAGAGGTAAGGATCCAAAAGCATACGATGCATTTGAAGCCAAGTATAAATTCTACGATGAGCTACACGGCAAATTTTAATTGATACAACTTAATAAAGGGGAACAACGATAGTTCCCCTTTATTAGAAACTCATTATTTAACATAATATAAATTATAAGTAAAAAAGTGATTTTCGAATCCCACGTTAAACGACTCTACGCAATTTTGTCAGCAAAAAATGTCGGACCGTCATAATCACATGCGTGGAAAAGTCAAATCAGCAGAATCTATACTTTGGATGTATATTTGACAAGCTGTAGTAAACACAATTAATTTATCAAAAAAATAGAAAAAAATGGCTTTAGAATTTACAGATGCCAATTTTGAAACAGAAGTTTTAAAAAGTGAGCAGTTAAGTGTAGTTGATTTTTGGGCTGAATGGTGCGGACCTTGTCGCGCTATTGGACCAGTAATTGAAGAACTTAGCAAAGAATATACCGGTAAGGTGAAAATTGGAAAAGTAAACGTGGATGTGAATCCAGATGTGAGCATTAAATTTGGAATTACCTCTATTCCTGCTATTTTATTTATCAAAAATGGCGTGGTAGTTGACAAACAAATTGGTGCAGTTCCCAAAAGCGTGCTCGACAAAAAAATTCAAGCACACATATAATTTGTTTTCGGATTAGTAAGTAGCAAAAGGTCTTCTTGATTTTTCAGGAAGACCTTTTGCATATAAAATGAGCCACTTAATTATTGCATTTATTTACATGCTGCCAACATTTTTTCTGCAAGGTCTTTGCCCCAATTGGGATGCATCGGTGTGGCAGGTTGATAAGTTGCAAATAAGGCAACTGATTTTTCAAACAGTGGCTTTGCTGCTATTTTTCCCCCTCCAAAATTTTCAGGTGTATTCATTATAGTCATTCCTTCCAAATAATAAATACGCGGATTGTTAGCATCTGCTTTTTTGGCATTAGTCAGAGCATTAGCTGCTATTGGTCCATATGTTTGCCAGCGTGACATTGGGTCAACAAGCATTTGCAAAATAGCTACTTGTTGTTGTAAACAATACAAATCAGCATTCTTATCAATTGCTAAACCTTTTTCAATCATCTCTTTACATTTTTCAGCCACTTTATCTTTGTCGGCAGAATTATCGAACATTGCATTTTGGTAATTCAACAAGGCGGCATAATAATAAGGCAACCATTGATTTTTTTCGGCATCAGCTATCCTTTCAAAAAAAGAGGCCGTTTCCGCTTTTTCCAATTGAGTTTTTGCCTCAGTCATTTGTTTCAAACCTTTGGCCATTGCAGTTTCAAACTTGCTTTGTGCAGTTACAGATACCGCAAATACAGTTGTAAGGATACTTAATAAAATACACTTCTTCATATTTAGTTTATTTAAAAAATTACAAATTATTATTTATAATGTCTTGAGTTCTATCTACACCTATGCTCAGAAAACAACCAAGAAAAAAGAATTGTGGTGCAGGTGGCGAAATTGCTTTTTTCGTAGATCCATTGAAGCTATAATTGAATCCAAATTCTTGCTTAAAATTAAATGCATTTGTTATGCTTGCAACGATAATTGGAAAAAATTTGGGCATTTTTTTTCCTAAATTAGGCAAATAATTGATACTAAAACTTATGTTGTGATAAGGGATAGTTGTGCCCTTATCGGCAATAATGATTTTGCTATCTGTATTAATCAAATGATAATAGGGTCTTCCGCTAGCAAATGTGTAGGTAGCATTAAAACCTGTTTTCCAAGGCATTACAAACTTTTTTGTTACTAAATGTAAGGTATGCGTAGCCCCGAATGAGGGTTGCAATAATTCCGGAAAATTAAGATGGTTGCGCTTTGTATGTAAGTAACTGTAGCTAATCCAATAATCAAAAGCTTTAAATGATTTTTTATCGCGCCAAAAAACCTCTACACCAGTTGCAAAACCATGACCATTATTATTGGTATCGGGAAACGTTTTAATCAAATTTTGATAACTTTTATAAAAAAATTCGGTTCTAAACGTTTGATTAAGTGTACTTTTTTGAATATTGGCAATATAATGGGTGGCTTTACTATTGGTCAAATTAGGCACATTGGCTAAAAAAGCATTATTGGGTTTTTGGTAAAAAACACCATATGCAGCAGATACCTGTATAGATTTAGCCAATTTATATGCAATTGAAAGTCTAGGTACAGCATTCAATTTATTCAAATAGCTACTATGTTCCATTCTTCCACCTATTTTTAGTGCAATATTGTTGTTTATATGAATATCCGACTCAGCAAACATTGCTTTATACCAATCCTGTACATAGGACTTGGCATCTACAACCAGCCGGTTATTAAAAATCGTTTTGTCGTTACTGTACCAATTTTCAGCACCAAATCTAATTACATTAAGGCCACCTAATTTTTTTTCGAAAACAAGTTTCAACTGTGCTAGCTTCGCTCCTACAGACACCCGAAAAATTTTATTTATATAGGGAGGTGAATTTTCTAAAAGTAAAATTTGTTGATTGTTTTTATCCTGTAATTCATTTTGTATTTTATCGCTATTGGTACTAAAACTCATTCCGGCATTAAATTTCCAGTTATTGGATAAATTCTCTTTCCAGCTTACATTACTGTACCAATTTAAATTTGTTAAATCAAAGGCATTTTTTAGCACGTTACTATCGATATCCGGATTTCGAAGCCCTAACTGATTACTATTTGCATACATGTAAAACTTAACCATACCTCCACTCCTTGTTTTAAATCTTGCATTAGCTTCTACATTGTGAAAAGCAGGTACTTTATAATAATCCGGT
>Ga0209398_1001770_pt1 | contig 10654 bp, 11 predicted proteins | sample AshMeaBigSpring_FD_184125 | JGI IMG/M metagenome (GOLD analysis project Ga0209398, IMG submission 184125) | Groundwater microbial communities from Big Spring, Nevada to study Microbial Dark Matter (Phase II) - Ash Meadows Big Spring (SPAdes)... | ecosystem: Environmental > Aquatic > Deep...
AGCTGTTGGACCATGGCGGGGGTTCGGGGGCCGACAAGGGGGTCATCGTCCTCTCGCCGCATCTGGGGGCCTGGGAGCTGGCCGGGCTCTATCTGGCGGCCCAGGGTGCCACCACCATCTTCTACAAGCCGCAACGCCTCCTCGACACCCTGATCCGGGAGGCCCGGGGGCGCAGCGGTGCTACCCTGGCGCCCACCAACCCGCGGGGGGTCAGACTCCTGGTCCAGGGGCTGGAACGGGGTGAGTATGCCGGTATCCTGCCGGACCAGGAGCCCAAGGGTGAGAGCGGGGCCGTCTTCGCCCCCTTCTTCGGGATTCCCGCCTATACAATGCTGCTGGTGAACCGCCTGGCGCGCAGGACGGGTGCGCGGGTGATCTTCATGTTCGCCGAGCGCCTGGGGCCCGGGCTGGGCTTTCGGATGCACTGCATCGCCGCGCCCGAAGGGATCGATTCCGAGGACGACGTTACCGCCGCCGCCGCCCTCAACCGTGGCGTGGAGCTGTGCGTGGCCGTCTGTCCTAGCCAGTATGTCTGGCCCTACAAGCGGTTCCGCAAGAGGCCAGAAGGGCCGCCGAGCCCCTACCGGGGGCCACTCTGATCGGTGGGACCGCCTCAGGCAACCGGGGTCTGGGTTACGGCGGAAAGCGAGCGAAACGACGCCGGAGTCGGGTGTGCCGGGTCCTCTGCGGTTGCGGCCCCGCGGGGAGCGGGGCCGCCTTTCCTTTGTCTAGGCGATCTTGTCGGTGGCCGTCTCGGTGCCACCCTTGTTGTCCACCCAGGTCAGCTCCACCGGGTCACCCGCAGCGCCGCCCTTGAACTTGTAGGCGAGGTAGGGGTTCTGGGAGACCCCGCCGCTCCAGAGGGCGCTCAGCACCACCTGGTCCTTCCACTTGCACGTCACCTCGGTGATGAAGTGGGCGGGGACTATCTCGCCGGTCTTTTTATCCTTGCGCAGACCCGTCTCCATGGGGTGGGTCATGAGGGCCTTGACGCTGGTCTCGCCGCCCTCGGCCTTGGCGCGGATCTTGATGTTGCCTGCCATGCTTTGTACCTCGAAATAGTTTGGTGGAGTCCAGGATCAGCCGCCGCAGCCGCCGATGGTGACCTTGACCTCCTTGACGGCCGAGAAGACCTTGTCGGCGGTCTGGACCACGGCCTGGACATTCGCGGTCTTGCCCATCTTGATGCGGGTGGAGACATTGGGGACCGCGGCCTCGCCCAGGTTGAAGGAGGCGATGAGCGGTGTCTGGTTGCCCTCGGCGATGATGGTGATGCTCTTCACGCCGGGGGTGGTGGTCTCGACGGTCACCGGGACCACAGCGCCGTTCTCGGCGATGTCCGGGGCCTTAATGGTGATGTCGCTGCTGGCCTCGCCGGCCTCGACCCCAATCAGGGCCTTAAGCCCTGCCTTCATGTCGGTCGCGCTGAAGGCGGCCTCGTTCCAGGCGGCCAGGACGGCGCGGGGTGCCAGCAGGCCGGCACCCACTGCAACGCCGACCGCACCGGCGGCCAGAGAGCCCTTGAGCAGGATTCTGCGTTTTGCGTCGATCATAAACGATCTCCTGTCGAGCAAGTGTTGGTGGTGTTGAGAGAGAAGGGCGACCCTACCCCTGTCGCCGTGGTTCTCGCCGGGCCTTCCGGCCCGCCGAATGGAGGCATTCGATTGGGCGCTCTGCAACCGCCGGGGGCGCCTGCTCCAGGGAGGCCGATCTGCCCGGCCGCGGGCGGCGCAACGCGCGTCGCACAGCCCCGCCGGTCGTCCGCGCATCCCGTTTCGACCCGAGGGCGAAGCTTACATGACTCGGCTGCGGGTGCAAAGAAGCATTAAATAATCGATAAATGCTTATATTTGAGCCGGATCAAGGCACTCATTAGGCCAGACTGGATGGAAGCGGGGAGGAATTCAAACCGCTTCCTTGTCCAGCCCGACCCGGGGAGCTCCGCATCCTTGGCGATCCCGGTACGCGGGGAAGACCAACGAGGCGGTGTTTGCTGTGGGGCTGGCCTCGCCGCTATTTGCGCGAGCCGAGGACCCCGCGTTCCTTCTTGAGGTCGCGGTGCTCCTCTCTGAGCTCTTCCAGGCGGGCTTGCATGCGCGAGGCGGCCTGGTAGCTGATGCCCGGGGTGCGCAGGCCGTTCTCCAATTGCTTGATGGCAGTCTCCAGGTCGCCGGTGAGGTAAAGGTATTCGGCGCGGTAGAGGTGCGTCTCGCCCTTCTCCCCCGACTTGCCCGCGGCGTCGGACATGAGCCTGTACAGGTCGGGGTCATTGGGCCGCTGGGATGCCACCACGCGTAAGGCTCGCAGGGCCTGGGCCGAGCGTCCCGCGCCCATCAAGGTCTCCGCATAGGCCATGTTGAGCGGCGCGCTGGTGGGCGAAAGCCCGATGGCCTCCGCGAGGTTGGCCAGCGCCCCTTCCAGGTCGCCGCGGCGCTGCTGCAATCTGGCCTCCAGGACGACGATCTCCGCCTGTTGGGGCAGCTTGCCCCGTAACACCTTGGCCTGTGCCGCCGCCTCTTCGAAATTACCGGCGCGCTCCAGGGCCAGGGCAAGCCCGTAATGCTCGGCGGTCTCGTCGGCATAGCGGCCCTCCTTGAGGGTCTTGCGGAAGGACTCGATGGCCTGATCCGCCCGGCGGAAGCCGCGCTGGCGCAGATCCGATCGAGTGAGGTGGAAGCGCAACGAGTCTGGCCTCTGGCGGTGACCGTAGCCCTCGGCCCGCCCCACGGCGTCGGCGATGCGATTGGTGTTGACGGGGTGGGTGCGCAGGAACTCCGGGGCATTGTTGGCCTGGATACGGCTCTCCTTGGCCAGGCGCTCGAAGAACCCGGCCATGGCGAATGGGTCATGCCCAGCCTTGGCCAGGGTGACGATGCCCACCCGATCGGCCTCCTTCTCGTTGTCGCGGGTGAAGTTGATCTGCTGCTGCACAGCGGCGGCCTGGATGCCGGTCATCGCGGCGGCGGCCACGTCCCCTGAGACCTGGGCGCCGAGGATGGCTGCCGCCATCAGCAGGGCCAGGGCCGGCAGTGTGTACTGGGCCTGGTTCTCGAAAGAGCGCATCAGGTGGCGCTGGGTGACGTGGGCGATCTCGTGGGCCATGACAGCGGCCAGCTCGCCCTCGTTGTGGGCGGCGAGGACCAAGCCCGCGTAGACGCCGACGTAGCCACCAGGGCCGGCGAAGGCGTTGATGACGGGCTCGTCAATGAGGAAGAACGTATAGCTACCAGCGCCGGTCCCGCTGGCGGCTACCAGCTCGCCACCGAGGCCCGAGATGTAGTCGTTGAGCAGCGGGTCGGTGTTGATGGGCAGGGCCTTGCGCACGCTTTGCATGAAGGCCCGGCCGAGGCGCCGCTCCTGGCCCGTGGTCATCATCGCATCCGAGGAGCTGCCGAAGTCGGGCAGGTCCAGGGGACGGGCCTTGGTCGTGACGGTATCGACGGTCCTGCCTGGGTCTGGCAGATCCAAGTCTGGGCCGGCGGAGGCCGCTGCGCCGACGGCGATGCCCAGCAGCAGGGTCAGGGTGCGGGCGAGATACCCGCCGATGGTTTGGGTTTTCATGCCGCGGTCAGACCATCGCCGGCGTGTGAGGTTTCCGATGGGTGATGCCGGTTGGGTGTTGGGGGTACAGTCTGCTGCCTACCCAGGTTGCATACGCAAGGAGCCACGACCATCGCGATTATCCGCCCTCCCGGCATCGGGGGGCCAGAATCCGTGTTGGTGGGATCAGGCCAGGCACCCTCCCGACCGGCAGGCCCGCCAGAGTGGCTCGAAGGCCGGCCAAGGGGATCGGTGCCTTAGTTGAGCTGGATCCTCAGGCCCCAAGGGACCTGGGACTTGCCCTTGACCAGCCAGATCACGGGATAGGGCGGCTCGGCCTTGGGGAAGGTCCCGTCTGCATCGGTGAAGTAGACGAGGAGATCCGGTCGCCGGCCGACCTGGTCCACCCAGTCGAAGACCGGCGTGAAGCTGGTTCCGCCCCCGCCCTTGATGCCCTCGGGCCGACGAAATGCATCCCAGGGCTCGAAGACCCAGGGGGCCCCCTCGCAGAGCTTGGCGTCGCAGGGGAGCAGGGTGACTCGGGCACGGACCTGGCCCTTGAGGGCGTCGATCTCGTCGATGAACTCCTCCACCTCGGCGTCCTTGATCGATCCGCTGGTGTCCACGGCCACGATCAAATCGAGCTGCTGGCTGCGCAGGCTGGGCATGATGAAATCCCCCTCCCGGCGCGAGGGGCGGCTATAGCTGTAATCGTCCCGCGCCAGTGCGCTCATGTAGCGGGCGAGCAGCATGCGCCAGGGGAGCTGTGGCTGGAGCAGGTGGTCGATCATGCGCCGCAGCTCGCCGCCGAGCTTGCCGGCCTGCATGGCCTGCTGGGCGGCCCCGGCCATGCGCTGCTGCCACTGCACCGCGAGGGTCTCACGCTCGTCCGGGGTCAGGGGCTCGGGCTCGCCGCTGGGCCCCTCGGCCCCGTCGCCGTGTTGCCCCTCGGGCTGCGGGCTGGCGAGGCCATTGCCGCGGTGGCCCGCCTCGGGCTCCGGGCGGGACTCGGATCGCTGGACGTCCCCCTCGCGCATCCCCCGATCCGCCCCCTGGGCCTGGTCCTTGCCCTCGCCCCGGCTGTCGCCCCCCTTTGGCTCCACGCCTCCCGGGGGACTCCGCCCGTCCTTGGGGTCGTAGGCGTGCCTGTCCAGGGTCTCCGCCTGGTCGTTTTCGTCCAGAAGCGGATAGATCTCCTCAGCCGTCATGCCCTTGTACAGGGGCATGTGCAGGGAGTTGGGCGGCGGCTTGAGGCCGTCGTCGATCAGGAGCGGGTTGATGGCGTAGTCGCAGGCCAGGTCCCAGCGGTGCTGCACCCGGTGCTGGCGCCTGGCGAAGTGGGACAGGGCGCAGTGCAGGGCCTCGTGCGCCAGCATGAACTGGGTCTGCTCGATGCTCAGTGAGGCGATGTACTCGGGGTTGTAATAGAAGGCCCGGGCGTCGGTGGCCGTGGTGGGGCACCAGTCGGGGCGCGCGGCCTGCATGGGCAGGCGCAGGACCAGGGCGCCCAGGAAGGGCTTGTCCAGAATCAGCCGGGTGCGGGCCGCGGCCAGCTTGGTCTCGATCCGCTCCAGGTCCACGGCGGCGCTAGTCTCCATGGCCATGGCCTACTCGTAGAGCATGACGTCGGCCACGGCCTGGGCCCAGTCGGCGAAGGCAGGGACCTCGAAGAGGGCGCCGCCGATGGCCCGGTGCAGGTCCGACACCAGCATCACCCCCATCTCGCGCTCGGGGAAGCGGCGGGCATAGGTCAGGATGTTGCCGACCACCTGGGCCCAATTGTCCCCGTCCCGGGCGCGGATGGCGCGGCCCACCAGGGCGGCGGCCACGGCGTACTGCAGGTCGATCTCCCGCGGGACCCGGACCGGCTCCCCGGCGACGATGGCGTCCAGGTCCGGCATTTGATCCAGGCTGTTGACGAAGGCGGTCAGCTCGATCCCAGCGGCGGGACCCACGCAGGCCTGCAGCGTCCCCTGCAGAAGCTCGGGGTGGTCCTCGAACTTGCGCAGGCCCCGGTGGGCGAACTCCCAGGAGCGTGGCGACGGGAAGGCCACCGGGTTGTGGGCCGGGTCGAAGTCGAACAACAGCTCTGGGCGGAAGCGCAGGAAGGCGATCACCCGCTCGTCGATGCCGTTCGCGTAGGCCCAGCTCACCCAGTCGTCCAGGTGCGTCTCAACCTCGAAGTGGGAAAATCGGTTGGCCAGGGGGGCCGGCATGGTGTAAGTCACGCCGCGGTCCCCCTGGCGGTTGCCGGCGGCGAAGATGGCCCAGTGGGGCGGGACCTGATAGTCGCCCAGGCGCCGATCCAGGATGAGCTGATAGGCCGCGGCCGAAACGGCCGGCGGGGCCGATGTGATCTCGTCCAGGAACAGGACCCCGGCCGGGCCATGTCGCTGGGCATCTGGCAGCAAGCTTGGGATCGCCCACTCCACCCGCCCCTCCACCCGGAAGGGGATGCCGCGCAGGTCGCTTGGCTCCATCTGGGACAGGCGGATGTCGATGACCGGGGCCGAATGGCGGGCCGCAACCTGAGCGACCATCTGCGACTTGCCGACCCCAGGGGGACCCCAGAGCATGACCGGGGTGTGGTGCCCCGCGGCGGTGCTGACAAACTCGCGGTCAAGGACGCGTAATAACTGTGCCGGGCGCATTGGGTGGGGTCTTCCTCGCTCCTGGGGTTGGGGCGGCCGGGTCGCCGCTCTGCCTGGGGCAGGAGGAGACCGGCTTGGGCGTTAAACCACGATAGTTGGGTTTGAGTGGTGGGGTTCGCAAGGTAGCCACCGCGCTGGTACACATAAGAGAAACGCAGTATTCTAATGCCCCTTCCCCCGGATCGGGGCCAGGTCGGCGCGGCGGGGGCAGGACGCCAGCGGCGGAGATCGCGGCGGCAGCGCCTCCTCCGGTGCCATCCCGGGTTGTCCCGAGGCCGCCAAAAACTTACAATTCTCAGGCTTTGACCCCTTCATAGCTGATGCTCGGAGACCGGAAATGAACAAGCTCTACTACGACGCCGTCACCCAGATGGAGCAGTTGGGCGTCGACGACGAATACATCCAAGGTTGGCAGTGCGGCTTCCTGCAGAATCCCAAGCGCGAGGAGCAACGGCTGACCGAGGCCTACGAGGCCGGTTACGCCGACGGCGAGGAGAAGAATACCGATAACTTCGGAGATTGGGTGAAGGGCTGACCGCGCTGTGCGGCCTGGCGAAAAGGGGCGGGCACTCCCGCCCTTTTTTGTGTCCGCGATTCCAGACCGATGCGATGAAAGTCGCACGCGGTGCACTTCAGGACCTCCCTGCAATCGCAAGCGCTGGCTCCAACGCGACCCTTTCCCCGCCGGGGGAGGGCCGGGGTGAGGGACCGATCATGGGGATGCGCACGTTTCATGATGCGGGGTGGCGTGCGTCGCCATGATCGCTAGCCAGACCAAGGCGCCGACCCGGTGACCGACCTTGCCTAGAACCCTGACCCAAGCCGCCCAAGGGCTGGCCAAGCTCCTGCGAGGCCCAGACCTTCTGGTCATGCCCTGTTGCTTCGACGCCCTCTCCGCCCGTTTGGTGGAGCGCGCCGGCTTCCCATTGACCTTCATGAGCGGCTTCGCGGTCTCCGCTGCCCGCCTGGCGGTGCCCGACGCCGGGCTCATCTCCTACGCGGAGATGCTCGACCAGGGGTGCGCCATCTGCGAGGCCGTCTCCATCCCCGTCATAGGCGACGGCGACACCGGCTATGGCAACCCGGCGAACGTCCGGCGTACCGTCTTCGGCTACGCCAGGGCCGGGTTTGCCGGCGTCATGATCGAGGACCAAGTCGCCCCCAAGCGCTGCGGACACACCCAAGGCAAGGAGGTGGTTGGGCGTGGCGAGGCACTCGCGCGGCTGCGCGCCGCGGTGGACGCCCGCGACGAGGGGGCCGGGATCTGCATCGTCGCCCGCACCGATGCCCGCGCGACCCGGGGGCTGGACGAGGCGATCTGGCGCATGCGTGCCTTTGCGGACCTGGGGGCCGACGTCCTCTTCCTGGAGGCCCCGCGCAGCGAGGCGGAGATGGCCGCCTTCTGCGCCCAGGTCCCCGGCGTGCGCATGGCCAACATGCTGGAGGAGGGTGATACGCCAATCCTGCCGCCGGAACGCCTCGCCGCCCTCGGCTACCGTATTGCGGCCTATCCCTTGACCCTGCTCAACAGCGCCGTCTATGCGATGCAGCAGGCCCTGGCCGACCTCAAGACCGGGCGCATCCCAAGCCGGCGGGTCGATTTTGCGGCGATCCGCGACTTCGTCGGCTTCGCGGACTATGATGCAATCCTGGCGCGCTACGACTCGGGTCCAGGCGCCGACCCCAATGCCGGTGTGCCTCCACCTTACCGGGGGGCCTGAAGGTCGAACCTGAGCAGTGGACCAGGCCATGAGCGACAACAGCTACCTGAAGGACTTCATCCTTCTGCGCAATGACCCGTCCAAGGTCGGCGTGGTGCGCGAGGCGGCCCAGCGCGGCGAGGTCGATGCGCAGTACACCCTCGGGCTCATCTATGCCGAGGGCCGGGGGGTGCAGATCGACCTGGCCCTGGCCCATTATTGGCTGTCCCTGGCGGTCGCTCAGGGCGACCGCGATGCCGAGCAGTTGCGCAACGTCGTCGGCAGCCAGATGACCGACGCGGAATACGAGATCTCCAAACGACTGCGCGCCGGGGGGGTCATACCTGGCCAGTTCGTGATCCACTGAGGGGTCCGCTTCGATCCGGATCGGGCCCCCCGTCCCTGGGACCCGCGCCGGACAGCCAACATAAAGCCCCGGAGATTGCATCCATGCGTTCGCCCCGCCTCCTGCCCCTGCTCCTGATTGCCGGCTGCTCCTCGACCTACGGGCCCATCTCCGCCCCGCCGACGCCTGCCAGCCGCAATCCGGTCAATGTGACCCTCCATCGTGTCGAGTCCATCGAGGGGGCGGTCGTCCCCCTGGTCTTCACCATCGACGGGACCGAGATCTACGGGCTGCGCAACGGCGAGACCTATCGCCTCAAGCTCGACCCGGGCCAATACGTCTTTGGCTCGCGCTTCGGACTCAACACCTGCAATCAGGTCGTGTGGCTGCGTCCGGGCCGCGACATCAGGCTCGACCTGTCCGCCGACTGCAACATTCCGCCTGAACCCTAGGGGGCTGTCCGTGATCCTGGAGCTGCATCACGCGAGCGTGCTTGTCGCGGATACCGGGCGCGCCCTGGGCTTCTATCGGGACCTGCTGGGGCTGGCGGTGGACGGCAGCCGTCCGGATCTGGGCTATCCGGGGGCCTGGCTCCAGGTCGGGACGCGCCAGATTCACCTCTTGGAGCTGCCCAACCCGGACCCAGTGGATGGACGCCCCGCGCACGGGGGACGCGATCGCCACCTGGCACTCCTGGTCGCTGACCTGGATGGGATGGCCAGGCGTCTGGAGGGGGCCGGCGTACCCTATACGCGCAGCCGCTCCGGTCGTGCTGCCCTGTTCTGCCGGGACCCGGACGGCAACGCCCTGGAGCTGATCGATTCGGTTGCGGGTTAGCCTCGCCTCGCCCCTGGCAGCTGGCGACCTGGGGCAAGGCAGTCGTCAGCTCCTGGCGAGGGTCGGGTAGTTACCCGTCTTGCGTGTGGCCGCCAAGTGCGGTCAGCGTCGATGGGCCCCCGAACCCCGTTCGGCGATGCGGGCCAGGCCCCTTATCCCGGCCGGGTTTGCGGGGCGGTTAGGGGCCGTTGAGGGCCTCGTCCGGCCAGAAGCGCATGCCGATCAGGCCGGCAGAGACCTTGAACCCCTGACCGGTGAGCTTGTAAACGACCAGGCCCTCGCGGAATTCCTTGGCCAGGGAGTCGGTCTGGTCCCCGACCATGGTGGCCGCTTCGGCACGGCCCTCGATCCCCTCCGCCAGGAAGCGGCGATAGGTTGCCTCGTCCTCAAACAGCATCACGAGCTGAAAGGCGAAGCCACCAACCCCCAGGCTGTACCCGGCCCCACCGGTCGCCACCTGCATATAGGTCGGGATCTTGCTCTCCCGCTCCCGGGCCACGCCGTAGCCATAGCCCGCAGTCACGCCAAAGGAGACCTGCCGCAGCTCAAAGACCGCGTAACCGAAACAACGGTCGAACAACCCATGGGCCTCTGGGTCATCAACGAAGAGCCGATCCATGGCTTGATAGGCAAGGGCGTCGCTCTCGGCCCTCTGGGCCTCCGGCGTGCCCTCGCGCTGGAAGTGCTCCTTGGTGTCGCTGACGAATGCCTCCCCCTTTGCGGCTGCCTTGCCCGCGACGTCCTTGGTCACGTCCACGGCCTCCCCCGCGAAGTCCTTGGTTGCCCGCACGGCCCCTCCTGCGGCCGCCTTACCCTTCTCGACGGCCTCGGTGGCACCCTGCCTCAGGTCATCCCAAAGGCCGCCGTGGGCCTGAGGCCAGGCCAGGAGCAGGAGGACGAACGGGAAGGCGCGGCAGGCGGGCGACATGGCAGACCTCGGGATGGCTGGGCAACGGCGCGAATATAGCAGGGTTGCACCATCGTCACAGCGCGCTGACCGGCCTGAGACAGAAGGCAGGCCCTGGTAAAGGCTGACTTTCACCGCTACCTGTGCCAATCTTGCCGGTGCCTCGGCGATTCAGCCCTGGCCGGAGGCGATTAGTTGACGAGATGCCACAATGGTCCGCCAAAACCCCGAGCCCGCTATGAGTCCTTGCCGTAACCAGGACAAGCCCAGATTCGCCCGCCGGATGTTCACTCTCACGGGTGCCACGACGCTTCTGAGCGCTTGCGCTTTGGAGCCCTACCCGCCGCTGCCTATCCCGCCGGAGCCCCGGGCCGTGACCTACCTCGGCTATTCCGCCTTGCCGATGCCCCCGGAGCCGCAGGGGCCTGCACCGACATTCGCGCCAGACCCTGAGCGTCAGGGGGAGGTCGATGTCGGCGCCCAACCGGCACCGGTGTCAGAGCCCCAGGCCGCATCCATCACTGGTGCGCCGCTTGGCACGGCGGGCGGCTCCCAGGCCGGCCTCCAGACTTCTGACAGGACCCCGGTCCAGCCCGAGGCCTGGCGGGGTGACCCTGCCGCCTTCATTGGTCCGCCCAGGCCTGGCCCACGCAAACTGATCGTTCGCTTAAAG
>Ga0209398_1001771_pt1 | contig 10653 bp, 14 predicted proteins | sample AshMeaBigSpring_FD_184125 | JGI IMG/M metagenome (GOLD analysis project Ga0209398, IMG submission 184125) | Groundwater microbial communities from Big Spring, Nevada to study Microbial Dark Matter (Phase II) - Ash Meadows Big Spring (SPAdes)... | ecosystem: Environmental > Aquatic > Deep...
TCCACCGGTCTGGGGGAATTTCTCCAGTCGCAGGGAGTCACCGATGTCTTTGTTTGCGGCCTTGCGACGGATTACTGCGTGAAGGCGACGGCCATAGATGCCGTCCGTCTCGGGCTTCGGACGACTCTGGTCGAAGATGCCAGCCGGGGAGTCGATCTCCGGCCCGGCGATGTCGCGAAAGCCATCGAAGAAATGCGTGCTGCCGGGGTTATGGTGCTCTCGGCCGCGGAAGTGTCAGGAAGTTGAGGGGGACAGCCATCCATTTTCGAGAGGCCTCAATGGATTTCCATCGGGCACTTGGGCAGGGCTCCGAGGAACGCGCGTCCGTAGGGTTTGCTGAGGATTCGGCTGTCGAGAACGACGATGATGCCATTGTCGGATTTCGAACGAATGAGGCGTCCCACGCCCTGTCGGAGTTTGAGGATGGCCTCGGGAAGCGAGTAGCTCTCGAATGGGCTGCGGCCCGTGGCCTCGATGGCTTCCATGCGGGCCTCGGTAAGCGGGTGGTCGGGGGTGGTGAACGGCAGTCGGGTAATGATCACGTTCGACAACGCCTCGCCCGGTACGTCCACGCCGGTCCAAAAACTCGAGACGCCAAAGAGAACGCATTTTTCGGTTTCCTGGAATTCCTTGACCATGCGTTGGGGAGGCATCCCGGCTCCCTGGACCAGAAGCGTCCACCCCTTTTTTTCGTAATGGGATTCCATGGCCTCGGCGACCGAACGCATGGTTTGGTAGCTTGTAAAGAGGACAAACGCCCGTGCCCGGCTTGTTTCCGTGAAGTGGGCGATCCACTTTTCGAGCGCCTTTTCGTAGGCGGTATCTTTCGGGTCCGGCATCTGGCGCACGATGTGGAGGGTCATTTGTCGCTCGTAGTCGAACGGACTCCCAATCCGGAGGGCGTCGGTCTCGTCGGCTCCCACGCGTTGCCGGAAATACGAGAGGTTTGGCGATCCGACCGAAAGCGTCGCACTCGTCCATATCGAACAGGCTCCCGGTCGGAAAATCAGGCGGCGCAGAGCATCGGCCAAATCCACCGGTGCCGTGCGCATCGTGCAAAGCGTTTCCCGGCGTCCGGATTGCTCGACCCAATAGACGTGCTCGGGCTGGGAGAGTTCAAGGAAATCCGTGAGCGCCGTGCGGGCGAGGCGGAGTTTGCGGGCGGAATCCAGGAGTTCGGCTTGGACGGTGTCGTCCTTGCATCGGTCGGCCTCGGAGGCCAGGATTTCGCAAAGTTTGGCGAGTTGGTCGGAAAGTTCGTCGGCATCGGTGAGGCCCGGCTCGCGGACACGGAATTCGCGGCCCCGCTTAAATGTGCATGCGGCAAGAACGCGTTGGAAAAACCCATCGACCACAGGCAAAACATCCCCCGTCGCCCGGCAAGCGGGGCCGTTCTTGAGCATTTGCAGGACGCCTTTTTTTGTCCGGGGGTTGTAGAGCCGCTGGATGACCCGGCGGAGCCCGAACTGGGACAATTCGAGCCCGATGTGGCGGGAGGCGACCTCTTCAATGGTATGGGCCTCGTCAAAGACGACAAAGTCGTTCGCAAAGAGGAGTCCGCCCGTGCGGTTTTCGGCATCCTCGACGCCATTGAGCAGCGTGAAGAAGAGGGCGTGGTTGAGCACAACCACATGAGCCCCGGCGACACGCCGCCGGAGGGCTTGGTAGAAACAGCCCGACTGCGGTCCGCAGGTTTTCGGCGTGCAAAGATGCTGCTCGCTGCGGACCTCCTCCCAGACGCCCGGATCCGGCTGCTCAAGGAAATCGCTCAGCGACCCGTCCTTCGTGGTGAGGCTCCACTTGCGGATGCGCTCGAGTTCGTTGCGTTGTTCGCCGGTGAACAAATCTCCTCCGGACTGGCCCAGCGCACGCGCCAACCGGGTTGTGCAAAGGTAGTTGTGCCGTCCCTTCAGGAGAACCGCCTCAAAATCCTCGTCGAGCAGATTCTGCACGAACGGGATGTCCTTGTGCATGAGCTGTTCCTGGAGGGCGATTGTGTGTGTCGAGAGGATCGCCTTTTTCTTCGTGCGAAAGGCGTGGAGTACGGCAGGAATCAAATACGCAAGCGATTTTCCGACACCCGTTCCGGCCTCGACAACCAAATGCCGGTCCTGCTCCAGCGTCCGGGCGACGGCGCAGGCCATTTCCTGTTGCTCAGGACGAAACTCGAAATGCGCGGCCCCAGAGAGTTTTCCCGTCTCGGAAAAAATCCCGTGGATCGCGTTCTCAAATGCCGACCGGCCGGTCGGCCCGTCTTCTTCCCGAAGTGAGATCATCGTCGGCCACTCTATCCACCTCCCCACGACCCGCGCAAGGACTCCCGGAATTATTTTCTCTCCCACTTCGGTGGGGTTCCAAGGCATTTTCATTTGAGCTGGCTCTTGCAAATCATGTTGTAGGGGAGGGAGATTTTCATGGAGCAGAGCTCACGGAGTTTTCCTTCGGAGGATTGCCTGATCCCGGCAGGCTGATTTTTTCCACGACGATGAGTGTGCGCACATGGGGCAGCCCCTTTTCCATCGGGGTGGTGCGCGATGAGTCCGAGTCGTTGCTCCCGTTGCTGGGGGGTCCAATTGATCCAGTCATCCCGTTCGATGAGTCGCATGGCCGCCGGTCCTCAGGTCAGGAGCGCCACCCATTGGCCACGGTGATGGACCACCTGTACCAACGTGCGCCCGACATCGCGTCCGGCTCCGAGATAGGGCTCCTTGCCGAGCAATTCGCGAACCCTCTCCATTTCCCAAGCTGTGGCTCTATAACCTGATGGAAGCCAAGCCTGCGGAAATCGCCGGTCTCACCAAAGGAGCAAACCACTGACTGGAGAGCCGGATGGAACAAATTCGCCAGTCCGGTTCGGAGGGAGGAGCGGGGCAACCCAATGCCCCGTTCCTTGCTCTTTCGGTCATAAAAAGCCATCCAAGCCTTTATCCATGCGTGTCTATGGACTTTCTGGCAAATGGGACTAGTAAAAGAAGTGGCCTTTTATAGTAAAAACTGCTCCATTTTTCCGCCAGTAGTCGCCAGTGTTCGCCAGTGATTTTCCGAGGGTGTTTTGCCGGGTCCGACAATGCCGGAAGGAAGATCGGCCACGGTGCCGCCTCGCCGGGATTGCCGTCCTCAAAGCGTGACGCGCCGTCACGGGTCCGGGTTCCTATGGGGGGAGAGCTTTCGGACATAAAAAAGCTCGGAGAGGCATCAAAACGTGGTGCCGCATCGCATAGCGAAGTTGGGCGTTCCACACCTCTCCGAGACACCACAGCCATACTCCAGTGGAGATATTCCGTCAACCATGGGGACGAACTGGGGCTGCGCTTGGCCGCACCCCAGGCGACCCCTCGTTACTCTGCGGTGCCAAGCCCTTGTAACGCGAGATTCCAAGAAGACAGTACGGGCGAACAAGAGAGCCGTCAACCATGAGTTGCGAGGATTGCCGGGTGCCGGGTCGAGTCGGCCTGTGGAAAAAGAGAACCTTCTGGTCGCCGGAGAATCCACGGCTCCCGATGAAGGGAAGCTTGGCGGCTCCTTGCAACTAGAAGGCGACTCAACCATACTGCGGGACGCCTTGTCCGGCAACTCCGAATCCGCCTCAAACCGGGTGCCGATATTCAAAATGCCGGGTCCCTTTTCGTGTGGGATGCCTACGCTGGAGGGGAGATGCCGCGCCATCTTTTTGAACGCTGTTCGCGCGCGTTCACGCGAGCCACGGCCACCCCAGAATCTTTTTCGGGTGCGCGCGCGGGCGAGGCCGGGAGTGGCGGATTGCTTTCGCGCCCGCGCCCGAGGCGGTCTAGAGCCTAGACAAATTGTCCTGTCGAGAGAGCCGGAAGGGAGGGGAAGATCGGCCACGGAGTTGTCGTCCGGTCCTGTCGTTGTCATCCGGTCCCGGCGCCATGGCTGATGCGCCGGAAGTGAGGAAGCGGAATCTGGGTTGCCAACAAGGACTCCGTGCAGTAAGCTACGGGAGAGGTCGGGCATTGCTCCCATCTCTCCTGCCGATGGCGAGGTCTGCACACCTCGATTCGGCGGCAGGATAGAGGCTGTCTGGCCCTGCATTGTAAGCGGGTGTTCGGATAGCCTCTTCTGTTTTCATCAGCCTGCCGGATGCCGAGACGCGCCCGATTTCGCGCGAGGTTGGCCGTCCTGCCCTTCCGATGCTTCCGGCAATAGCAGAGGTGCGGTCCCTGTTACTCGGCGGCGTAGAGCGCGACGAGCAAACGCTCCAACTCACGTCGAACGCGAGGGTCGAGCCTCTGCACGTTCTGAATCACCCAAGCGGCGTAGCGCGGGAATTTCTCCACAACTTGAGCCACGGTCATTGATCGATATTTCCCAAACCCCATCAGCAGGCGGGAGTCGCTGGCCTGAAGTCGATACGGGAATGAACCTTCCTTCCGGCACTGCCTGAAGAAACAGACGGCGGCATTCTCCCACTCGCCCGTTGGCGAGGATGGACACATTGCCAGATTCCGAATGGCCTCAAGTCGTTCAAGTTCGGTCGGCGTCATCGGGCGTCCTCCGGGTTTGAGGTCCTGCCGATGAGTTCCGAAATGTCCATCGACCATGCGAGCAACTTCGCGGACTTGTCGAGGTCGTCCGGTGTCGCGGTCGGGTTGCTTCGGAGTTCGGCGGCGAGGTCGGCCAGGCCCTCGCCTGCCCGGAAGATTCGCTCACTCGGTGTCATCAAACTTTCCTCCACACTTGGAGCCGTAAGGGAGAAGACTTTTTCTTTCCTTCCCGGAATGGACACCTTGCCTGCTTTCTTGCCGCCCCTTAAAGGGCAGCGGCAAGGAAGGCAAGGAAATCCAGTGTGTCGGGCAGTTTGCTTTCCCTGCCTAGGCAACGACGGCAAGCAAACATTCCCCACCTCATCAGCATGTTTTTTCATCCTTCCGGCCCTCCCGATTTGCAAGAAAGGCGACTACCGTTGAGGGTGCGCCAACGAGACAAGACTTGCCAACCTTGGCTTCCCCAAGTCGCCCTCTATGGACGAGATCGTTGATCCGGTCGGAGTATGTCGAGGTTCCCCATCCGCGCTTTCCAAACGCAACTTTGATTCCCGCCCGGTTCATCAGCATGGCTTCCGCTTTCTCCGGGTCGTTGGTGCTTCCGAAAAGGGAAAGAACCTCGTCATCGGTCGCGGACTTGGATTTTCCACGCCCGCCCCGTGCTGACTCTTCGGACTCCCGAGAATCCCTTTCTTCAGGTGTTTCCTCCTGCCAGTAAATCCCGCCGTCACGTGCATGTCGGATGAACTTCTGATAAACCCGCTCGCCTTGATCGTCCAGCCACCGCAACCGCGCCCCACGCTTTCCCGCGTGAAGTTGGAATGTGTCGTGGCTCCCGATGGATTGGACGGCGAGGACGGCCCGCGCCCAGTTCGTGAACTCCGCGCTGCCGCTGCCCAAATAAGCCAGGTCGCCTGCCTGCCAAGTGTTCTTCTCCCGTCCTGTCGGCGGTTTGTTCGTGTGATGAACGAGCACAATCCCGCAGCCAAACTCCTTCAGTAGCGGATTTATCCCGCCGCGCAGAAATGCGGAGACGAGACCTTGGTCGGAAACATCCCCGCCTATGAACGCGAAAACCGGATCGAGGATGATTATGTCCGGCCTGACTCGCGCCACCAGAGGCCGGAGCACCTTGTTGCAGAACTCCAGCCCTCCAGCCCCGCAGACCGTCACAACGCTGATTCCCTTTGCGGCATCGTCAGGAATCCCAAGACCACGGCAAACACCTGTTCGCATTTCCGCGAGGTCGCCGCTGTCATTTTCGGCCTGAACGAGAAGAATCTTGAGAGGTCGGGCGGGTTGTATGCCAAAAACGGCAATTCCACCGTGCCAACGCAACGCGAATTGCATTGTGAGTGAGGATTTCCCAATGCCGGAAGGCCCGACAAGCAAAGCTCCCCCGCCACGGCAAAGGAAGCGGTGCCGCAGAAGTTCATCTGGGTCGTTCTCCGGTGGCAGTTCGAGGTCGGCAAGGTCGCGGACTTCCGGTCCTGACTCGTCGGCCTTGTCGGTCGTGCTGCCCTTCCGCATCCGAGCGGCAAAGCTCGCTCGCCTGTCGTCGGTCGGATTGAATGGGAATGGTCGGACAACGCCAAATGCAGGTTCCGCTCTCATTTCAACACTCCTTCCGTTGAGGTCAACCGCACCAGAATCGCATCGAGCTTTTCGGCCTCAAGATGAAAGACCTCGTTCAAGTCCTTCGCGCCGCTTCCCGCCAAGTCGAAGAGATCCACCGTCCCGCCTGCCGCGACGATTTGCTGCCCCCATCGAGAAGCTGCCGCCGCGCCTGCCGGGTCGTCGTGGCAAACGATACGAACATGCCTTCCGGCAAAGTCCCCGAGGCATTCTTGCGGGATTCGATTGCTCGCCCCAAGGACACAAGCAACCGTCCACTCATCGAGTTGTCCGCATTGCCAGAGTGCCGAGTATGCCGCCAAGAGGTCCGGCGCGCCTTCGGTCAAGAGGACTGGCAGTTCTCTAAACTTCCGGTGCCCGTGTGCGCCAATCGGGATTGCTGCACAACTTCCGGGAAGGGTCCGCGCCTTTACGGCCTGCCCTCCAATTTCCCAAGGTTCGCCATCGAGACGGCGAGCTTGCGCGTTGCGCTTGTCCGCCGAGACGACAACCCAAACACGGCGCCCCTCATACTCAGTGCAACGCAAAGCCCCGTCCATACTCGCAAATCTAAGCGATTCCACGGGGAGTTTTCGGAGTTCCGCGATCTTGCTTTTCGTCACTTCGGAAGTTGTCGCAAGTCGAGGCCATTCTGCCCGCTTCGCCTGTTTTTCCGGCGTGTCGAGGGTTTGGCTTGCGGGTGCCTGCCGCCTTGGTGCTGGTGCCTGTCGGTCGGCCAGCGGTTCGCCCGCCATTTGCCGGAAGTGAGCAATCGCCTCTTTCTCGTCGAGCACGAGAGCCATACCGAGAAAGTCAATCGCGTCGCCGCCTTCGCCTGTCGCATGGTCCCGCCAACGGGTGCCGCCAGCATAAACAGAAAAACTCGGCTTCGCGTCCGCGCGCCAAGGAGTTTTGCAGCTTGGCAGCGGTCGCCATTCTGGATAGAGGGAAGCCGCGATTTCGGGAATCGTGAGCCGCGCCTTGAGGGAGTCGAGAGAGTCTTTCATCTTGCTACCTCCAGAATGATGCGCAAAGCTTCGTCGAGGACGACGACGACGGCCAGCAGCCAGAGATACAGGCAAAGGCCGATGATGAAATGCTTGCAATAACGGCGAACGCTTGCGATAGTTGGAATACGTCCCCAGGGGCGTGCCGCTTTCTCAAGAACAGGGGGGGCGGCTTTTTCGCGTTCAAGCGGAATTGATGAAGGATTCATTATTAGACTTCCCCCCGGCTGATTTTTTCGAGCAAATCGCAAACATCATCGGTACAGATGAGCGAGACGCCCCGCTTCGCGCCCTTTTCGCGAAGGCTGATAATCCGCAGTCGCCCGAGTCGCGCCTGACGATAATACCAACCGCGCTTCATGCAGAAGACGGGGTCGCGCTGGCCCGCTGCCGGAAGACGGATTGTCAAAGGAGTCGCGGGTTGATCTGCTCCAAGGAGCTTGTGAGGAATGTTTCGTGTCGGTTGTGAGAGTGTAGGTGAGTTCATGACTCTTGAAGTTTGCCCCCACCGCGAAAAGTCGGATACCCCACCAACTGAGATTTCCTGTCGCAACCGATTCTGCCTATGCAAACCACCGCGCCGAGCCGCATAAACACTTACCTCTTTCGGCTTTGGCTCTGGAAATAATAACTACATCGAAATCCCGCCGCCGTGCCTCTCAATCCATTTTCCGAGCATTTGCCCATATTTGACGAATCCATCAAATCCATATCGAGGAGCCTTTGGACGGTGGAGTCCCATGTGTTCAAATACTTTTGCCCAAGCCTTACCCGAGAGGCTTTGAATCCCTCCAGCTTCCATCACTTTACTAAAGGCGTCTTCGGTTAGAAGGCATAGTGGAACAATTCCATCGCCCAGGTCACTGCACCACGCCCAAGGCAAGGCGAACTTCACCTTATCGAGGTCGGCCACGGCAAGCGGTCCTGACTTTTGGGCAGTCGCTACCTCTATCATTTTTCCGAAGAAAATATCACGGTCTTTGGAAGCCTTTCGGTCGAGGTCGGGATTGTCGGCCAAGGCTTTTGCAATACGCGCCAAGGCTGATGCGAGCGATTGCAGTTCCTCCGCATCGGTATCCGGCGCAAGTGCCTCAATGAGTAGAATCTTCTCGCGGTCGCCAAGGGAGAGGTCGGATCGGTCGGGGTCGATTCTATGATATAACCGCTGGAACATGCGGCGAGCGGCTTCACGCGCAGAAGTGTGGGCCTTTTCGGCCTCTTCGCGGGAGACCCCTGCCCGCATCAGGTTTGATATATCTGCGTCTCTGGTGAGTGCCCACCGCTCGCAGAAAGCCCGCCATCCCCGGAGCGGTCGGCTGTCGTCGTCCGCAAGAAGTTCGTCCTCAACCTCATCGTCCGGTGGGTTGTCTCTGAGGTCGGCGGCGAGGGCGCGGTCGGCCTCAAGAAGTTCGTCCGCGCCTTTGTCTTCGTTCGCCTTTGGGCCTTTGGTTTGTTTCGCCTTCATAGTACAGGGGAGGGGATTTTCCCGATTGCCTCAGAGAGCTGAGCAAGTTCGTGATGAGTGTATCCCGCATGGACCTTTTCGGAGCTATGTCCCGCGAGCTTTTGCCGGAGTTCAGGGGATACGCCCTCCACGGCCATAAGGGAAACAAAACTGTGCCGTAAGGAGTGGTAGGTCTTCGGATTGAACCGCCTTTTCCCCATCTGTGCATCACCTTCCGGCGCAGCTTCGATGCCTGCCGCCCGGACGATGCCGGAGAAGGTATTGGAGAGCCCGCTTTTCCCGTTCAACTGCCGCTTGGCAAGGGTCGGACTGATCGGCCCGCCGCTGTCCCCGGCCAACCGTTCAAGGTGCGATTGCAAGGCGGGGTGCATCGGGATTTCTTCAGACGGGTCAAGGTCGGCTTCAAGCCTTCTTCGCTCAGTCTTTTGGGGTGTGAAATGGAGAGTCCCCCTGTCGAAGTTCACGGAATCCCAAGTGAGCCTTTGCGCGTCCCCGAGCCTCAAGCCTGAAAATGCGCCGAGCAAGATCATCGTTCGCCACTCATCGGAGGGAGCTTCCCGGAGCAACGAGCCTATTTCCTCAATCGTGAAATGCTGCCGTTTCTTGGCTGTTCCGGGGGGTTTCTTTACGGTGGATGCGGGATTGGCTGGCATAAGGCCATCCATCGTTGCCTGATTGAATGCAGCTTTCAAACAACGCAGATCCCCCTGAACGGTCGTTGCGCCGACTTCCTGCTTTCGAGCATCCCGGAAACCTTCGATGTCCCGCTTCGTGATTCCCGCAATCGGACGGTCGGCTTTCGGCCCAATCGCCTGAAGGAACAAGCTAACGGTCGAGGAGTAGGTATCCGCTGTGCCTTTGGCGTTTTCCTCCCTCTTCGATCTAAGCCATCTTTTCAGAAAGTCCCGTGTGGTTTCGCTCTTCAATCGGTCTTGGTTCGTTGCCGTCAGCAGCCTGTCCACGAATGCCCGCCCCACCTCTTCGGTCAGTTCGCCCGCTGTCGCGGCCTGAAGGAGCTTGAGACCTGCCGCAAGGATTTCCCCGCTGTCGCCTTTCGGCACGGGTCCGGGTGTCGCCTCTTTGGCGATTGTCGCCATGCGGTGGCAAACGCCCTGAGCCTCTTCCCGGTCGGCTGTCCCGGTCGAGAGGAGTTTCCATCTGCCATCCACGCCCCGAAAGCTGCAATGCCAGACTTTGGAGCCCGATCTTCGTTGTAGTGATGCCATGCCCCTACCATAGTAAAGCAATGAGTAAAGTTCAAGTGTGTTTTTTAGTGTTTCTTAGTAAAGCCTCACTAGGCAAGTCTAGTAAAAAAAGGGGGGTGGAAGGAATGCCCCGTTCCTACCCCTATCAGTGAATGCGACTAAGGAAGCCAAAGGACCGCGGGCGTCTCGCCCGCATTGTGTTCCAAATGCGGCGAAGCCGCCTGACCTACTCTCCACTTTTAATCGCACCCGGGGCATTCCCCGAGGCCCCACTTCCAATGGGAGCCCCGGGGTCGGTCTTTCAACCGTTCAGCCGACTGCGATTTTGCGCGGTTTGCTTTGCTCGGCCTTTGCCAGCCGGAGTGTCAGCAACCCTTGGTCGATCGAGGCGGTGATTTTCTCCGGGTCGATCGAGGGGTCCAAGTCGAAGACCCGGCGGTATTCCCATTTCCGGGATTCGGAATACACGGCCTTGCCCGGGGCCTCGCCGCGAATGCGGTGTCCGGTGAGTGTCAATTTCCCGTCGTCGAACGTGATATCTACCCCCTCGCGGGTCACGCCCGGCATTTCGACTTCGAGTGTGAACCCGTCCGGGTCATGGTGCAGGTTCACGGCCGGGGTGGCATACTCGACCCGGTCGGTGGACGGGGCCTGTTTGTCGAATGGTGTCGTTGTTGTCATGGTTCTCTTCCTCCTTTCCTTCAGCTCAAGTGAACTTCGATTTTGCGCGGTTTCGCCTCGTCGGCTTTCGGGAGGGTGATCGTCAAAATCCCGTTTTCGTAGGTGGCGCGGACTTCGGATCCCTTGACGGGCGCGGGCAGCGATATCGCCCGGCGGAAGGTCCCGAACGACCTCTC
>Ga0209398_1001774_pt1 | contig 10641 bp, 12 predicted proteins | sample AshMeaBigSpring_FD_184125 | JGI IMG/M metagenome (GOLD analysis project Ga0209398, IMG submission 184125) | Groundwater microbial communities from Big Spring, Nevada to study Microbial Dark Matter (Phase II) - Ash Meadows Big Spring (SPAdes)... | ecosystem: Environmental > Aquatic > Deep...
CAGGGCAGCTTTGCCAATCTCCGCCAGCAGAGCATCCGCAATAGCCAACACATTGCTGCGGGCACTGAACTTTTGCAGAGTGGTGTAGTGGGGAAGCTTTCCCTCCATCCCCAGCGCCGTTCTCAGTTCTTGGTGCCCGGCAAGGAAATCCACAAATCCCCGATAGGTCGTCTTCATGTAGGCCCGCAGAATCAAGCACGCCATCAGTTGGCTCTGCGTGAAATCGTGCCGGCTTTTATACGACCCGTAGGCGCTCATATGCTTGCCGCTCAGCCTCATTGCCAGCACTGCTATCCTCTCCACTTTGCTTGCCATGCCTGCTTCTAACCTATTTCCAACAGGGAATCAATATGGTTTCTACACAGCAAAGAAGTTCCTGATCATTTGCCAGAATCAGGAGATTCATGCATTCCATCAGCGAGGAATAGGCAAGATGGGTAAAGTGGGCCTGATCTTTTTTTGAGATCCGGCTGGCACCCTCTGCCAAATTCGTCGGAACGGAAACCGCAGCCCGGTTTAGTTGGGAAGTCATCCCAAATTTCTCGGACTCAGGAAGAAGTCTGGAAAGTCCATAGACCGTTTTCACCCATCCCCGGGCTTCCTGCCAGACACGAAGCTTCTCGAAGGGAAACTGGTGGGACTCGGCCATCCTTTCAAACCCTGAGTGTGTTCCTCATCTCAAAGTGACCGCGCTCCAGAGAAAAGCATCGATGCGGTTATGTTCGTCAACTTTGGCTCGGAATCCTCTCTCCTCAACATCTCAACTCCCTCTCATTTCAACGTGACCGTGCAAAGCGCGGTCACCACACCTTCCACGGAGCATTTCCAGCCTCCCACATTTTGTTGAGAAGCGTGAACTCCTGGAAAGTATCCATCGGTTGCCAGAATCCTTCGTGGAGAAAAGCCCCGAGCTTCCGCTCTTCTGTAAGACGTTTCATCGGTTGCTGCTCCAACATCATTTCCGGGTCGTCCGGAAGATACTGAAAAATATCCCGACGGCACACCATGTACCCTCCGTTAATATAGCCACCCTCGGCTTGCGGCTTTTCGTTGAATCCATGGATTGTCGTATCCGAATCGATGCCGATTTCTCCGAAGCGGCCCGGAGGATGGACAGCGGTGACCGTGCAAACTTTTCCACTGCGGGTATGGTGATCGATCAGAGCCGGAAGGCAGATGTCTCCGACACCATCGCCATAGGTCAGGAGAAAGTGCTCGTCATTGCCCAGATACTTTTCAACCTGCCGGATCCGATAAGCAGTCATCGAGTTTTCGCCGGTTTCGGCGAGGGTGACGCTCCAGTCTTCCTCGTTGTGGCGATTATGAAACTGGATGGCCGGATGCTGTCCGAGCGAAAGGGTCGTGTCACAGGTGTGCCACAGATAGTTTCTAAAGTAGTCTTTTATCATGTCGCCCTTGTAGCCAAGGCAAAGGATAAACTCCTTATGCCCGTAGTGGGCGTATGTCTTCATGATATGCCAGAGAATCGGACGGTTTCCGATCGGGACCATGGGTTTTGGGCGGAATTCGGTTTCCTCGCGCAGGCGCGTGCCTTTACCGCCGCAGAGAATGATGGTTTTCATGTGCGTTTTTTTGAAAATCAGGCGTGCTGCCGCTCGCGCTGCGCTCGCTTCCAATCGGCCTCTGTCATGATGCCTACCAGTTCGGTGAACCGGACCTTGGGTTCCCACCCTAAAGTGGCTTTAGCCTTCGAGTAATCGCCGATCAGGAGATCGACCTCGGTCGGGCGGTAGTAGCGGGGATTGATTTGCACGCGCGTTTTGCCACTTGCTTTTTCGATGCCTACTTCTTCGACGCCCTGGCCGCGGAACTCGAGTTCCATATCGAGGTGGCGGAACGTCAGGTCGATAAACTCGCGGACGCTGTGGGTCTCGTTGGTTGCGCAGACATAGTCGCCGGGGGTCTCCTGCTGGAGGATGCGCCACATGGCATCGGTATACTCGGGGGCGTATCCCCAGTCTCTCTTGGAATCGAGATTTCCCAGCACTAGGCATTCCTCGAGGCCTTCCTTGATCCGACCGGCGGTGCGGGTGATTTTTCGCGTCACGAACGTTTCTCCGCGTCGCGGGGACTCGTGGTTGAAGAGGATCCCATTGGAGGCATGGATGCCATAGGCCTCCCGGTAGTTGATCACGGTCCAAAAGCCGAAGAGCTTGGAGACGGCGTATGGCGAGCGCGGGTAGAACGGCGTCTTCTCCGACTGCGGGATCTCCTGAACCTTTCCGTAAAGCTCGCTGGTCGAGGCCTGGTAGAAGCGGGTCTTGTTTTTCAGCCCGACTTCCTTGATGGCGTCCAGAAAGCGGAGTGTGCCGATGGCGTCCACCTCGGCGGTGTATTCCGGGACGGCAAACGAAACCTGCACGTGGCTCTGCGCACCGAGGTTGTAGATCTCATCCGGTTGGGTGTGTTCGAGGAGGCGGTTCAGGTTGCTCGAATCGGTGAGGTCGCCGTAATGCAAAAACAGCCGCTGTCCGTGGATCTCGGGGTTTTTAAATAGATGGTCGATCCGGCCGGTGTTGAAGCTGCTCGACCGGCGGATCATCCCGTGGATGGTATAGCCTTTTTCAAGAAGCTGCTCGGTAAGGTAGGATCCATCCTGTCCGGTAATTCCTGTAATGAGTGCTGTGGGCATGGGGACAATAGAGTTGTCAGGTGGCAGTTGTCAGTCGGCAGCTCGGGAAACGGGCGGCGGGTTCTTTGACGCCGGCAGCCTCTTGATCCCGGTGAGCGTCTTTGCTTATTGCAGCTCGGGAATGCACTGGAATCCCGCTTGTGTGAAGTGGTGGTCGGTGGCGAAAGCCTTTTTAAGATTCCCTGCTTTCATGGCGGCGAAGCTTGTGCAGTCGGTGAACGAGTATGTCTTGTCGCGGAACTTGAAAAAACAGGCTCTTGCCGATTCCAAAATATCTCCGGAGAGATACTGAATGCGCACGCGAGGGCTGGCAGACACGGAGTCCCACCAGGTTTTTGCTGCCGGAAGTCCGAGGCGCATGCGCAGCAATGTGAGTGTCTCATCAACGACGTAGTCCGTGACAAGAAGCGTTCCGCCGGATTGGAGCCAATAGTTTCTGGCCGCCAGAGCCTTGTGATGCACCGGGTCGTTATTGTCGGCACACGCCATCCAACCAGACGTGTCGGCAAACAGAATTTTCATGAACCGTAAAGAAAGCGGTCATGGTCGGTCGCCGAAGCTCCATCGGTCGAGTTTCCTAACGGTCCGAGCCGGAAGAGCGGGTCCTGTTCCAAGGGAGGAAGAGGAGCGGCTTCGGAACGATGGGGGATGATCTCAAACGTGGGCTTGCTCCTGTGGAGTACGAGATACCTTTGACCCTCCGCAATCCGCCGGATGATTCTGGGCAGTTCCAACCGCAACTGCTTGGTGTTGATAATTTCGGATGCGGCGTTCATGTTCATCTCAAGATAACCATCAACGGGATCGGATCAAGCCCGATATCCAGACGCAGGCAGGTATCAACGATCCACGCCATGCGTCTAATCCTCGCCTTCGCGGAGCAACCGCATCCATCCGGCGGTCATTCTCCCCGCAGGTTACTGACATGTTTCCTATTGTCCGTCTCCTGGCCGGAGCGGCCGGCGGCCATCTGGAGGCTGAGGGTTTCCATCTCCTCGAGCCACTCGAGCTTTTCGCGAAAAGGCATCTTCAGGCCCAGCAGGAGCGCGTGCAGTTCGGCACCCTCGGAGGTACACCACTGCCAGCCGGGATCGGAATAAAGTTCCGATTTGGTCATCGGTGGGCGGCAAGTTTCTGAAGCGCCATAATGTCTAGTAGATCTTTTTCGCGGCCCGCCTCCTTTTTCATGGCAAGAAGAGCGTCGTAGCTGATGAATGGAGCCCTTTCGTTCGGGGAGACGCTTTCCCATTTTGCGCGCTGAAGCTCCCCGGCGAAGTCGAACGGCTCATAGACGAACACATCGACGGGCGTGCGGCGGTGGGCGTCGCTCCAAAGTTTCAGAACGAGCATCTGCTTGTCGCGGCGCCAGGATTCGCGTGTGGGAGCATCGGCAAACTGCTCCGGGGTGACCGGAATGCTGGGTTGGTAGCCAATGGTCTGCATGGCGCGAAGACCGGCAATGATGTTTCCGGGCTCCAATCCGATGACCAGGTCCACATCCATGGTCAGCCTGGCAAACCCGTGGGCATTCACGGCGAGGCCGCCGACGATCAGGTATTTGACGCCGGCGCAGTTCAGCGCCCGGACGAGGGCTTCAACGCTGGAGACTTGCATGGGATTCCGTTTGTCGCGGACGGGCATGCCCGGGCATTAACCGGATCCGGGCAAGCTGCCGCCTCTGGTCATTTCGCGGTTTTTTGCGAAGACCACACACTTTTTTTGAACTTTTTTTTGGTGCGCATGGGTGCGCATGGGGCGGTCCAGCCGGGGGGCGGGACCGCGGGATCCGCGGCTCAGCCGTCCTTGTTGAGACGTTTGGAGCCGAGGAATTTTTGGGCGAGTGGCAGGAACTGGACTGCGCGGTTGTGCCACTGGGTGACGCGCTTGAGGCGGAACGCGGCCTCGCCGGCGCGGTCGCCGGGCATGTCGGGCAGGAGGCTTTTCAGATCTGTGAGAATCGCGTGGCTGGCGGTGAGGCGCGGGATGAGGCGCTGGCGGACGAATCCGCTGATGAGGACCTTGAGTTCGAGCCGGGCCTTGTAGAGCCCGGTGCGTCCGGCGGAGCTGTCGCGCTCGATGGCGCCAAGGTCCTCAAGCGCCCGGAGGCCCTGGCTGGCCGAACCCTTGCTGATGCCGAGCCGGGCGCTGATCTCGTCCATGGTCAGCGGCTCGGGGGAGGCGAAGAGCAGGCCGTAGATCTGGCCGTGGGAACGCGGGTTGCCGAACAGGTCGGCGAGTTCGGAGAAGACATCGACAAGGCCCTCCTCGAAGCGCTCGGCGGCATCGGCAATAGGTGCCCCCGGCTGCAGGGCAGGTCTGGTCTCCGATTCAATCACGGGGTGAAGCATCGCCGAGGCGGCGCGGAATTCAATTCAAAATGAAAATAAATTTAAACCGGAAGAGTGGTGACGAGGATTTCGGCGGGTGGTCCGGAGGGGGAGACGTCGAGGGCGTCACCGGTGGCGGGGAGGATAAAGAACTGTCCGCGGGTGAACTGGCGGTCCTGGCAGGAGACGGTGCCCTCGGAGACGGCCACGAGGGCGAAGCGTCCGGGCGGGCGGAGGTCGCGGGGGGACTCGAGGGCGACTTTTTCGACCCGGAAGAGCGGGCAGTCGGCGATGAGTGGGGCATGGTCGGGGAGGACATCCGGCTCAAAGTCGTCGAAATCGATGGATGCAAGGGACTGCGGGATGTGGAGTTCGCGGGGGCGGCCGTCGAGGCCCTGGCGGTTCCAGTCGAAGACGCGGTAGGTGGTGTCGCTGTTTTGCTGGACCTCAATGATGAGGTTTCCCTCGCCGATCGCGTGGAGGCGTCCGCTGGGAATGAAGATGCTCTGGCCGGTATGGACCGGGATCTGGTGGAGGGCGGACTCGACGCCGCCCGAGTGGAGGAGATCCTCGAACCGGTCGCGGGTGACGCCGGATTTCAGCCCGGCGTAAATGCGGGCGGCGGGCAGGGCGTCGAGAAAATACCAGACCTCGGTCTTGGGTTCGCCGCCGAGGGTTTCGGCAAGCGCGGCCGGTGGGTGGACCTGGACGGAGAGCCGGTCGCGGGCGTCGAGGAGCTTGACGAGGAGCGGGAAACGCGGGGAGGGGTGGGAAAGGTAGGAGGTGCCGAAAATTTCCTCCCGGCGGGCGGTCCAGAGTTCGTGGAGCGTTGCGCCGGCGAGCGGTCCGGCGTGGACGACGCTCTGGGCGTCCTCGCGGTCGACGATTTCCCAGAGTTCGCCGACCGCCGTCCCGTGGGGGAGTGATTTTCCGAGGACAGATTCGAACCGGCGTCCGCCCCAGACGCGCTCCATGGCAATCGGCTCAAAGAAGACGGGATGCGACATGGGAGCGAGCATCCCACCGGATGGCGTCCGGGTTCAATCCAATTCTGCCTCCGCTCCTACTCTTCGCGGCGCTCTTCGGCGCGTTCTTCGAACCGCGTATACTCCTCGAGGAACGTGAGGGCGACGTCGCCGGTCGGGCCGTTGCGTTGCTTGGCGATGATGAGGGTGGCTTTTCCCTCGGCCTCCTTGCGGGCCTCCTCGTCCTCGGCGTAGTACTTGTCGCGGATGAGGAGGGCGACGACATCGGCGTCCTGCTCGATGGTTCCGGATTCGCGGAGGTCGCTGAGGCGCGGGCGGCCCTTGCTTTCGCCCGTGCGGGATTCGGGGTTGCGGTTGAGCTGGGCGAGGACGATGACCGGGATTTTGAGCTCCTTGGCAAGCGCTTTGATCCCGTAGGAGATTTCCGCGATTTCGATCTGGCGGTTGTCCTGGGCGCGGCGGGTGGTCGATCGGAGGAGCTGGAGATAATCGATGACGACGAGCTCGATCTTCTCGCGGGATTTGAGCCGCCGGGCCTTTGCGCGGAGGGCGAGGATGTCGAGTCCGGGGGTGTCATCCACGAAGATCTTGGCCTTCGAGAGGTCGCCGGCCGCCTTGCCGATGCTGCCCATCTCGCGGTTGCCGATGAAGCCGTCGCGGAGGGATTTCGAGTTGACCCGCGCGTGCGAGCAGAGGAGGCGCTGGACGAGCTGCTGGGCGCTCATTTCCAGGCTGAAGACGGCGACCGCCTTGCCGGCGTCGAGCGCGACGTGCTCGGCGATGTTCATGGCCAGCGCGGTCTTGCCCATCGACGGGCGCGCGGCGATGACGAACATCTCGGCCTCGTGCAGGCCGCTCGTCATCCGGTCGAGGGCGGGAAACCCGGTCGAGAGCCCGGTGATGCCGCCCTTGTTTTTCACGAGCTGCTCGATGCTGGTGATGGCGTCGTTGACCATGTCCTTCATCGTCGGCAGCGTGGCGCGGAACCGCTCGTCGCCGATCGCGAGGACCTCGGATTCGACCTCGCCGAGAAGCGATTTGGCGTCGCCCTGCTCGTCGTACGATCTCGCGGCATATTTCGTGCACACGGTGATCACCTGCCGGAGCAGGAATTTTTCCTTGAGGATCTCGCGGTAGTAGTCCGCATTCGCCGCCGTCGGCACAAACGTCAGCAGGTCGGTGACGACTGCGGCCCCGCCGACCTCGTCGAGCATCTTCCGGTCCTCGAGCGTCTGCGTGAGCGAGATGAGGTCGATCGGCCGGTTCGTGTTGCGCATCTCGACCAGCAGGTCGTAGATTTTAGCGTGCGCGGGGAGATGGAAATAGTTCGAGTCCATCTGGGCGATGCAGTCGTCCAGAACGTTTGTCGAGAGGAGGACGGACCCGAGGAGGCCCTTCTCGGCGTCGAGGCTCTGGGGCAGCAGCCGGTGGACGTCCGGCAGGTACTCCTTTTTGACGAAGTCGCCCTTGCTGCTACGCGGCTTTTTGGAGGCCGCGCCGTTCGGCTGGGAGGCCGGGGACCCGGCATTGGCGGCGGAACCGGATGGCATGGAGAAGGGCGCCTGCGGCAACGGGCTTTGTCGGGGATGTCAGGGTGTCCGTGCCCGGCCGGCTGCGGCTCAGGCCTTCGAGGTGACGCGGCGGCGGAACTTTCGGTCGCCGTCCTCGTCCACGTCTTCCTCTGCGGCAACCGGCTTGACCGGTTCAGGGGCTGCCACCTTGAGGTGGAGCGTGGCCGTGACATCGGGGTGAAGCTTGACGCTGACCTCGTGCTCGCCGCTCTCCTTGATCGGGCGATCGAGGACGACCGCATGCTTGGGAAGCTCCTCGAGTTTGAGATCCTTGACGATCCGGTCGTGGATGTCCTTCGCGGTGACCGATCCGAACGCCTTCCCGCTTCCGCCGGTCTCCAGTTCGAAGGTGACCTTCAGCTTGTTGATCTTCGTGGCGAGTTCCTCGGCCGCGGTGACCTCGCGGGCCTCGCGCTCGGCGCGCTTGGCTTTGAGATGGTTGATCTGGCGGAGCGATCCTGCGGTGACTTCAAGGCCCTTGCCCTGCGGAAGCAAAAAGTTGCGGGCATACCCGCGGCGGACCTTCACGATGTCGGCTTCGGCACCGAGCGACGGGATGTTGGCAGTAAGGATGATTTCTGTGTGGGCCATAAGATTTGAAAATTGGCGGGAGGTAGAGATTAGCGGCCCGGCGGAATGTGTCAATCCCGCAAAAAGGAAAACTTTTGACGCCGGGGCACGGCGGTTCCGGAGGGGCGGCGGGAGGATCTCCCTGGCGGGATGATCAATGCCCGCCGACGGGACCGGCCGTGGCGGGTGCCGTCGCGCAGAACGCCCGGTACTTCAGGGCGTAGAGCAGGACGACAACCAGGCAGATGATCGGCACCACAAACGAATAGCGGATTGCCAGGTCGACCCGGTATCCGGACTTCTCGAAAAAGTCGATGAGGAACCCCTGGGAATACGAACCGGCGGCACCGCCAAGGATGGCCATGATGAGGCCGGACGCGCCGATCTTGACCTCAGGACCGAGATCCCGGAGCGCGATCCCGTAGATCGTCGGGAACATGAGCGACATGCAGGTGGAGACCAGGACGAGGCAGATCACGCCCGGCCAGGCGGGAAGGAAGATTGCGCCGACTGTGAGGGCGATTCCGGCGAACGCCAGGGTGGCCATCATCGAGGCCGGGTTGAGCTTCCGCATGAGCGCCGTGCAGATCATCCGGCCGACGGTGAAGACGACCATCGAGATCATCAGGCTGTACCAGGCGTCGGCCTCGGACATGCCCGGGATGACCTTGCCGTCGACTTCTTTGAAGAACGCTGCCTCGCGAGTGTATTTGATGATGAACGTCCAGATGGCGACCTGGACGGCGACATAGAAGAACTGGGTGACCACACCGGAGGCGTAGCGGGGGTTGGCGAGGAGGCGTCCGATCGAAATGAGGATATGGGGCGTGTGCTCGGTATCCTTGCCTTCGGGCATGCGGCGGACCAGGAGGGCGATCGTCATCGCCAGAGCGACCGCCACCATGACCGCATAGGGCAGGGCAAGCCAGAAGAGCTCGTGGGTCATCACGTCGTGCGCCTTGGCGGCATCCCAGGTCTTACGGACATCGGCCTCGGCCGGGTTGAGGTTGCCGAGGATGAGGACCTTGGCGACAAAGAGGCCGAAGAGGCAGCCGATGGGGTTGATTGTCTGGGCAAGGTTGAGGCGGCGGACCGCCGTCTCCTCGGATCCCATCGCCAGCACGTAGGGGTTGCAGCTTGTCTCAAGGATCGAGAGCCCGCTGGCCAGCACGCTGATTGCCAGCAGGAGCGGGGTGAAGTTCTTCGACATGCCGGCCGGGACAATGCCGGAGGCGCCCACGCACAGGAGGATGAGACCGAGAATGACGCCGGTCTTGTAGTTGAAGCGCTTGATCAGGAGCGCGGCGGGGAACGCCAGAAGGGCGTAGGACGCATAGTTCACCACCTGGATGAGCGACGACTGCGCGGTGTCGATGCTGAAAATCTTCTGCACGGCCGGCACGAGCGTGTCGGTCATCATATTGATCATCCCCCAGAGGCCGAAGCAGGTTGCCACCAGGATGAACGCGAAGCGGTTCTCGGGCGGAACGATGGCGGTGGATGGGGAGGTGCTCGAGCGGTTGTCCATATGGTCGGGAGATTGAATTCTTAGGGAACGCACCAGGGTATTTCCGGCGCAAGGAAGCCCAGAGATTGAGCGGAGCGCCTCAAAATGCAAACCAAAATTTTCGCGTCCGGGCGCTGGGTTGGCGGCACAAGTCAGCCGTCGAGCCGGCCGCCGGCGAGGTGGAGGACGGTGTCGCTGCCGGTGTCGCCGGCCCAGTCGAGGAACGTGGTGGTGATGAGCGCCTGGGCGGCGGGAGGCAGGGAGGCGAGGAGGCGGTTGCGGCGGACCGCATCAAGCTCGCCGAAGACGTCGTCGAGCAGGAGGACGGGAGGCCTGCCCTGGGAGGATTCGATGTGTCTGGCCTGTGCGAGCTTGAGCGCAAGCGCGATGCCGCGCTGCTGGCCCTCCGAGGCGAACGACGAGGCCTGAAGGCCGTTGATGAGCAGGCCGATGTCGTCGCGGTGGGGGCCGACAACCGTCTGGCGCAGCCGTTCCTCGTCGGCCCGCGACGCTGCAAGGGCCTCACGGAACGGGAGGGTGCAGCCGGGCCGGTAGGAAAGCCCGAGCGCATCGGATCCGCCGCTGATCTCCGCACAGGATGCGTGGGCCAGCGGGGCGAGTGTGCGGCAGAGGTCCGCCCTTGCGGCGAGGAGGGTTTCACCGGCCTCGATGAGCGGCTCGTCGAAGGCGGCAATCTCGCGGCGGGGCCGGCCGTCCTTGAGCAGGGCATTGCGTGATCTCAGCGCCCGCTCGCAGGCGCGGAGCGCCTTCCTGTAGCCGGGGCCGGATTGCATCCCGAGAAAATCGAGAAACCGTCGGCGGACCGAACCGCTGCCCCGCACGAGTTCGAGATCGGAGTTTGCAAACCAGGCGACGCGCGCGACGTCGAGGTAGTCATCCGTGCGCGGCTGAGGCTTCGAGTCGAGGACGATCTCGCGTCCGTCCCCGGTATACCGGCACGCGAGGTGGGCGCCGGCGCAGTGGCCGTCGAGGGCGAAGCCGGTCTGTCCGAATGTGATGGTCTCGG
>Ga0209398_1001775_pt1 | contig 10638 bp, 7 predicted proteins | sample AshMeaBigSpring_FD_184125 | JGI IMG/M metagenome (GOLD analysis project Ga0209398, IMG submission 184125) | Groundwater microbial communities from Big Spring, Nevada to study Microbial Dark Matter (Phase II) - Ash Meadows Big Spring (SPAdes)... | ecosystem: Environmental > Aquatic > Deep...
GCTTTTCGGCATCGGTTTCATTCATCGCCTGCATTATTTTTTGCTTAAAAAGCCAACAGGTTTTTTGCCTAAGTCCCAGTTTTCGGCTCAGTTCGCAGCTGGAAAGCCCCTTTTTATGGTTGCTTACATAATACACGATCCAAAAAGCGGTGAGCAGATTAAACTTAATTTTATGAAAAATAGTACCGGCAGTGGGGCTTTCTAAATAATGGCATCGGGTACACTGCCTATCCAGATGGTTTTTTCCCTTGCAGTATCGGGAATGATTACATTTGGGACAGCTATAGCCATCTTTCCATTTTATGTCTGCTAAATATTGTAGGCACACATCGGCATCGGGAAACAGCTTTTGAAACTGGAAAATAGTGAGGTTTTCGAATTTTGACTCCATAAAAACTAATTTATTTGGCAAATATACATTATTTTAGATATTTGCTAAGTGCCTGATTCAAATAAGCCGAAAAATATGAAAATTTGCTTGGCATATAGGGGCTATCTTGACTATTATGGGCTATCTTGACTATTATAGGCTATCTTGACTATTATGGGCTATCTTGACTATTATGGGCTATCTTGACTATTATGGGCTATCTTGACTATTATGGGCTATCTTGACTATTATGGGCTATCTTGACTATTATAGGCTATCTTGACTATTATGGGCTATCTTGGCTATTATGGGCTATCTTGACTATTATGGGCTATCTTGACTATTATAGGCTATCTTGACTATTATGGGCTATCTTGGCTATTATGGGCTATTTTGACTATTTATTCGCACTCCTCTCCCTCTATGGCTATAAAACCAATAGAATTATTGACTTTAGGGCTATTTTATATCCTTATGAGTCTCCTTATGGCTGCCAATTCCCATAGCCTTTTCTATTTCTATTCTTCTTTTACTGCCCGTATCATCTCGCGCTTTCCTGGCGGACCGGCGCATTTTTCTACGCTCCATCCCCCGGCTATCATCAGCCTTTTTACGGATCCCTTGGCACTATAGGTTACGAGGGTAGCTCCCTTTTTTGCCAGACGGCATAAGCCAGTAAAAAGTTTTTCCGTCCAGAGTTCGGGCTGTACTTCAGGCGCAAAAGCATCGTAATAAATAAGATCATAAAAATCAGGCTCAGTTATGGGTAAGAAATCTAATATGTCCCCTACCTCACGGGTAAAAATAAACCCTGGCCTTAATGCTATGGTATGGCCGGAGGTAGCATTATGCATAATTCTAAAATATTCCTGCGCTTCATTTAAGCGTATAAGAGCGGGATAATTTAGGGGCTTCCATTCGGCCGGTGTAAGGGGATATTTTTCTATCGTATGATAGTGTATCTCACTGATATAGTCGGCCGTAGCCTCTAAGGTGAGCAGGGCATTTAGCCCGGTACCAAAACCCATTTCCAGGATATGGAGTAAACGGCCAGTAGTGAGTGCCGGCACCAGTCCCGTCTGTATATATACGTGTAGCGATTCGGCGATAGCACCGTGACGGGAATGATAGATTTCGCCCCACTCCTCGTGGAGGAGGGTATGAGAGCCATCTTCAGTGAGAAAAAGAGTACGTGTATTCATAGGATGGGGAGGGTGTGTTTTATACCATCCCCTTAGGGTTCTCTACTAGGGAGTAGATGGCCTTGCAGCATAATCCGGCAGGTGCAGGTTGCAATTACAAAAGGCATATTCGCGCTCCAAATTAGATGCTACAAAAATAAGCTTATCCTCTCTCCATTGCTGCACCATCTGCAGATACCATTCTACACCGTGGGCATCCAGATTAGTAGTGGGCTCATCGAGTAGGAGGATGGGGCTATCGCTAAGCAGTGCCAAGCCCAATTTTACCCGTTGTCGCATACCGGAGGAGAACAGGCGTATCTGCTTATGTTCCTGTCCCGCCAGTTGTATGGCTTGAGCCATAATACTGGCAGGCATAGCCTTCATCAGTGGTTTAAACTGGAAATGAAATTGTATGAGCTCACTCAGTGTCATCTCATCGGGAATATCTAACTGAGGGGCAGATACGGCTACGTAATGGAAATAATTCTCCTCAGCTACCAGCACCTCTCCGGTGGATAGTTTTACTCGTCCGGCGGTGGGGCGCATCACCCCACTAAGTACACGCATAAGGGTAGATTTGCCACTGCCATTATGGCCGGTAACCGCTATGGCCTCTCCACTGCAAAAATGGAGATCCATATCGCGAAAGACCCAGTGGCGGCCAAATTTTTTGCCTATATGATCGAGGTGAAGGGAAATCATAGGATATTAGCGGAGAGTGAGATGATGGTTCAGCTTTTTTTGGCTATCTGAGCGGTAAGAACGCCTTCTGAAGCAATTTTATCTCCTATATAAGCTATACCCTTCATCTCACAGATTCCTCGCCTTATGGGGCTTAATAGCTCCAGATGAAACACTAGCACATCACCGGGTATCACTTTATTTCTAAACTTCACCTGATCTATTTTCATAAAAAAGGTGAGGTAATTTTCCGGATCGGGCACCGTGCTCAGCAGGAGTATGCCTCCGGCCTGCGCCATCGCTTCTATCTGAAGCACACCGGGCATTACCGGCGCACCGGGAAAATGTCCCTGAAAGAATGGTTCATTTATAGTTACATTTTTTACCCCTATTACCTCGCGATCGGATAGCTTCATTATCTTATCTATGAGGAGGAAGGGATAGGCGTGGGGTAGCATAGCCTGTATGCCGTGTATATCCTTAGCGGGTGGCTGTGACCAGTCTATATACGGTGCAGATAGGGCTTTTCGCTTTTTTATATACTCCCTGAGAAATCGGGCAAAGGCGATATTAGATGAATGTCCGGGCTTATGGGCAATAATTTTGGCCTGTAGGCGGGTTTGTAGCAGGGCCAGATCGCCCATCACATCCAGCAGCTTATGGCGAGCAGCCTCATTGGGATACCGCAGTGGTTCATCATTGAGTACTACCCTGCCGGGTTGTACGTGGTCTAGAGAAACATTGTATTCTTCACTCAGTTTTTGAAGAACATCTCTAGGGGGTATCTTTTCTATAAAAACGAGAGCATTTTCTAAACTTCCTCCTTTGGCCAGTCCGTTATTTTTCATCCATTGCAATTCGTGCAGAAAGCAAAAAGTGCGGGCCGGTGCTATTTCCCGGCGAAAATCCTCTTCCTCACTCCAGGCACTAAACTGTGGAGGCATCACCTCGGAGTGGTAATCTATATTTACCTCTATGCTAAAATGGCTATCGGGTATCACTAGGTAGGTACTTCCTTTTTCCGGATCGGCAAAGCGCAGCACTTCTCTAAAAATAAACTGTTCGGCTTCAGCATCTTGCTCGACTAGATCGGCTTTTAGTATTTCATCCATCCAGCGGGCAGCACTGCCATCGAGTATGGGTAGCTCATCGCTGTCTATCTCTATATGTAAGTTAGTAACTCCGCACTGATAGAGTGCAGCCATCAGGTGTTCTAGGGTGGTAGCCACCGCATCACCCTGCTTTACTTCGGTATGTCTGGGAAGTCCCTGAGCATATTGTATATCGGCTTTTACTTCAGGTCTTCCAGGAAGGTCTATGCGCTGAAAACGGATTCCTGAATTTTTTTCTGCCGGAGATAGCATCATCTCCACTTTGCGGCCACTATGGAGGCCCAGGCCTGTGATGATGATATTTTGTTTAATCGTTTTTTGTCTTATCATAATTTTCTTCCCATCTTTTTATTTTTTCCTGCATTTCTTTTAATTCTGCTTTTAATACGGGGATAATAGATAGATAGGCTTGCATCCTATAGGCCTCTCTAAATTCACGGGCGGGGGATCCAGTCCACGATTTTTGAGGGATATCTATGTTTTTAGATACGCCGCTTTGGGCATTTATTTTGGATCCCTCAGCGATGGTGATATGGCCGGTGATACCCGCCTGGCCGCCTACGAGGGTATGGCACCCTATGCGTGTACTACCGGCTATGCCTGCCTGGGCGGCTATACCGCAGTGGGGGCCTATTTCCACATTATGGGCTATCTGTATGAGATTATCCAGCTTAGTGCCTGTTCTTATAATGGTTTCGCCCAGGGCAGCGCGATCTATACAGGTATTAGCCCCTATTTCTACCTCATCTTCTATCACTACGCATCCCACTTGTGCCACCTTCGTAAACACACCTTTTTCATCCGGTACAAAACCAAAGCCATCGGCACCTATGATGGCTCCGGCGTGTATTATACACCGGCGGCCCACCCGGGTACCGGCATATATTTTTACCCCCGGATAGAGTATGCTGCCCTCTTCTACGATGGCACCTGAACCCACATATACTTGCGGATGGATTTGAACCCCGGCTGCCAGCCTCACACCAGCAGCTATATAGCTAAAGGCTCCTATGTAAACATCCTCGGCTATTGCTGCCTGCGGATGCACATAACAAGGCTCTTCACGGCCACTTAATGGGGGGCTGTTCTTTTCCTGCCAGGCCTTCAGGAGAATACCCATAGCCAGTCGCGGATTCGAGACACGAATAAGGGTAGCTGAAATCGGCAAACCGGGGCTATAATTTTTATTTACCACCACCGTACAGGATGGAAGTGAATCTATTAGAGCCTCATATTTAGTACCATCGGCAAAACACAGACAGTGAGGCCGGGCTGCTTCTATAGGAGCAAAACCCGTTATTTCCAAATCGGGATTGCCTAAGAGCTCGCCACCTATAAATGTCTGTATCTGTCCAGCGGTTATTTTCATCGCAAATCAGTGGGTGTATATTTTGGAAAACATAGATAATGTTTTACTACTTGATTGCTCAAACTTCGAAGATTCAGGTAGTCAGATGCTTCGACCAAATCGCGGATGGTTTTATCCTTAAAAAGAATTTGTATGCGTCCCTGTGGGCTATAAGCCATATTACTGGCCATATCCGAAAAAAGAATATAAGAAAGTTCTTCTGCTGTCCATCCAAAAGAACCTGCTGCTATCGCCATTTTCTCGGCTATAAGATCGGCGGAAATAGTATCTTTTTGCATAATTATTTTGAGGAGTTTACGCTGCAGAAGAGATTTGGAAAGGTAACTGAGTACAGGATCGGGATGGCTCACCCATGTTTTCATAGAATACAATATATCGCTATCATCTAGTGATGCAAATTTTTGAAGCATTTCTTCCATAGACCAGGACGCCGACTTCCAGGTATCGTATAAGAATGGATGGAGATGTACAGAGCCCTCCACTACCGCCCCTTCAGAGGCTGCCTGTTTAGCCCTACTTAGTAATTTCACCATCATCATTTCAGCACTCAATACAGTTTTGTGCAGATATACTTGCCAGTACATAAGTCTTCGTGAAATAATGAATTTTTCCAGACTATAAATGCCCTTTTCTTCTATCACGATTTCATCATCGGCCACTTCCAGCATTTTTATGATACGATCATAGCCTATCACTCCCTCATGTACACCAGTAAAAAAACTATCGCGGCTGAGATAATCCAGTCGGTCCATATCCAGCTGACTGGATACTAACTGATGCAGAAATTTTTTAGGATACTTATCCTCGAAGATGGCAATAGTAGTATCCAGCCTACCCTTCCACTCGGCATTAATGGCCTTCATAAAAGCCAGGCTAAGCTCTTCATGATGGACGGACGTGATGAGGGTATGTTCTAAGGCATGGCTAAAGGGACCGTGGCCTATGTCGTGCAGGAGGATAGCAGCACATAGGGATTCTGCTTCCTCTTCGGAAATAAAATGTCCTTTAAAGCGCAATACCTCTATAGCCTGCTGCATAAGATGGGTGGCCCCCAGGGCGTGGGCAAAACGCGTATGGTTTGCACCCGGATATACAAAGGCAGAAAGACCCAGCTGTTGAATACGGCGCAATCGCTGAAACCATGGATGCTCCAGCAGGTCATACACTAATTCGTATTGCAGGTGTATAAAACCGTGTACCGGGTCATTGATAATTTTACGCTTATTAGCCAAGAAGGAGCCGCTTTTGAATAATTATTTTTATATAACTGCAAATTTAGATGATTTTGTGCACAAAAGAGTGGGCAGACCTATAAGGATAACTGAAGAAAAACAGTATTAAAATCTGAGAAAGCTAGATAGGCAAGATTTTTATGACATTTAAGAAGAGCATTATACCCCATCTACAAAGTGCAATCCCCCGCCTGCACCGATTATATTCTTTCTGTATCTATTTACCCTATTTCAAAATTATCTTAATGGCGATGCCTGCCCCTCGCCGGCTTCGATTCGGCTCAGGTATCTATGGGCGGTCACTGTGCGTAGTCGAAGGGCAGGCCCGGGCTATCCGCTACTATCTTTTAGGGTGTTTTCATTGTATTTTCCTATTACAAGGCATCCTGTTTCATCCCCATTCATCCTTATTTCATCATTTCTTCCTCACACCCTAAAAGGATATCTGCTCCTATCCCTATCGCTTTTCATTAACCTGTAATAAGCGTTAGACTTTGCAATGAAAGGAAATGATACAAGATAGCTAGGAGGCACGAAACTTTTCTCCAGCAGAGATCGTAAAAACTATGTTAGGAAAGAAAAATATGTATAGAAATAGATAGAAAGTAGAATTTTCTTGCCATAGATTTCTAAGGCTGATTCCGGATTTAAACATAAATACAAACCCATATCGTATTAGCTAAATAGCTAGATTTTTTTACCCTCACCTTGAAAAATAGTCGGTAGAAGGCAATTTATAATCCCTTTAGTGCGTTTTGCCCAAGACTGAATCAGATAATTAAAAAAAACTCAACGACCTTTGCACGCCAAATAAAAGGAAAGAGGGATTCCTCTCCGGTAAATAATAACGGAAAAAATTAAATTTTATAAACATAAATTCGATAATAACAATGAGTAATAATGTGCATATCCTATGGGCTGATGATGAAATAGAAATATTGCGTCCTCAGATCATATTTTTAAAGGCAAAAGGCTATGAAGTTATCACGGTATCCAATGGATATGATGCCATAGAAAAATGCAGAGAAGAGAAACCTGATATTGTATTTCTAGATGAATCCATGCCGGGTATCACCGGACTAGATACCCTGGCAAAAATTAAAGAAATAGACAGCAATGTACCGGTGGTAATGATTACCAAAAATGAAGAAGAAAATATTATGGAATCGGCCATAGGTGCACAGATAGCAGACTACCTCATAAAACCCGTAAACCCTAATCAAATATTACTCACCCTCAAAAAAATAATAGATAATAAGCGATTAGTGAATGCGGCTACTACCTCAGCCTATCAGCAAGAATTTAGCCGTATTATCTCCTCTATACAGATGGGACCAGATCACCACGAATGGAAAGATATCTATAAAAAACTTATATACTGGGAGCTGGAATTCGACCAGACCAAATCACGCGATATGCACGATGTACTCAGCTATCAGAAAACAGAGGCCAATAATGAGTTTTTTAAATACATCAATAGAAATTATCAAAACTGGATGAGCGGTACTAAAGACTCTCCGCTTATGTCTCATAATCTTCTCAAAGAGAAAGTCTTTAGTAAAATTACGGCAGCTAGACCCACCGTATTTATCCTCATAGATAACCTGCGCTATGATCAGTACAAGGTGATACAGCCCATCATTTCTCAATTTTATAAAAACACAGATGAAGACATCTATTATTCTATCCTGCCCACGGCTACCCAGTACTGTCGAAATGCCATTTTTGCCGGCCTCACCCCTTACGATATAGAAAAAAAATATCCTCAATATTGGGTAACCGATGTAGAAGAAGGCGGTAAAAATCTCTTTGAACAAGAACTGCTGGCGGAGCATCTAAAACGCCTTGGAAAAGACTATAAGATGAGCTATCGCAAGATCACCAACCTTACGAATGGCAAAGCCCTCGTGGACAATGCCCATAACCTACTCGATTTCGATCTCAGTGTGGTAGTCTATAATTTTGTGGATATGCTCTCTCACGCCCGAACTGAAATGGAAGTGATAAAAGAGCTGGCCTCAGATGAGCGGGCCTATCGAAGTCTCACAGCCTCCTGGTTTGAGCACTCACCCCTTTGGCAATTTATGCAGCGAATAGCCGAAAAAGATGTGCAGATTATCATATCCACCGATCACGGCACCGTAAAAGTGAGCAATCCGGTAAAAGTAGTGGGAGACAGATACACCACTACTAATCTGCGATATAAATCCGGACGGGCACTAAATTTTGATGCTAAAGAAGTATATGAAATACGCAAACCGGAAGAGGGAAAACTACCTAAAACCAATATCAGTACCTCTTATATCTTTGCTCGTCCCAATGATTTTTTTGCCTATCCTAATAACTATAATTATTATGTAAATTATTATAAGGATACCTTTCAGCACGGAGGCATTTCTTTAGAAGAAATACTCATACCGATAGTGGGTTTTTTGAGCAAGTAATGATAAGCATATCAATAGGGCCGGATGAGGAAGAATAAATCTGTTTGTCTTTAGAAGACAGGAGTAGGCTGAGTATTTCTGCAGCCCCTTCTCTATCTATAACCACTCTTTTATGTGGTAGCTTCCCCGGTCTATGCCCGATTGTTTGATCTGTACCCATTAGAAATCAATACCTCCTATTATCCTTCCATAATCATCTCTGCCAGGCTGTTTATTTATAAATTGTGCTAGTAGGGGCTTGTCTGCAAGAGCCCAATCATACCGGGGCAATTCCTCACGCCTGCACCACCTGTATTCCCCGTGTTCGGCCAGTGATATTTCTCCGGAAATAAAGTTTACAATAATAACAACTATTTAAGGGTTTAATACCCTTTGCCCAATATTTTGAAAGCGAGTCATTATGACTATAATTTCATTCCACCACTAATCTCTCACTCTGCAAGATACGACCTTCACTCATATAACTCACTAGGTAGATGCCTGACATCAAATCGGCTAAAGGGAGGTTTATTACTCGCTGGCCACTAGCCATATCTATCCGCACTATTTCCTGCCCGCATAGGGAGGATAGGACCAGCGTAGAGGCCTTTCTGCTGATGGGATTATAGAAACTGGCGGTGGCATAATCAGTGGTAGGATTAGGACTGAGGGTGAAAAATTTCTCCACCACATCCAGCATACCATCATCAGGAAAGCTATCTTCTATCCCCACTATGACGAGTGCATCCGTACAGCCGGGGGTAAGGCAGCCGTTTTCATCTAGTTTTAAAAGCCAGAGATCGGCTCTGCCTCCCGGCAAGCCGGTATATTGCCAATAATGTCCAGAAGTAGCATAGCCACCATCGCTCGTGGCTATAATATCACTTAGGGTTACGCCTGGATACACTAGTGGATTGGGATTCCCGTGAAAATTCCTTTCCCATATTATTTCCCCTTCAGCAGATAGCTTAAATATCCAAGCCATTTTATTTTGATCTATATCGCTTGGGTGAGCATAATTCACCCCACACCCTATGATAGAGCCATCTGCTAATACCCTGAAATTATTGATGATCTTATCTTCCACAGCTCCTGCGCCAAATATATAGGTCCACTCTATATCAAATTCCTCACTAAGTTTGACCATATAATAATTATAATAATTATCCGAAGCTGTATTTGCCTGTTCGCAGCCCATCATAAATACATAGCCCCCAGAAGGATGCGGACGAATATTGATACTCGAATTCCAATCACCGGGTGGATTCCCTACCGGATTAAGAAATATGGTGTCGCGTATAAATTCTCCATCCAGGGTCAGCTCTAAGATATAGCCTGCCTTAGTTTCATAAGCATCCGTCCTACCCCCTATTAATATTTTATCGTTAACTATATTTATTGTCCATCCATCATTTAATGGTATCTCCCCATCATAAATGCTGGTATCAAATAATTCCCAGATCACATTAAAATCCATATCTAATTTTCGAATGACTCGCCATACCGGTTGTATTCCAGAATAGGTCTGCCGAGCAAAACCACTGGTATAAATATGATTGTCATAGATGGCTAGATCCCTGATGGATTCTATGCCTAGTGTATCTGAGATAAAATGCCGCAGCGTATCTCCCCATTCATTGATTTCTGTGAGTATCCCATTCAGTTCATAATCAGCCTCGCCTTGCACATCACCGCCAATATAAAACTTGCCATCATAATATTCAGAGCTGCCATCTACCCCCGGACCACTAGGTCGTATTTTAGTTAAGATTTTATTAAAAACGGTATCTCCATCCACGGATATTTTAGAAAAACCAGTTCGAACCTCACTCGGTAAGGAATCAAATCTCTGTATCACTCCTGATACGATATAAAAAAAACCATCTATTTCAAAAATATCATTGCCATTATAGTTTGCCAAGGTGTCTTCCTCCACTAATTTGCTATAAGTGGTGATCTGACTGTGGATAAAAATGGGTAGCAGTCCTAAGACTGCTACCACTATATAGATTATTTTCATTGTACGATAATTTTGGCACTATCTATGTTGATGCCTTGATATTCTAAGGAGAGGATATATATCCCTGCTCCTTTTACCTCAAAATCCTGTATAAAATCTCCCTCTCTCACCCACTGATGGGAAATAAGCTCGCCATTAATATTTCTAAGAGTCAATTCACATTTTCCAGGATTCTTCTCTAAGCCTATCTTAAAATGACCATCATTCGGATTGGGCAGGATACGCAGTATAGACTCCTGTGTAGGTA
>Ga0209398_1001781_pt1 | contig 10602 bp, 13 predicted proteins | sample AshMeaBigSpring_FD_184125 | JGI IMG/M metagenome (GOLD analysis project Ga0209398, IMG submission 184125) | Groundwater microbial communities from Big Spring, Nevada to study Microbial Dark Matter (Phase II) - Ash Meadows Big Spring (SPAdes)... | ecosystem: Environmental > Aquatic > Deep...
CAATCCAAGTAACTGGGTGAGCTTTGTATTATCGGTGTTTACCTTTACTGTTTTGCCATTGATCTTATCAATTTCTCCCTGGGTTTCCCTGGCTTTCTTATCCAGATCCTCAAAGCTCATCTTTGTATAGTCCACATTGTCAGCAACAGCCGTATTTGGTTGTGCTGAATAGAATAATTTAACCTGCTGGTTTGCTTTGTCAATAACAGAATAAGCATCCTTTGTTGAATTTGCAATGCCTGAGAGATGAGATGATAATGTAACCCTGAATGATTCCATTTCTTTATCAGTGGCTCCAGTCGATTGCTGTACTGCTTTTACAATCTGGTTAAGGGATTGATTGAATGCCTGAGTATAAGCGGATCCAGTAAGGTCTTTCAGTTTATTTCCAGCCTCAATAGCCATAGATTCTACAGCATCCCAGACACCCTGTGAAGCTTGACGTATATTTTTAGATGCATCAAACAGAGGCTTTTCGATCATAGCACCCGAACCACCAGCCATATAAGTAGTTGTGCCAGTGTCATACATAGCTTCACTGGCAGTCTTTTTCAGATCTTCTGTAGCCTTAGCCTGCTTTTCAGCCAGTTCAGCCATAGCCTGCTCAACATATTTTGCTTTTATTTTTTCAGCAGTAGCTGTCTGAATAGCTGTAGTAAGTTCTTGGTATTTGGTTTGCTGCTCTGCAAGAGTTGAATTTTCAGTAAGCAACGTTTTATTGTACTCCTGACAAATGGCATTTACTTTCTCCAACGCTTGTTTATGAGACGTTGTTCCTTTCTCTGTATTCTGGAGTACTGCCATATAGTTCCTGAGCTCATCGCTCGCTTTCTTAGTTGCGTCCTGAAAATCGCCCTGAACTGTTTTAGCTTCATCTCCTCTGTTAGAAAGTAGCATGAATGCACTTGCAGCAAACCCTAATGCTGTTGTTATCCATCCGATAGGGTTTGTCATCATCGAAGCCCAGAGAGCTTTAATTCCAAGTGTTAACCTTGTGGTAATAGAACTAAGTATTGATGTAGCTGCTGCCTGTGCCCCTTTTGCAGTTGTATCGGCTACACTTGCAACGGTTGACTGTCTAGTAGCTGTTGCTTCAAGGAGTTTCTTTTTTGCATAAAAATCAGAGGATGTAGCCAATGCTGTTTTGCGCGCAATGGTTTGATTTTCAACAGCAGCCTCCAGTCTCTTTTCTGCTATAGAGATGCGAGTTACTTCACCAGATTGCTTAGCCCAATATAATTGGTACCTTGCCGATTCAACAGCTTGCATTGATGTGATTGCATTAAGCTTTGCCGTTTCCATTTTAACAGCAGCAGCTTTTACATCTTCACGCATAGCTGACATAGTAGCAATAGCACCTTGGTTCTTGGCTAATACCTCTCTCTCAAGGGCTGCTTGATAAATTGCGCTTTTAGCCGATAGATCTGTTTTACTTAGAGCCTCTCTCTGTTCAACAGAAAGAACACCCATTGCAACCGCCTCATAATTTGCGCTAGAGGTGGTTAAATTCAAATTTGAAAGATATTCCTGCTGTTGGGCTGTCAGTAATTGCTGGATTGTTGCAATTCTCAGCTGCTTAGCTAGGTTTGCCTGTTCATCTACAGTAAGCTGCTTTTGCAAAGATACAGTGTGGGCTTCTTGGGCTGCTGTCATTTTCGCAGTCATAGCTGATGCTCTACCAGTAACAACCTCATCAGCTTTCATTAAAGCTATCTTAGCCTGCTTAACAGTATTGTCAATTAGAGAAATGCCTGTGTATCCCTTAGTAGCCAAAGTATTCAATACTATGGCAGCCTTATAAGATCCATAAGCAACAGCTATAGCCTTAACAAGGCTAAGAACATCATCCAGGTGTTCAACTATTGTAATAGCCCCAGATATACCAGATTCAAGTACTTCCTGATTTTGTTCACCAAGTTTATTCAGAGCCATATCCCAGGAGTCCCCCAGGTTAGAGATCATACCCGTAAGTGATGCAGATTGTTTTTCCATTAAGTTATAGAACTGTCCGCCAGAATTTGTCATTTTATTAATGACTTTCTCAACCTCTGGGAATCCTATTTTACCCTCTGAAACCATTGCGTTGATCTCATCAGTTGTTTTCCCGTACATGGCAGCCAGTTCTCTTACCAATGGAATACCTCTGCCAGTAAACTGCCTTACATCCTGGGCATACAAACGCCCTTGCACCATTGTGGTACCGTATAAGTAAACAATATCATTCAAAGGAATGGAAAGCCCTGAGGCAATATTTCCAAGCCTTACAAGCGTATCATTTACTTTATCAGCAGATGAGCCATAAGCTAACAGTTGTTTTGCTCCACCTGCAACCCCCATAAGATCAAACGGGGTTTTGGCAGCTGTATTGGTAAGCTGATCCATGAGAGCCTTAGACTTAGCACCGCTGCCCAGCATTGTATCAAATGCAATCTGTAGCTGCTGGAATTGCCCACGTGTTTGTACGATGCTATTCACAAGCCCCATCATACCACCGCCAACCAGAGTGCCGATGATATACCTGGCTCCATTTTGAGCAAATGCAGCTATGGATTGCTCCATTCTTTCAGATTCCTGGACTGCTGTAGTAGAAACGTTCCTGATCCTACGCTCCATAGCATCAGCAGACACTTTAAAATCATCTATATTGAGGGTTGCCTGAAAAGCCAACCCTCCACCAATATTTTCACTCATGATCGTTTACTCTTTGTTGTTTTTGATACTCAATGAGTTGTTTTAAGGATCTGCCAATGTTTGCATAGAATCCTATTAAAGCCTCATTCTTTCCATTCTCATTGCTTTTCAGTAGATCATCCACCAAAAACCCTAATGTTACTATTTGATTTTCTGGGTTATTTAAGTGAGCTGTATCTTTATTTCTGGCATTCAGGATTACATCCTGTAGAGCGCATTGGATTAATTTATCATCTATCATAATTCTTCTTTTTAGCTATTCACTTTCTTTATAAGAATGTGAAAAATACATGTTATTACTTTGATTCTTAGATTATAATGCAAATCGTATTTGCTTCTGGAGACAATCCAGTGACAAAATAGGACGTTTTTATACTTTTTCCTCAGCAGTTAAAGCATTTCCCTGGGGATTTTGCAGTATTTTGGGTAAGTAGTCCTCATTAGCTACCTTAGTACGCCATGCTTGATAATCTGGAGAAAGCAACAGAGACAAATATTCTTTCATGTCGTTTTGTATTTCTTCTGTAGGAGTTGCTAAATCATAGGAAAGATCAACATATAAAAACTGTTCTAATGGAACTACATGTACATTATCAGCACTAACCTCTAAAAGTTGGTCGTATAACTTATAATACACTTTATCCTCCTGAAAGATTAGTTTTACATAACGGGGATTCTCTGGATCTGGTCTATTATCTTCCAGTTTTACCAATGGCTTAAATCCATCAGGAATAGAGATCTCTACACCAGCTGCCTCAGCACCCTCATCATCAACTACTAATGTTTCATAGTAATTGTTACAACCATATCTAATAAACTCTTTCATTTTGCTTGATTTAAAATTGTTTCTAACTCATTGATTTTGTCCCTGGCAGTCTGTCTCTCGATGTGGAGAGCCTTAAGATCATAGGGGAGAGGATCACCTAACATAAAAGCCTCATTACATTTTGTTATTTGATAGTCGGTGCCATCTAAAAACTCTCTTTGTACTGCTATGTCCTTTCTGATCTTTTGAACATCCAGGACTTTCTGATACTCATAATCTATGTGATCTGCTGCATCATAAGGCACCAGGCGTATGATATAACCATCCTCACATTTTCTCTTATCCTCATCTATAGGAGCAACAGGTTTCCAGATGGCTCCTAACTGTTCAATTTGTTCTTTGATGGAGATTGTTTTGGTTTTGATATACCCAGTTTCTTCATCTTTATAATTTTCAGTTTCTGGCTTCAATATCTTTGATATAAGATAGCCGTTTTCTATATAACCGTATTCTACCATAATTACTTGAATTTACACATACTAACTGTCCACACATCTCTTGTTGATCCATTTAGATTGAACCGAGTAAACATGAATATTCCTAACCATCCCTCAGGAATATCATAATAATCGTTTTGAGTGCTATCATCATGGATATATTGACCTGATCGGGGATAGAACCTGATTGTTCCTTGACCTATTTGTTTTGCCAGGATTGTTCTGCCGATTATCCCATCATTAGGGAGGTAAAGAGTTTTTGTAACCCCGCTATTTGTTAGCCCCAGAATGAAACTGTCAGATTTAGACAAATAGACTGTTCCTGAACTATCAGATACGGATAGACTTTTTAGGATCAATCCAGAGATTAATATATCCTGGAAAAAACCGCCATAAGCTGGAGCTGTACCGCTGTTGCTTGAATAGCCATATACACCAGCTATAAAGTTTTCATTCTCCCAATCATATTTATTGACCGTTCCATATCCAAGCCCCACAATAGCAGCCTTTCTCTCAATTCCTGTTGAGGCTGCTACTGCTTGTGTCCCAGCATTGTTGCAAAACACTCCAGAGGCAGATACTTGTGCTACACCGTTGTTATTTCTTGCCTCCACAACTCCCTCATTGGCGTTTATCTTTATTTCAGATGATTCTGCACCATCCTCTCCATATAATCCCCCAGTAGTTGTAGATTCCAGTAGAATCTCAGGCGTTGAAGCATCCAATGTTATTTTTGTTTCTGCCATAGTTCACTATCCTCTTTTAGTTAAATCTATCCAATACTCTTTATCACTTTGTAAAACTCTTGACTCTACTTTTGCAAGTCCAGAGTTAACCAGATCTTCTGTAGCCTTAAATTCAACCTTTCCATTTTTCCACACCCGATAAACAACAGGAAAACCATTGCATTCAGCTTGGAAAATGTTGAAATTAGCACATCTATCTATTAGGGTTCCATTGATTTCAATTGCCATATAAATTGTTTTTTAGATTGTTATTTACTGTTTTCTCTAATTTTCTCCAGGAGTACATTATACTGTAGCAGTTCCTCTGTAGTAAGAATAGATACATCCACCTCAATGCTATGATTTACAGTGCTCTCTATTTCACCCTCAATAAACTGAGTAGGTTTACCAAACAAGCGATCAAAAACAGTGTTGAGTGTGTTGATCCTACCAGCTTTCACATCCATAAAGATGGCACTAATGATATTCGATACCCAAACTGGAATATTCTCATCTTTAGCTATTCTCTTTAATTCACCTGGTGTACGTTCCATCAGGTAACGGATCACCTTGTAATAATCCTCTTTGCCCAACTCAACCTCGACACGCCTTGAAGAAGTTTTAAAAAGCTGCTTGTATAGTGTTGGTTTTCTACCAGTTTTTTTAGGTTGTCTGGTAGCTGAAAAACGCACTCCTACAACGTTTCCAGGCTGAAATCCTTTTTTGCCATTAGCCATATTAATGTCGATTTAATGTCGATTTCCAAAAGTGGGAGCCTAAGCCCCCATCTTTTTTACTGAATATATTTGAGGAAATAGCCATCAAGTTCTACCTCTCCATCATAGTCAACGTTTAGGATCCGTGCCCCCTGACCACTACGTGGAGCAATACCACGAACAGGATCAGGATTACTGTAAACCTCTTTGATTGTCTGATCCAATTCCTCCAGGGCTTTTTTAGCAGCTAAAGCCTTTTCATAAACCTTTTTCCTGCTGTCGGTATCTACATAAATAGATCCAAGATCCTCAGCCTCTTTGATAGCCTCATCGGTTATGATAACTTTCCAATCAACCAGATCTAATTTTGAAAAATCAACATGATGTTGATCGTTTTCATTCATGGATCTTTGAGCCTCCTGGATAAGTGCATTGCATTCCTGGATCAACTTATTGTTATCAGATTCAACTAATTTTTTTAAAGCCTCTGGAAGTTCCTGGAGTTTCTTGTTATCTCTATTCTGAAACAAAGGAGCAATTGGGAAATTTTCCTTTATTAGAGACCGAACAAGGTTAAGGCTTACCTCAATATTTTGATTTTTGAGGAAATCAATGATCTTTTGTGAGTGAATTCTGGCTCTTTCATAGTCGCTTTTATAAGCTTCTACATCTTTCTTATCACGATATACTAAAATTCTTTCTTCCATTTTTCTTAATAATTTGACCTGTATGGCATTTATTCTTTTCTACATGGGTTTATCCAACAAAATAGTTTTAAGCCCTACAGGAGTTAATACTGTCAAAAATCAGCCGTTTTGTGACCGTTTGATGTTGTGCCTACTTTGGATCCTGCTGGAACTGAGTATTTTTTTACTAATTCATCAGCATATATATCCTCTGGATCCTGTTGCTCATTTGGCTTTTCTTTCAAGCCTGATAGTTCGGTTTCAAGCTCTTTGATCTTTGTATCCTTTTCTGCAACAACACCCTGAAACTTTTGCTCTAAAGCGTTTAATCTTTCTTCTATGTCCATTTGTTTGATTTTAATTGTTTTACAATGTGTCCCTGTATCCATCAGAGTTGTTTGAGAAATTGTCTTTTGTGGATTCAAAATTGTTAGATCTACCTGGTGAATCTTTAAGCTCGAATAAACCAGCCCAGTTATTTGCCATTGAGTTCTCAATAATCTTGTGTGCTTTCTCTACGTTCCCTCCAGATAACTTTAGGATCTTCTTATAGCAGGCTTGTAATGAAGCCTCGGTTTTATAGGATTCTCTTCTTTCTTTTTTATACTCCAGCCAGCACTGAAAGACTTCTAAAAAATCCTCTTGAACAAATGATAAGTCACAATTTGAATTATTCCTAAAACCAGCCTTTTTAGGTGTATTCTTATCATTATTATCATTCTTGTTATTCTTATCATTCTTGTTTGTGTGAGTTATCGTTTGGCTATCGTTGTTTGATCGTTGGATTATCGTTTGGCTATCGTGTAAATCACTCTGGTAACTGTCATAATTACAGACTGTTATCCGTGTAGTTTTCCCGAGTGATTCATGTGTAATCATGCCATCTTTTTCTAACAGTACTAAAAAATTCCTGGCTTTGTCTTTGGATACTTTCCAGCGATCAGCCCAATTACTCAAACTCATGATAGATTGACCTCTCCCACATTCATATAATTGCATCCCTATATTCACTTTTGCAGGGGCATGATTTACTGTGATAAGTATATCCAACCACCATTTTAGTTTTAAGGGATCATTCCAGATCCAATGGGATGTTATGCTTCTATGTATTTTTATCCATCCCTCCATATCAAAATCATTTTCTATAGCTTTTACCAGGGAAATACACTTTCTCAAACATTTCATTGAAACGGTCTGAGATCCTTATTCCATACCGATCTTTCAGTTCAGTATCATTAAGATTGGATGTTGCTAATGTGAATAGTTGTTTGTCGTATCTGGAGTAAATAAGTTCTGTTACTGGAGAGCATTCATTGCCCCAACTTTTCACACTGGCGGGTTCAATCCCAATATCATCAATGAAAAGTAATTCACAATTTTTTATCTGATTATACCGATCAGGGCTATCCAGCATCATTTTTGAGAGTTCTAAAGCAGAAAACTTAGCCACACCTTTCCCAGTCCACTCATCTTTTTTAAAGAGAATGGAGATGAGTTCACATATTGACCTTGCAAGTGTTGTTTTACCATTGCCAACACCACCATAAAGGATAAGCCCCACTTTATAATCACCAGTAAGCCATTTGGCAGCCTTAGAAACGTTTTGTTTAGTATTATCATCTGCTACAAAATGGATTCTCCTCATTTCTACCTCATTCTCATAGCATAGCATCAACATATTGCATATTGTAGGTTCATCAGGATGAGTAATCCTAAATCGATCAATAGCATTATTACTTGCTCTTTTTCTCAGCTCAGCTTTGAGTTTCTCTAACAGCTCATCGTCCATATTACTTAGAATTTACCAGGTTAACAGCTCGGTCTCTTAACTTATCCATTTCCTCCATCAGCTCGTTATCATAAAGTAGGTTGAATAGCCTTTTTTGGTTATTCTTATGACCTCTGGCTACAAATATTTCCATCCTGGAGTAGTCCCATGAAAAGACAAAAAGCAAAGCATCCTGAGTACCCTTTACATCTCCATATCCCAACCAATGCTTATTAAGGAGTGGAATAAAAACACTGCTTATGTTTTTGGTGTTGGTAATACATCTTTCTGCCTTATTTCTGGCATTTTCACTGAATGAGTTGGGTAAACCGTTGAAGTAACAGAAAAAGCGTTTTACACGGCTTTTACTTGCAAGATCTTCAAAAGGAGGATATTCACCTGTTGAGGCTGTGCAGTCAAAACGAGGGGTGCGGTTTTTAAGGAACTCAGGGAGACGTTCTAACATATAATAGTCTGTTAGGATCATTTTGCACCTCCTTTCTGCATACGTCCAGTAACTACATAGGAGGTTGCTTGCTGATCTATTTCCTGAGCGGTTGCAATCCTGTTTTGTTTCATCCAGGATTCAATTTCCGTACGATCAAAATAGATCTGTTTTCCACGGGGTTTGTAGTGTGGAATTTCATGCTTACATGTCAATTGGTACAATGTGGACTTAGGAATACCTGTATAAAATGAAGTCTCTTCTAAATTGAGTACATTTTTTGTTGTTATAGCAGCTAAACGGCTGTAATATTCCACATTTGAGAGCTTTTTGTCAATATCTTCAAAATATTTTTTTTCCATTGTCTTGATATTTATAGACTATGGTAAGATGTGCACCTCTCACCATTGCTTGGTTTATATGATGCAAATATCCTAAAGAATGAAAAGTAAAAATATAGTATCTATAGTGCTATAAATAGTGCTATATGTATTTTGAAGAGATATATAAAAACAAAAAGAGACAACTGTTTAAGCTGTCTCTTTTATAATATCCAGGATATTTTCAAACCCTCCAGGTGGTTCTTTTTCAAGTATTTGTGTTCTCGATTTCCCTAAATTTCTTGCATTAAAAAGTTTATTTAGAGGATTATTTGGAAATAATCCCTCATTACCTTTTTTTATAATTTGTATTCTTGTAGCTGGATCCCATTTGAGAGAATCACCACAGAGTGCAAAGCCACAGAAACAACTTAATAAAGCATCTGATCCATCAAAATATAAGGTTCCATTATTATTGATTCTAACAAGATCTTTTTTAATGGCTTTATTTAGCATGCTTTTAAACCTTTCTGTATCACATTCTTTAGGTAATGTGAAATCATTCTTTGAAATTTCATCTTCTATTACATTATCCCTATTCATACATTTTAGCTTATTGTACATAGAGGAAATAAGATCCATATTGATTTTAACACTTTTAGCTATAGAAATAGCCAAAGTAAAAATAAGTTTTATCTCATCATCCGTTATTAAGCCTATTGTAGAAAGCCTATCAAATGTATCTCTGTATTTGTTAGGTTTGCAGAATAGATCTTCTATTGTTAATATTTCAAGGAGGGGTAATTCCGAGTTTATTTGATTAAATTTTACTCTTGTAATTTTCAAGTAATCGTTTATACTTTTAATGTTAGGGCAAATGATCCAAAACTCGTCTTCTAAATCATTTATACATACAGCATCCTCTTGTAATATTTTCCATACTTCACTAAAATACTCTCCACCTGTATAATGATTATTTATGCATAGGTTTGTATAAACATCATCCTCATCTCTATACATTATATCATAATTGCAAACAGGTAATATCCTATAATAGAAAAGAGCTTTTAACCTGGTTAATTCCTTTATAATTGCCCTTTTAGGGAAAAGATCTTCCATTCGCTTGAATTTATCACATGAAAAATTTCCCCAATGTTCTTGAAACTCATCATGCAATAATTTAAGTTCCTGAAGCTCTCCATTATTAAGGTTTGATATGCGAGATAAATAAGATAAAGTCGATATTGCATTCTGTATAACAGAAACACATATATCAGTTTTTTTCATTACTTCCATTGTACTTTAATCTTTAGAAGTATTAAATAAGTTAGGGATAAGGTTAATAGCGTCTTGTTTTTTCTTATCAATAACTTTTGCATAGATCTGAGTGGTTGCTATTTCCTTATGTCCCAATAATTTTGATACGGTGTATATGTCAGCATTCAGTGTTATCATCATAACGGCAAATGTGTGTCTACCGCTGTGAAATGTGACAGCTTTGGTTATTCCAGCTGCCAAACACCATCTTTTTAGCTCTAATAGCAATTGTGCAGAATAATGAAACCCAGCAAACACACGATCATGGGTTTCTCCTCGTGCTCCTAAATATTCCTCAGCTTGTTTGTTAATATCTAAATATTCCTGTCCTCCAGTTTTTTTCTGTTTAAATATTATCCTGGTGAATTCTCCAAATCTCTGTACATCTCCCCATGTTAGTTTTTCTATGTCGCTTTTTCTTAACCCTGTAAGACAGCTGAAGAGAAAAGCACGTTTCAATGCTGGGTACCTGCATTCTGCTGCAACTAATTTTTTCACCTCATCAATGGTGAGATATACACGTTCTGTTTCATCTTGTTTAAACCCATCAATGCCTCTTAGTGGGTTAATGGGAATGATACGATCTTCAAACGCCTGGTTTATACAGGCTCTTAGCTTATTGAAATATGAAACTTTTGAATTTTGAGACAGTGGTTTACCCTCTGCTAAAG
>Ga0209398_1001782_pt1 | contig 10595 bp, 6 predicted proteins | sample AshMeaBigSpring_FD_184125 | JGI IMG/M metagenome (GOLD analysis project Ga0209398, IMG submission 184125) | Groundwater microbial communities from Big Spring, Nevada to study Microbial Dark Matter (Phase II) - Ash Meadows Big Spring (SPAdes)... | ecosystem: Environmental > Aquatic > Deep...
TCGCGTCTTCGAGGGGGTCAGGTACATGTTTTCGGCCGGCGCGCCTTCGCCTGGTCGGGCGGATGGGCCGAAAAATGTACCAGACCCCGGCCCGGCGTCTTCGCGTCTTCGAGGGGGTCAGGTAGATGTTTTCGGCCGGCGCGTCTTCGCCAGGTCGGGCGGATGGGCCGAAAAATGTACCAGCCCCCGGCACGGCGCATTCCCCGGCCCGTGAACGGTTTCGGTGACGCTCGGGCGCGCCGAGCCACGACGCGACCGGCTCAACGCCCGTCCGGCTCGGCGACCGCCTGCAAATTGCCGCGGCGAAACGCCTCGGCCATCGCCAGCGGCACCTCGGCCTCGGCCAGCACCAACTGCGACCGGTTCTCGGCCACCTTGGCCTTCATCTCCTGCTCGCGGGCGACCGCTTCCGCCCGCCGGAGTTCCGCCCGGGCCCGGGCCACCCGCGTATCGGCCTCGGCCTGATCGGCCTGCAGGCGGGCGCCGATATTCTCGCCCACGTCGATGTCCGCAATGTCGATCGAGACAATCTCGAACGCCGTGTGCGCGTCCAGACCGCGATCCAACACCGCCCGCGAGATGCGATCAGGATTCTCCAGCACCGCCAGGTGCGTGTCGGACGAGCCGATCGACGAGATGATGCTCTCACCCACCCGGGCGATGATCGTTTCCTCGGTCGCCCCCCCGATCAACTGCTCCAGATTCGTCCGTACCGTGACCCGCGCCCGGATGCGCAGCTCCACCCCGTTGCGGGCGATCGCGCTGAGCGTCGTCTTGCCGCTCCGCTGCGGGTCCGGACAGTCGATCACCTTGGGATGCACGCTGGTGCGCACCGCGTCCAATACGTCGCGGCCGGCCAGATCGATCGCCGCGGCGCGGTCAAAGTCCAGGTCGATGCCCGCGCGATGCGCGGCGATGATCGCATGGATTACCCCCATCACGTTGCCGCCGGCCAGGTAGTGGGCCTCCAGCCGCGAGGTGGAAATCCCCGTCCGGCGGTTGATGTCCATACCCGCTTGGGCCGCCATGACCTTGGCCGTCACGATCACCCGAGGATTGACCTGGCGAAAACCCATCCCAATCAAGCTGACGATCGAGACGTCGGCACTGGACATGTACGCCTGGAACCACAGCTTGCCGTAGGCCAGGGCGACGATCGCCAGCACGAACATGGCTGCCAGCAAGAAACCGACGATCAAGAGCATCCAGGGGATCGCACTTCCGCCTGGACCATTCTGTGCCAAGACCACGCTCGCGGTCTGCATCATCGCGGGACCCTTGTTTGCCAGTTGGTCGCTCAGGGGAAATCGGCTTAGGCGCTGCACGACAATTACCTACCGGTTTTGTGGATCAGCCGCGGGGCGCTAGCCCGCGGTCTTTCGCGGATGAACCGCGGGCTAGCGCCCGGCGGCTGATGAGTGATTTCGGTAACTTATTGTTGAACTGCGCCTTACGTGCCGGTAACCGTTCACAGCCCGGTGGAAGGTTTCCCCCGATTCCAGGGGGTCAGGTCCATGTTTTCGGCCAGCGCGTATCCGCGAGGTCGAGTTGATCGGCCGAAAAATGGACCAGACCCCGCGGCCGAAAAATGGACCAGACCCCGCGGCCGTGAACGGTTCCACTTGCCGTGCGCCCCGGGGCCGCCGGCATGATACTGCATCCTGTGACTGCCCACCATAGTCGGGCCGGTTGTCCGGTCTGGCCTAGCCGATCGCCTGGGTACTGCCCGCGATCCGGAGACCGCCCACCCTGGGCGGGCCCGTAGTCCCGCCTGGGAACCAGGCCCACGCCGGCCGAAGCCTGGCGGGACTGCCCGGGGATCAGGTCGATGTTTTCGGCCAACGCGTCAATCTCTCAATCTCTCAATCTCTCAATCTCTCAATCCACCCCCCTCCCAGCACCCGCGTTCCCAGGTAGCAAACGGCCGCCTGCCCCGGCGCGACGCCGTAACATGGCTGGTCCAGCACGACGCGCATCCGCCCACCCTCCAGCGGGAAGACCTCGGCGGCATGGGCCAGGCGGCCGTAGCGAATCTGCACGTGGCAGCGGAGCGGCTGGGTCGGGGGCGGGATCAGCCAATTGACGCGCGACGCGGTCAACTGGCCGCAGGCCAATTCGTCGCGGCGTCCCAGGATCACCCGCCGCGTGCCGGGCTCGATCCGCACCACGAAATAGGCCTCGCCCAGGGCCACCCCCAGGCCCTTGCGCTGGCCGACCGTGAACCGCTCGATCCCCGCATGTGCCCCCACGACGCGACCGTCGGTCGTGACCAGTTCGCCCGCCGTGGCACGCGCCCCTTTGCGGGCCGCCACGAACGAGGCGTGGCGGCCAGGAGCGACAAAGCAAATCTCCTGGCTGTCCCGCTTGTCGGCGACCGCCAGCCCCAGTTGGGATGCCAGCCGGCGAATCTCCGGCTTGCGGTAGCCACCCACCGGCAACAGCATCCGCGCCAACCGGGAGCGTTCGATGCCAAACAGCACGTACGACTGGTCCTTGTCCGCATCCACGCCACGGCACAACTGGGGCTGGCCGTCCGCGCCTTCCGCCGGCAGCAGGCGCGCGTAATGCCCCGTCGCCACGTACCGTCCGCCAATACTGTCGGCAAAATCGAACAGCCGGCCGAACTTCAGCCAGTGATTGCACACGACGCAGGGGTTGGGCGTCCGACCCGACGCGTACTCATCCACGAAGTACTCGATGATCCGCCCGAACTCGTCCCGCAGGTCCACGGCATAAAAGGGGATCCTCAGGCGGTCCGCGACACGCGCCGCGTCCAAGGCGTCGACGGCACTGCAGCAGCCTTGTCGCGCGGCGCCCGCGGGGTTCACGACGGGCAGCCCCCCCGCATCCGCCGCTCCCTCGCATCCCCCGGCCGGAGGCTCGCCGTGGCGCATGAAAACGCCCACGACATCGTAGCCCTGCGCGCGCAGCAGGTGCGCGGCCACGCTGCTGTCAACACCTCCCGACATGGCCAAGACGACCCGCGTCACGTGCGGTCTCCCCGTCCGGAAGAGTCTCTTTGTAACCGTTCACAGCCCGGTGGAGGATTATGCCTGATTCCCTGGAATATCAGGGAACAACTTCCACCGGGCTGTGAACGGTTACCTGCAATCGCCGCAAGAACCGCAGGCTAGCGCCCCGCGGCTGATTTGCGTGGTGTTTGGGGCAGGATGGCTGTAAGTCCCCATGCATGAACTCGTTTTGCCGAGCGCGAAGCGACGGGTGAATCATCCGGTCTAAGTGAATTTCGTAGACGGCCCCTTGCGTAATGCTTCAGGCGGCATATATTACCCAGCTCATGCTGACTTGTTATTTTTGCCAACAGTTAAAGTTAGCGTTTTTGTTCCCAATTTGTTGTTTTTTTAGTCCATGGGAGGAAGAAGATGTCACGGAAAATTGGCATGTTGGTGGTCACCGTCGCGCTGGCGATGGTGTCCAGCCAGGCCCAAGCGGGGCGACATCATTGTCGCAGCTGCTGCGGGCCGGGCAATGGTTGTGGTGTCGGTGCCGCGTGTGGCGCCGGCGTCGCGGCCGGGGCAGGTCCCTGTGCCGCCGTCGAGCCGACGTACGTGGAGCGGACGATTTTTGTACCCCAGTGGACGTCCGAGACCCGCAAGGTCCAGGTGGTCGAATACCAGAGCGAGACGCGCGAGCGCACGGTGACCGTCCAGCGGTGCGTTCCCGAGACCCGGCAGGTGACCCGCGAGTTCACCACGATGGTGCCCGAACAGAGGACGCGGACGGTGAACTACATGGTGCGCGTCCCGGTGACTCGGACCGTGACCCAGGAATACACCGTCCAGGTTCCCGAGTGGAAGGAAGTGACCCGCGAGTACCAGGTGCAGGTGCCGGTGTGGAAGGATGTCGAGCAGACCTACACGGTCAATGTGCCCGTGACCAAGATGGTCGAGCAGACCTACACGGTGCAAGTGCCGGTGACGAAGCAGGTCGAGCAGACCTACACGGTGATGGTTCCTGTGGTGAAGGAGGTCGAGCAGACCTACACAGCCCAGGTGCCGGTGACCAACCAGGTCGAACAGACTTACGCCGTGCATGTTCCGCACACCGAGACCCGCAGCGGCACACGGACCGTCTGCCAGATCGTGCCGGTCACGGAAACCCGGCAGGTCACGCGTGACCTGGGGCAGTGGGAGACGCAGGTCGTGGAGGCCTCGGCGGCGGCTGCGGTGAGCGGTTGCGGCCCCTGTGGAACGGCGGCCGGCTACGGTTGCGGTGGCGGCTGCTTTGCCCGCCGACGTTGCGGAGGCTGCCGTCCGTGTGGCGGGTATTCGGCCTGTGGCGGCTGTGCGACCGCCGACGGTTGCGGCCCGGGCGGGGCCTGCGCGCCGGCTGCGCCTTGCACGATCACCAAGCGGGTCTGGGTGCCCAATGTGGTTACGGAGGACGTACAGGTGACCGTTCATCGCCGGCAGATGGTCGAGCAGCCGTACGAGTACCAGGTGACGGTGATGAAGCCCGAGACGCGGACGCGGACGGTGAACGTGACTTCCTACAAGCCGGAGACGCGGACGCGCACCGTCCAGGTGCGGTCGTGCGAGGCTCAGCAGCGGACGCGGACCGTGCCGGTCACGGAGTGTGTGGCCGAAACCCGCACGCGGCAGGTGCCGGTCACCGAGTGTGTGGCCGAGACCCGTACCCGCACCGCCAAGGTCTGCTCGTACGAGACCCAGACGCGGACGCGGACCGACCGCGTGTGCAGCTACCGTTCCGAGACGCGGACCCGCAGCTGTGACGTCACGGACTATCAGACCGAGCAGCGGTCGCGCGACGTGACCTTCACGGCATACGTGCCGCAGAAGCAGAGTAAGACGTTCAACGTGACCGCCTACAAGACCGTGGCGGAGGAGCGGGTTCAGACCTACACGGTCCAGGTCCCGCGGACGGTGGAGAAAGAGGTTCAGGTGCGTGTCTGCCACCGCGTGCCGCAGACGATCACCGTGCCGGTCTACGGCGCGGGGGCTTGTGGTGCCGGAGCCTGTGGCGCCAGAGCTTGCGGCGCCGGAGCCTGTGGTGCGGGATGCGCCGCCGGCTGCCGCTAGTTCGCCGCGGAACCCGGCCGTTAGTTCCCAGATGTTCCGGGCGGGCTGGACCAGACCCTGGTCCGGCCCGCCTTTTTCATTGCGCTCCTCCCGCCGCCACCGATCGACGGGCACTTTGCGGCTGGCCGCCCCGCGATCAATCGATATACTTGCCCTACGGACGTCGCCGTGACAAGGCAGGTTATCGTGATTCTGGGAGGGCGAGGCTCCCGCCGAGCCGAGAACCGGCTCAGCGCGCCGGCTCGGCGGGAGCCTCGCCCTCCCGGTGGCGCGAAACCCCATTTTGCCGACGGCCATCCATGAATCGGCTCCCCAAACCGCTGGAGAATTCCCGACATGCAGCGCGAACAGCTTGACCGCATCCAGACGATCCACGAGCAGATTGTGCAGCTGCGAGACAGTCTTTGACTACGATCAGAAGCGGACCGAGATCGCGCGGATTGAGGCCCAAATGGCGGAGCCCGGCTTCTGGGACCACCAGGAGGCCGCCCAGCAGAGGGTTGCCCAGCTGAAGGCGCTGCGCAACGTCGTCAAGCCGCTCGACCAGGTGACGCGGACTGTGGCCGACCTGGAGACGATGGCGGAGATGGCGGATGAGGACGCCGACTTCGCCCAGGAGCTGGATGCGGAGCTGGCCCGCTGCGAGGAGCAGCTCGAACAGCTGCAGTTGCAGACCCTGCTGGGCGGCCCGCATGACGACTGCGGGGCGATCGTGACCATTCACGCCCGCGACGGCGGCACCGACGCCAACGACTGGGCCGAGATGCTGTTGCGGATGTACACGCTCTGGGCCCAGAAGGCGGAGTTCGACGTCTCCCTGCTGGACCGCAGCGACAACGAGCAGGCCGGCATCAACAGCGCCTCGATCACGATCCGCGGGCCCAAGGCCTACGGATACTTGAAGGGTGAGACAGGCATGCACCGGCTGGTGCGCATCAGCCCGTTCAACGCCGAAGGCAAGCGGCAGACCAGCTTCGCGGCGGTCGACGTCTCGCCCGACATCCCCGACAGTGTGGCGGTAGAGATCGAGGACAACGACGTGCGCGAGGACGTCTTCCGGGCCAGCGGCGCGGGAGGCCAGCACGTCAATAAGACCTCCAGCGCGATCCGGCTGACCCACCTGCCCAGCGGAATCGTGGTGCAATGCCAGAACGAGCGGAGCCAGCACAAGAACCGGGCCACCGCCTGGAAGATGCTCCGCGCCCGGCTGGCGCGGCTGGAGGAGGAAAAGCGCGAGGCCCAGCAGGCGCAGAAGTACCGGGACCAGGCCAAGGTCGGCTTCGGCTCGCAAATCCGCAACTACTTCCTGCACCCCGACCAGCGGGTCAAGGACAGCCGGACCGGCGTAACGGTCGGCAGCTTCCACCAGGTCCTGGACGGAGACCTGCAGGCGTTTCTCGACACGTATCTCCGCTGGCGCATCAAGTCCGATGCGTAAGCGGCGCTGTAACCGTTCACGGGGTGGACGCCTGATCTGCTGCACCCCAAGGGGTCAGGCACATTTTTCGGCGGACAGGTGCGTGCAGATCGCTCGCGTCTTCCCGCCGAAAAATGAGCCAGACCGCGGCCTGTGAACGGTTACGCGGCGCTGGGCGAACCCGCAGGACGAATTCCGGATTCCGCCGCGGAGTCCGGCCCGCCCGCGAGCGGTTCGGCGAGCGGGCGCGTGGACGGGCTGCCCTGGGGTACTTCAATCAAGATAGGATTTCCTGACCCCGGGAGGGCGAGGCTCCCGCCGAGCCGAGAACCGGCTGATCGCGCCGGCTCGGCAGGAGCCTCGGCCTCCCACAAACATACCTCGGCCTCCCACAAACATACCTCGGCCTCCCACAAACATACCTCGGCCTCCCAAGATCGTGCACCTCTGGTCAGCTCGCCGCATATCTCCCAGGATCACGCAAGGCGCTGGAGGGTCCGCCAGGGAGCCAACCTGTCCCCGGGCCCGACCGTAGCTCAATCGGCCAGCTGGAAGAGGCGTTTGAGGGCGTCCAGCAGCCCCTGGGGAGGGCCCTGCTGGGCCTCGTCGCGGATTGACTCCAGGGGTGGATGGAGCAGCTTGTTGACGAGCCGATCGAACGCGCGTTCGATCTCCTGACGGCTCCGCCCGTCCAGTTCCTCCAGCCGCTCGAAGAGCCGCGCCAGCTCGTCCTGCTTCAACTGATCCGCCCGATCTTTCAGCCGGCGGATGGTCGGCCCCGTGGCCCGGTGCTGCAGCTCGGCCATGAAGCGGGCCGTTTCCTCCTCGATGATCCGCTCGGCTTGCGGCCATTCCCGCTGGCGGGCCCGCCGATTCTGTTCGCAGGTCTCGCGCAGGTCGTCCAGCGTGTAGAGGTAGACCCCCAGGCAATCGCCGATCGCCGCTTCAAAATCGCGCGGCACCGCCAGGTCCAGCACAAACAGGCTCCGCTGGTAACGCGCGTGCTCGAGTCGGCGGAAGCGGTCCAGGGTCACGACCGGCCGTTCGGCCCCCGTGGTGCTCACCACCAGGTCGGCGTCGACCAGCAGGGAGTCCAGCGTGTCCCACGACCGGGCCTGGCCGCCGCAGCGGACCGCCAGCCGCTCGGCCCGCCGGAGATCGCGGTTGATCACGGTTACCTCCCGCACCCCTTGATCGCGCAGGTAGCGGAGCGTCTCTTCCGCCATCTCGCCGGCGCCGATCACCAGCACCTGCTTGTCGTCGAACCGCTCGAAGATCTGGCTGGCGAAATCGGCCACCGCGACGCTGGCGATGCTCACCCGTTTCTGGTTGATCGCCGTTTCGTTGGCCACGCGTTTGGCGACACGGATCGCCGCCTGGAACACGGCGTGCGTCAGGGGCCCGGTGCTGTCGCCGGCGGTGGCCAGCAGGTAGGCCTCCTTGACCTGGGCCAGGATCTGGGCCTCGCCGACCACCATGCTATCCAGGCTGGCCGCTACGCTGAACAGATGCCGCACCGCATCCTCGCCGGTGCGTTCGAACAGGTCGTCGAAGATTTCGACGGCGGACAGCCCGTGAAAGTCGGCCAGGAACTTCACCACGTCCTGGTGCGTGGGGATGGAACGCGGGTCCTCAGCCGCCGTGTACAGCTCCACGCGGTTGCAGGTGGAGAGCAGCACCGCCTCGGCCTGCGGGAACCGCTCCCGCAGCTGCTGGAGGGCCGTGCTCACCTGCTGGCGCGAGAAGGCCAGCCGCTCGCGCAGCTCCAGAGATGCGTTGTGGTGGCTGCAGCCGACAAGTTGCAGCTTCATGGGCCGCCTCCCGCGCCGACCCCCGCCACCCCGGTCGCCGGCGGCGGCTTCCACCCGCCATGGTGCGAAGGCACCAGCAGCACGGTGCCCAGCACCATTCCCAGAAAGATGAAATTCACCACCGTCAAGTACGCCACCTTGTGGCCGCGCCGCGCCGGTCGATAGACCACGCTGAACGTCGTCGCCGCCAGCAGCCAGAGGAACAGGACGCCGGACGTCCAGACGACCGGATCGGTCCAGGGGACCGCGTGGCTGGGGCCGCGATGGATCACCAGGTTCAGCAGGATGCCCGAGATCACGCCGGCCGCCAGGAGGCAGGAGGAAACGATCAGCGACCGCTCGTTGGCCTGCTGCAGCCATTCCAGGCTGGGCAGCCGGAAGCCCGGCCGCGGCGGCAGCTTGTGTTTCAGCCGGTACGCCTGCACCAGGAACATCACGCCCGCGGCAAGACCGATCACGGCCGAGACGGTGCCCAGCAACAGCGCCGCCCCGTGGATCAGGCTCCAGAGGCGGTACACCTGGTCCGTGGTGAACACCTCGCGCCGCGGCACGAGCAGGGCCAGCAGAATCAACCCCAGGATCAGCGGCAGGAAGAACAACCCCACCGCGGTCCGCGGGCGGGCCAGGGTCGAGCCCACGTAGACGGCGGCCACCACCCAGGCGACCATCAGGCACCAGTGATACCAGCTGGACAGCGGGGCGCCGCCAAGTGCCCCGCCGCGGGCCTCGACGAGCAGGTAGATCGTGTGCGCCGCCAGACCGGCCAGGGCAAAACTGATCAGCACGACCAGCCGCAGGCGCACGCGGAAAAAAAGCCGGCTGACCTCCAGGGCCAGGCTGACCGCATAGCTGGCCGCAAAGCAAACGATGGAGACCCCTGAAAACATGCCTCCATGATAGCCTCGGCACCCGCCGCGCGCAACCGGATCGCAGTCCCCAACGAGCCGCACACGGCTACAATGGCCGGCAAGGTTCAAGGTATCCAAAAGGGTTGCGTGTTTCCGGGAGGGCGAGGCTCCTCCGGGGTCGGGGAGGGCGGGGTGGCGACGGCGTGTCGGATGGCGAGGCGCCTTCGGGAGGGCGAGGCTCCTGCCGAGCCGGTGCGTAACGCGGGTCCTTGGCCGCGGCGGGAGCCTCGCCCTCCCAAGATCGTGCAACTCGGATTAGCCCGGATGATTCATCAACCTAACGAGTAAAGTTGCAAGGTGAAGCAGAGAACCAGGTTGTGGCTATCTTCCCAAAAACACCGCGCACATCAGCCGGCACGCGCTAGCGTCCGGTTCTCCCCAATTCCACCAAAACCGGACGCTAGCGCGCTTGCGGCTCATGAATAATCCGGGTTAGCGCCTCCCGGCTCGTCGTTTTCTGCCCAGGATCACGCGCGGCCATTCAGGTAGCATTCCGCCACGGGAATCCGGTCCAGGTGACTTCCCCATCGTTGACACGCGACCGTATCGGGTCGCTCTATTTCGAACAGCTCCCCTACCCGCCCTATCCGGTCCAGGAAGAGGCCCTGCTGGCCTATTTCACCAGCGAGCAGGGGGTACTGGTCTGCGCCCCGACCGGGACCGGCAAGACGCTGATCGCCGAGGCCGCCTTGTTCGAGGCGCTGCAGACCGGCCAGCAGGCCTACTACACCACGCCCCTGATCGCGCTCACCGAGCAGAAGTTCGACGAGATGCAGGCGGCCGCCGTCCGCTGGGGATTCTCGCCCGACGCCGTGGGACTGGTCACCGGCAACCGGCGCGTCAACCCGTCGGCGACGGTCCTGGTCGTGGTGGCGGAGATCCTGCTCAACCGCCTGCTGCACCGCGAGGCGTTTGATTTCTCCGGCGTGTCGGCCGTGGTGATGGACGAGTTCCACAACTTCGCCGACCGCGAGCGGGGGATGGTCTGGGAGCTGACCCTGGGCCACCTGCCCCGCCAGGTGCGGCTCCTGCTGCTGTCGGCCACGGTCGGCAACGCGTTCGAGTTCACGCAGTGGTTGCGCAGCGCCCACCAGCGCCGGGTGGAGCTGGTCCAGTCGCAGGATCGGCGGGTGCCGCTGCACTACCAGTGGGTCGGCGACCAGCTGTTGACCGAGCAACTGGAGAAGATGGCCGAGGGCCCCGAGCAGCGGCGCTCCACGCCGGCGCTGGTGTTCTGCTTCAATCGCGATCAGTGCTGGAACGTGGCCGAGCAGCTGAAGGGCAAGTCGCTGCTGGCCGAAGGACAGCAAGGCCGGTTGGCCGCCGAGCTGGCCCGCTCCGACTGGTCACAAGGTGCGGGTCCCAAGCTGAAGCAGATCCTCCAGCGCGGGGTGGGCGT
>Ga0209398_1001783_pt1 | contig 10595 bp, 12 predicted proteins | sample AshMeaBigSpring_FD_184125 | JGI IMG/M metagenome (GOLD analysis project Ga0209398, IMG submission 184125) | Groundwater microbial communities from Big Spring, Nevada to study Microbial Dark Matter (Phase II) - Ash Meadows Big Spring (SPAdes)... | ecosystem: Environmental > Aquatic > Deep...
TGTCCAGGTGCTCGGTGTTGGTGACGTCCAGCTCGACCAGCGGCACCGGGACGGGCAGCCGCCGGATGATCCGCTCGACCAGCGACATTCGCCCGAACCCTGTCACCACCACCTGCGCGCCCTCCTGCAGCGCCAGCCGCGCCACGTGGAAGCCGATCGACTGGTCGGTGATGACACCGGTCACCAGGATGCGCTTGCCCGCCACCAGACCGCTCACGTGTCCGTCCTCGTCCTCTCCTCGCGCCCCCGCACCGGTGCCCGACGGTCAGTGGCCCATGCCCAGGCCGCCATCGACCGGGATCACCGCGCCGGTGACGTAGCCGGCCTCGGGTCCGGCAACCCAGCGGATGGCCGCGGCCACCTCGTCCGCCGTCGCGAACCGGCCCAGCGGCACCTGGGCCCGATACGCGTCGCGGGTCGCCTCGTCCAGCCCCGCCGTCATGTCCGTCTCGACGAAGCCGGGGGCCACCACGTTGACGGTGATCCCACGGCTGCCCAGCTCCCGGGCCAGCGAACGGGCCAGGCCCACCAGCCCGGCCTTGCTGGCCGAGTAGTTCACCTGCCCGGCCGAACCACTGAGCGCCACGACGCTGGACACCAGGACGATGCGACCGCGCCGCTGCCGCAGCATGCTGCGCGCCGCCCGCCGGGCGACCCGGAACGCACCGGTGAGGTTGGTGTCGAGAACCTGCGCCCAGTCGTCGTCGGACATCCGCAGCAGCAGCGTGTCGCGGGTGATCCCGGCGTTGGCCACGAGTACCTCGATCGGTCCGTGGGCCTGCTCGGCGGCAGCGACCGCCGCGGTCAGCGACGCGTCGTCGGTCACGTCGGCCGGCAGCGCCAGCAGCCTTTCGTCCGGGCATTGGCCGGAGCGGCTGGTGATCGCGACGGCGTCACCGACGTCGGCGAAGGCCCGGGCCGTCGCCAGGCCGATGCCTCGGTTGCCGCCGGTCACGAGCACGCTGCGGGTCACGGCCCGCGACCGTAGCCGCTACCGCGGGCAAGAGGTGAATCCGACCCGCGGACGGCTCACGCGTCCTCGAGCCGGAACCCGACCTTCATGGCGACCTGGAAGTGGTCGGGCACCCCGTCGGTGATGTGCCCACGGATCTCGGTGACCTCGAACCAGTCGAGGTGACGCATGGTGGCGGCGGCCCGGCCGATCCCGTTGCGCAGGGCTGCGTCCACCCCGTCCGGCGACGTGCCCACCACCTCGATGACCCGGTACGTTCGATTCGACATCTGCGGTCCCTCCTCTGTCGGTCTGGTCGGCCCATCCTGCCGGACCACGGCCGGGTGTGGCCCGATCTCGGCCAACCGCGTCAGTGCCGACCCGGACTGGCCCGCGGCGGCCGGTAGCCGTACGGTGAACGGCGTCGGCGATCAGCAAAGGTGGTGAGCCATGGCCAAGCGAGCGCAGGACGTCGCCAGCATCACCACCGCCGAGGTGGGACTGAGCGACGACCTGGCGATGCGCACCCGCCGGTACCTCATCACGATGGCGGTCCGCACCCTCTGCTTCGTTGGGGCGATCTTCATCGACCACTGGTCGCGTTGGGTGATGGCCCTGCTGGCCGTGTTCCTCCCCTACGTCGGGGTGGTGGGTGCCAACGCGGGCCGGGAGAGGCGCGGAGGGGCCCGTCCGGAGTCGGTCACCGGACCCGTGCTGCCTGCCCTGCCGTCGGCGACCTCGCTTCGTCACACCACCACGGCCCGCTAGCCGTCCGGGCCGATCTACCGTTGCCGGGTGGGATTCCTGCGCCACCGCCGAGCGCTGCGGCTGCTCGCCATCACCGTGCTGGTCGTGGCGGCCTGCGTGCGGCTCGGCTTCTGGCAGCTCGACCGCTACCAGGCCCGCGGCGAGTTCAACGCACAGGTCCGGGCGGCGCTGGCCGCCGACCCGGTCGACGTCGCGCAGGCCGTGCCCACCGAGACGGCGCCGGCAGAGGTCCCTCGCGCCGACGAGTGGCGCACCGTCTCGGTGACCGGCCGCTACGACCCGGACCACCAAGTCGTGCTGCGGATGCGGCCGGTGCAGGGCCAGTCGGGGGTGCACGTGCTCACCCCGCTCGTGCCCAGCGAAGGGCCTGCCATCCTCGTCGATCGCGGCTTCCTGCCCTCGACGGGTCCGGCCGCAGGCCCGGTCGTCCCCGCGCCGCCCTCCGGGACGGTCACCGTGGAGGGCCGGCTGCGACTCAGCGAGGATGGCCGGGGCACGGGGCTGGACCCCGACGCCGACCCGCCTTCGGTGCGGTTCATCGACCTCGAGCCGCTGGCCGCCGAGGCGGGCCTGCCGCTGGCCCCGGTGTGGGTCGAGGCGACCCGCGAGCAGCCGTCGGCCGCCGACGACCTGGTGCCGGTACCCGAGCCCCAGCTCAGCAGCGGCCCCAGCCTCATCTACGCGGTGCAGTGGTTCCTGTTCGCCGCCATCGCACTGGGCGGATTCGTCCTGCTGGCCCGACGCGAGCGCGACGACGGCCCGGACGCGGCGCAGCCGGCGTCGACCGGGCCGTCCGTGCTCGGCACGGCGGCCGGCTCGGACCACCGGTGACGGTCCGGCCACCTCAGGCCACCGACGGCGAACCGGTCGGGCGGTCGGGCGGGACGTCGGTCGCCGACCCGGGGCCGACGACGGCCGGCAGCACCTGGGTGAGGTCCCCATCGAGCACCGCATCGGCCACGTCGTCGTAAGGCGTCGGCGAGCCGTTGAGCACCACCAGCCGGGCACCGTGGCGCAGGGCGACCGAGCACAGCCCGGCCGCCGGGTCGACCAGCAGCGAGGTGCCGGCGGCGAGGAACACCTCGCACTCCTGTGCCGCCCGGACGGCCCGGCCGAGCACCGCGCGGTCGAGGGCCTGGCCGAACGCGATCGTGGCCGAGCGTTGTACCCCGCCGCAGCGCAGGCAGCGTGGGTCGTCCTCGCCGGCATCCACGCGCTCCAGCACCTGTGCCATCGGGGTACGGAGGCCGCAGTCCAGGCAGGCGGCCCAGAACAGCGTCCCGTGCAGCTCGACGACAAGGTCCGGGCTGGACCCCGCCCGCTGGTGCAGCCCGTCGATGTTCTGCGTCACCAGCGCGCGCAGCCGCCCCGAGCGTTCGAGGTCCACCAGGGCCACATGGGCGGGGTTGGGCCGGGCCGTCCAGGCAGGGTTGTCCCGGCGGTTGCGCCACGCCCGCACCCGCAGGTCGGCGTCGCGACGGTAGGAGTCGAGGTCGAACATCGCGGCCGCCGCGGGGTCCTTCGTCCACAGCCCGTTCGGACCCCGGAAGTCGGGGATGCCGGACGCGGTCGAGACCCCTGCCCCGGTCAGGACGGTGACCCGGCCGGCGTCGGCGACCCAGCCGCGCACCAGCGCGACCCGGGATGCGTCCACCCCCGCACGGTAGCGGGAGGGCAGGATGGCGCCATGGACCTCGGTCTGGCAGGGCGCTCGTTCCTGGTCACCGGTGGGACCCGGGGGCTGGGCTTCGCCACCGCTCAGGCGCTGCTCGCCGACGGTGCGTCGGTGCTGGTGTCGGGACGCTCGCCAGAGGGCGTGGACGCCGCGGTGGCGGCCCTGGGCGGGGACCGCGTGGTGGGTGTGGCCGCCGACAACGCCGACCCGCAGACCCCGGACCGGCTCGTCGCGGCCGCGCACGACGCCTTCGGCCGGCTCGACGGTGCATTGGTCAGCGTCGGCGGCCCACCGGCCCGACCGGCCGCCCAGACGACCGACGCCCAGTGGCGGGCGGCCTTCGAGACGGTGTTCCTCGGCAGCGTGCGCATCATCCGCACGGTGGCCACGGCCCTGGCCGCCGGCGGGGGCGGGGCGATCGCCGTGGTGCTGTCGACGTCGGTGCGCACCCCGATCGCCGGGCTGGCGACGTCGAACGGGCTGCGGCCCGGTCTGGCCATGGTGGGCAAGCAGCTGGCCGACGAGTACGGACCGCAGGGCGTGCGGGTGGTGGGGCTGCTGCCTGGACGGGTGGCAACCGATCGGCTCGCCGAGCTGGACGCGGCCCGGGGAGACGCCGCCGGGGAACGCGCCCGACGCGAGCAGCAGATCCCGCTGCGCCGCTACGGCCGGCCCGAGGAGCTCGGTCGGGTGGCCGCCTTCGTGCTGTCCCCTGCCGCCTCCTACGTCACCGGCTCGCTGGTCGCCGTCGACGGCGGCCTGCTGCCGTCCCTGTAGCCGTCCCTGTAGCCGTCCCTGTAGCCGTCCCTGTAGCCGTCCGGCCGTCGGAGTCAGCCGCGCCCCGTCAGGGCCATGTCCTCGGCGTCGTCCGCCAGCGGGTGGCCGGCGGGGGCGTCGGCGAACTGGGTGCGGTAGAGCTCTGCGTACAGGCCGCCCTGGGCTAGTAGGTCGGCGTGGGTGCCGCGCTGCACGATCCGGCCTTCGTCGACGACGAGGATGAGGTCGGCGTGCCGCACCGTCGACAGCCGGTGCGCGATCACCAGCGACGTCCGGCCCTCCAGCGCGGTGTCCAGCGCCCGCTGCACCGCGGCCTCGGACTCCGAGTCCAGGTGCGCGGTGGCCTCGTCGAGCACGACGATGCGCGGTGCCTTGAGCATGAGCCGGGCGATGGCCAGCCGCTGCTTCTCCCCGCCGGACAGCCGGTAGCCGCGGTCGCCCACGACGGTGTCGAGCCCGTCGGGCAGGGCTCGGACGAGGCCGTCGATCTGGGCTGCGGCGAGCGCAGCCCACACCTCGGCGTCGGTGGCCTGCGGCCGGGCGTAGCGCAGGTTCGCCCCGATCGTGTCGTGGAACAGGTGGGCGTCCTGGGTGACCACCCCGACGGCCTGGCTGATCGACTCCAGCGTGACCTCGCGCAGGTCGTGCCCGCCGATGCGTACCGTCCCCTCCGTCGGGTCGTAGAGCCGGCTGACCAGCCCGGTGATCGTGGTCTTGCCGGCGCCGGACGGGCCCACCAGGGCGACCATGCGGCCCGGCTCCACCCGCAGCGACACCCCGTGCAGGGTGTGCCCGGCCACCGGCCGCTCCACGGTGGCGACGGACTCCAGCGAGGCCAGCGACACCTCCGCGGCGTTCGGGTAGCGGAACGACACCCCGCGCAGCTCGACGTCGGCGGCGTCGGCGGGCAGCGGACGGGCGTCGGGGGCGTCGGCGACCAGCGGCTGCAGGTCGAGCACCTCGAAGACCCGCTCGAAGCTCACCAGCGCGGTGAGCACGTCGATGCGGGCGGTCGACAGGGCCGTCAGCGGGCCGTAGAGCCGGGCCAGCAGGGCGACCAGGGCGAGCAACGCACCGAGGGTGAGGGTGCCCGAGATGACCAGAGTGCCGCCGGCGCCATAGACCAGCGCGGTGGCCAGCGAGGTCACCAGCGTGAGCGCGACGAAGAAGGCCCGGTTCTGCATGGCGATGGTGACCCCGATGTCGCGCACCCGGCCGGCGCGGCCGGAGAACTGCGCGTGCTCCTCGGCCGGCCGGCCGAACAGCTTCACCAGTAGCGCCCCCGCCACGTTGAACCGCTCGGTCATCATGCCGCTCAGCTGCGCGTTCAGGTTCATCTGCTCGCGGCTGAGTCCCGCCAGCCGACGTCCTACCCAGCGCGCCGGCACCAGGAACACCGGCAGCAGCAGCAACGAGGCGACCGTGACCTGCCACGACAGCGCGAGCATGGCGATCACGATGACCACCACGCTGATGACGTTGGAGACGACCCCGGCCAAGGTGCCGGTGAAGGCCTGCTGCGCGCCGATGACGTCACTGTTGAGCCGCGACACGAGTGCGCCGGTCTGGGCCCGGGTGAAGAAGGCCACCGGCTGGCGCTGGACGTGCGCGAACACCTCGGTGCGCAGGTCGTAGATGAGGCCCTCACCGATGCGCGCGGAGTACCAGCGCTCCACCAGGCTCAGCCCCGCGTCCAGCACCGCGATGAGCGCGACCAGCAGTGACAGCCGGACCACCACCGTGGCGTCGCCGGCGAGGATGCCGTCGTCGACGATGCGCTCGAACAGCAGCGGTGCGGCGACGACGAGGTTGGCGCTGATCACCACGATCACCAGGAAGACCGCGATCTTTCGGGCGTACGGACGGGCGTAGGAGCCGATACGGCGCACCGTTCCCGGGGCCAGGCGGGTGTCGTAGTCCGAGCGGTCCCGGGTCAGGGACCGGTAGGTCGTCCACATGCCGTGCCCGGCCACGGCACCTCCTTCGCCCCGACTGCTGGTCGCTGGCCGTCAACACCGACGGCGAGCGGCTTGTTCCTCCCCCGGCCTCAGCCCAGCAGCTGAGCCAGCTCCGCCAGCCGGGTCGCCTGCGCCGCTCGCTCCGCGGCCTGCTGCTCGGCGTGGGTGCGACCGCCGGCGTCCCGCAGCAGCGCCTTGGTCGCCGCGACCGCGCCGGCCGGCGTTGCGGTCACAGCGGCCACCAGGTCCTCGACGGTGCCGGCCAGGGCGTCGGCAGGCACCGCGAGCAGCGCCAGCCCGAGCTGGACCGCTTCGGGCGCGTACACCCAGCGGGTGGTCGCGCAGATCTCCAGCGCGCGCGGATAACCCACCCGGTCCACCAGCACCTTCGTGCCACCCAGGTCGGGGACCAGGCCCAGCGCGGGCTCGCGCATGCACAGCTGGGCGTCGTCGGCGCAGACCATGAGGTCGCAGGCCAGCGCCAGCTGGAAGCCCGCCCCCACCGCGTGCCCCTGCACGGCGGCGATGCTGATCGCCGGCGACTCCCGCCACCAGGCGAACGCCCGCTGGAACTCCGCGATGGTCACGTCGAGGTCGGCGGCGTCCATCCGGGCCATGTCGACCAGGCTCGCCTCGCCCGGGATCCCGGCCGGGTCGAGCATGCGTCGGTCCAGACCCGCACTGAACGACGGGCCCTCCCCGCCGACGACGACGACCCGCACGTCGGCCGGCAGCAGGGTGGGCACGGCCGCCAGCGCCCGCCAAGTCGCGGGGGTCTGGGCGTTGCGGGCGTCGGGTCGGGCGAGCACCACGTCGGCGCGGGGACCGTCGACCGTGAGCCGTACGGCGCCCGCCTCGAGCAGGGCGGCGGCGCTGGTGGTGGTGGTGGTGGTCGCAGCGGGGGGAGTCACCGTCGCAGGGTAGGACGCGGCGCTGAGGGCACCGACGCCGAGGTCGGTGCCGGGGCGGTCTACGTGCCCGTCTTCTTCGTCGCGCCGCGCGACTTGGGGGCCCCGCCCCGCCCGCGCAGGGTGGCGCCGGACTCGGTGAGGACACGGTGCACGAACCCGTAGGACCGGCCGGTCTCGGCGGCCAGCTCGCGGATGCTCCGGCCGCCCTCGTACTTCTTGCGCAGGTCGTTGCCCAGCTTGTCCCGGGCGGCGCCGCTGACCCGGCTGCCCTTCGCCGCGTTGTCCGCCACGACTGCCTCCTCGAGATACGTGTCCGCTGACAGCCATGATCGACTCCACGGCCACCCTGCGCCACCGACTTGGCCGATTCGGCCGTCGGTGTCAGGTCAGGCGAGCGCGACGAGGTCCCGGTAGTCGCCGTTCCACAGGTCCTCGACCCCGTCCGGCAGCAGCAGCACCCGCTCCGGCGCCAGCGCGTCCACCGCGCCGTCGTCGTGGGTGACCAGGACGATGGCCCCGGCGTAGCGGCGGACGGCGTCGAGCACCTGGTCGCGCGAGACCGGGTCGAGGTTGTTCGTGGGCTCGTCGAGCAGCAGCACGTTCGCGCTCGAGACCACGAGCGTGGCCAGCGCGAGCCGGGTGCGCTCCCCCCCCGACAGCACCCCGGCCGGCTTGAACGCGTCGTCACCGGAGAACAGGAACGAGCCGAGCACGGTGCGCACGGACGTGTCGTCGAGGTCGGGTGCGGCCGAACGCAGGTTCTCCAGCACGGTGCGCGACAGGTCCAGGGTCTCGTGCTCCTGGGCGAAGTAGCCGATCCGCAGCCCGTGCCCGGCCACGACCTCGCCGGTGTCGGGCCGCTCCACCCCGGCCAGCAGCCGCAGCAGCGTGGTCTTCCCGGCGCCGTTGAGGCCGAGGACGACCACCCGGGAGCCGCGGTCCACCGCCAGGTCGACGTCGGTGAAGACCTCCAGCGACCCGTAGGACTTCGACAGCCCGGTGGCGGTGAGCGGGGTGCGTCCGCAGGGGGTGGGCTCGGGCAGCCGCAGCGCAGCGACCCTGTCGTGCCGCCGCTCGTCTTCCAGGCCGGCCAGCATGCGCTCGGCGCGGCGGTCCATGTTCTGCGCCGCCACCGCTTTGGTCGCCTTGGCCCGCATCCGGTCGGCCTGCGCCTTCAGGGCGGCGGCCTTCTTCTCGGCGTTGGCCCGCTCCCGCCGGCGGCGACGCTCGTCGATCTCGCGCTGCTCGAGGTAGCGGGCCCAGCCCATCGCGTACACGTCCAGCTCCGCCCGAGTGGCATCGGAACACGCTGGTGACCGTTCGCTCCAGCAGGGCGGTGTCGTGGCTGATGACGACCGCCCCGCCGGGGAAGGTGCGCAGGAAGTCGCGCAGCCAGACCACCGAGTCGGCGTCGAGGTGGTTGGTCGGCTCGTCGAGCAGCAGCGTGTCGGACTCGGAGAACAGGATGCGGGCCAGCTCCACCCGGCGGCGCTGGCCGCCCGACAGGGTGCCCAGGGGCTGGTCGAGCACCCGGCCGGGCAGCCCCAGCGCGGCCGCGATCGAGGCGGCCTCGCTCTCGGCCGCGTAGCCGCCCAGGGTCAGGAACTGCGTCTCCACCTCCGCGTAGCGACGCATCGCCTTGTCCCGGGTGCTCGGGTCACCGCTGGCCAGCACCTGCTCCTGCTCGCGCATCTCGCGGACCACTCGGTCCAGGCCACGGGCACCGAGGATGCGGTCCCGGGCCAGCTGGCGCGCGTCCCCCGCTCGAGGGTCTTGCGGCAGGTAGCCCACGGTCCCGGTGCGGGTGACGGTGCCAGCCGCCGGCTGGCCCTCCCCGGCGAGGATGCGGGTGAGGGTCGTCTTGCCGGCCCCGTTGCGTCCCACCAGCCCGATGGTCTGGCCGGGCCCCACCCGGAACGACGCGCCGGTGAGCAGCAACTGGCTGCCGGCGCGCACCTCGACGTCGGTGGCGACGATCACGCGAGCACCTCGGACGGCAGGACGGCGGGACGACAGGACGGCGGGACGGCGGGACCGCCGCTACCACCAGGATGCCTGGTGGGCGTCGGTGACTACCCTTCGACCCCATGCCCGAGGCCGTCCCCGTCCCCCATCCGGACCCCGCACCTCCGGCGACCGCAGCCCGGCGGCGGCTGGCCTCCCGCGACCTGGCCCAGGTCGCGATGGGCGCCGGCCTGATCGCCGCGCTCGGACTGCCCGGGGCCATCTCGGTGCTCGGCAGCCCCGTGCCCATCACGCTGCAGACCCTCGGGGTGATGCTGGTGGGCTCGCTGCTGGGGGCCCGCCGGGGCGCCCTGGCTGTGCTCACCCTGCTCGCGCTCGTGGCCGCCGGGCTGCCGCTGCTGGCCGGGGGGCGCGGTGGCCTCGGCGTGTTCGCCGGCCCTTCCGCCGGCTACCTGGTCGGCTGGGTGCTCGGCGCGTGGGTCATCGGCCGGCTGGTCGAGCGCGGCCGCCCCGGCTACCGGTGGGGACGCGGCCTGACGGCCAACCTGGTCGGCGGCATCGCCGTGGTCTACGCGCTCGGGATCCCCGTGCAAGCCTGGCGCACCGGGGTCCCGCTGCCCGAGACGACGGTGCTGGCGCTGGCGTTCGTCCCCGGCGACCTGGTGAAGGCGGTGCTGGCGACCGCCGTCGCTGTGAGCGTGCACCGAGCCCTGCCCGACCTGCTGGTGGGACGGCCGGCGGTGACGCCCGACCCGTCCGGCTGAGCCATGGCCACCGGCGTGGTGGTGGCCGACGACCGGCTCGAGGCGGTGCTGAGCGCCCTGGACGGACCCGGTCCGGTCGCCGTCGTGCCCTCCGGGCGCCCGGTCCCCGCCGGGCTGCCCACCGCACTGAGCCGGGCCCCTGCCGACACCTGGCTGGTGGCCCTGACCTCCGGCAGCACCGCCAGCCCTCGCGCGGTCTGCCGCACCCGCGCGTCGTGGACGGCCAGCGCCGACACGCTCGCGCGGCTCACCGGCACCACACCGGGCGCCCGGGTGCTCGTTCCCGGCCCGCTCTCCTCGACGCTGTTCCTGCACGCCGCCTGGCACGCCTGGGCGGTGGGCGCGACACCGCTGGCCGCTCCGCTGGGCACCTCGCTGGCCTGGGAGGTCGTGCACCTGGTGCCGCACCAGCTGCAGCGCCTGCTCGACTCCTCCCGTGCCGGCGCCGGTCCCCACGACCTGGCCGGCCGGACCGCAGTGGTGGCCGGCGCCGCCCTTCCGGCCGCCCTGGCAGCCCGGGCCCGCGCCCGTGGCCTGCGGCTGCTGGCCTACTACGGGTCGGCAGAGCTGTCGTTCGTGACCGCCGGCGACCCCGGCGACGACCCCGACGGGGCGCTGCCGCCGTTCCCGGGCGTCGACGTTCGGGTGCGCGACGGCGAGGTGTGGGCCGCCGGTGCCCTGCTCTGCTCCGGCTACCTGCCGCTGGCGGCGGACGGCACGCCCGGCCGCGGTCCCCTCCGGCGCGCTGACGGCTGGGCGAGCGTCGGCGACCGTGGCGAGTGGACGAGCCGAGGGCGGCTGCGGGTGCTCGGCCGCGGGGAGAGG
>Ga0209398_1001784_pt1 | contig 10594 bp, 5 predicted proteins | sample AshMeaBigSpring_FD_184125 | JGI IMG/M metagenome (GOLD analysis project Ga0209398, IMG submission 184125) | Groundwater microbial communities from Big Spring, Nevada to study Microbial Dark Matter (Phase II) - Ash Meadows Big Spring (SPAdes)... | ecosystem: Environmental > Aquatic > Deep...
CTCGGCGTCGCGCAGCCGACGCCCGGTGACTTCCAGAATGCGCAGCGCCACCTGCGGCTTGCTGAGGATCAGCCGCTCCAGGTCGTTTCGGCTCATTACACAGATGAGGCAGTCCTCAAGCGCTTCGGCAAAGGTGTTATGCATCTTGGCGCCCAACAGCGCCATCTCACCAAAGAGTGTGTGGGGACCAAGCGTCGTAATGACTAGCTTCTTCCCCTCCGGGCTGATGCGATAGAGCTGCACCTTCCCCTCTTTGAGAATGAAGAGCACCTCGCCCGGTTCTTCAGGACGATAGAAGACACGGCCTCTGGGCACCGTGCTCATCGTCGTGATGCGGTTCAGCTCCTCCATCTCGCGCGGCGAGAGATCCTGAAACACCGCCAGCTCGGACAGATAGCGCAGCTTGTCCGCTGACTGTGTAATGGTGGAGTTCTTGTCGTCCACGATTCCACTCATCCCTTCGTGTTTGGCGAAATTCAGACACCCATTAAGCACGGATTATGGTGCGAATAGACCCAAAACGCAAGTCAACGCGTCCTTTCATCTCGCCATACGTCCTCACTTGCAGCAACGTTCTTGCAAATAACTAGAATTGGAGTGGATACATGGAAGACGAGAGTGGCTACTCAGGCATTTTCTATGTGATGCTGATTATCGGCATCGTCGGCGTACTGGGGTTTTTCATTGTGGCAGCTGGAGCAGCAGGCGGTCTGTAGACTCGTGACCGCGCATCTACGTCTGTACAAAGTCGCAGCGCATCTATATAATAAAGCCTAGCACGCGTGCGCAGTGCGCTGCGGGATTCAGCGGCGCTTGTGTCATGGTCGTTGCAGTTTTGCCCCAGCGATCTGGCTGCCATGCAGTGGTGCTGTCGATGCAACCAACTGGAGATGATCGTGGTGACTGAACTGTCGGTCTTGGCGCAATCCAATAATCTCCCAGTCACCTCTGCTTTGCCTTCCCTGCCCACCATGCTGGAACAGACGCCATCGTTGATTTTCCAACAGATCGTCGAGTGCGCCGAGGAGGGCGTCTGGGTGGTCGATCAACAGTGGTGCACCGTCTACGTCAATGCGCGACTAACGGAGATGTTCGGCTGCGCTGCGTCCGCCATCATCGGGCATCCGATCACCGATTTCATGGACGACGAGGGACGTGAGAACGTGCGCGGCCTGATGCAGCGGCGCGAGGCGGGTATTCGTGAGAGCCACGAATTCCGCTTCGTGCGCTGCGACGGCGGTGATCTGTGGGTCTGGATCGCCACAAACCCGCTGGTGGACGGCAGCGGTGCGTTTGTTGGCGCGGTGGCAATGCTGGCTGACATCACCGACCGCAAACGCATTGAGGAGGCGCTGTGTCAGCACGAAGCCAAGCTCCTGGCGCTGCTTGAAAACAGCCCGGATGACATCTGGGCGGTTGACCGCAACTACCGCTTGATCCTTGGCAACAGCACCTTCGATGCCCACTGCCAGGCTGTAGTTGGAAGGCGCCTTCAGCCTGGCGAAACTGTCTTAGCCGAGTTAATATCGGCAGCCGTACGTGCAGAGTGGCAAGCATATTACGATCGGGCACTGGCCGGCGAACACTTCAGCGTCGAAGTTACTACGGAACTTGCTGTGGAACCGCGCTTCATGGATTATCACTTCTACCCGATGCGTGATGAAAACGGCGCGATCATGGGCGTGGCGGTGAGCGGGCGCGACATGACCGAGAGTAAGCGCACCACGAGGATCATAGAGGCGCGCTTGCGCATGATTGCCTTCGCCGATGCACACACTCTCTGCGAATTGCTGCAGCGCATGATTGACGAGGCCGAAGTACTCGCCCAAAGCAACATCGGCTTCTTCCATTTTGTCGACAGCGATCAGCAGTCGTTGACCCTCCAGACCTGGTCAACGCGCACGCTGCAAAAGCTCTGCGCCGCTGAAGGCGCCGGGCTGCATTACACCGTCAATGAAGCCGGGTTGTGGGTCGAGTGCATCCGTCAGCAGCGCCCGCTCATCGTCAACGACGTTGCCAGCGCGCCGGGGCGTAAAGGCTGGCCGCCCGGTCACGCCGCCGTGACGCGCTTGATGACGGCGCCAATCCTGCGCAATGGGCTGATTGTGGGCGTCATGGGCGTGGGCAATCGCGCAAGCGACTATGCGCTGGCTGACCTCAACACGTTCGCGCTGTTGGCCGACAGCTTCTGGGAGATCGTCCAGGCCAAGCGCGCCGAGGAGGAGTTGCTGGCAGCGCACGCCGCGCTCGAGCAGCGCGTCGAAGCACGCACGACAGAACTGCGCGCCGCCAACGCCGGGTTGACCCAGGCGCTGCGCGTCAAGGATGAGTTTCTGGCGAATATGAGCCACGAGTTGCGCACCCCGCTCAACGCGATCATCACGCTTGCCGAGGTGCTCAAGGAGGAGATTCACGGGCCGCTCAATCCACGGCAGGCGCGTTCCGCTGAGTTGATCGGGCAGAGCGGGCAGCACCTCCTAGAACTGATCAACGCCGTACTCGACCTGTCGCGCATGGAGGCCGGCATTGCCGAAATCAACTTCGACGTCGTCGACGCCAATCTGATCTGCGCGTTGAGCCTGCGCTTTGTCTGGGAGGCGGCGCTCAAGAAGATGCAGCGGCTCGATTTCATCCCGGCGCCGTCCGCCGTCATGATCCAGGCCGATGCCCGGCGGCTGAGGCAGATTCTGATTAACCTGCTGGCGAATGCGGTCAAGTTCACCCCCGAAGGCGGCGCCATCAGCCTGGAGCTTCAGCCAGACGCGCAAGAGCAGGTCGTGCGTTTTGTCGTCACCGACAACGGCATCGGGGTTGCCACGGCCCAATGCAGCGAAATCTTTCAACCGTTTTATCAGGTGGATTCCGGGCTTGCCCGTCATTACGAGGGCGCTGGGCTGGGTCTAGCGCTGGTAAAACGGCTGACCGAGTTGCACGGCGGTCAAGTCGATGTCACCAGCGAGGGCGTCCCCGGCAAGGGCAGCCGCTTTGTTGTCACCCTGCCCTGGGGCAGCGCAACAGCGCCGAAAGCGGCAAATCCGTAAGGGATGGCAAACAAGAAAGGGCCAGGCTTCTGTCAGAAACCTGGCCCGTTTCACTGTCCGCGTCTACCGCGTAATCAATGGCAGGTAAAGTTCGCCGCCTGCCTCACCGCCGGCGTTGACATCCAACTCAATCGTGTCGCTGATGAGCAGCGAGACATTCTCCGCCGCATCCTTGAACTGGGCGTAGACTGTACACGTGTCACCCGGTTCACAAGCGAGCGTCCAGTTCTTGGTCGGCGTGACTGGCTCCCAGACTGCGCCGCTCATCTCCTCACTGTTCGAGATCCGCATCTGCACACCGCCGCTGACCGCGTTGAGCAGTTGCGACAACATGTCAGTCTGGTGTGCTGCCGCGCCCTGCGCCGCGCCGTCCAGCACTTGGTCGGTGGCGCTGATGTTGAGCACGACTTGCCTGGAGAACGCCACCGTTGCACCGTTATCGATCAGCATGGCGCCGGTCGGCATATCGGGGTCAGCTTTCGGCGTCACCGCCACCGGGTCGCTGAAGTCGCCTGTGGCGCCGTCGTTGACGCCCTGCAGCCGGATGTAGTAGGTTGTGCCGTTCGCCAGGCCATTGACCGGGAAGTCACTCTTCTGTCCCATGTCGATGGCCGTGCCCAGCGTCCCGATGTCGGTCGAAATGTAGCCGATCATGTTCGTGTAGGAGAGTGGGTAGCTCCAGTCGATCAAGATCAAGCCGTTGAGCGGGCGCACGCGAATCTTACCAATGTCTCGCACCTTGTCGTCCTTGGGGTCGAGCGGGTTACGCCGGTTCTTGACCTCGGAACCGTCGTGCTCGCCACCGTTGTCGGTGTCGGCGCGGCAGGGGCGCGTGCCAAGCTGCAGCTCGTCGTAGTTGCTCAGCCCGTCGTTGTCGGGGTCGGCGCGGCGGTCGTCCTCACCGACGATGAGCTTGCAGCGGCGCTCCCAGTCGTCGGGCATGCAGTCCTTGTCGCTGTCCTTCTCGCTGCCACACTGTTGGTCAGGCTTCGGTCCCTTGATCCAGAACCCGCCGTTCCACTCGCGGAATAACAGGTTGGCTGGGTCGGCGGGGTCCTTGAAGTAGGTCAGGATGCGCACGCTGTAGCTACCGCCGTAGGTCGTCTGCGCAAAGCGGGCGCCGTAGATGTTGTCATCAGCGGCGCCGTCGTTGTTGGCGCCGTCGTCCTTCAGCACCACCACCGTGTCGCCAGTCGGACCTTCGACCAGGGCGGCGATGATCGCCGCAGGCAGCGTGCCCTTCTTGTCGAGCAGCGTGCCGATGATCGTCACCTCGTCGCCGGCCTCACCCTGGTTGGCGGTCAGGCCGAGTAGCCGCCCTTCGAGCTGGATTGTGGACTGCACCGACACATTCATGATAAAGGCGTAGGGCGCACCCAGACTGACGGCATCTGTCCCGTCGGTGACCGCAGGCGCCGCCGCCGTCACGTCGTCGGTGTGGCTGCTGCCCTCCGCAGTCGCGGCGCCGATGCAGAAGTTCGGGTAGTAGTAGGTGCGGAAGCGCCAGACGCCTTCCGCTGGGTTGTTGACGACCAGCACGTCGTCGAAGCGATTGTTGCGGATGTCCCAGTCAGCGGGCGTGTAGCTTGTGCGTGGGCTGATCGGCATCCAGCGATCCTTCTGCGGATCCATGCCAGGCTGCAGCACGTCCACTTTGCGGATGTCGCTGACGGTGCAGCCCTCGTCGTCGGGCTGCTTGCCGGCCACGACCAGGCGCAGTTGGTTGACGCTCTTGTCGACGGTGATCGCCATCTCCTTGATGCTGTTGGGTTCGTCGAAGGCGGGCACGTTAGTGTAATTCATGTTGATGACACGCGCCGCACCCTGCGCCTCGGTGTCGAAGTAGTCGTAGACGTTCGCCAGACCTAGCTGTCCCGGCAGGTAGGACGCCGCGGCGACTGCGGCCGCATCCACCGGCAGGTTGAGTGCGGCGATAGCGGTCGCCGCATCGGCGCCAGCCGCCATCACGCCTGCGCCGGCGCCATCGGTCGCCACCGGGCGGTAAATGCCGCCCGTGTCGGCTGCGATCTGCGCCATCAAGTTGCCGGGCGCTTCTGGGCCAAAGGCGATCGTGTTGACAACTACACCAGAGTCGATCAGGTCGCCGCGAATGTCGCTGTAGAAGGGCTTGACATTCTCTTCACCGTCGGAGAGCAGGAAGATGTGCTTCGGGTTGGTGTTAGGCGCACCGGCCAGCAATGCGTCTTTTGCGGCGTCGATACCAGCGCCAACCGGCGTCCACAGCCGTGCGCTGATGTTGCTGATCTGTGTGCGCGCCACGCCGATAATCGCAGCCAGGTTGCCAGCGTTAAGATCCGTCAGCGGCAGCAGCGTGCGGATATCGAGCGGGCAGTTGCCGTCGCCGGCGGCGCCACAGCCGGGCGGGTTGTCGAAGGCAGACCAGTCCTGTACGACGAGACGGTCGCCCACGCGCAGCAGGTCAGCGATCACCTGCCCGGCGCGCTTGGCGTTGGTCAGGCGCGTGCCCTCGCCGGTGACATCCTCGGTGCTCATCGAACCGCTGGCGTCGAAGCTGAGCGCAATGTCGCTGTTGCCGGGCGCGACGTAGAGCAGGGCGTCGATCTCGGCGTCGGCGATGCTCGCGTCGAGCGTGACGCGGAAATCGACGAAGGCCGTGCCCACCGGTTTGGCTGGCGGCAGCAGCACCGCCCAGTACTCGTTGCCCACTTCCTGGAAGGTGCCGGGCACAACGGTGATGGCGTCGCCTTCCGCATCGAAGGTGAAGCTGGATTGCGGCAAACCGCGCACCGGGCTGGCGCCGTCGGTCACGGTCCAGCGAGCGAGGAAGGCGATCGGGCTAGTGGGGTCGCCGACAAAGGCAACTTTGACCTGGCGCGGCTCCAAGATATTGACCGTCGGTGCGACGCAGGTGAAGTTGACCGTGTAATTGTAGTTGTTGGCAAAGCTGTTGACCGCCGCGACCAACCGATTGTGGATGCCGTTGGCCGCAAAGGTGCGCACAAAGTCCTCGCCGATCTTGGCGGAGCGCAGCACCTTCGTCGGCGCCGAGGTCTTGGCCGCTATGAAGTTGATGCCGAGCTGTGCGCCTGTCGCGCCGTCGACTTCCATCTGCAAGTAGGGGCAGCCTGCCTGCGGCGTCACCTGGTAGTAGCGCGCCGCCCAGTCATCCGGCGTCAAGTCGGGGAAACTCTGTGTGCCGCCTGCCATGTTGATGTTCTGGGTCAGCGGCGCCAGGTTGCCATAGGCGTTGCCGTCGTCGTCAAGATAGACCAGTTCAGGCTGCGTCGCGGGGTCGGCCCAATCCTTGGCCCAGTTGGCGGCGAAGAAGTTCAGGAAGAAGTCGCGCTCGCTCCACTTGCCGCCGCTCAGCGTCGGGATCAACGAGTTGAGCACGTAGAGATCATCCTGGTTATCGCACTCGGTGTAGTGAGCGTAGAGTGCGTCCATGCGGTGCCACGGGTCGGTTGGCGCGCCGATCGTGCCCAACTGCTCGATGAAATACTTGTTGAAGATGTTGCCGTAGCTCTTATCGTACATCGAGGTCGCCGGGTTGTACGTGCTGCCGCCATAGCCCATTGCGTCGAGCGTTGCGTCCACGCTGTCGGCGCCGAGGTCGGCATAGCCTTCGACGAATTCAGAGTCTTCCGGGTAGTTGGGGCGCAGGTAGCCGTAGCAGCCGGCGTCGTAGGAGTATTGCAGATAGTGCTGCGCCTCGTGATAGACCGTCCACTGCCCGCCGCCATTGCGCACCATCGGCGAGTCGATGCCGATCCAGCAGTCGCCGGGGTTGCCCCAGTAGGCGATGCCCGACCAGCCAATGCCGTCCTCCATTTGCACGTTGACCCGGTTGCCACAGCCGGTGTCGTAGAGATGGTGACCAGAATCGGCAAAGTAACGCTGCCAGGCTTCCTCGAACCATTCGGCGACCTGCTGCGCTTCGGCGTCGCTGTTGATCCAGTGCTCCAGCGTGTAATCGACGCCGTCTTCGGTGCGGTTGGCCGTCGCCACATTCTTCGTGTACCAAACGCGGATGCTCTTGCCCACGCCGCCCACCGTGAAGTTGCGCGTGATGCACTCGTCGAGGGTGATGCCGTCGATCACGGGGCCACCCGCACATGCGGCGTACACACTCGCCCCGTTAACCTGCACTGGCGGCAATTGATCCGGAGGGGGGGGATTGTCGCCGTGCGCCGTTGCTGCGTTGTACATGCCCAGACTGGCAAGGATCACCAGTGCGAGCGCCAACACTCGTTGGATGTTCATGTTTGTTCTCCTTCTCATCTCTCCCACAAACCAAGCGAACTAATCATCGAGGCCTCTTCAGCTTACAGGTTGCATGCCGCGAATTCAGTGTCGATGGCTGCGCACCCGCTATGCACCAGATCACACATAACCGGAAATTGCCATTCGTGACTGCCAAAGTAGAGACATAGCGACGATGCGCGCTTTGCTAGAAAGTGCTACTCTGGGAGCAGACTTATCGCGATTGGTTGCATGGGCGTTGTGAAGAAGAAGGCAAGCAAGTTATGGACACCGAAGTACGCACCGCCGGGCACGGTTCTGTTCACGCCATGGGCATCTGGCTGGCGACTATCGAGTACAGTTTTGTGCAAAGCGCGCCGGGGGATGTCGAAGCAAAAATTTACATCACGAATGGTGAGCGCGACTTGTCGCCAGATTCGATCTTTGCCGAAGATATGATCCTGGAATTGGAGGATGGACGGTGGGGGCGGATGCAGACGCTGGCCGGCAGCACGAGCAATGGCGTCTACCGAGTGCGCATTACCGGTGGGTTGATGGAAGCACCGGCGCGCGGCGCCCAAAAACACGACGCCCTGCACTAAACTTGCCGGGGCGGGGGTGTTTCAGAATTTCCAGGAAAGTGTAGGATAATTTGAAAAGTCGGAAGGTTCGCCAAAATCCAGTGTAGTGTGTACAGCAAACGATCATTACTTGGTCGGATGCTGCCTCTTGTCAACGGGCAACTGTCCATGCCGGGCAGTTGCCCGTTGCATTCCCTGGCGCCCCGCACGCGGGCGAAATCCAAGTTGAGGCAACCGGCGCAGTGGCATGTCACGCCGGAGGCGATGACCTACGGCGCCGATTTCGCCCCAAACACAGAGCAGATCGCCGTGCGCCCAGCCGCTTTGCCGCCCACACTGCCACACAGTACAATAGCAAGCCATGACCGCCATCCCGCCCGCCTTCACCTTCTCACAATCCAGCCTGCAAGCCTATGAGGATTGCCCGCGCCGCTTCTGGCTGGCCTACGTCGAGCAACTGCCATGGCCGGCGGTCGAGGCGTCGCCTGTGCAAGAGCACGAGGCATTGATGCGCCAGGGCGAACACTTTCACCGCCTGGTGCAGCGCGCCGAAATCGGCATCGACGCTGACGCAGTCGGCGCCGCGCTCACTGCACCGCTCGCCGCCTGGTTCGCCGCCTATCGCACCCATCGCCCTGCCGACCTCCCGACGGAGTTTGTCGAGATCGAGCGCGTGTTGTCGATTGGGATAGGGGATAGAAACGAGGAGCCAGGGGCGAAGGGCGAGAGGAAAGGACAAGGAGACAAGGAGGAAGGGAGAAGAGGAGACATGGCAACGCAGCGCGCCAATCTCTCAATCTCTCAATTCACCAATCCCCCAGTCCTCCAATCTCCTCATCTCCCCATCTCGCGCCTCGCCGCCAAGTACGACCTGATCACCGCCGAGCCGGGTGGACGCGTAGTAATCGTGGACTGGAAGACGGCAAAGCGACGCGGCGACCCGGCCACCCTGCGCCAGCGTTGGCAGACGATCGTCTATCCCTATGTGCTGGTGGAAGCCAGCGCCGGGTTGCCGTGGGGGCCGGTGCGCCCCGAGCAGGTGGAGATGCGCTACTGGTTCACCGCCGCCCCCGCACAGCCGGTGATCTTCCGCTACGACGCCGCGCAGCATGACGCCAACCGCCGTCGCCTGACACACCTGCTGGCCGAAATCCTGGCCGGTGAAACCGAAGGCGACTTTCCCAAAGTCGCTGACACGCCCACCAACCGCAAGCGCTTCTGCGCCTTCTGCATCTACCGCAGCCGCTGCAACCGGGGCGACGCCGCCGGCGACCTGGACGAACTCGACGACGCCGAAGCCTTCTTCGCCGTCGATATGGAGCGGGCGCTGGAGTTCACACTGGAGGATGTGGAGGAGTTGGCATTTTGACTACGACCCAACCCTGGCGCCTCAAACCTATCGCCACCCCGTCGCCGGAACTCATCGTTGCGGTCGGCGGCCATCCGCTGGTGGCGCAGCTGTTGGCGCAGCGTGGCATCGACACACCGGCGAAGGCGCTGCCCTTTCTCGACCCCAACCTGTACACACCAGCGCCGCCCTCCGCCCTGCTTGGCGTCGACGCGGCGGCGGAGTCGCTCCATGCCGCCATCGCCGCCGACCAGCACATCCTCGTCTGGGGCGATTTCGATGTCGACGGGCAGACGAGCACGGCGCTGCTGGTGTCCGCGCTGCGCACCTTGACCGGCGACGACCACGTGCGCTTTCACGTCCCCAACCGCTTCGAGGAGAGCCACGGCATCCGTCTGCCCATGCTCAAGCAGAAACTTGAAGATCGGTGGGCGGATGTGTTGCTGACCTGCGACACCGGCATCGCCGAGGCGGAAGGGGTCGGCTATGCGCGCGACAATGGCCTGACCGTGATCGTCACCGACCACCACGATCTCTCCGCCGAATTTGCCGGGCTGACGCCTGGCGTCGATGCCCTGTGGGGGCTGAGCGCCGCCGCGGTCGGCGGCGCCAGCGTGCGGCGCGCCAATGCCATTGTCAACCCTAAGTTCTTGCCGGAGAGCGACCCGCTGCGTACGCTGCCCGGCGTCGGCGTTGCCTACAAACTCGTGCAGCGCCTGTTCGACCTGGCCGGAAGGCGCGGCGAAGATGAGGAGATGCTCGACCTCGTCGCCCTCGGCATCGTGGCGGACGTGGCGGAACAGGTCAACGACGCCCGCTATCTCTTGCAGCGCGGGCTGGAGCGGCTGCGCACCACCCGGCGCGTGGGGCTGATGGCGTTGATGCAGAGTGCGCGCGTCGATGCCACCCAATTGACCGCCGAGTCCATCGGCTTTCAGCTTGGCCCGCGCATGAATGCTCTGGGGCGGCTGGAAGACGCCACCGTCGCCGTCGAGCTGCTCTCCACACGCGACCCCATCCGCGCCGGGCAGCTTGCCAACAAGTTGGAGCGTCTCAACCAGGAGCGCCGTCTGCTCACGACGCAGATCACGCGGTCAGCGCTAGATTTACTTGAGCGCGACCCCAGCCTGCTCGACTTCAACGCCCTGGTGCTGGCGCATCCGCAGTGGCACGCCGGCGTTGTGGGGATCGTGGCGTCGCGGCTGGTCGAGGAGTTTGGCAAGCCCACCATCCTGCTGCTCACCCCGCCGGGCGCAGCGGCGCGCGGTAGTGCGCGCAGCATCCCCGGCGTGGACATCGGCGCGTCGATTGCCGCGTGCAGTCACCTGCTGCTCACACATGGCGGTCATCCGGGCGCCGCCGGCATGAGTCTGCTGCCCGAAAACATCGCTGCCTTTCGC
>Ga0209398_1001787_pt1 | contig 10586 bp, 10 predicted proteins | sample AshMeaBigSpring_FD_184125 | JGI IMG/M metagenome (GOLD analysis project Ga0209398, IMG submission 184125) | Groundwater microbial communities from Big Spring, Nevada to study Microbial Dark Matter (Phase II) - Ash Meadows Big Spring (SPAdes)... | ecosystem: Environmental > Aquatic > Deep...
ACCCGGATGGAGGGCCGCCCCTGCCAGGTCTACGCCAACGACATGAAGGTGCGGGTCCGCGGATCCGATGCGGGGGCCTATCCGGACCTGGTCGCCTTCTGTGGCGAGCACGAATTCCAGGACGACCGTCGCGACGTGCTGCTCAACCCCAGCCTGATCGTCGCGGTGCTCACGGCCAGGGAAGGCCGGGATATCCGCAACGCAGGAGCGGTTGCAGATAACTCGGACTCCACCGAGGCCTACGACCGCGGCCGCAAGTTCGCCCTGCATCGCCAGATCCCGAGCCGGCGGGAATACCTGCTGGTCTCCCAACGCCAGGCTCAGGTGGAGCTCTACACCCGCGGCGACGACGGTCGCTGGATCCTCGGGGACTTCAACACCCTGACGGACAGCGTCCCCCTGACCAGCGTGGACTGCACCCCGGCCCTGGCGGAGGTCTACGACAAGGTCGAGCTGCTGGCCCCCTGAGGCCGGTGCGAGCCGTGCTTCGTCCGTCGTCTCTTACCTGCCGAGCCCCCTGGGAGACCCCTAGCGGGGCATGCAGGGCTTGTAGCCGCCGGTGCCGCCGGCCAGAACCGCCCGCAGGATGGCGAATTCATCGCCGAGGCTGCCCCCGCCCTGGGCCATGGTCCGATCCATGGAGTCCCGTGCCGCCGCCGAAAGGGCCCAACCCAGGGGCGGCTCGACCATGGCCCGCTGAATCCGCTCCTGCGCCCTCGCCGCCGGCTCGGGCGTCGTCCTGAGCAAGTCCTGGAGGACGGCCGCGAGCGAGACCTCGATCACCGCCCCGCCCAGACCCGTCTCGACTCGCGTGGCGGCATCGACCTCGGCCAGCCGTCCCCTGGCGGTGCGGGCATTGAGCAGGGCGCGCACGGGCGAGGCGACCTCGCTAAGCACATCGTTGGCGGGCGGACCCACCGGGCCTGGACCCAGTAGAGGGTCCGTGCCGCGGCCCTGACAGACCGCCGGGGCCGCGGGGTCGTTGCGGATCAGGATAAGGATCGGAAAGATCCTGGGGCCAACGGCGGCCGGCGGCTCCAGGGTCAGCGGGTCGATCTGACCGAGTAGATCCGCGACCGTGGCCGCCCCGGAGTTCTCGAAGTAGCCGCCATCCACCACCCGGATCTTCTGCTCCCCATGCTCCCCCGGGCCCGTGAGGCTCCCCGCAGGGCTCAGGTAAGTGAATCGGGCGCTGGCCCCGGCGGCCGCCGAGAGCCTGATCTGCCGAGTCGAAAAGCCGTCGCCGAGCAGGTCCAGGGTGTCTGTAAAGCCCACCAGGTCGATGTTGGACAGCACGGCGCGCCGGCCGGAGTCCACCACCGTGGTATTGAGCAGCAGGCTCGGCAGGCGCAGCTCGTAGCCCCCTGCATAGAGTGCGGTGAAGGAGCGGCTCAGGGGGTTCTCGCCGGCGCTCAGGGCCCGCTCGAAGCCGAGCTCCAGGAAGCGTTGGCGGTCCGCCGCCGGTACCGGCACGGGGAGGAAGCGCTGGACCAGGTCCGGAAACAGGAAGCCGGCCACGACCGGGGAGAGGAAGTCCTGGCTCAGCACCCGCCGGACCTCTCCCAGGGTGTCCGCCGCTCCGGCCGCCGGCTGGCCCTCCAGTTGCCGGCGCTTGACGGCCGCATAGACGGCGGCACCAACGCTGCCGCCGGAGACCCCGCTCAACGCAAACAGGTTGTCGCGGAAGCCGGGGATGGCCTCAAGGCTGGCCAGGGTGATGGCTGTCCAGTAGGCGGCGCGGATGCCGCCCCCGGAGGCCGCCACCAGGATCACGGGCTCGCGCCCGTCGACCGGGGTGAAGCCCGGGTTGGCATCGCGCCAGACGCGGTAATGGTCGGGGGCCTGGCGCCGGGCCAAGGCGGGGGCCAGGTCATCGACCCGGATCCAGTGGTTGTCGTTCCAGAGCCCGAAGATGGCCGCGAGGACCAGCACAAAGGTCGTCCCCGCCGGCTGGCGGTTGACCAGGAATGCGTAGGTCAGTACCAGCCCGCCGAACAGGGCGATCCCGGCGAACCCGAGGAGCACGATGGCTGGGGTGCCGATGGCCTGGGGCAGGGTCACCGGCGCGGCCACGAAGCCCGCGAGGAGCGCGAAGGAGGCCGCCATCGAGACGACGATCAGGACCCAGTTGACCAGGTCCAGGCCCTCGATGGGCTCCTCGATTCCCCGACGGGAGCCGCCGAGGAACAGCGCCCGGCGCTTGACCAGGAACAGGACGAGCAGGGCGGCCAGGAGGAGGAACAGTGCCCCAAGGACCCAGGCATCTCTCCCCGCCTCGGTGCCGACCCGCAGGAGACCGACGCCGATGGAGAGCGGCACCAGGGTCCCGTAGAAACGCGGCAGCCACTCCCGAACAGGGGCGAAGCGCCTGCGGTCCACGGGGTCGTCACGGTAGTCCCGGGCGAGCAGGAGTCGCGCCGTGTACCAGAGGGTCAGCCCGAGGAGCAGGGCGCCGACCAGGAACCCCAGGTTCCAGAGGGAGGCCCCCTTCTCCGCCGAGATACGCAGCAGGTCCTCACCCTGGCCGGTGATCAGGAAGAGGGCGGCAATGCCCAGCGAGGCAACCGTGGCATAGGCGCACAGCCAGAGGAGGAGGACCAGACCCCAGAGGGCATCCCGCCCCCGCAGGATCGCCTGCCAGAGCCGCGCCAGGATGCCGGATCGGCCCGGCTGGGGCAGGGGATTGGGCTGCGGATCGGTCATCACTCACCTCCGACGCTTGTCTGGGATGGCTCGGATGGTCTGCGGCAACGCCGGCCTGCCCCTGGCCCTGTCCTTGGTAGAGCGGGTTGCGTCACTCCTCGCAGGAATACCCCAGTTGGATCAGCCCCTCCTCGAGGTCCTCGGCGACCGTGGGGTGGGCCAGCAGATACTCGGCCGCCCGCTCGGAATGTGCCTCCAAGGCATCCTCCACCGCGCTCTCCCAGTCCTCGACGTCATAATCGCCCCGTCCCACCCACATGAGCGCAATCACCTCGGCGCGCTGCCGCTCGTTCATCTCCCCCATCATCTCCTGGACCTCGTTGAGACAGGGGTCCTCGGTGTGGTCCGCCAGGGTCTCCAGGGCCCAGTCCTCGGTGGGGATCTCGGGCAGCTCAGGAAGCACGACCTGCTCCTGAGACTGGAACTCGTGGGCCTTGACGATGAGGAAACAGATGGTCTCGATGCGAACGTGAAGCATGGGGCAACCCTCCAGCCTGCCTGCGCGGATCTGGGGAATCCAGCGGCAATCCCCGGGACCCAGCCATGGGTCCGCAGTGTACTATGGATGCCCTGTCCAGCGTGCCGAGGGGCCCGGACCCCGGACCAGGCCAGGCCCGCATCGATGCCGAAAGACTCACCGGAGCCCATGTCCCTGCCACTGCTGGACCCGATCCCCACCGCCGACGAGGTCCTGTTCCTGCCCTTGGGCGGGGTTGGGGAGATCGGTATGAACCTGGCCCTCTACGGTCATGACGGTGCCTGGCTGATGGTCGACCTGGGCATCACCTTCGCCGGTGAGGCATTCCCCGACTACGACGTCCTCATGGCGGACCCCGGCTTCATCGAGCGTCACCGCTCGCGCCTGGTCGGGCTGGTCCTGACCCACGCCCACGAGGACCACGTCGGCGCCCTGCCCTACCTCTGGCGGCGCCTGCGCTGCCCCGTGTATGCCACACCCTTCACCGCCGCGGTGGCGACCTACAAGCTGGCGGCGGCCGGCATCCAGGGGGTCCCGCTGAATGAGGTCCCGCTGGGGGCGCGCCTCGCGGTCGGCCCCTTCGCGGTGGAGCTGATCGGCCTCACCCACTCCATACCGGAGCCCAACGGCGTCCTGATCGGGACCCCAACGGGGGCCGTCTACCATACCGGGGACTGGAAGCTGGACGAGGACCCGCGCCTGGGTCTTCCCTACGATCGGGCGCGCCTCCAATCGCTGGCCAGCGAGCCCCTGATGGCCATGGTCTGCGACTCCACCAACGCCGTGGTGGAGGGACACTCGGGGTCCGAGGGCTCGCTGCGCGCCGGGCTGCGCGAGGCGGTGGAGGGCTGCACCGGGCGTATCCTGGTCGGGGCCTTCTCCAGCAACATCGCCCGACTGGCGACGGTCGCGCGGGTCGCCATGGACACCGGACGGCGCTTCGGCGTCCTGGGGCCCGCCATGCAGCGCATGCTCGGCTTCGCCCGCCAGACCGGCTACTGGCCCCAGGACCTGCCGGAGCCGGTGGAACCTCGCCATCTCGCCCTGCTGCCCCCGCAGGAGGTCCTGGCCGCCTGCACCGGCAGCCAGGGGGAGCCGACCGCCGTGCTCGCCCGTTTGGCCGCGGACAGCCACCGCGACCTGATGCTGGACCCCGGCGACACCGTGATCTTCTCCTCACGGATCATCCCCGGCAACGAGGGCGCGGTCGAGCGCGTCCAGACCAGGCTGCGCGCCCTGGGGGTGCACCTGATCACGGACCACGACCACCTGGTCCACGTCTCCGGGCACCCGGCGCGGGAGGAGCTGGAGCAGCTCTACCGCTGGGTCAGGCCCCCGGTCGCCATCCCGGTGCACGGCACCCCCCGCCACCTGGCCGCCAACGCCACCATTGCCCAGGGCTGCGGCGTCGACCGGCAGTTGCATGCCCGCAACGGCGACGTCTGCCGCCTGACCCGCACCGGCGGGGAGATCGGCGCCGAGGTCATCGGGCGCGTCCCCAGCGGACGCCTGGCACTGCGGGAGCATGGACTGGAGCCGGTGCCGGCCCAGATCCTGGCGGCCATGCGCGAGCATGGGCGCTGAGGGCCAGGACGCGATCCGATTCGCGACCAGCTCCGGCCGGACTCGCCGCGACGATTCGAATGTCGGCGCCGCATTCGGCGCAGACGAGCGGCAGGGTGAGCAACAGGGAAGTCTCAGGCCCGGGGTCACCCACAGGTCCGGGGTCGGGTCTTGTGTCTTGTACAAAATACAAGCCCTGCCCCGCCCTTTGCTGTGCGCCGCCATCGGAGGCAGGTATGGCCATCCCAAGATCCCATCTGCGAAGATGGATGGCGCTCAGGGAGCCCTTCCTGTCCGCTCGAAACGCGGGCTGGACCTCACTGCTCAGTCCGCGCCAGCTAGGGTGCCTTGAGTGGCCCCAATCTTCACAACTGAGCCAAGTCGTGGGAAAGGCCGGGACCAGCGGGAGCGGCGCCCTCGCCGCGACGGAGTCTCACAGCCGGGTCGGGGGCCGGGGTAGTCGCGCCGAGGGCGGCGCTCCCCCGAGAGAGCCTTGCTTCGGCCGGGGGGTCCTATGATCGCACTGGGCCCTTGCAGAGCACCTTCCTTCGATGGTCTCCCCTGACCCAAGCCCGCCTTGCGGTTGGGCGGGCTGGCCCTCGCCGATCTTGTCCGTCATGCGGGCTCGCTCGACAGGATCCGCCCTGTGAGGTCCTGGCGGGTCATTGATGTGGTTCGCCCCCGGCCGTAGACTAAGGTCGGTTAGTCCACCCGGAGACCGACATGCTCACAGTAAATATCCACGAAGCCAAGACCCAGCTCTCCCGCTTGGTCGAACGTGCGGCCAATGGCGAACCTTTCATGATCGCCAAGGCGGGCACCCCCTTGGTAAAAGTGGTACCGCTGCAACCACAAGAGGCTGGGACCCAACACCGGCTCGGCTTCCTCGCCGGGGAGATCCGAGTCCCCGAGGGGTTTGACCGCATGGGTCAGGACGAAATCGAGGCCCTGTTTCTGGTCGGCGAACGGTGATCCTGCTGCTTGACACCCACCTGCTGCTCTGGGCCGCTGGGAACCGGGAACGGCTGTCGGAGGCGGCAACGGCGTTCCTGCTGGATCCCTCCAACGAGCTCCTGTTCAGTGCCGCCAGCATCTGGGAGGTCACTATCAAGAGCAGCCTTCGCCGCGACGACTTTCAGGTCGATCCGCGGCGCCTCTGGCGTATGCTCCTCACCCATGACTACCGGGAACTGCCCGTGAAGAGCGAGCATACGATAGCCGGCGGCGACCTTCCCCCGCTCCACAAAGACCCCTTCGACCGCTTGCTGATCGCCCAAGCCCGCGTAGAAGGCTTGACGCTACTCACCACGGACCCGCTGGTGGCGCTCTACGGCGAACCGACGCAACTCGTGTAGGACCGCAGGCCTTGGCTTGCGCGTTACTCCGAAGCATTGAGGGTCCAGCCTTGAGGGTCACAAACCTCTAGCCTCGGGGCCAACTGGCCTGCCGCCGGCGGCCGCTTCGATCGCATCCTTGGGGTACCCCCTGCTCCAGTGAGGGGACCATCCGTCGCAACCCATCCATGCTCGGGCGACTTGACCCGCGGAGCCAGACGCGGCTCGCACCTCGCCAGCGGGCCCAGCTCCTGGCCCCCGGGGGGCGCATCCTCTACTCCACCTGAACCCCTGTCCCGGAGGAGAACGAGCTGGTCGTCGCCGGGGTGCTGGCTGAGCTCGGGGGGCGCCTGCGCCTGGTCCCGACCGACCTTCCAGGTCTGGTCGCCGCCCCCGGGGTCACCGAATGGCAGGGGCGGGCGCTTCCGTCGGAGCTGGCGCACTGCCTGCGGATCTGGCCCCAGCACAACGACACCGGCGGCTTCTTCGTCGCCGTCCTGGAGATGGAGGTCGACCCTGGGCCAGAGCCAGCGCCCGAGACCACGCGCGCACCGGAGGCCGCGACCCTGGACTCGGCGGACGGGGCCGAACGGCTCGTCGGGCTGGCGACCAAGTACGGTCTTCCGGATGGCGCCCGGGCGGCCTACCGTGTCCACCGCCAGACCCGCCGGGGTCTGCACCTCCTGGCCGCCGATCATGCCCCAGCGCTGTTTCCGAGGGCCGAGTCCAGCGGGCTCTTCTTCCACCGCACCAATGTGCGGCCGCCCAAGCCCACCACCGCCGGGGCCATGCTGTTCGGACGCGCGGCCACCCGCTCGCGGCTGGAGCTGAGTCGGAGCCAGCGGGACTCCTATCTGCGGCGCGACACCTTCGGCCCCACAGCGGAGCAGCCCGCCGCCAATCCTCCAGGCCAGGTACTGGTGAGCTACCGGGGCCACATCCTGGGGGTGGGGGTGCTATACCGCTCGGGCGTCATCGAGAGCCTGTTCCCCAGCCGCTGGAGCGGATGCACCGCTGGCGCCAGATTCGGGATCCAAGGCAGCCCAGGTAAGACGCCGCAGCGACCCGGATCCGCGCAACCTTTTCCCATCGCTAAGGAGGCCCCCATGGCATACGCGTTCTCGTCCATCGAAGCGGCCTTTCAGACCCTGGCGGAGCCCTCCAACCCCGCTTGGGCGGCGGCCTTCGCCTTCCTCTCCGCCCATCCGGAGACGGCGGCCCTGATGATCGAGACCTTTCGCGAGACCCTGGAACATATGGGCGTCGCCCCGTCCGGGACCGATCCCGCCACCGGCGAGCCGGCCTATGGCCTCTGGGAGATCGCCCAGGCCATGGGCGTACCGGAGGCGGACCTGGACGCCGCCGTAGACCAGGCGACCTCACCGACCGACGGCGGAGCGGATTGAGCCGAGGGGTACGACTTGGAAGACGAGACAGTCCGTAACTGCGCCCGAGCCTAAGGCGGGACCTACGGCAGGGTCAGAATTTTCTGATTAACCACTGATACGGCATGGTCTATATATACAAACGAGGTCGGCGCAAACACACAGAGCCAGCGGAGGACGATGCCTGGATCTTTGGGTGCGGCGACGACCGGGAGCGGTGTAAGCCGCGGTTGGATGAATGGAGATCGCGACAAGGCGTCGGCCCACGACGGGCTGGATGGCAACCGAGCCTGGGGGGCCCGCGCCGGTGCCGCCACTGGCGAGGAGGTGCGAGATGTATAGCCTTCAGAAAGGAGATACGACCAAACGAGGATTCCTTTCCGACCCGTTCAATTGGAGTCCCGAGGTTGCCAGCACGCTGGCAGAACTGGATGGTATCGAGCTGTCCGACGCGCACTGGTCGGTGCTCAAGGCCATCCGAGATCTATACGAAGAGAACGAGGTCCCCACCTCTTATCACGTTCTGTGCAGCCGGGTCGATGATGCCCTGCGACCCTTCAGGTGCAACTGCGTCCATGCGATGCAGCAGCTCTTCCCGGACGGGGGTATCAAGCAGGCGTCGCGAATCGCGGGTCTGCCTGACTACTTCCGTTTCGGTTGAGCGACCGTGGAAGTCGCGCCCTGCGCGCTCCTTTTCTCCCTCTCCCCCTGGGAGAGGGCCGGGGTGAGGGAAATGACCATGGCGACCGCGCCTTACATTCTCCGGGGTGGCGTGGGCGTCATGGTCGTGAGCGACCGCCAAGGCCCTGTAACGTCGGGCTGAGCCCCACGGCTGGGGCTCAGCTTGCTTTGGCGCGCCTGCTCTGAGCCCGTAGCCAGGCGAGCACGAATCCCCGGGTGTCCTCAGGGCGATTGAGGTCCAGAACCGGCAGGTCTCGGGCCAGGGGGAAGGGGGCGTCACTGGCGACGGCGATGACGTGGGGATCCGCGGCATGGATCGGGGGATGGCCGAGGGCAGGGCGATGGAGCTCGATCTTGGGGATGGCCTCGTGCTTGAACCCCTCCACCAGGATCAGATCCAGCACGCGGGTGTCCAGGCAGTGCCGCAGTTCCGCCAGCTGTGGCTCCCGGTCAGCGTCCGGGAATTCGCGGATCAGGGCCACGCGGCGGCGCGAGGCGATCAGGACCTGAGCGGCGCCGGCCTTGCGCAGCTCGTAGCTGTCCTTACCCGGATGGTCGATCTCGAAGCTGTGGTGGGCGTGTTTGAGCACGGCGAGCCGGATCCCCTCGTCCTTCAGCAGGGGGATGAGCCGCGCGAGCAGGGTGGTCTTTCCGGTCCCGCTGTAGGCACAAATTCCGAGCAGTGGGACGGCGCAGCGGAGACTCAAGGCGCCGCTCCCCGCTTGAGTCGGACGGAATTCGCCTCGGAGTTGATGTTGGCGAAGCCCTCGGGCCGGTCGCTGAGATCCGCGAGGGCGACCCGCTGGCGGCCGTACCACGGGTCGGTCTTGCGCTCGCCCTCAGCGAGGAAGGCCTCCAGGTTGGGGGCCAGGGCCACCGGCAGCAGGGCATAGACCGGTTGCATGCGCGCCCCGTCGGAAGCCACCGCAATCTCGGCGTCCTCGCGCTCGAGGGCCGCGCACAGCCGTCCCACCAGGTCCGGTGCGAGGAAGGGACCATCGCAGGGGACCGTCGCCATCCAAGGCGTGGAGACCGCCGCCATGGCGCTCGCGAACCCGGCGAGTGGACCCTGGAAACCCGCGATCCGATCTTCGATCACCGGGTGGCCCAGGGACGCGTCGGTCTCCTGATTGCGGTTGGCATTGATCAGGAGTCTCCGGACCTGGGGCGCCAGGGAGGCGAGCACCCATTCCACCAGTGGCCTCCCGGCGAATGGCACCAGCCCCTTGTCCTGTCCGCCCATGCGGCGCGCCCGGCCACCCGCCAGGATGACCCCCGTGATGGTCTCGCGCCGGGGCCTTAAGACGGGCTGGTCGTTCAGGGTGTTGATCTCCGGAAATGGGCAGCGCGGGAGTTTGTGGGGGAAATGGCAGGCAAGTGTGGTGCCAGCGCCGGCTTGTGCGGGGAGCTTCCGTCACGCGCCAAGGCTGCACCGATGGCGTCGACCTTGCCCTCGGGGCCGATCGCCCGGTTGGCGCCAATGAGGTAAACCTCTGAAACTGTGGGGATCCCAGAGGCAGTTTCGACCCAGCCCGTCCGAGCTCGGCCTTGGCCAGTAACGTCGCGGCCTCCCCGAGGGCGGCCCCGGGGCGCCGCCGCATCCGCCGCTTGGACGGGGCTGACCCCAGCATCGGGGGAATTGGGACAAATTGTCCGACGCCGCTGCCTCTCACTGATCAACTGGTGATGGTCTTCTCCAGGAAAGGGTCAAGTCGCCCGCCGGGCGCCGCGAGCAGATGGCCGAGCTGGCCCCGCCCGTAGCGGATTCGCAATACCGAGGTGGCCGCCACAGGACGGTTACCGGACGGTCACTGTGAGGTCTCGAGATGGCTCAAGATCCGCTGCGGGTGCCCCCCGCGCGGGGCTCGGTCGCGTCCCCTGCGCCGTGCTCCCCATCCGCCGCCCGTAGCTCGGTGCTGATTCTGGATCCCGAGCCCGCCATGCGCAGTTTCATGCAGCGGGGTCTCGCTCGCCAATTCGCCCTGGTGGAGACGGCGGCCGGCGTGGCGAAGGCGGAGGATCTGTTGCGGCGCTGTCTTTTCGATCTGCTGATCGCCGACATCGACCTTCCAGGCGGCGGGCTCCCGTGGGTGGAGGCCCTGTACGTCCAGGGGAACGGCCTGGACGTGATCTTCGTCGCTGCCGACGCCGACGTCGAGAGCGCCATTGGACCCTAAGGATAGGATAGGAAGCTCAACCGCACGGGTGGCTGAAGCGCGAACGACAGGAGCGTCGCCGGGAGGGCCGTGGCAAGCCCCGCGAGGGCGCCAACGGGGATGGAACGGGGATGGACGGGGGCGAAGTGGCCCCCCTCGGGGGGGCCGAGGGGCGTGACGGGTGGTTTGCTGGGGCCTGGATGCAGGCAGCGGCGCGTCCCTGGCGGGTGGCGACGAGGGCAGGAGGCTACCACTGCACTTCCTGGTTGAAGACGTACTCGGGTGA
>Ga0209398_1001788_pt1 | contig 10584 bp, 22 predicted proteins | sample AshMeaBigSpring_FD_184125 | JGI IMG/M metagenome (GOLD analysis project Ga0209398, IMG submission 184125) | Groundwater microbial communities from Big Spring, Nevada to study Microbial Dark Matter (Phase II) - Ash Meadows Big Spring (SPAdes)... | ecosystem: Environmental > Aquatic > Deep...
ACAGGCAACTTACCTAGATCACGAGCAACGTCGATGGCAATGTTTAGAAGCACTCCGCTATCTTTCCCATTCGAAAAAGATATGCAAACTCGGTCAAACTCGGAAAAAAGAATCCGGTACCTTTCTCGAGCTGCTTCATAGACATTTATATTTAAATACTTTTTAGTACTCATTTCTTTAGTTCTTCTATTTCATTTTCTGATTTTGGAGTTATTAATTTAGGTACATGACGATGTATTCCAATTTGTTTTTCAGAAAAATCAAATTCATCGTCTTTAAATATCCTTCCTTTATTTTTGTAAGGTATCTTTCTGCTATGACAAATCCAATCAGAAACCCAATAATATCCATTTTTAGCAATATCCCCTCGTATTTGAGAAATTGGGATTATAACCTCTTTATCAGAGAGATCAAAGGCAACTGCCTTTTTAGAAATTATTCTCAAATTAGGCAGTTGCGCTAAATAGCAAGTAATCATAAATGTTTTTTGCTTTGGTAAAATCCAATCCAAGCAACAGACTGATCCGGACCAGAAAAAGATTCAGTGATACCTTCAGCCGGTATTTTATCCATTACACACTGAAGTCTTTGTTCTAGCTCTATCTTTCGATTATCAGTTATCATTTCTAATAATCTCATGGTATCTTGCACCAATGGTGAAAAATGTTGGTTTGCAACTTCAAAACATCTTGTTTTTTTTAGGTGATACTCCCTTTCATTTAGCATCACACTTAAATCGGCATTTAATGCCACCAATTGCCCGTAGGCTCTAGCTACTTCATTCATAATATTTGTTCTAATTGTTTAACTGATATCTTTTTAAGATATTCTATCATATCTTCTTTCTTATTTATATTTCTATCTATTATTTTCTCTAGCCCAACATCTCCGGTCATATCGTAGTAATGACAATCATACTCTTGACCGGTTCTGAATGTTCGCCTACCAGACTGAATACGATCAGCATAGTTGAATACCTTGTCAAAATAAACGGTATGGCAAAGGTGCTGCATATTTAGGCCATACGCCTCTTTCTGGTAAGAGAGCACAGTTGCTTTTGGATATCGTTCCTTACATTCATGGGCACTCTTTATAAATTTACAGAATATAATTGTTTGTTCTTCAGGTATCGTATCAAATAATCTAGAAAGTTGAATAAACTTATCTTCAGCACAACAGTACGAATGCTGCATAGCCTGTGTCATTTCAATAAAGATTTGATTACGCTTCCATTCAAGAGTTTCCAAATTTAAATAATATTCCTTCAGTTCCTTGTATCTTTCTCTTTCCTCTTCAGATAGGTCGTAATAAACCGTATCGTATTTCTGCTTTACGTTTAAGTGCAAATCACACTCAAATACATAGTGACGAATAAGACTATATAAGTAGTCTATATTCTCGTATCCGGTAATGTACTCGATTGAATGCTTATAAAATCCGATTTTTTTCGTTACTGTAGTTATTCTGCAGAAAGTATTCTTAAACTGATTTAATGTCATATTGAGAATTAAAGGAGAAAGAAATTCCATTTGAGACCATATATCTAGTAGATTCCTACTCAATGGTGTCCCATTAAGTATTAATTTATACTCAACTTCTTTGGATATATCTAATAGACGTTTTGTTCTTTTTGCCTCTGCATTTTTAATTTTCAGAGACTCATCAATTACAATAAAAGGGTTTTTGAATGCTTTTATTTTATCCCACATTTCAAAATATATACGATCAGAACCTTGTATAGATTCAATACCGTAATATTCAGCCGGAATATTAAAACCACCCCATTTTGTTACTTCGTCTTTAACAGACGGAATACCATCTTTGGGACGAATCGTCTGCAAAGGACCAATCCAAAAAACACCGTCACAAGGAGACTTATTCACGATATCAACAGAAACACGGGTTTTACCTGTTCCTGGTTCCATAAATAGAGCCCCAACTTTCCATTCGTTCAAATGGTTCTCTGCTTCTGTTTGATGCTTTAATAAATTCATTTCTTTAGAGAATTTATTTGGTTGCTTTCAATTGGTAAAATCTTATCCGGAAAATGCCTTTCTACTGTAATCGTTTCATAATCATTCCATTCTTTAGTTTCCGTATTCAAAATAAAACGCTTTATTTTTTTTCTATGTTGAAACATACCAACACATGTTGTTGAAACATATATTTCGCTTCCATTATCATAAAAATAAAATCCAGAGTAAACTCGCCTTATTGTCCTATTTTGAGTTATAACAACATAATTATCGAAATAATCAATATGGCTATATTTAATCTGTACAGCAGAAACAATTATATTGCTCATTTTTTTAACTCCGTCTTTATATTATCTGATAAAGATTCTTTTTTATCAGGAACATAGTATTCGACTAATGTAGTCACCATGTGTCCTTTTTCGTCAAAATAGGCTTGTTTCTTTTTTGAGTAGGTTATTTTTTTTATAGAAAGTATCCAGGCTGAAATCCAGTAAGAATCAGACTTAACTACCTCAAAATCTTGTCCGAATATTTGAGATGTAGGAATGATATCTTTCGTTCCATCAAATCCAACAGCTAAGTGAGCATCGTCTGATATACGGATAAGTTTTTCTAATCTAACCGAGTATGCAAGCGTTTTTTTCATTCACATAAAAGATAGTACACTTCTCTGTCCGAATCAGAACAGGTAAATGTTGGTTCTTCGTATATTTTCGAATCTAGATGAGCATATATATAAGTAGGCATGCCTTTGCTATCAAGAAGTTCTAATCTATTTTTACCATCTTCTACTATATCACCCACAACCGTGGTTTGTACCACATTGAAATTAGCTTTATATCCAAAGTACATCCATTTAATGGATTTTCCTTTCAAAGATTTAGCTGACTCAACGGTCAGTATTTTAGCCTCACCGTTATTAATTTTTTCTATAAAATCTTTGATCATAACCTACCACCTTTTTTAGATCCTAAATTCACATAACTTTGTTCTTGGTATTCTAATAACTGATCTCTTGTTGAATTTGATAAGTTTATACCTTTTTTTGTAATAAATGCCATATTTCCCTCTACGTAAACTTCGCTCCAGTAATACAGTTCTTTATTGTCAATAAAACTATATATTTCTCCAATGAAATTAATCGGTTTTTTACCGTCAGTTAAAGCATTTGTAACATAACCTCTATTAAGTATTTGCTTTTCTCTGTTTTTGTTTTCCATACTTTTTATTTATTAAATTATTAATGATGCAAATATAAGTATAATATTTTAATTTGTTACACAAATCTGTAACAAATTAGTATGTTTTAAAGCATAAAAAAGCGTCTTATCCATTACAGATAGAGACGCTTTTCATTTATAAATATCAAGATATCAAATTATTTATCTTCTTGTTCCTCATCGTGTATTTTATCAAGTGCATCCCAATTTAGAGAGATATTTAGCACATCTAAATGGTTTCTATATTTTTCCTTAAGTTTTTCTCTCGAGTAATTCATGTATTCTTTATCTTTGGAATAAAAGATATACTCCCATTCAGGTTCACACATCATCATTTGCACCAATAATTCTTTGGCATGGTCCGTTTGACCTGTCAGAATGAAACTATTGAATTTGTTCATTCTGGTAAATTCGGTTCCTCCTATTCTTTTCTTAATAGAGGATACATTACTACACAATACAAAAAAGCAAATTAGAGTGATAACTTCTACAATTGCTGATAAATAAAAAATAGTTTCTAAATTTTCCATTTTCTTAGATTAAAATTTGTTACTCGGCAAAGGTAGAAAAAAGACTTCAAATAGGCTACTTCCTGAAAAATATATCGTTACCTATCGACCTAGCAGTATCGCTATTGGCTAATCTAATATATCGAAAGAAATTTTGTTCGCTCAAATGTCCAGTCAATCTCATAATCTCCAACGTCTTCATCCGACCTGTTAAATATAGATTGGTTGCTGCTGATCGGCGAGCAGTATGACTACTTATAAGTTCCCATTTCTCGCGTGTAACAGTTGTAAGCACACCACCTTTTGTATATGAATATGTCACTTTATCGTTTAATCCTATTTCTTTCATCACTACTTTAAGGTAGTGATTGAAATGTTGAATACACAAATGGCAAGGAATATCTCCATTATATTTTTCAAAAATCTCTTTAACATAATCATGTGCAGGAACCATCACATCTACATTAGTTTTTTTCGTTCTTTTTAAAATATAGCCATTCTGCAGATTGGATCCTGATAGAGTTGAATAGTCTGAATAGCGTAAAGCTGTTAAGCATCCTATAACGAATAAATCACGAATACGCTCTTTAGCTTTTCTTTTATCTTGATTTTGGAACTTGTAATAATAGATTCTTGTTATCTCATTCATTGTGAGAAACACAGCGTATGAAGGTTCTTCACTGATATCAATCTCATCATAAGTATTATCTACTGCATAATTATATTGCCCGGCTTTTCTTATTAGGTACTGGATCTTCTGTATATATCCCACTATTGTATTGTGTCGCAACCCTTGATCCTCGAGATAAACAATAAAGTCTTCTAAAAAATAATCGGTAACTGAATTCGTATATATATCGCAATCATTAAATATTGAAAAGTTATTTATATGGTTTATGATAGCCGTATATACAGCAGCATAATTATTTGATTTGCGTCTACTTCTACGAGTAAGATAGTCGTGAACAAATGAAGAGAAAAGAATGCCTTCCAAGGGCTTATTTTGTTTAAAGTGATTTATATAATCTTTTTTTGCTCTATTGGTAGTAAATTGTAAAGCTTGCATGTTCTTATTTTATTAGTTAAAACGATGAAGCCTCTTTGTTTTTATATTGTTAAAGTATTATATTTGCCACGATTATAAGAGCTCTCAAATTCTTAAATCGTGAAGAAAGGTATGGCTTCATATACCATTCTTTATTTAAAATAGCTCCTGGCGTTTATGTCAAGAGCTATTTTTTAAAATATTAATTGATCAAGGCTTTTGAAAAAAAACTTTTAATCCAAGATTCTGAGCAAGTTGATACTCTATCATTGCCCCTTTACTATCTGGCCATCCGACAAGCATATAAATAGCATCACAATCAAGTAACATTTTTATATCTGCCCTCATATGGTCAAGCCAACTAGCATTTTTATCAATATTATTATTTAGAGGGTTAATAACTTCATGACCTTTCGAAAAAAGTTCATCCTCTGCCTTTTTAAACTTATCTATTACTAGATTTAATGGTAGTCCGGAAATTGCTCCGGATATGTATGTTTTCATTTCTATTTAGTTATTGGTTAAAATATTCAATTAGTTCTTCTACAGTAGCCACATGGCAATAGCATGAGCACCTATGGAAATATCCTATTGTGAAATCACCTTTTCTGTACGGTGGAAAATCCTCATCAAAGACCCAATATTGATTTGCACTTGTATCATTACGTTTTGCAGCTATTGCAAGAAAAAGTTCTTCATTAGTTCCACAATCAGTATATCCTTCACAATCATTAAGCGAATCAGAACAAGAGAATGCAATCCTTTCGAAGCCAAACACTTTTATATTATCACCCCATGAGTTTAATTCTTCATCCAATAAGAACGGGCGTATACCGAGTTTTTTTAGTTCATCCCTTAGATTATCCGTGTTTTTCCTTATAAAACACGGAGTTGTGAATATTGCTTCCATTTTGATTAGTTATTCGTTATTTGACTACTATCCTGTTGCTGCTTGACGGCTTTATAATTATTGAGCCATCATCTGTTTTAGACCATGATGTTTTATTAATGCTTATTCCACCTCTTTCTGCTTTTGCAGAAAATTCTAAACCGTCATGCCTGATCTTCAAAGAAATTATTTCCTCCCATTGCTGAGTGTGTTCGTTGTATATTTCCATCTGTTTATTTCTGATTAAGTTACGAGTTATTTTAAAATTTCATCAATAGATGATAATACACTTCCTAAATGTTCGGATTGATCAAGGTATTTCATCCGTAAATTTTCCTCTCTTTCTGTTGCATCTCCTCCCTCGTGGATGTCATTGTACTTTTCGTACTTTGAACTGATTTCTTTATAAGCTTTCTGAAAGAATGGACGTAGTATCTTACATTCCTCTTTTGTCATACATACGGTTATCTCGCATTGAGATGTAGACGACCTTCTTGTGTTATCTATGTAGCTCATTTCTTGCTCCTTTCTGATTAGTTATTCGTTAATTTTTTGCCATTTAACAATTTCTTTATTTGTCTGATAGAATTCGTCATCCTCTCTTAAATACCACATTCCATCAACGTGGCTATATGTGGCAATTGAATAATGATACATGTCGAATTTAATCTTAACAACTACGACTTCACGGTGCCCTGGTAGATCATCTGGTTTTACGGTCAAATCGTGCCAAGCGTTTTCTTTTTCCTGTATTTCGGGTGTTTTTAGTTTTAGATTATTAGGTTGAAAATCTGTACTCACTTCCCTTTCCATTGAACAGTAAATCGTTTGTAAATATTCAATAAACCTTATTAGCTGTATTTGATTAAACTCTTGATTACAATTAATATGTACTAAACTAGGACGTTTAGAGCCAAATCTTATACCTCTAGGAGATTGATAAGCCTTTAACACAAATTCATGTTGTACAGCTTTTAATGTTAACACGCATTCTTTTATCTTATTTAGATTGCCTTGATGTTCTAAAATATTTTTTTTCATATTTTCTCAATCGTTTATTAATCAAAATTTTATCATACATATAATCGCAACAGCTGCGAAAATCAGTAAGCAAAACAACACAGCAACTAGAACTAATAAAGTTGCACAGAGTTCAATAAGCTTGTTTCCATTTTTTAAGTCCATAATATTACCAATAAATTGTTTTGATTATATTGAATATTAAGGGATCCATTTTTGTAGATCGCATTGGATCCCTTAACTTTTATTTGAGATTACATTATATTTTTGATATCTATTGGGCTCTTGTTAGAATCATATAATTTCACTTTCAATCTTTCTACAAGAATAAATACGAAAGAAGCAGTATCCGGATTATCTATCTTAACAATAACGGCACATAGACCTTCTGTTTTGGCTTTCTTTTGTATTAAGGTACAAGGCTGTCCATAATAGATCCAATAATAGATAAGTTGTCCCAAAAGAGAATTTTCTATCTGAATTATTACGGTTGTTGGTTCATGATAAAACATACTTTACTCCTCCTTTGTATCAGGCATCCATTTTGTTGTTACCACAGCTTTTAGTTTTCCACTTCCCTTGCAAACGGGACATGTCATATGTTCATTGTCATTGCGTGGTCCTAAAGTAGGTATCCATCCATTACCACTGCAATGTGTACAATTGAATCCTCTAAAATTTTCCATCTCATAAGAATGCTCTTTGGGAAATAATGGAGGACATATTAAATAGCATTGATTTTTTTTGCTCATGGTTGTTTTTTATTTTGTTTCTCTAAAAAAACATGAATCTTATCACTAAATTCTTCATCGCACTTTGCAGTTACCGGAACCATGCCTGAATTATCCTTCCGATGAATGATTAAGGAAACAGGAAGATTTTTATCCCAGACATGTGCCACCAAAGCAGAAGCTATTGGTGGCAGCATGCGCATATTACTTACTACGATCATATTGCACTCATAGACAGTGGTAGCCGTACCGGGTTACCTTGTTCATCTTTCAGTTCAACTTCAATGAACTGGCATGTAGGTACAGGACGGTAAGAATCGCGAATGATTTTTATTGCTTCAATAAAATCCTTGTCGCCTCTCTTGTTAGCTAATTTTTCAAGCTCTAATACTTTAGAGGCTTTCAGGGATCCTTTGCGGTTTTTAGCAACAAGTGACATAATTGTATCAACAAGTGCTGCACTATCCTCATCCTTTGCCATCGTATTCATATAGCGTTTAACCATAGCGATTCCGACTTCTACTGTGTCATCCCAACCCTCATTAATTCTGTTGCCAATAGTGATTGTTTTTGTGCTATCGGTAGTAGTGAATGAGTCGGTTTGTCTATCGATTTTTACTTTGAATAGTTCTTCCTTCATCTTGATCACGCTGTCGAACTCACTGAAGATCTCATTTTTTAATCTCTCCATTTGAGATGATAGCTCTTGGAGTTTGCGAACCGATGAATTAACGGTTGCATCGACTAAATCTTTATAATTCTGACGTTCCTGATCGATACGGGCTTTTTCAGCTCTATCTTCATCATTAAGTTGTTTTTTCAACTTTTCTTTTTCTTCTTTTGATAAATTACTAATGTCCATAACTTGAATTTTAAAATGGTTATAAAAAAGTTTTAAATTATATTTTCATTTTATAGGTCTTCCTGAGATCATTTTCAACACGATCCTGCTCAATGATCAAAGCATTACGAGTATCAACTAGGGCTGCATATTGATCTCTATCTAATCCGGATGGGTTAAAAAGCTTTTCATGTATGCTATCTAGTTCATTTGGTATCTTATCCAAGCGATCGAGCAAGTAGTTAATTCTGTTTATCCTACGTTGTTCCTCGCTATCCTCCATAATCTTTTTACTCATCTTCTTTTTTCTTTAAAATTGATTCTAGTTTTGGTATAAGCCTAAGAAGCTCTTCACCATCAAGATCCCTGAACTTCTTACCGGCTATCTTTGAGTTAAGACAGAAGGCGTTTACTGCACCCCAATCAGATGTATCCACCCCAATCTTTTGAATTCTTTTAAGTACTGCTGAACGACAACGTTTAATTTCTCTTTCGCCTATCGCCAACTCTTGACTTTCACTTCTTGTACCATTCAGATACCCACATAAGTACATTGCTTCGCTGTATGTTAGCTCTTTGGTTGTATCTGTACGACCATCTGTCAGGTTTAACAGAATGCCTTTTTTCTGATCATCATCTATATTACACTGTGTATAGATGACATGTAGTCTCCTAATGAGGTAACTACTAATCGGTTTCTTCGTTTTCTGTTCCATCACTGTTGTTTTTTAAGTTTTTTACCCAATATTGTTGATAACCTTTATCCCATACTACATAGTAGCCACGCGGACCACCTTTTCCACGCCCAATAAACGTGGCTTTGAAACCTTCTACATAGATTCTTTTAAAGCTGTCTCTTTTAACCTGGTAAGCTGTTTTTCCATCAACTTCACGACCGTCAACGTGTGAAATAAAGATGAAGATCTTTTGAGAATATTTCTTTCTAAGGCGAATTATCTCAGAGGCTTTTGCTCCACATTGATCTTCGAAGTATTGAATTGAATCTATTATCACGACATCCGGGCTGCGTTGTTTGGACAGATATTCTTCCAGTTCCGGAATTGTTCCATTATCTGTCCATTTTATGCTGTTAATTTCACTGCGTATCCCTACATCTTTAATTGATTCTACGAAGTCATCACATGCGCCGGTTTCTAACGCCATATACAATACTCGAAGTCCCATCTCATCGAATTTACGAGTAAGCTGTAAGGCAAAGGAGCTTTTTCCTTGTCCGGACTTCCCGTAAATAATCCAACATCCGGATTTTTCGGGATGACCGAAAGCCTGATACCATTCGCCATCGAAATCGATGTATTCGTGACGGATTTCTTCCAGATTTCTCGTACTCCAAATTCTCATCCTAATTCTCCACGTTCTATTTGTTCACGGATAATTTCTGCTTCAATCATACCACCAAGCTCACGCAGATCATCTGCGAAATAGTATGGCTTACCACTTCCTTCTACAGGTTCTTTTTTCGTTTTATCCAATTTTCCCCATATAAGAAGTTGCTTTTCCTGATCTGTCACTCCATTAGCTGAACAGATAGCCATTACATCTTTTTTGGTAGCTCCGAGCAGTGTGATATAAGTGCGTTTAAAACGTCCGTCGATCTCATCATATCCCTCAATCCTTCCCACATATCGCTTAATGTTTCGCTCCAAAGTCTCGGTACCGGCAACTAAAGCTCCCATACGATGGAATGTATCATCGTACAAAGGTATCAAGGTGCAAAGAGCACTGTGAGTAAGCTTACCTGCATCATCAAGTATTAGCAATGGACATTTATCGCTCAATCTGTTAAAGTGAGCAACGATCAGATCTAACAGATCATCGTTGTCCATATATCGTGTTACCGTTTCACCGATGCATGTTGCCAGTTTGGTAAGGAATTTACGTGCTGTCCATTTACGACACTTTAAGTATACCACCGAATTGTCAGAGTTCATGTTATACAGATCAATGAGAGATTGTGTTTTACCGGATCCTGAACGTGATGACACACATACCCATCTATGGTTTTTCTTAGCAGCAAGGTAAGCTGTACGTATCTGTTGATAAGAGGTTACACTTTCTACCACATTCCAGGCATTCTCGTAATAGTTAAGTCCCGATGCAATCTTCTCAGCAATAGCATCTTCTTTTGCACCGTACTTGCCATTGCGAAATTGAGACATGGCTGTATCTGATATACCACATTTTCTTGATAGTTCCATAGCCGATGATCCACGGCTGATTAGTTTTTCGATATACGCTTTTAGTAATTGAGTATCCATATTATATCTGTTTTAAAAGGTTTTTAAATCATCTTGAAAAATTCATATCCAACGGATTGTAATCATAATCTTCA
>Ga0209398_1001791_pt1 | contig 10571 bp, 10 predicted proteins | sample AshMeaBigSpring_FD_184125 | JGI IMG/M metagenome (GOLD analysis project Ga0209398, IMG submission 184125) | Groundwater microbial communities from Big Spring, Nevada to study Microbial Dark Matter (Phase II) - Ash Meadows Big Spring (SPAdes)... | ecosystem: Environmental > Aquatic > Deep...
GACCTCGAGCGATTCCTGGACTATCTCGAAGCCTGGCCGAGCGCGCATGCCTCGCCGATGCGGCTCGCCGTCGCGGACGCGATGCGCCGCAGTTGGACCCGGCCGCTCGCCACGGTGGGGCTGCCGACCCTGCTGGACCGCGTGCTGGACCACCGACGCGATCACACGCCCAAGCCCGGACTGACTCTTTATTTCCTGCGCGCCTTCGCGCTGGCCATCGCGGAAAATCCGACCACCGCAGGTTATCTGATCGGCGACAAGGTGGTGCATCCCCGGTCCTTCGACATCGGAGTGGCCGTGCAGATCGACGACGGAGTGGTCGTGCCGGTGGTTCGCAAGGTGGACCAGAAGCCGCTCCGTGATTTGATCGATGAATACGACGACCTCGTCGCCCGTGCCCGCCGCCGCCGCCTCACCGAGGAGGATTGCAGCGGTGGCATCGCCACCGTGACGAATTTCGGCACCTTTGGCCTGACGATCGGCACTCCCATTCCACTGCCCAACGAAACCCTCATCCTCGGCATCGGAGCCGGAGTGAAAAAACCCGTCTGGAGTGCCCAGGTCGAGGCCTTCCTGCCCGCTTCCGTGGCGGAAATCTTCCTCACCTTCGACCACCGTGTGGTGGATGGCGGCGGCGCGGGCGTGTTGCTCAGCCGCGTTTCGGAAATTCTCCAGCAACCCGGAAATCTTTGAGCGGCGCGGAAACTCCGGCCCGTCCATTTGGAACTCGAAGGACCGATTCGGGATTTCCTCAAAGATTTTCCAGCACCTGCCCGTTTCCACGGTGAAATCAAGGAACTCCGAAAAACCATCGGCCATGCCTGGTGCTCGTCAGCGGTTCATCGAGCAGGCCTTGGCGGACTTCGAGTCTCCGCTCATCGGTTATGCCACCTCCATCCTCAACGACAGTGACCTTGCGCGCGACGTGGTGCAGGACACCTTCATCCGCCTCTGCCAGCAGGATGTCGCCAAGGTCAGTGACAGTCTCAAGTCCTGGCTGTTCACCGTCTGCCGCAACCGCGCGCTCGACCTGCTCCGCAAAGACAAGCCCACCCGCCCGCTGGATGAGATCCAATGGAAGAAGGTCGCCGGCCCCGGTCTGCAACCCGATGAAGCGGCCGAGTTCCACGACCGCCTCTCCCGCATCATGGACCTGCTCGACCGCTTGTCCGAAAACCAGCGCGAAGTCATCCTGCTCAAGTTCCAGCAGGGTCTCAGCTACCGTGAAATCGAGGAAATCACCGGCCTCACTCAGGGCAATATCGGTTTCCTCATCCACTCCGGCCTCAGGCGAATCCGCGGCTGGCTTCCCGAAGATCTCAAATCCCAGACACCCCATTCCCAGCCATGACGCTCGATCCTGACGATCCGCTCCTCACCGCCTACTTGCTGGGCGAACTCCCGGCGGACGAGGCGGCTCATGTCGAACGGGCGGTCGCCGCGGACCCGACCCTGCGGGAAACGCTGCGGGAATTGGAAACCACCCGGAACCTGTTGAACGATGCCCTGATGCCGAAGCCCGCCGCCCTCCTGCCGGGCCAGCGCGAGGCCATCCGCCGCGCTGCCGCAACGCGAAGCAACACGCATGTTTCGTGGAATCGTTGGATCGTGCCACTCGCCGCGGCAGCCGTCATCGCCTTGCTTGCCGCCGTGTTCACCCGCGGGCGGCCCGGGGTGGCTCATCTGGGCAATCCGGTGCCGACCGAATCCCCGGGCAAAGATTCGCGGCCTCCGGACACCGGGAACCTTCCGGCACCGGGGCCGGCCGATCCGGGCGGTCCCGACCAGATCAGTCCCGAGTCCGCCACTGCCGCCGCTTCGGAACTTCCCGCGCTCCGGCCGCGAGGTTTTCTCGCCGCCCGCGAAGTGCCCGCTCTCGCCCTGCCCGTCCAATCCGGGAAGTCCAGCCTCGCATGGGTCAAGGAGTCGATCTTGGTGAAACGCGAAATTCCCGACCGCAACGCCGTGCGGCTCGAGGAAATCCTGAACAGCTTCCCGCTCCGCCCGGCTGGAATGACCGTGGTCGCCCGTTTCCCGGCCACCGGCTGGCATCCGGACCATCGCGAGAATGGAGCCACCTCACATGCCGCCACCATCGCCACCGAAGCGCTGGCCTGTCCTTGGAAACCCTCCGCCACTCTGGTCCTGGTCTCGATCCGAGGGAATCCTCAGAGCGACTGTCAGATCAAGGCCTTCTTCCGTGCCAATCCCGAACACGTCCATCGCTACCGATTGCTCGGATTCTCCCCGCTGCAGGGGCGGGACCCCGCACCTCTGCCCACGCTCCTGCCCGCGAAGTCCTCCAACACCCTCGTCATCGAAGTCGAACCCTCCGGCGCAACCGGCGAACTCGGCGTGATCGAATGGTCGGTGAACGATCGGGCCGCCGCCGCAGTCCCGCTCGCCCGCCATGGCGATGCCGAGCCTTCCGACGACGCACGCTTCGCCGCCCTTGTCTGCACCTACGCCCTGTGGCTGGGCCGAGAATCCAACGGAATGATCGATACGGACGTGCTCGCCGCCCTCGCCCGCGAGACTTCGTCGGAGTCGCTTCCCGCGGATCGCGCGGATTTCCTCAATCTGATCGACCGTTCACTCGGCCTTTGAGGCGATCCCGGCCCGGATGCAGCTGCCTGTGCGTTCTTTACACGCATCGCGATCCGTGTAGGCTCCTCAGCGCTGCCCACCCACACCCACCTGAATGTTCCGTCAGTCACGTCCCCCCGACCCTGACCAGGACCTCGTTACGCGCGCCCAGCAGGGAGATACCCGCGCGTTCGACGCCCTGATCCTCAAATATGGCGACAAGCTTTACGGCCTCGTCTACAACATGACCTCCCACAAGGAGGACACCCACGATCTGTTGCAGGAGATCTTCGCCCGCGCCTACCAGTCGCTGGGGAAATTCCGCGGAAGCTCCACCTTCTACACCTGGATCTATCAGATCGCGGTCAACCTCACGCTCAATTTCCTCAAGAAACGCAAGCGTCGGGCCGGTCCCAGCCTCAATGATCCGGACTCCTCCATCCAGCAGGATCCGGCGCTGATCGACACCACCCGCGAGGCCGACCCGGAGCGACAGTCCAGCCTCAAGGAGCTCCAGATTAAATTGAACGAAGCGATGCGGAAACTGTCTGAGCCCCATAGAATGGTGGTGACGATGTTCGACATCCAAGGCATGTCCCATGGGGAGATTGCCAAGATTCTCAAAACGTCCGAAGGCACTGTTCGCTCGCGGCTCCATTACGCGCACCTCCAACTCCAGTCCGCACTCCAGGACAGTTGGGATGAAAGATTTTAAAAATTCTGCTTGCGCGCGGGGCCAATGTTTTGTAACTCCTAAATATCAACCGCAGTGAAACCATCGGTCGAACAACTTGAAAACCTGCTTGCCCTCCGGCGCGACGAGCGCCCCGAGGAAGGGTACTGGCAGGATTTTCTCTGTGAATTTCATCAGCGCCAGCGCGAGCGGGCGGTGGTGAGGACCGGACTGAAAGGGTTTTTCGGCAGGGTGAGCGAATGGATCTCCGATTTGGGACCCTCGAAGTGGGCTTACGGTGCCGGTTTGGCCTATGCCACCGTCGCTGCGATGGCGCTTCTCATGCCCAAGGACGCGGAGGTGGATCAGACCACTCCGGCATCACCGGTGAACTACCAGGTGATTCCCGCTCCCGCACCGACCGTCGAGCAGCTCGACGAGTTGGACCTGAGTCCCTCGACTCAGGGCAGTGCGGGCGAGCAGGTGTTCTAAATCCAGCATTGATCAGATGCAGGATCCGGGATGCCCGCGCCGGCGACGGCCGGCCCAATGCTTGGGGTGGATGCTGATGGCATCGGCCGCGCTCTGCGTGGCGGAGCCGGTGGCCGTGCTGCCGCGCTTGCAGGTGGATTTTCCCGCGGCGTCGGGCGGGAAGGTCTCCGAATCCACTGCGGTCCCCATCAACGGCGATTCCCTGCTGGTGGCGGTGGTGGTGCCCGGAGCGGACGCGGGAAATCCCACCTTGCGGATGGGAGGTCGGCTGGTACCGGTGAGGTTGGTGGGCTACGATCCCGTTTCGCGCCTTGGATTCCTGAAGGCGCAGGATCCTTTGGCCGCCGGCTCCCGGGATTGGCTGTTGGATGCGGGCGGAAGCGCGGCCGCGCGACTACAGGCTCTGACTCCCGGTGGCGCGGTGAACTGCCGCAGCAATGGATGGGTGAAGCAAGTCGGAGGGAAGGTCCTGCCGCTCGCCTTGTTGCGCGTGAATTTCGATCAAGCGGTTCCTCCGCCGGGCAGCCCCTTGCTGGATTCCGGCGGGCGCGTGGTCGGGATCCTCTTTCAGGAATCCGGAAGCGGCAACACCGGCTACGCCATCCCCGCCGAGGCGGTGCACCGGGTGCGCCGCGATGTCTCCAACGGTGGGCGGCTGGTCCGCGGATGGCTGGGCCTGACGCTGCGTGCGGAAAACCAGTCACCCCAGATCGTGCGGGTCCTGCCCGGCTCGCCCGCCGCGGCCGCTGGAATCCGGCCTTCCGATGTCCTCCTGGGTGTCGGCCCCCGCCGGATTTCCGACTATGCGGACGCGGCCAACGCGTTTTTCTATCTGATCCCCGGCCAGCCGGTGGTGGTCAAGGTGCTGCGCGGCGCGGAACCGCTTGAATTCACCCTTACGCCTGCCAAGCCGCAGGCGGAGTGAGGAGGGGGGCGGCCGCCGGATTTTCAGACCAGCGCGGGCTCTGCAAGACCGGCGCGGACCAGCAGCGGCTCGAGTTCCGGGTCGCGTCCCATGAAGCGGCGGTAGAGTTCGTCCGCCGGGGCGGAATTGCCCTTGCTGAGGATGTGTTCGCGGAAAGCGCGGCCGGTTTCCGGGTTGAGGATTCCCTCGCGCTGGAAGCGCGTGAACGCGTCCGCATCCAGCACCTCGGCCCATTTGTAGGAGTAGTAGCCTGCGGCATAGCCGGTGGGGCTGGAAAACAGGTGGCCGAAGCGGCGCAGCATCGAGGGCGTGTCGGTCTTGAGCGGTGCCCGGTATTCGGCGAGGATTTCCCGGTCCACGGCATCGAGATCGCGGCCGAGCCATTGGTCGAGGCGGGTGTGGAGTTCGAGGTCGAGCTTGGCGAAAGACAGTTGGCGCATGAATCCGGAGGCGCTGAGGTAGTTCCTCGCGGCGATCATCTTGTCGAAGAGTTCCTGGGGAATCGGCTCGCCGGTCTCGTGGTGGCGGGCGAAGAGATGGAGCGATTCGCGGTCCCAGCAGAAATTCTCCATGATCTGCGACGGCAGTTCGACGAAATCCCAGGGCACGTTGGTTCCTGAGAGGGATTTCACCGGCACTTGGCTGAGCATGCCGTGGAGCAGATGGCCGAACTCGTGGAAGATCGTCTCCACCTCGTTGTGGGTGAGCAGCGCGGGCTTGCCGTCCACGGGCGGGCTCATGTTGCCGATGATGAGCCCGAGGTGCGGCTCGCCCGGCCCTCCGGTGTGCAGCGAGTTCATCCACGCGCCTCCCCGCTTGGATTCGCGCGGATGCCAGTCGGCGTAGAACGAGCCGAGATGGGAGCCGGTCTCCGAGTCGTGGATTTCATAGAAGGAGACCTCGGGATGCCAGACTTCGATGGAAGATTGGAGATTGGAGACTGAAGTTTGCGAAGAGCCGGGCTCGATGAAGATCGTTTCCTTCTGTTGGATGGAGATGCCGAAGAGGCGGGAGGCGATCTCGAACATGCCGGACATCACGCCATCGACCGGGAAATAGGGGCGCAGCGCCTCATCATCGAGGTCGTAGTTCTCCTTGCGCTGGCGTTCGGCCCAGTAGGCGGTTTCCCACGGTTCGAGTCCGTCGACGGGTTGGCCGCATTTCGCCGCCTTGTATTGGGCGAGTTGTTTGAAATCCGCGTGGAAGGCCGGCAGGATGCGTGCGTGGAGGTTTTCGATGAACTCCAGCGCGCCGACGCCGGTTTTCGCCATGCGGCGCAGCAGGGTCAGATCCGCGAAGTGGCTGTGGCCGAGGATGGCGGCTTTCTCGTGGCGGAGCTCGAGGATGCGCCACACGAGGGCGGTGTTGTCGTGTTCCCCGCAAGCACCGACGTTCGAGGAAGCTTCCCAGACCTGTTTGCGGATGGCGTCGTCGTGCAGGTGCTGCATGACGGGGAACATCGAGGGAAACTGGAGGGTGAACCGCCAGGCCGGCGCTTCCAGCCCCTTGGCGCGGGCGTTCGCGGCTGCGGCGGCTTTCGCGGAATCCGGCAGGCCGGCGAGTTTCGCCTCATCGGTGAGGATGAGTTCCCAGGCGTTTGTCGCGTCGAGCACATGCTCGGAGTATTGCTTGGTGAGTTTGGAAAGCTCGGCCTCGATCTCCGCGACGCGCTGTTTCTGGTGCGGCGGCAGGTCGGCTCCGGATTGGCGGAAATCGGCGAGCGTTTCCTCGACGAAGCGTTTGTCCACCGGTCCGAGACGTCGGCTGCGCGGCCCTTCGCCGACCGCCTTGAGCACGTTCCAGAGGCGTTCGTTGAGAGGGATGGAGGAGTAGAAATCCGTGACTTCCGGCAGCATCGCGTTGAGCGCCTCGCGCTGGGCCGGGTTGTCGGAAACAGAATCGAGGTGGTTGAGCCGCCCCCAGCCGTGGCCGAGTTCCTCGGTGGCGTTTTCGAGCGCGAGGAAGGTGGATTCGTAAGTGGCCTCGGACGTCTCCTGATCGCAGATCTCCTCGATGCGTTGTTTGGCGAGATCAAGCGCGTGGCGGATGTCCGGCTCGATGGCTTCAGGGACAAGCGTGGACCAGCGGACGTGGAAATCGGGTGCGAGGAAGGGATGCATTGGTGATAACTCTGTTAAATGTTCAGGGGAGAATGAATCAGGCGCCTGCGGTCGCCCGCCGTGGACTACAGAACCCGCACTTCGAGGCCCGCGATTCTGCGGAAATGGGCCTCATCCTTGGGGCCGACCAAGACTCCGTAACCCAGACAGCGTGCGGTGGCCGCCACTGCGATGTCGTTTTGGGGAATCATCATCCCGCTTTGCGTCAATTCCGCAAAGATGTCGGCGTGATGTTCGGCAGTTTCGGCGGTGAACGGCTCGACTCCCATGAGTCGGCGCAAGGCTTCGAGACGCGCCATCCGGCGGGCTGCCCTCGCCGCGGAATCCGCCAGGCGGACGCCCGCCAAGGCCTCGGCCCAGACCACTGCCGGCATGACCAATTCCTCGCTACCTTCCAGAGAAACCACCTGATCCGCATCCTGCGCACGCTCCCACGCGACAATCGCCGAAGTGTCGAGAATCAGGCCCATGGGTTGGTCGGGGTTTGATCCGCCTGATTGACCTTCTCGAGATCGTCCGCGAACGAAGAATCGCGTGGCAGTCGGGCGAGGGCAGCCACCATTTCCGCCCACGTCGCGCGGCGGGATCCGCTGGCGGGCGACAGTTCGGCGATCGGCTGGTCATTCTTGGTGAGAAGAAAGTGCTCGCCCTTGTGCTTCACCCGGGAGAGGTAATCTCCCAAATGCCGGGCGGCTTCGGTGGTGCTGATCGTGGTTACCCGCATGCAGGAATTTGTAATTTACAATTCTCTGGAAATCAAGCCCGCCTTCCCGATACCCCTCACTCGGCGGCGGACACAGGCTCGCCGCCACAGGTTTGCCCGTTTTCCGTTGGCATGAAACTCGCCAGCGGCCGGACCAGATTGGTGGGCAGTGGGAAGACGCGTTCGAAGATGCCGGGCGCAATTTCCTGGGTCTGGGTGTAGGCGTCGCGGATCATTTCGAGTTTGGCGTCAAGGTTGTCGATGTAATGGAGGGCGAAAGCCTCGGGGGTGCGTGGAAGTACGGGCGAGCCGAACTGGTGCTCGCCGTGGTGGCTGCCGATGAGGTGGAGCAGATGGAGCCGCGTGTCCTCGGCGGTGGGTTTGAGATCGACCCACGCCGCGGCTTCGGGCGCTTCCATCAGCTCGCGCCAGAGCTTGTTGACCAGCTCGATTCCGAGAGGGATATGGCCCATCATTTCGCCGTGGAGGCTGAGGATCTGGGCGAAGCCGTGCTCGGGATAGGTGTTTTCCCAAAGTTTTCCGCAGTCATGGAACAGCACGCCCGTGAGGAGAAGGTCGCGATTGAGCTCGGGATAGACCGGGCTGAGCGCGTCGGCGGAGCGCATCATCTGGGCGACGTGCTCGACGAGGCCGCCGCGGCGGGCGTGGTGGTTGCGCTTGGCGGCGGCGGTGCGGCGGAAACGGTCGCCGAGCTGGGTGAAGAACCGTTGGCACAACGCGTGTAGTCGCGGATCAGTGATGGACTCGCAGAGCCGCTGGATGTCGGCGTAATCTTGGTCCTGCTTGGCACGGGTGAGCGGGTCGCCGGCGTAGAAATCGTCGAGCGCCTGTTCGTCCGGGTGGTGGAACTCCAGGTCCTTGGCCTCGAGACCGTAGGTGTTCTGGGTCCACTTGGCCTCCACGCGGAACACCTGCCCGGCGGGCAGCGCGTCGGCCTGCTGATAGACGGGGGAGTCCGACCAGATCTTGAGCGGAAAATGGCCGGTGGAGTCGGCGAGGGCGAGTTCGAGGTAGGGCTTTCCGGCCTTGGTGCTGCGGGTGGCGCGGGACTGGAGCTGGGCGTGAACGGCGGCGAGCAAAGGTTTCTCCCCGGCTTGCTCTCGGAGGGCGGCGATGGTGATCGGACTCACGGGCCGGAACCTATGATTTAAATCGGGAATCCGAAACGCAAAATTGATGATTTCACTCGTGGCGCAGCGCCTCGATGGGATCGAGCGATGCGGCGCGGCGGGCGGGCATGAAACCGAAGAGGATGCCGATGGCGGCGGAGAAGACGAAGGCGATCACGTTGATCTTCGGATCGAACAGGAAGGGTGCGCCCACCACTTCCGCCAGGACCGAGCAGAGTCCGTAGGCGAGGATGATGCCGGTGACACCGCCGACGCACGAGAGCGTGACGGCCTCGACGAGGAACTGGAGCAGCACCTCGCGGGCGCGGGCTCCGATGGCGAGGCGGATGCCGATCTCGCGGGTGCGCTCGGTGACGGAAACGAGCATGATGTTCATGATGCCGATGCCGCCCACCAGGAGGCTCACGCCGGCCACCGCGCCTAACAGAGAGGTCATCACCTTGGTGCTGGAGCTGATGACGTCGGCGAGTTGGAGCGAATCGAAGACGTTGAAGTTGTTCTCCTCGTTCGGAGTGAGGTTGCGGCGCTCGCGCATCAGCAGGCTGACGTCCGCCACGATGTTGGCGCTCGGGTAGCCGTCTTTGCCGGAAATCATCACCTGGTTGATGTTCTGGCCGTTGCCGCGGCCGGTGAGGCGGCGCAGCACGGTGGTGTAGGGGGTGATGATGTTGTCGTCCATGTCATCGCCGAAACCGCCCTGGCCCTTCACGGCGGTCACGCCGACGACTTCGAGGGAGACCGTCCTGGCGCGGATCTTGCAGCCGACCGGATCGACTCCCTCGCCGAAGAGTTCCTTGCGGATCGTTTCCCCGATCACGCAGACGGGCGCGGCCTCGGCGACCTCGGCTTCGGTGAAAAAGCGGCCGAGCCCGATGTTCCAGTTGGCGATGGCGAAGTAGTTGGCCGTGGTGCCCTGGACGTCGGTGTTGCGGTCGTTTTCCTGATAGACGGCGGGGACGTTGGTCTGGACGAAGGGGGCGATCGAGGCGATGCCGGGGATCTGGTCGCCAATGGCCTTCACATCGGCCATGGAGAACTGCGGCGCGCCCCACGAGCCCCAGCCCTGGCCGGGGCGGAGGATGAGCAGGTTGCTGCCCATTTTGGAAATCTGCTGTTTCACCGCCTCGGTGGCGCCGCGGCCGAGGGTGACCATGGTGACGACGGCCGCCACGCCGATGACGATGCCGATCACGGTCAGGAAGGACCGCGTCATGTTCCGCCGGATTTCACGGAGCGCGATGAGCAGGGCGTTGAGGATCATGGGCGGGGATCGGAGATTGGAGATCGAAGATGGGAGATTGGATGTTGGAGCCCAAGATCTACGATCCACTATCCTGGGCGATGAGTCCGTCCATCACCTTGATCACGCGGCGGGCATAGGCGGCGACGTCGTCCTCGTGGGTGACCATGATGATGGAGATGCCGCGGTCCGTGTTGAGGTGGCGGAGGAGCTCCATGATCTCGCGGGTGGTTTTGGAATCGAGGTTGCCGGTGGGTTCATCCGCGAAGAGCGTGTCCGGGTTGGTGACGATGGCGCGGGCGATGGCGACGCGTTGTTGCTGGCCGCCGGAGAGTTCGGCGGGCGTGTTGCGTTCCTTGTCGGGAATGCCGACGCTGGCGAGGGCCGCGCGGGCCATTTCGTGGCGTTGCTTGCGTGAGTAGCCGCGGTAGAGCAATGGCAGCTCGACGTTTTCAAGGGCGGAGGTGCGGGCGAGCAGATTGAAGCCTTGGAAAATGAAACCCAACGCGTGGCGGCGGATCAGTGAACGCTGGTCCTTGTTGAGGGTTTCCACTTCGATGTCCTTGAAGCGGTAGGAGCCGGAGCTGGGGCTGTCGAGACAGCCGAGGATGTTCATCAGGGTGGACTTGCCGGAGCCGCTGGGGCCCATGACCGCGACGAACTCGCCGCGATGGATGGTGA
>Ga0209398_1001798_pt1 | contig 10543 bp, 6 predicted proteins | sample AshMeaBigSpring_FD_184125 | JGI IMG/M metagenome (GOLD analysis project Ga0209398, IMG submission 184125) | Groundwater microbial communities from Big Spring, Nevada to study Microbial Dark Matter (Phase II) - Ash Meadows Big Spring (SPAdes)... | ecosystem: Environmental > Aquatic > Deep...
TGAAGATCCTTCTAGATTTATTCCGCTACCGGACGGTACTTCTATGAGAAGTGCAATCAAGCAGGTGGCTTCGGGACGTTTCGGTGTAACAACCGAATATCTGGTGAATGCGGATGAGATACAAATAAAAATAGCACAAGGTGCGAAACCGGGCGAAGGTGGACAGTTACCTGGATTTAAGGTTGATGAAGTGATTGCAAAAACTCGTCATTCAATACCGGGAATCTCACTGATCTCCCCTCCCCCACATCATGATATTTATTCGATTGAAGACTTGGCACAGTTAATCTTCGATCTTAAAAATGTAAATCCGAAAGCTAAAATAAGCGTGAAGCTGGTTGCGGAAAGTGGAGTCGGTACAATTGCTGCTGGTGTGGCTAAAGCTAAAGCCGACTTGATCGTAATCTCGGGTGCCGAAGGGGGTACCGGAGCTTCTCCAGCTTCATCAATCCGTTATGCGGGTATTTCTCCTGAGTTAGGTCTAAGCGAAACTCAGCAAACATTAGTTCTGAATGGCTTACGTGGTCAGGTGATCTTACAAGCTGACGGTCAACTCAAAACGGGAAGGGATATCATCATCATGGCCTTGTTGGGTGCCGAAGAGTTTGGTTTCGCTACATCTGCCCTGATTGTTCTGGGATGTGTCATGATGAGAAAATGTCATCAGAACACCTGCCCCGTTGGTGTGGCTACTCAAAATCCGGAACTTCGCAAGCGCTTCCTCGGACGTAGCGAATATCTGGTGAATTTCTTCACATTCTTAGCCGAAGAGGTGCGCGAACATCTGGCTGAAATGGGATTCACCAAATTGGACGACATCATTGGACACACCGAACTGATCAAACAAAAAGCATTGAACGACGCCAATTCGAAACATCAGTTGCTCGACTTCAACAAGGTTCTGGCACGCATGAACAATCATGCTGCAATCCGTCATGCTATTGATCAGGATCACGGCATCTCTTCTGTGAAAGACGTTGAGATCATTCAAGCTGCTCATGATTCGATTGAGTTTCAAAAAGAGATCTCTCTCGAATATAAAATCACTAATACAGATCGGGCTACGGGTGCTATGCTTTCCGGAGCAATCGCATCTAAATATGGAGAAAAGGGACTTCCCGAACATACGTTAAGTATCAAGTTTAAAGGATCGGCAGGTCAATCTTTCGGTGCCTTCTTAGTACCGGGGGTTAGCTTTAAATTGGAAGGTGAAGCCAACGACTACTTAGGAAAAGGACTTTCCGGAGGACGGATCGCAGTGCTGCCTCCTTTACGCAGTAACTTTGAAGCAGAAAAAAACACCATCGCAGGAAACACTCTTCTTTATGGTGCTACGAGCGGAGAAGTATATATCAACGGGCGTGCCGGTGAACGTTTTGCCGTACGTAACTCGGGAGCTGTGGCTGTGGTTGAAGGTGTAGGTGATCACTGTTGCGAATATATGACTGGAGGACGGGTTGTTGTCTTGGGAGAAACCGGACGCAACTTTGCAGCTGGTATGAGCGGCGGTGTAGCTTATGTATGGAATAAAAAAGGGGATTTTGACTATTTCTGCAACATGGAGATGGTAGAACTCTCTCTCATTGAAGAAGCAAGTTACCGGAAGGAACTACACGAACTGATTCGCCAACACTATCTGTATACTGGTTCCAAACTTGCTCGCGTCATGCTCGACGACTGGAATCGTTATGTTGACGAATTTATTCAAATTGTTCCGATTGAATATAAAAAAGTATTGCAGGATGAACAGATGAAGAAGTTGCAACAGAAAATTGCAGATGTACAACGTGACTACTAAAAGCAAGACAGACAGTTATTGCTAAATTTTGACTGATTTTCAATTCTTAATTTTAAAGTATAGACGAAATTATGGGAGATCCTAAAGCGTTTTTAAATATACCCCGCCAAGAGGCCGGATACCGCCCTATCCACGAACGAATCACCGATTTTGGTGAAGTGGAACAAACATTAAACAGCCACGACCGACAATTGCAGGCTTCTCGTTGCATGGATTGCGGAGTTCCGTTCTGCCATTGGGCATGCCCCATAGGCAACAAACAACCGGAGTGGCAAGATGCATTATTTAGAGGAAAATGGCAAGAAGCTTATGAGATCCTCTCCGCTACTTGCGATTTTCCGGAATTTACAGGACGCATATGCCCGGCTTTATGTGAGAAGAGCTGTGTCCTGAAACTATCTTGCAATGAGCCGGTCACCATCCGCGAAAACGAAGCGGCAATCGTGGAGGTTGCTTTCCGCGAAGGCTTTATCACTCCTTCTATTCCTAAACGAAACGGGAAGAAAGTTGCAGTGATCGGTGCAGGTCCTGCCGGACTGGTAGTTGCCAACCAACTGAATCTTCTCGGCTATACGGTCACAGTCTTTGATAAAGCTGAAGCACCGGGAGGTTTACTCCGATATGGTATACCTAATTTCAAACTAAATAAGAATATCATCGACCGACGCATGAGATTGCTGGAGGCTGAAGGTATTATCTTTCAAATGGGTACGGAAGTACAAATCGATGATCTTCCCAAAGGTTTTAATGCCTACTGCATCTGTACGGGAGCCGAAACTCCACGAGATTTGCAAATCCCCGGCCGTGATTTAAAAGGGATACATTTTGCACTTGAAATATTGAGCCAACAGAATCGTATTTTGGAGGGACAGACTTTTACGAAGGAGGAACTTGTGAATGCGAAAGGGAAAAAGGTATTGGTAATTGGTGGTGGAGATACCGGATCGGACTGTATCGGCACAAGCGTCCGTCAAGGTGCTACCAGCGTTACTCAAATTGAGATTTTGCCTCAGCCACCGGTTGGTCATAATCCGGCAACTCCTTGGCCACAATGGCCTATCACGATGAAAACAACTTCTAGTCATGAGGAGGGCTGTGACAGACGATGGAGCCTTACTTCCAATAAGTTTATCGGGGAGAATGGAAAGGTGACTGGTGTGGAAGTTGAAGAAGTAGAATGGACATCTGCCGTTGAAGGGGAGCGTCCTTCTATGAAGCCTACCGGCAAAAAAGAAGTGATTCAAGCCGATCTGGTTTTGTTGGCTATGGGTTACCTCAAACCTGACATGCCCCAACTACCGAAAGGTGTCTTTTTAGCGGGTGATGTCCACAACGGTCCCAGTTTAGTGGTACGTGCGATGTTAGGTGGCCGTAAAGCGGCATCTGAAATTGATGCATATCTGAATAAATAAATGTAAAATACCTTATTTAATAATCGATCGAAAAAAACGAATTGTATGTGTGGAATAGCTGGAATATTAAACATTAAATCTCAAACCAAAGAGTTGAGAGATAAAGCGTTGAAGATGGCACAGAAAATCCGTCATCGTGGTCCCGACTGGAGTGGAATTTTCGTAGGAAGAAGTGCAATCATGGCACACGAACGTCTCTCTATTGTCGACCCACAAAGTGGAGGACAGCCTTTGTATTCTCATAATGGGAAACATGTATTAGCTGTAAATGGTGAAATATATAACCACCGGGATCTTCGTTCCCGCTATTCCGGAAAATACAAATTCCAGACAGGAAGTGATTGCGAGGTCATACTAGCTTTGTATGAAGAGAAAGGTATTCATTTCCTAGAAGATTTAAGTGGTATTTTTGCATTTGTCCTATATGATCAGGAAAAAGACGAATTTCTTATTGCAAGAGATCCGATTGGTGTGATCCCTTTATATATAGGAAAAGACAAAAATGGAATGATCTACTTCGGCAGTGAGTTAAAAGCGCTAGAAGGTTTTTGTGATGAATACGAGGTCTTTCCTCCGGGTCACTACTTGTATAGTAAAGATAATGTCATGAAACGGTGGTACAGCCGCAATTGGACTGAATACGATCATGTAAAGAACAACAAAGCATCAAAAGAAGATGTAAAGACAGCTCTACAAGAGGCTGTCCATAGACAATTGATGAGTGATGTTCCTTACGGAGTGTTGCTTTCAGGTGGATTAGATAGTTCGGTTATCTCGGCTATTGCGAAGAAATATGCAGCAAAACGAATTGAGACAGATGGGGCAAGCGATGCGTGGTGGCCACAGCTCCACTCCTTTGCTATCGGACTGAAAGGGGCACCCGATCTTTCAAAAGCACGCGAGGTAGCAGAGTGCATTGGCACGGTACATCACGAAATCAATTATACCATCCAAGAAGGACTTGATGCTATTCGCGATGTTATCTATTTCATCGAGACATACGATGTAACGACCGTACGTGCATCTACCCCAATGTATTTACTCGCTCGTGTCATCAAATCAATGGGAATAAAAATGGTATTGAGCGGCGAAGGTGCTGATGAAGTTTTTGGTGGTTATCTCTATTTTCATAAAGCTCCCAATGCACAAGCTTTTCATGAAGAGACTGTTCGCAAACTCTCCAAGTTGCATCTATACGACTGCCTACGTGCCAACAAAAGTCTTTCCGCATGGGGAGTTGAAGGGCGTGTACCATTTTTGGACAAAGAGTTCCTAGATGTAGCGATGTGTATAAACCCACAGGCAAAGATGTGCCCTGGTAAAGAGATAGAAAAGCGAATCGTTCGTGAAGCGTTTAGCGATATGCTGCCCAAAAGTGTCGTTTGGCGACAAAAGGAACAGTTTAGTGACGGGGTTGGTTATTCATGGATCGATACCTTAAAAGCAGTCACTTCATCTGCTGTTAGCGATGAAGAGATGAGTACTGCTGCTAAGCGCTTCCCAATTAATACACCTCAAAACAAAGAAGAGTATTATTATCGCACTATTTTCGAGGAACATTTTCCCAGCGAAAGTGCGGCGCGAACCGTCCCTAGTGTACCAAGCGTAGCATGCTCTACCCCTGAAGCTCTGGCATGGGATGCAACCTTTAAAAATCTAAATGATCCGAGCGGACGTGCAGTGAAAGGAGTACATGAAGTAGCGTATTAATATACAGCAGACTTCATCCACTGTTTTTTAACGCAGATTAGCAAAAAGAGTTGCTAGTCTGCGTCTACTTTTTTATAATTTTGCTCCGAATTTAGATTACAAGAACTAATATAACTAATGAAATGATTATTAAAAAATTCATTTTTGTTTTAGTTTTGGCTGCAACAGCCGGACTGGCAAAAGCTCAAACCACACAAGTAATAGCTCATAGAGGATTCTGGAAAACTGAGGGGTCAGCCCAAAACAGTCTCACTGCTCTTCATAAAGCAGACTCTATCGGATGCTATGGTTCCGAATTTGATGTATGGATCACTAAAGACAATCAATTGGTAGTCAATCACGACCCCAACTTCCAGTCTAAAAGTATGGAAAAATCTAATGCATCTACACTTACCGCACTTCAACTAGCAAACGGCGAAAACCTTCCTACATTAAAGGAGTATCTGAAATCAGGTAAAAAATTAAAGACAAAACTCATTCTGGAACTAAAAGCACACAGCAAACCTGAGAGGGAAACAAAAGCAATCGAAGAGATTGTTGCTATGGTAAAGAAGATGAAAATGGAAAGTAGAATGGAGTACATCACTTTCTCACTTCATGCTTTGAAAGAATTTATCCGATTAGCTCCCAAAGGTACTCCTGTATTCTATTTAGAAGGCAAGCTATCACCTAAAGAACTTAAAGCTTTGGGAAGTGCAGGACCCGACTATCACTTGGGAGTATTCCAAAAGAACCCTGAATGGATTAAAGAGTGCCATGAGTTAGGACTGAAAGTGAACGTATGGACAATCAATAAAGAAGAAGAGATGAAATGGCTTATCGACAAGAAGGTTGATTTTATCACAACAAATGAGCCAGTCTTATTAAAAGAACTTCTAGACACTAAAGAATAATGATTGGTCTGAAATAAAACCGAAAGAAAGCATCGTTCGTTGTCCGTACAGACGAACGATGCTTTTAATATAACAAACCTATTAAGTCTCTTATTTATAAGATCGTATGAAACAAAAATAGTCGACCACTTGTTTTACTCATATATAAAGACATATTGAAACCATTTCTGCTAAAACGAAAACAATGTGTCAAATACAAATGGAGTAAATAGATCTTATTCGGTCATTTGCAGACTAAAAAAACAATGTATATTACATATTTATAAATAATGAGTAGGCATATTTAAGTTTCAATATATCACATTAATCTTTAGAATAAACGATTTCAAGTTTCATTCTATAATTTAAATAGTCCATATTTAAACAAATTATAAGTTTAATCAAAAGAAATAGAAAATAGATATAACTTTTTATGAGTCATAAAGCAAAAAGATATATCTTTGCATCGTAATAAAACAAAAAGAAAGAATAATAGCTAAAACAAACAACAAAATGACAAATATAATCAAATTTACCAAAATGCATGGAGCTGGCAACGACTACATTTATGTAGATACAACCAAGTATCCGATTGCAAATCCGGAAAAATGGTCCATTGAATGGAGTAAATTTCATACCGGAATTGGTAGTGACGGACTTATTTTAATCGGACTTTCCGACAAAGCCGATTTTAGCATGAGAATTTTCAATGCAGATGGTTCCGAGGCAATGATGTGTGGAAATGGTAGCCGATGTGTAGGTAAATACGTATACGAATATGGACTTACCACCAAAACAGAAGTCACACTCGATACATTGTCAGGCATTAAAATATTAAAGTTAAATATTGAAGAAGGTATTGTAAACTCAGTAACAGTGGACATGGGAAGTCCGTTAAAAACAGGAGCAGTAAACTTGGGTGAAGAATTTCCATTCCAATCTACAGCAGTTTCTATGGGTAATCCACACTTAGTTACATTCGTTGATGATATAACCACTATTGAACTTCCAGTGATTGGACCTAAAATAGAAAAGCACCCTTTCTTCCCGGATCGTACCAATGTTGAATTTGCAGAAATCATTGGGAAAGATAAAATCCGTATGAGAGTTTGGGAAAGAGGTTCGGGTATAACACAGGCCTGTGGAACCGGAGCTTGCGCTACAGCTGTAGCAGCAGTGCTGAACAATAAAGCTGGAAGAAAATGTGATATCGTGATGGACGGGGGAACTGTAACGATAGAATGGGATGAAGCAACTGACCATATTTTGATGACAGGACCTGCTACGAAAGTTTTCGATGGAGAAATCACAATCAACGATTAAAACAAATACTAAAACTTAAAACAAAAACATATGGCACTAGTTAACGAACATTTCTTAAAATTAGCCGGAAGTTACTTATTTTCGGACATCGCAAAGAAAGTCAATACATTTAAAATAACACATCCGAAACAAGATATTATCCGTCTGGGAATTGGTGATGTTACCCAGCCATTGCCCCAAGCAAGTCTTGACGCAATGCACAAAGCCGTGGAAGAGATGGCACACAAAGAATCTTTCCATGGTTACGGTCCGGAACAAGGATACGATTTCCTTATTGAGGCAATCATCAAAAACGACTATGCTCCACGTGGTATTCAACTAAGCCCGTCTGAAATATTTGTCAGCGATGGTGCTAAAAGTGACACCGGAAATATTGGAGATATCCTTCGCCACGATAATAGCGTAGGCGTAACCGATCCTGTTTACCCGGTTTATATTGACAGTAATGCAATGGCAGGAAGAACAGGTCTTTTAGATCCTGAGACAGGTAAATGGAGTAATCTGACTTACCTTTCTTGCACAAGCGAAAACAATTTCATTCCGGAAATACCGGCTAAACGTATTGATATTGTTTATTTGTGCTATCCGAACAATCCTACTGGAACTACACTAACGAAAGCTGAATTGAAAAAATGGGTAGATTACGCTTTAGAAAATGATACCCTTATTATGTTCGACGCTGCTTACGAAGCATATATCCAAGATCCGGAAATACCACATTCTATCTACGAGATTAAAGGTGCTAAGAAATGTGCGATTGAATTTAGAAGCTTCTCTAAAACAGCTGGTTTCACAGGAATTCGCTGCGGATACACTGTTGTTCCTAAAGAATTGACCGGTGCTACATTAAATGGAGAGCGCGTTTCTTTGAATAAATTATGGAATCGCCGTCAGTGTACTAAATTCAACGGTACTTCATACATCACACAACGTGCCGCAGAAGCAATCTACACACCCGAAGGTAAAGCTCAGATTCAAGAAACGATCAATTATTATATGACAAATGCCAAAATAATGAGAGAAGGTTTGGAATCAACTGGACTAAAAGTTTACGGTGGTATAAATGCCCCCTATTTATGGGTAAAAACACCTAATGGCATCTCTTCTTGGCGTTTCTTCGATCAAATGCTTTATGAAGCAAATGTAGTCGGTACCCCGGGTGTTGGCTTCGGACCTAGCGGTGAAGGATACATTCGTCTGACTGCTTTTGGCGATCGTGACAACTGTATCGAAGCTATGAGGCGTATTAAAAATTGGCTCTAAATTGAATTGAGAATAAAATTCAAAATAGTTTAGGACATACTATAAAGTAATTGTGGAATGCTCCACAATTACTCAATATTGAAAAAAAGAATAATGAATAATAGTTTTTTTAAGGTAGTTTCGATTGTTTTTATAGGGATGGGAATAGGACTAACATCAAACGTACTGGCGCAAGATAAAGTAGAAGCTTCAGTTGGAGCTGACTTGGTTAGCAATTACGTATGGCGCGGACAAGATTTAGGTGGTGTAAGCATTCAACCAGCAATTAATGTTGGATATAAAGGCTTCTCATTGGAGGCATGGGGGTCAGTAGGTTTTAGCCAAAAAGATGCAAAAGAGCTTGACTTGACTTTAGGATATACATTGGGAGGATTAAGCTTTTCAGTAACTGATTATTGGTATACAAACTCAGAAGGAGGATCAAACAACTACTTCAAATATGGGGCTCATTCCACCAATCACGTGTTTGAAGCACAAGTGGGGTACGACTTTGAAGTTGTGGCAGTCAATTGGTATACCAACTTTGCCGGTGCAGATGGTGTTAGAGGTAACGGAAAGAGAGCATACTCTTCCTATCTATCAATCATAGCTCCCTTTAGACTCGGAGGTCTCAATTGGAATGCAGGAATCGGAGCTGTTCCATGGGAAACTGATTATTATAACGAAAACACCAATAGGTTTGCAATTAGTGATATTAGTCTGAGTGCTGCCAAAGATATCAAAGTAACAGACACTTTTTCTATACCGGTATTTGCTAAAGCAACAGTAAACCCACGCACAGAAGGAGCTTATTTTACTTTTGGAATGGGTTTTTGAAAAAAATAAAAATATAAAATAGGATTCTAACATATTTTACCAACATTACCAACAAATCAATTTAGTGATTATGTCAAAACTAAGATTCAGAGTAGTAGAAACTGCTTTTAAAAAGAAAGCGGTAGAAGTTGTACCACCTGCTGATCGTCCTTCAGAGTACTTCGGCAAGTATGTATTTAACAAAGAAAAAATGTTTAAATATCTTCCTAGCAAGGTATATAATACATTAATCGATGCTATCGACAACGGAGCTCCATTAGATCGCAGTATCGCTGACCAAGTAGCAGCGGGAATGAAAAAATGGGCAATCGAAATGGGTGCAACTCATTATACTCACTGGTTTGCTCCTCTGACCGAAGGAACGGCAGAGAAACACGATGCCTTCGTGGAGCATGATGGTAAGGGTGGTATGATGGAAGAATTTACAGGTAAGTTGTTGGTACAACAAGAACCTGATGCTTCTTCATTCCCTAACGGCGGTATTCGTAACACTTTTGAGGCTCGCGGCTATAGCGCTTGGGACCCTTCTTCACCTGCTTTTATTGTTGATGATACGCTTTGTATTCCAACTGTGTTCATCGCTTACACTGGCGAGGCGCTCGACTATAAAGCTCCTTTGCTAAAAGCTCTTCGTTCAGTAAATCATGCTGCAACCGCTGTATGTCGTTATTTTAATCCTGACGTGAACAAAGTCGTTGCCTATTTAGGATGGGAACAAGAGTATTTCTTGATCGATGAAGGTTTGTATGCTGCACGTCCGGACCTATTGTTGACCGGTCGTACTTTAATGGGACACGACAGTGCAAAGAATCAACAGCTAGAAGATCATTACTTCGGTGCAATACCAACACGTGTTGCTGCTTTTATGAAAGAACTAGAGATCGAAGCATTAAAATTAGGTATACCTGTAAAGACTCGTCACAATGAGGTTGCCCCTAACCAGTTCGAACTTGCTCCTATCTTTGAAGAATGTAACTTAGCAAACGATCACAACTTATTGATCATGTCGCTAATGCGCAAAATCAGTCGTCGCCATGGCTTCCGCGTACTTCTACACGAGAAACCATTTAAAGGTGTCAACGGGTCAGGTAAACATAACAACTGGTCACTTGGAACTGACACTGGCATACTTTTGATGGCTCCAGGAAAAAGTCCTGAAGACAATTTACGCTTCGTCACATTTGTGGTGAACACTTTGATGGCAGTTTACCATCATAATGGACTTCTGAAAGCATCTATCTCAAGTGCAACAAATGCGCACCGTCTAGGTGCCAATGAAGCACCTCCTGCTATTATCTCCTCCTTCTTAGGCAAACAGTTATCACAGGTTCTTGAGCACATTGAACATA
>Ga0209398_1001801_pt1 | contig 10532 bp, 6 predicted proteins | sample AshMeaBigSpring_FD_184125 | JGI IMG/M metagenome (GOLD analysis project Ga0209398, IMG submission 184125) | Groundwater microbial communities from Big Spring, Nevada to study Microbial Dark Matter (Phase II) - Ash Meadows Big Spring (SPAdes)... | ecosystem: Environmental > Aquatic > Deep...
CGGCGACCGCCTCTACGACCCCGAGCGCGTCTCGGGCTTCGCCTTCGGATTCGGCCTCGACCGCCTCGCCATGAACCTCGCCCGCATTCCGGACATCCGCATGCTTGTCGAAAACGACCTCCGGTTTCTCAAGCAATTCTGAGCACGGTCGGGAATGCCGATGCCGGTCATCGGATCAATTCGCGCAAAGTTTTGAGGGAGTGGGCCACGATCTTTCCCTGGTCTTCGATGCTCTGGATCACTTCATCTGGAGTCCGGGCATCGATCTTCGTGACGGCGTTCGGGTTCACGGCTTTGAGGTCGAAGACTGCCGCGTCGATCGCATCGGCCTTTGACTGTGCGTCGCGGGCGGCTTTTTCGCGTTCCCCGATCTTCGTCTCCAGTAGTTCAATTTTCTTGTCCTCGGGATTCGTTGCCTTGAGGGCTTTGAGCTTTTCCTTGAGCGCGACGACTTCGGCCTTGGCGGCTTCCGCGTCGGCGACATGCGGCTTCCTGTCCTCGCGGGCCTGCTTGCGGCGGCCGGCGAAGTCCACCGTCCAGGAGTAGCGGCTTTCGGCGGCGGGGGTTCCGCGTGCGGAGAGCAGGCGGGCGTAGCTGGGAAATTCCCCTTTGCTGTTCTCGTCATCCGCCCAGGCTTCGGTGAGCACTGCGGGGAGGTCGGAGTCGTCGAGGACTTCGCCATTTTTGCCGAAGCCGAAATGTGCGAGCGTCATCGGCGACTTCTTGCCGACCTTCACATGCGTGAGGTCGTAATACCAAATCTTCGTGGTCTTCTTTCCTTTGGTGAAGAAGAGAAGGTTCGTCTTCACGGCCGCGCCGGCACCGGAGAAGCATCCGCCGGGCAGGCTCACGATCGCCCACAGATCACACTCATCCACGAGCTTGCGCTTCGTTTCCACAAAGGCGTCCTCGTCTTTGCGGAAGAGGAACCCATCGTCGAGGACGATCGCGCAGCGGCCGTCGCAGGCAAGTTCGCCGAGGATGTCCTGAACGAAGAGCACCTGCGTGCTTCCGGTCGCATAGGCGTAGTTCTTTTGTGCATCCTTGCCCTCCTTGCCGCCGAACGGCGGGTTCGTCAGGATCACGTCGAAAAACTTCGGTGCCTTGTCGAATAGCGCGCCGTAGGTCGCCCGCTTGGTCAGCGTGTTGCCATGCCAGAGGTTCGGCTGGTCGATGCCGTGAAGCACGAGATTCGCGAGTGCGATGGGGAAGACGAGGTTCTCCTTCTCCCGGCCAAAGAATGTCTCGTGCTTGAGTGTATCAATGTCCGTGCTGGCGGGGGACTGGCCGAGATTCCGGGCGATGTGCTCGTAGGCGACAGCGAGAAATCCGCCGGTGCCGCAGCAGGGGTCGTAGATCGTGTGACCAAGTTCCGGCTGAATCGTATGGACCATCGCCCGGATGACCTCGCGCGGAGTGAAGAACTGTCCGCCGTCGGAGTTCTTCTCACCCATCTTGAGCAGGAGGTCCTCATACACCTGCGAGAGGGTGAAGAAATGAGTGTCGTCCACATGGTCAATGCTGATCTCATCCACCTTGTCGAGGATGTCGCGGAGGTTCGTCTCGCTGTCCACGCGCACCCGCTCGACGGCAGTCATGATCCGGCCGATCACCCGCTGCTTCCGCGTGGCCGTGGGGTTCGGCAGCTTGGTCGCGGGATCAATGTCCAACGCGTGCAGATGCGGAAGCAACTCGGTGTTAATGAACTCGAAGAGCTTCCCGTCGCCTTGGGAAAACAGCTCCTGCCGCTTCCACCCGTAGGGCTTGCCCTCGTCGGTCTGCGGGTGGCCGGCCTCGTCTTTGAACGGCGCGGCCCAGTCCTGCCAGCGGAACGGGCTGTGCAGCGCGGGCGAAAAACTTTTCCCCACCGCCTCGGCGGCCTCGCGGTCGCGCTTCTCCTGCGCGTCCAGGATGCGGAGGAAGAGAATCCACGTCAGCTCCGGCACGTATTGTAGGGCGCTCGCGCAATTCGACCGCCGCATGATGTCGCAGATCGACTTGACGAAGGACGACAGCGAACGCGTTCCGGCGATGGTCTTCGGGGGTTTCGTTTTGGGTCTGGGCATCGGTTTGTTAGGATAATGGATGGATCGGCGTGATGCCATCAATGCCCGTAAAGTCGGACACATTTTCGGTGAGGTTGACCGGGATATTTTCGCGGGGCAGAGCTTCGGGGGCATACGTCTCTTCCCGGCTGAACCGACCCGCGAAGCGACCGGATGAGGTGACAACTTCCTCTTCCTGCCCGCCTCGTTTTTTCATCTCGGCAACTGAAGATGAGAAGATCATCGGCGCGGGGGTTTCTTGGCGGGCTTGGGTTTGGGCGGCGGCAGTTGCTTCACAGCGCGCTCGAAGTCATCCGGCTTGGCGGCCGCGTCAGCGAGTCGCTGGCGGTTGAAGGTGTCGTATTGTCGCTCCGCATGGGCCAGTGCCAAGTCATGAGAAATCTGCCCGGCATGGGTAAGGATGTTGCGGTCGTTGATGGTGAGGAAGCTGTCCAGTTTGCTGATCCAGTCGGCCATCTTCATCGGGATGCGGCGCATGGCCTGGCCGGTGGCGAACACAAGGTATTGCTCGACAAGGTTGTTCAAGGCGGCCAGTTCGTCTTCCGACAAGTAGTTCTTGGCGATGGCCGAGTCTTCCTTCCTCACCTTCACCCCGCGCCATGTCGTCAGCCCCATGTGCGGCCGGGTGCTGTCCGCGCGGCTGACGATGATCTCCGCCGCCGTCTGCCCGGTGATCGCCCAGTGCAGCTTGTTCTGGACCGTCTTGAAGAACGTGATGCTGGCATCGTCCGTGGGATCGTAGTCGATGCTCGTAGCGTAAATGTCCGTGATCTTCTGGTAAAATCGCCGCTCCGAGGTGCGGATGTCCTGAATCCGGCGCAGCAGCTCCTCGAAGTAGTCGAAGGGCAAATCGGGGTTCTTCAGCCGCTCGTCATCCAGCACGAATCCCTTCACAATGAACTCCCGCAGCCGCTGCGTCGCCCAGATGCGGAACTGGGTGGCCACTGCGCTCTTGACCCGGTAGCCGACGGAAATGATGGCGTCCAAATTGTAGAAGTGGGTCGCGTAGTTTTTGCCGTCGGCGGCAGTAGTAAAGAAATCCTTTACAACTGAATCTTGAAGCAGCTCCCCCTGGGCAAAAATGCTTTTCAGGTGCTGGCCGATGTTCTGCTTGGTCGTCTGGAACAGCTCCGCCATGAGCTGCTGTGTCAACCAAACCGTCTCGCCTTCAAACCGCACGTCCAGTTTGATCCGGCCGTCTTCGGTTTGGTAGATGAGGAGTTGGGAGTTGGTGGGTTCGTCGTTCATGGTCTGCGATCAATGCTGTTCACATGAGAGTGGCATCGGCATCCTGCCGATGCGTTGGTTTTCGGTCCATGGGCAGGATGCCCATGACACAAGGATCTGCAAAGTGAACAGCATTGGGGCTAGTATTCGAAGACTTGGGCAAGGAGCTTTTGCGGGAGCAATTCCAGCTCGGCGATTTGTTTCCGGATGGCGGCCCGCATCGGCTTGATCTGCGCGAGTGCCTTGGAGGCTTTCAACTGGGTTTCGTAGTCGGGAAGCTCGATCTCGCCCTCGGCCAGCCGGTTGAACAACATGCGCTCCCGCACCGCTCCCCGCGCGAGCGATTGGATGCACCGCTCGCCCAGCGGCGAACGCAGCCAGTAGTAAAACCACCGCGAATCCACCACACCCGGCCGCCCTTTCAAAACCACGTAGTCCGGGCTTGTGATGCCGGGCTCATCGTCGTCGTCCACAAACGCAATCGAGCCGATCAGGATACGCATCGGATTGTAAAAAACCGTGCCTGCCGTGACCGGCTTGTAGCGCTCGGCGTGCTTGCCGGGCTGTTCGCGAGCTGGTGCTAAACCTGACCGAGTTGCGCCAAGCACTGGCGATTTTCTCCAATCTGCTCCGACTCCGTTAGTAACTTCAGATACCGTTTCACCCAGTTGCCATTTTTTTGTCTCTCCAGTCTTCAAGGTTTCAAACACAACTGATGTCGAAAATTGAACCAGATCACGAAACTGGTTATTTAGGGCAACCAAGGCCTCGCGAGTTTTATCAAGTTTCGCTCGAAGGTTTGCGGCTACGCTTTGTTGCTTATGTAGGTCGGGTAGCCAAACCTGCATCCGTTCAACGACACCCTTGTTTATATTGGGATCTTTTCGGTTGCCTTGACTGAACCGCATCCAAGCCGGTCTCATGTGTTGGACTTGGAAATGGATAAAGTCAGAATCAAAAACCGCCGGGTTTGGAAGGATAGATGCAACAGCTTGATTGGTTGCCGCAGGGATCGCTAAAACACCAGATTTTCCAATTGTGCCAGCACCTCCATACATGGCCACCATAACGCTGCCGATTGGATTGACCGTTCCTCCGAAGGATAGAAGTGCATCTTCTGTTATTCGCTCCTCGGTTGAGCGAACATGCTCGCAGTTGAGATCCAGAGTTTTGACCCACGGAATGAGGCCTTGAAAATATTCCCTTCGATCACGAAGAGGGGTGCCACCAGAGACGACGTGTGCGAAGTTACCGATTGCTTGTTGGGCTGCTCTCATGCGGCAAACAACCTCAGCTTCGCATCTTTCATCACCTCGGCTGGCGAGCCGATTTTCCTGAGCGCGGCAACTCCGCCTGCTTCCCTGATTTCCGGCACGTCCCAGAGTGCGGCGGTTTCGAGGGCGTCGGTGCCGCCGAGTTCGAACTGGTTGCCGAGCCCGCGCAGGACGGTGGCGGCGTTCGGGTCGAGCGAGTTGAACCACGCCTGGTTTTTATCGATGTAAATGATTTTGCGGTCTGGCCGTTTGAGGGCGAGGGCCATGTAGGCGTGGTGGGCGAAGAGGTCGTAGAAATCGTAATCCGTCATGCCGTCGAGGTCGCGGACGATCTCCGGATTGTAATTGTCGCCGATGAGGTGGGCGATGAGCTTCTGGCGTTTTTGGGATTCGATCCAGAGGCCGCGGAATTGCCGGAGGGTATGGGCCTCGGCGAGGACGCGCTGAATCATTTCCCGGCGGTATTCGTCGAAGGGAATGAGCGCGATCCGCCCGTCGCGAACGCCTGTCACGAAGCGGCCTTCGGCGTTAATGACAGTCTCGCCCGGCATCTCCGCGACAGTGGGTTTCTCCGGCGGTTCAGGCTCCGGTCCACCGCCTCCGCCCCCACCTCCACCGCCGGGGCGCGGCGGGCGCGTGATGAAATCGGTGCCGAAGAGGTCGGTGACGCCGGTGTAGTCGTAGAGCCAGAATTTGTATTTGCCGGTCTCCTCGTGGATGCGGGTCCCGCGTCCGACCATCTGGTAGAATTTGATGGCGGATTTGAGGTAGCGGAAGAAGACGACCGCGTTCAGGCGCTCGATATCAACCCCCGCTTCGAGAAGATCGACCGTGCAGGCGACGAACGCGCGTTCGCCGGACCCGCGCATGGTCTTGATGTATTCCGATCCGTTGTTTGGCCCGCCCATGCACTTGAAGGCATAGAGGTCCTTGGGATCCTGCTTGTTCTCTTTGCACCAGCGGACGTAGAGGTTGTTCATCTGCATGGCCACGCGGTCGGCGTGGATTTCGCGCGTGCAGAAGATGATGACCTTTTGCTCGGGCCCGCCATTTTCGCAGAGCAGCTTGAAAAGGTCCTCGCACATCGCGGGGGTGCGCATGTCGATGAACAGCTCGTCGTCGAAGTCCTTGCCCGTGTAGGTCTCCTTGGTGAGGTCTTCCTCGGTGACCGGCCTGCCGGTTTTGATGTTCGTCGGTTTGGCGGCGAGCACCTCGGCCTTGGTGAAGATGTGGGAATCAATCGACGCCTTGCGCTTGATGACTTCGCAGGCGGCGAGGTAGCCGTCCTCCTGCGCCTCGATCAGCGTGTATTCATAGACGGGCTCGCCGAAATACTTGTGGTTGTTCGCGGTGATTTCCTCGTCCTCCGTCGGTTTGTCCTTCGCCTCGCGAAGCTGTCGGGGCGTGGCGGTGAGCCCGATGTGGATGGCGTTCGGGTTCCGCCTGAGCACCTCCGACCACCTGCCCCACGCAGAGCGGTGGCACTCGTCGATGATGATGACGCTGAAATAATCGTCCGTGTAATGCTCGGTGAGGAAGCTGGCGAACCCCTCGTCATCATCGAGGCCGAGCGTCTGGTAGGTGGCGATGTGGATGCGGGCGTTCTTCGCGGCGTTCTCGCCGTTCTTCGTCTCGACGATGCGGGCGTTGTCGCCGAAGACCGCCTTGAGTTTGCCGTAGGCCTGCTCGCGGAGTTCGTCGCGGTCGCAAAGGAAGAGCACGGGCTTCGGCAGGCGTCCCGCCTCGTGGAGTCGCCAGAGCAGGTTCGCGGCGATGATTGTCTTTCCAGATCCGGTGGCGAGCGAAAGCAACACGCGAGCGAGATCGTCGTCGGCTTCGCACTTGAGGATCTTCTCAAACGAGGCGCGAATCGCGGCGTCCTGGTAGTAGCGAAACTCCGGAAAAGCCGGGCTGTCCGGCTGGAACAACATCGAGGCCGAGGGATCGTCGAGATTGATGCCGGTGTGGCGGTGGTAGCAGTCGGTCAGCGTTTTGTGATCGGGGAAATTCGCGAGCGGAAACGGGCCGGTCTGCTCGCCGGTGAACTTGTTGAACTTTGCGTAGAGGTGGCCGTTTGTTGAAAAGATGTATTTCGCGTCGAAGCGGTCGCATTCCGAGTAGCCCTTGGCCTGCTGCATTCCTTTGAGCGGGTCTTCGTCTTCTCTCTTGGCTTCCATGACGGCAATCGGCAGCGGCGCGGGTCCGCTCGGTGTTTCCACGCAGAGGAGATAATCCGTGCGGCCGGGACCCGAGCGGCGGCGGCCCTTCGGCCCAATCGGCTCGACCGGAGCCTTCGTCTCGAGCTTCACGTAGGGCTTGCGATAGCCTTTCTCCCGGAGAATGGGATCGATCAACTCATAGCGTGTCTCTTGTTCGTTCATGGGCATGAAACGAAAACCATATCAAGAATCGCGCAATTCGGGAAGCGCGTCCCTGATCCGCGCGTAACGCCAACGATGGGGAGGGCGAACCTCCGTGTGAGCCCCAATTTATCACGGCTCGGACGGAGCCTCGCCCTCCCTCGCATTATCGATGGGCCGTCGATGCATTTTCCTCGCGTTTCTTTCCTTGCGTGCCCGCGGATTTGTGCGCGTGGAGAGGATGACCCACCGGAAGGTAGCGCGGGGGAGTTCATCACATTTGAACCGGGAGTCGTGCGGATTATCCCGTTCCGGCCGGGTTTTTTCCTGCCAGGATCTCGTTGGCTTCGGCATCCGCGAGGTCGGCCGCTTTTTCGATGGTAGCGGCTTCTTCGGTGAGTTCTTCGGCGAGGAGGGCCTTGGCGGCGCGGCGTTTTTTTGCGGCGAGGGCGCGGAGGCATTCGATGCGGGCGAGTTGCTCCGGGGTCAGCGGCGGCGGGAGCGGATGGCCGTCGGCGGGTAGCAGCGGGCGGGTGGCGCGGGTGTGGATGGTGATCATGCCGGCGGCAGCGAGTTTTTCGAGTGCCTGCCATGTCGCCGCGTCGAGGATCTGGAGGACCGGCTTGTCGCCGCGCCAGGGGGTTTCCGCGAACAGCTCATCAATGCGCGGACGGTCGGCGGCCGCGCTATCCTGGAGCACGGCCATAAGGACAGGGGTTGGCGAGCCGGGAACCCACGTTTCTTCGCAGTGTGCGAGCCGGTTGCCGAGGACAGCTTTGGCGCGCGAGGCGAAGTGCGCGGCGGGATCGGAGGGCGGGGGCTTGGCGGATGTTCCATCGGTCGGGACGGCGGACATGACCTGCGCGAGGCGTTTGAGAAATGCCTGGCCGCCGCTCTTGAGCTTAATGTTGGTCAGGTCGCCGGTGCCGTCGAGCACGCCCTGGGCGAGCTCCATTTTTTGGGAGAGCGAGGCGAGCATCCCGTGCTCGATCGTGTTCTCGGCGATAAGGTTGACGACCGTGACCGTGCGGAGCTGGTTTTTCCGCCAGGCGCGGGCGATGCGCTGTTCGAGCTTCGCGGGATTCCACGGGAGGTCGCAGTTGATGACGACACTGGCATTCTGCAGATTCAGCCCGACGCCGCCGGAATCGGTGCTCAGGAAGAGCCGGCAGTCCGGGTCCTGGCGGAAGGCGAGGATTTCGGCTCGGCGCTGCTTTTGCGGGACGGTGCCGGTGTGCCATGCGAAGCCGGTGTGGGTTTTCTCCGCCCACTCGCGGACGCGGTCGAGCATGCCGATCCATTCGGAGAAGATGATGACTTTGACATCCGGATCGGCGAGGCATTCGTCGAGGACGCGGGCGAGTTCGTCGAGCTTCGGGCAGTCGCGCGAGGGGTTGCCCTTCATGATGCCCGGCGAGTCGCAGATCATGCGCATCATGTTGAGGAGGATCATGAGGAGATCCTGTTCCTTCGGGGTGAGCGGGCGGATCTGGGACTTTTTGATCAGCTCGGCGACCTGTTTCTGGACCCCGTTGTATTCGTCGCGCATGGCGGGAGTGAGCGCGACGAAATGGTTTTTGTCGGTTCGGTCGGGAAGCTCGGTCTCGACCTCCGCCTTGCGGCGGCGCAGGAGGATCGGGCGCACGCGCTCGCGGAGCTTGTCGAGGTTCTTGTAGCCTTCCGGTCGTCCCCGGTGGTCGAGCTGGTAGTATTCGCGGTTGAACCGGAAGAGCGGGCCGAGGATCGAGGGGTCGAGGAAATCCACGATCGATCGGAGCTCGTCGATCCGGTTTTCGATCGGCGTGCCGGTGAGCACGAATGCATATCGGCTATCGAGCCGCTTGACCGCCTGGGCGGTCTTCGTGGACCAGTTCTTGATCCGCTGGGCCTCGTCGAGGATCACGACATCCGGACGCAGGCGGGCGTTGATGTCGAGGCTGTCCTGGACGATCTGCTCGTAGTTCGCAATGGTGAAAAACGGGGCGTCGGGATCGCCGTAAATCTGCGAGCGGATCGCGCGTCCGCCGAAGACGAGGCGCAGCGGCAGGTCAGTGAATTTTTGGATCTGTTCCTCCCATTCGGCCTTCAGCGAGGCCGGGGTGACGATCAGCACGCGGCGGGCCTTGCCGAGGTGGTGCAGGAGCGCGCAGGCGGCGATGGCCTGGATGGTTTTTCCGAGGCCCATCTCGTCGGCGAGAAGCGCCCGCTCCTTGAACGCCAGGTGCAGCATGCCCTCGCGCTGGTAGGGGAAAAGCGGGCTGTGCGTGACGTGTTCCGGATGCGTGCCGTCCGCGACCCCGGCCTCGTAGGCGCGGCGGCTGAGGATCCTGTCCTGCTGCCGGGCGCGGATTGCCAACCAGGGCTCGACATCCTGCGAAACCCGCAGGGACTGGCTCCGGCAGGCACAGAGCTCTTCCATCAGTTCCTCCGGTGACAGGTCCTCGAGCTGGACGCCGTCGCTGTTGTCGAAGCGGGCGCGGAGTTTGGGCGGGAGCTTCGAGGCATTGCGCTCGACGCGAAGGCGTCCGGTGGCGTCCGCAACGATGTCTGCGCGCGGCGAGGAAATCCGCTCTGCGGCCTTGAACTCCGCCCTCTGGCGGCGCGAGAGCTGGAGAAGGATCGCCTCGATGTGCTTGCACGCGCCGAGCCCGTTGATGCGGAAATCCGTGCAGGTGCAGGAAAACTGGCGCGACGAGACATCGCGGATCTCGGCCCGGTAGGTCATGCCGCTTGGCGATTGAATCTCGAAATTCGAGAAGACCGGGTGGGTGGGATCGAGGTTCGTGATCCGGAATTTTTCCTCGCGCGCGCGGAGCCGGCGCTTGGCCAGCTCGTCGGCATCAGTCGTCCGCCAGTCGGTGTGCGCGGGCAACGCGGGCCCCGCCACACCGGCTTTTCGCTTTGGCTTTTTGTGGTTCATGAAAAATGCAAGTGAGTTGTTAGACTGGCAGGAACCCGGGAAAATGGGAATGTCTTCTGAGGGAGATTCAACGAGTTTGAGCACTTGAGGTGAACGCGGGCTTTACCGGGCGGGGACTTCCAAATACAAAAGCGGACCGGCCGTCCCGCGCGGTCGTTTTCCGATTCTCAACCGCATATGAAAATTTCGCTCAACTGGCTTCGTGATTTTGTGGACTGCCGGCTGCCGGCCTCCGAGCTCGAGTCCCTGCTCCGGCGGGCCGGGCTGGAGGTTGCATCGGTCGAAGAGCGCGGAGCGGCGATCGACAAGGTCGTGGTCGCGCAGGTCCTGGAGTCGAACCCGCACCCGAATGCCGACCGGCTCAGCGTCTGCCGGGTGGATGACGGATCGGGCACGCCGAGGCAGATCGTCTGCGGCGCAAAGAACTACAAGGTCGGGGACAAGGTGCCGCTGGCGCTGCCCGGAGCGGTGATGCCCGGCGATTTCAAAATCAAGACCGGCAAGCTGCGCGGGGTGGAGAGCGAAGGCATGATGTGCAGCGCGAAGGAACTCCGGCTCGCGGAGGATTCCGACGGCCTCCTGATCCTCTCTCCGGAGGCGGTTCCCGGCACGCCGATCACCTCCCTGTTTCCTCCGGATGTGATCCTCGAACTCGAGATCACGCCGAACCGTGCGGACTGGCTCA
>Ga0209398_1001803_pt1 | contig 10524 bp, 9 predicted proteins | sample AshMeaBigSpring_FD_184125 | JGI IMG/M metagenome (GOLD analysis project Ga0209398, IMG submission 184125) | Groundwater microbial communities from Big Spring, Nevada to study Microbial Dark Matter (Phase II) - Ash Meadows Big Spring (SPAdes)... | ecosystem: Environmental > Aquatic > Deep...
GCGCCCTGACCGACCTAGCGGCATTAGAGCGCTGGCGCCAGGGGCGCGGGGGTGACCTCGCCTGCCTTCTGGACATCGCCGAGGACCTCGGGCTGGAGCGTCTGGGCCGGGCGGAGGACCGCTTCCTGAGCTTCGGCGCCTATCGGACCCCGGACGGCCACCTGTTCCCCAGCGGGGTCTGGGACTGTGTGCCCCATGCCCTGGACAGCCAGCTCATCACGGAGGACCCGAGCCATGCCTGGATGGCCGGTGACACCCTGGTGCCGGCGCACGGCCTGACGCAGCCCGCCCCGGACAAGCCGGGTGCCTATACCTGGTGCAAGGCACCGCGCTACGACGGTCTGGTGATGGAGACCGGGGCCCTGGCGCGCCAGATGGTGGCCGGGCACCCCCTGGTGCGCGAGCTGGTGGCCACCTCGGGGGGCAGCGTGCTGGCGCGGGTGCTGGCGCGCCTCCTGGAGCTGGCGATCGTCGTTCCCGAGATGGAGCGCTGGGCCCAGGCCATCCGGCCTGGCGAGCCCTGGTGCCGCAGCGATCCCTTACCCCAGGAGGGCAGCGCGGCCGGCCTGGTCGAGGCAGCGCGGGGCGCCCTGGGCCACTGGCTCCGGGTCGACAGGGGCCGTATCGCCTCCTACCAGATCGTGGCGCCGACCACCTGGAACTTCTCCCCGCGGGATCGCCAAGGGATCCCGGGCCCCCTCGAGCAGGCATTGGTGGGGACCCCCGTCGAGGAGGGAGAGGGCACACCCGTGGCGGTCCAGCACGTGGTGCGCTCCTTTGACCCCTGCATGGTATGCACCGTGCATTGATCCCATGACCGTGCACCCCCTGCCCATCGCCCGTCCCACCGGCCTGGAGGACCTCGGCGAGGCAGCCTGGATCGAGGTCATTCGCAAGATGGACGAGGTCTACAACGACCTCATCAAGTACGAGGTGGCGCTGGAGGAGAAGAACGCCGCCCTCGAGGAGTCCCAGGGGTTCGTCCTCTCTGTCCTGGCGGCCATGTCGGACCTGCTCCTCGTGTGTGATCGGGAGGGCCGCATCGAGGTCGTGAACGACGCCTTCGTGGAGCTATCGGGGGTCGCGGCGAGCGACCTGGTCAACACCTCCATCTTCGACCGGTTCGCCGACGCCGAGGCCCGCGCCAAGGCCGAGGCGCTCCTGGTGGCCACCGCGCCCCGGCAGGTATCCGACTGCGAGCTGCCCCTGCGGTCTGCCGACGGCACCGCGGTGAATGTCTCGCTCAACTGCACGCCACGGCTCAACCGGCGTGGCATTCGGGTCGGCATGGTCCTGACGGGACGCCCGGTGGGCGAGCTGCGCCGCGCCTACCAGGCCCTGCGCGAGGCCCACGAAGACCTCAAGCGCACCCAAAAGCAGCTCCTGCACTCGGAGAAGATGGCCTCCCTGGGCCGTCTGGTCGCGGGGGTCGCCCACGAGCTCAACAACCCCATCAGCTTTGTCCTCGGCAACACCTACGCCCTGCACCGCTACGCCCAGCGGATCGAGACCTACCTCGCGGCGGTCCATGCCGGTGAGCCGCGGGAAGCGCTGGATCACCTGCGCGAGGGGTTGCGCATCGACCGGCTATTGGAGGACCTGCCGCCGCTCATCGAGGGCACGGTGGAAGGGGCAGAGCGAACCCGCGACATCGTGGACAGCCTCAAGCGCTTTTCCGCCGTCGACCGGGACGGGCAGGAGACCTTCAATCTCACCGAGGTCATCGAGCGCGCCGTGCACTGGGTCACCAAGGCCGCCTCTGACCGCTTTCGGGTCGACCTGCAGCTCCCGGAGGGCATCACGGTGAGTGGCTCGCCGGGGCAGATGCAGCAGGTGCTGATGAACCTGGTGCAGAATGCCTGGGACGCCACGGCCGACCAGCCCCGCCCCTGCCTAGAGATCAGCGCCCGGCGCGTGGCGGACGGCATCGAGATCTCGCTCCACGACAACGGAACCGGCATCGCCGCGGAGAATCTGGCGCACCTCTTCGAGCCGTTCTTCACCACCAAGCCGGTGGGCAAGGGGACCGGGCTCGGCCTGGCCATCTCCTATGGGATCATCGAGCGCCATGGCGGGACACTGTGCGCCGCCAACCACCCCGAGGGGGGCGCGGTGTTCCGGTTGACACTCCCCCTCGCCGCGCCCAGGGCCGGCGAGGGCGGTACCCGACCGCCGACATAGGAAGCCCAGCCGCACGGACGGTTGGGTCCGGTCATGCCTCGTGCCTCGCGTGCCTCGGGGCAGGTCTTGAAATCCAGCGAAGCCGGCTGACGCATGAAAGAGTCGCCGGCCGACATGGGTAGACAGGGCACGCAAGGGCCAGCGATCCTGGATTCCAAGGTCTGGCCCCCGCTGTCGGTGATCCCCCCGGTGCCCGATGCGGTGCCCCGGGGCTGCCAGGAGCGCAGCCGTCCAAGCGCTGGCATAATCCGCCGCGCAGATCGGCACCCGACCCGAACCTGATTGGCACCCGGCACGAGGCATCCCATGAGCGACACAACCCAAGCATCCGCCCAGGCCCAAGATATCCAGACCGAGGTCGTCGTCCTCGGCGCCGGCCCGGGCGGCTATACCGCCGCCTTCCGTGCAGCGGACCTCGGCAAGGGCGTGGTCCTGATCGAGCGCTACCCGAGCCTAGGCGGGGTCTGCCTCAACGTCGGCTGTATCCCCTCCAAGGCCCTGCTGCACGCCGCCGCCATCCTCAACGAGGCCCGGGAAATGGCCCACCTGGGGATCAGCTTCGGCGAGCCGCAGATCGATATCGACAAGCTGCGAGCCAACAAGGACAAGGTCGTCGCCAAGCTCACCGGCGGACTCGCGGCCCTGGCCAAGCAGCGCAAGGTCCGGGTGGTGCAGGGGACAGGACGCTTCGAGGCCCCCAACCGCATCGCCGTTGAGACCCGCGAGGGCCGGGTGGGCGTCCTGTTCGACCACGCCATCATCGCCTGCGGGTCCACCCCGGTGCGCATCCCCGGCTTCCCTCACGAGGACCCGCGGGTCATGGACTCCACCGATGCCCTGGAGCTGGCCTCGGTCCCGGAGCGCCTGCTGATCCTGGGCGGGGGCATTATTGGCCTGGAGATGGCAACGGTCTATCAGGCGCTGGGGAGCCGCATCGACGTGGTGGAGCTGCAGGACCAGCTCATACCCGGCTGCGACCCGGACCTGGTCAAGGCCCTCCACAAGGTCATCGCCAAGCGCTACGAAAACATCTGGCTTGGCACCAAGGTCACCGCGATGAGTGCCGGGCCGGCGGGGATCAAGGTCAGCCTCGACGGCAAGGGGGTCCCCAGCGAGGTGACCTACGACAAGGTACTGGTCGCGGTGGGCCGGCGCCCCAACGGCAAGCTCGTGGACGCGAACAAGGCGGGGGTGCTGGTGGATGAGCGCGGGTTCATACCCGTGGACGCCCACATGCGGACCAATGTCCCGAACATCTTCGCCATCGGCGACGTGGTGGGCAATCCCATGCTGGCCCACAAGGCGACCCACGAGGCCAAGGTCGCCGCCGAGGTGATCGCGGGGCTACCGGCCCTATTCGACCCCATGACGATCCCGTCGGTGGCCTACACGGACCCGGAGGTGGCCTGGATGGGGCTGACCGAGACCCAGGCCAAGGCCGAGGGCCGTGCCTATGAGAAGGGCGTCTTTCCTTGGGCCGCGAGCGGCCGGGCCTTAGGCGTAGGGCGCGACGAGGGGTTGACCAAGCTCCTATTCGACCCCGAGACCAAGCGCATTCTCGGGGCAGGGATCGTGGGTCCCAGCGCCGGAGAGCTGATTGGGGAGGCCGTGCTGGCCCTGGAGATGGGGGCAGACTACGAGGACATCGGGCTGAGCATCCACCCCCACCCGACGTTGAACGAGACCATCGGCCTGGCGGCGGAGATGGCCCACGGGTCCATCACCGACCTCATGCCCCCGAGGAAGCGGGGCTGAGCCTACCCCGTATCGGGGGTATCCAAAAGGGTCCGGCCTCGCCCTGTGTGACGGGCCCCGTCTGCGCCCCTGCGGATGCGGACGGGACCCGGGGACGGCGGCGCGCCACGCCTGACCCTGACTACACCTTACTTCTTCTCGGGCTCTGCTGGGGCCGCGGCCTCGGCCGGGGTCTCCTTGAGCTTGACCACCGCCTCGTTGAGCTCGAGCTTGGCCACCTTGCGCAGCTCGCCGAGCTTTTCGCCCAATTTGGCGCGCTGATAGGCGGCGATCAACTGCGGCTTGGCCTCATCGAAGTTCGGGGGTTGTGTGGTGCGGGTATCGTCCAGCAGGATGACATGCCAGCCGAACTTGGTATTGACCGGGGTCTTGGTGTAGGTGCCCTGCTTCAGCCCGGCCACCGCATCCGAGAATGGCTTGTTGTCGAGCTGGCTGGCGGTGAACCAGCCAAGCTCTCCGCCGGCCTTTGCGTTGGGCCCGGTGGAGTGCTTCTTGGCCAGCTCGGCGAAGTCTCCACCCTTGTCCAGGGCCGCGATGACCTTCTTTGCCTCCGCCTCGTCCTTGACCAGGATGTGGCGCGCCTTGTACTGGGTCTCGCCGGTCAGCTTGACCAGATCGTCATACCCCTTCTTGAGCTCCTCGTCGGTGGGCTTGATCTCCTGCGCCATGGCCTGGAGCGCGGCGGTCGAGAGGAGTTGGAGGCGCTGCAGGTCCAGGGCGACCTGCAAATCGTGCCTTTCCGTCAGCTTGAGGGCCTGGGCCTGCTGCGACGTGACAACCAGGTTGATGAATTCGTTGAAGACCTGCTGCTGGATCTCGGGGCTGTCCTGCGCCTGGGTCTGCTGCAGCCGCTCCACGTAGAACATGCGGAACATGTCCAGCGAGTAGGCAACCCCGTTGACAGTGGCCAATGGCACATCGGCGGCGGGGGCGGCCGCCGTCGGGGCGGGGGCAGGGGCATCCGCCGGCTTGGGCTCGTCGGCAGCCTGCAGGGCGCCGGCGGCCAGCGCGACAGAGAGGATCAGGGGCAGGGGAGCGGTCTTCATGAGGACTATTCCTGTGGGGGTTGGTAGGGAAGGGTTGAGCCTGCGGAGGGCTCCGCTAGGCTGGAAACACCCGGAGAAAAGGCTTGACGATCACCTCTTCATAGACGCCGGCGGCGACATAGGGGTCATCGCCGGCCCAGGCCCGGGCAGCTTCAAGGTCCGAGAACTCCGCCACCACCAGGGAGCCGCTGAAGCCGGCGCTGCCCGGGGCCTCGCTGTCGATGGCAGGGTGGGGCCCGGCGATGAGCAGCCGCCCCTCGCCTTGCAGGCCGCGCAAGCGCTCGAGGTGGGCAGGGCGTGCGGCCAGGCGCGCGGCCAGGCTCTCCGCACGGTCTCTGGCGATGATGGCGTAGTACACGTCATTCCTCCGCGACGGGCTCGGGGTCCTTGATATGGCGAGCCAGGTAGAAGGCCTGGGCGACCACGAAGAGGATGGTCAGGCCCATCATACCGAAGAGCTTGAAGTTGACCCAGGTCTCTTCCCGGGTCTGGGCGTCCTGGCATTGGGCGAGCAGGTTGCCGGTGAAGGTCTCGGCGCACTTGGCGAGATCCACCTCGCTCTGCCCGGTCGCGGCGATGAGGGCCTGCTGGGCCTGAAAGAATCCGCTGTAGACGTAAACGACATAGAGGTTGGCGAGGCCGGAGAAGACGAAGAACAGCACCCACAGCAGGTTGAGCCGTGCCCAGATGGGCGCCGGCACCTCGATGGCGTGGCCCATCATGCGCTCGATGAGGGGCTTGCCGGAGACCCAGACGCTGCCGAGAAAGGCCGCCGCAAACAGCCAGTTGACGATGGTCGGCTTCCACATGACGAAGATCGGGTCGTGCAAGGCGATGGTCATGCCGCCGAACACCACCAGCAGGCCCAGGGTGACCAGGTGCATGGTCTCGGCACGCCCACGCCGCAGCAGGGCCCAACCGACCTGGGCAAGCGAGGCGGCGATGGCCACCCCGGTGGCCACGTAGATGCCCGAGAGCTTGTAGGCGACGAAGAAGAGCAGGACGGGGAAGAAGTCGGCCAGGAATTTCATGCAGTGGTCTCTAGGGAATGGCTGCGCCAACGTCGGCGCCTGGCTCGATGGCGTGGAGTGTTCATGGATGAGGCCCCGGCCTGCGCCAGAGGCGGGCATCGATGGGCCGGGCCGCCCATTGACCGCGAACCGTGGGCCCGTGTCAACCCGGATCTGCTGGGTCCGCCGGTGCGGGGGCCATTGACACCCCTGGATCAGTGCAGGATGCGAGGCGTGGACCAGGTCTCGGCGTAACGCTCGACGACGGCGCGCACCTGGCGCGGATAGTCGAGGGCATCCATCTGCGCCATAGCCTCGCGGAAGAAGTCCGGGGCATCCCCGGGAAGGTCGTCGACGATGGCGTCGAAGGCGGCCTCCATCAAGTCCCGCCGGTGGCTGCGGGTCGCGACGATGGCGCGGTTGAGCAGGAGGATGCGCCAGGGCCGGGTGGCATCGGTCGGATCGCGGTCCTGGGTGATCTTGGGGCTCATGGCATCGACGACCTCGCTCATGAGGCCGTAGAGGGTCGCCAGATCGGCCGGGGTCTTGAGGCCGTTGGCCAAGCCCGCCGCCGCATTCACCACGGGTGCGGGGCGGCCCAGCTCGGCGCCGCGTCGCGCCGCCCAGCAGGCGAGCGGGAGGGCAAGGGCCTCGATCTGGCGGGCGTGCTGCGGCAGGCGCAGGCGTCCAGCCAGGGCCGAGAGGTGGGCCAGCAGGTCGATGCCATGATCGGCGAGGGCCCCAAGGTCGGGCGCCCCAGGGTCATCAAGCCCTGCCGCAGACTGGGCCTGGGGCGGTTGCCCAGGGATGGCCACATGCCGCGGCAGCTTGGAGCCCTGCGCATCCAGTGCGACAAGCGCCCTGTGCAGCGCATCGCACAGATCGGCCATCTGTGGGGCATCGGGTGCGCCTCCCTCGGCCCCAGCGGCGAGGCTGGCGTCTTCGCAGGCCTGGGCAAGCTCCTCGCAGAGTCGGCGAGCCTCCAGGGTCACCTGGGCGATATCGATCGATGGCAGCATAGACTGGCGATTCTAGGCGCATCGCCCGTCGCCTTACCAGCGCCGGCCAGGGCGGGCCCCATGCGATGCAGGGGCATGCTCAGGCATGCGGGGCAATTTGTTAGGGTTCCCGATAGAATAGGGCCCCATGTCCCCCGACCTGCATACCCATTCCACCGCCTCGGACGGCACCCTGACCCCGACCGCGCTCCTGGAGCGGGCCGCGGCGGCCGGCGTCGAGGTCATCGCCCTCACCGATCACGATACCCTGGAAGGGCTGGCAGAGGCGGGGGCCGCCGCGGCCGCCCTTGGTCTGACGCTGGTGCCGGGGGCCGAGCTCTCGGTGACCTGGGGGGGGCGTACCATCCACGTGGTCGGCCTCGGGCTGGATCCCATTAACGCCGACCTGAACGCCGGTCTCGCGCGCCTGCTGGCCTTTCGCGACTGGCGGGCCGAGGAGATCGGCCGCCGCCTCGACCGGCACGGCATCCCCGATGCCTTCGCCGGGGCCCGGCGCCTTGCCGGCGGGACCCTGGTGGGGCGGACCCACTTCGCCCGGCTCCTGGTCCAGCGCGGCCTGGCCGAGAGCGAGCGCGACGTCTTCAAGCACTTCCTGGTTCAGGGCAAGCCGGGGCATGTCCCGGGGGACTGGGCGACCCTGGAGGAGGCACTGAGCTGGATCAGGGCCGCGGGCGGCCAGGCGGTGATCGCCCACCCGGCCCGCTACGGGCTGACCGCCACCAAGCTGCGCCGCCTGCTCGGGGAGTTCCGCGAGCTGGGCGGCAGTGCGGTGGAGGTCGTCTGCGGGAGCCACAGCAAGGACGACGCCTTTGTCTTCGCCCGCCATGCCAGGGACCACAGGCTGCTGGCCTCCGCCGGGTCCGACTATCACGGTCCCGAGTGCCCCTGGCTGGACCTGGGCCGCCTGCCCCCTTTGCCCCCAGGCTGCGCCCCCATCTGGGCCGACTGGCCGGAGGAGCGGCGCCCGCGGGCCGACAAGCCGACCGCTGCCCCTATGCCCCTGCCGCGGGCCGCCCGCACCTCCTCTGCCTGAGGGGCCCCCGGCCATGGCCCAATTCTTCCAATTGCACCCTGCCAACCCCCAGCCGCGTCTGGTGCGGGGGGCGGTGGAGATCCTGCGCGACGGCGGGGTGATCGTCTATCCGACGGACTCGTCCTATGCCTTCGGTTGCCAGCTCGGGGCCAAGGAGGCCATGGAGCGCATCCGCCGCATCCGCGGCCTGGACGACAAACACAACTTCACCCTGATCTGCCGGGACCTCTCCGAGATCACGACCTACGCCAAGATCGACAATCAGGCCTTCCGCATCCTCAAGAACCTCACGCCTGGGCCCTATACCTTCATCTTCGAGGCGACCAAGCAGGTCCCCCGGCGCATGCTCCACCCGAAGCGCAAGGGCATCGGTATCCGCGTGCCCGATAACGTCATCTGCCGCGCCCTGCTGGCGGAGCTCGATGAGCCCATCCTGAGCGCGAGCCTGCTGCTGCCCGGGGACGAGCACCCCATGACCGAGCCCCAGGCCATGCGCGACGCCCTCGACCGCCAGGTGGACCTGATCGTCGACGGCGGGGCCGGCGGCCTGGAGCCCAGTACCGTCGTCGACATGACCCAGGAGCCCTACCTCGTGGTGCGCGTGGGCAAGGGCGACCCGTCTCTGTTCGAAGGCTAGCCGACCCCGCAGGAGGAACACCGTCCGTGACCAAAGTCCCAGCCCAGCACGCCCGCGTCCTCTCCGGCATGCGGCCCACCGGACGCCTGCACCTGGGGCACTACCACGGGGTGCTGAAGAACTGGCTGGAGCTGCAGCACGAGTACGAGTGCTTCTTCTTCGTCGCCGACTGGCACGCCCTGACCACCCATTACGAGGACCCGAGCCTGATCCCCGAGAGCACCCGGGAGATGGTGGTGGACTGGCTGGCGGCAGGCATCAATCCCGGGTCGGCGACCATCTTCATCCAGTCCCGGGTCCCGGAGCACGCCGAGCTGCACCTGCTGCTCTCCATGATCACCCCGCTGGGCTGGCTGGAGCGCGTACCAACCTATAAGGACCAGCAGGAGAAGCTCAAGGAGAAGGACCTGGCGACCTACGGCTTCCTCGGCTATCCGCTGTTGCAGAGCGCCGACATCCTGATCTACAAGGCCGGCCTGGTCCCCGTGGGGGAGGATCAGGTGGCCCACGTGGAGATGACCCGGGAGATCGCCCGGCGCTTCAACCACGTCTACGGGCGCGAGCCCGACTTCGAGGCCCAGGCCGAGCAGGCCGCCCGCAAGATGGGCAAGAAGAACTACAAGCTCTTCGACAAGCTGCGCCGCGCCTATCAGGAGCAGGGCGACCACGAGGCCCTGGAGGTGGCCCGCGCCCTCATCGAGAGCCAGGGCAACATCACCATCGGCGACCGCGAGCGACTGTTCGGCTACATCGAGGGCAGCGGGCGCATCATCCTGCCGGAGCCCCAGGCCCTGCTGACCAAGGCATCCAAGATGCCCGGGCTGGATGGACAGAAGATGTCCAAGTCCTACAACAACACCATTGCGCTGCGGGACGACCCCGCCAAGGTCGAGAAGGCCCTGCGCACCATGCCCACGGACCCGGCGCGGGTGCGCCGCAGTGACCCCGGCGACCCGGCCAAGTGCCCGGTCTGGCAGTTCCACCAGGTCTATTCGGACGACCAGGTGCGCGACTGGGTGCAGCAGGGGTGTCGCAGCGCCGGGATCGGCTGTCTCGACTGCAAGCAGCCCATCGTCGACGCGGTGCTGGCGGAGCTGACCCCCATCCAGGAGCGGGCCAGGGAGTACCAGGCCCAGCCGGAGCTGCTGCGCAACGTCCTCAACGACGGCTGCGAGGCGGCCCGCGAGGTCGCCCGCGAGACCATGGACGAGGTCCGCCGCGCCATGTCCCTGGTCTCGCTCTGACCGCCGCCGCCATGGAGGGACCACAGGCGCAGCCGCCGCAGCAGGGCGAGTTGCCCTTTGCCATCGTCCAGGGGACACCGCTCCTTAGCCTGCCGATCGACCTCTACATCCCTCCGGATGCCCTGGAGGTCTTCCTCGACGCCTTCGAGGGCCCGCTCGACCTGCTCCTATACCTGATCAAGCGCCAGAACCTGGACATCCTGGAGATCCCGGTGGCCGCCATCACCGATCAGTACATGGCCTATGTGGATCTGATGACGGAGCTGCGGCTGGAGCTGGCGGCGGAATACCTGGTCATGGCCGCCATGCTGGCGGAGATCAAGTCGCGCATGCTCCTGCCCAGGCCTGCCGCCGAGGAGGCCGACGAGGAGGACCCCCGCGCCGAGCTGATCCGCCGCCTGCAGGAATACGAGCGGTTCAAGAACGCCGCCCAGGAACTGGACGGCCTGCCCCGCATGGAGCGCGACCATTTCGCCACCCAGATCCAGGTCCCACCGGGCCACAGCCGGCGGCTGCCGCCCACGGTGGACCTGCGCGAGGTCCTGCTGGCCCTGCGCGACGTCCTGGCCCGCGCCGACCTCTACACCAGTCACCGGGTG
>Ga0209398_1001809_pt1 | contig 10508 bp, 6 predicted proteins | sample AshMeaBigSpring_FD_184125 | JGI IMG/M metagenome (GOLD analysis project Ga0209398, IMG submission 184125) | Groundwater microbial communities from Big Spring, Nevada to study Microbial Dark Matter (Phase II) - Ash Meadows Big Spring (SPAdes)... | ecosystem: Environmental > Aquatic > Deep...
TTGGGTTGCGTCATTGCGTGGCACGAAGCAATCTAATGCTTCGCAAGTAGAAACCGCTTCCTTCGTCGCAGTGACGATGTTAATTGGTTTTCGTCATTGCGAGGTACGAAGCAATCTAACACTTCGCAAGTAGAGACTGCTTCCTTCGTCGCAGTGACGATGTTAATTGGTTTTCGTCATTGCGAGATACGAAGCAATCTAACACTTCGCAAGTAGGGACCGCTTCCTTCGTCGCAGTGACGATGTTAATTGGTTTTCGTCATTGCGAGGTACGAAGCAATCTAACACTTCGTACGTAGGGACCGCTTCCTTCGTCGCAGTGACGATGTTAATTGGTTTTCGTCATTGCGTGGTGCAAAGCAATCTAACGCTTCGCAAGTAGAGACTACTTCCTTCGTCGCAGTGACGGGGCTAATAGGTTTTCGACATTGCGACATGCGAAGCAATCTAATGCTTCGCAAGCAGGGACTGCTTCCTTCGTCGCAGTGACGATGTTAATTGGTTTGCGTCATTGCGAGGTACGAAGTAATCTAATGCTTCGTAAATAAGGACTGCTTTCTTAGGTCGTAGTAACGAAAACCTATCACGGCTTATCATGAACACAATCGAGCAATTGTGCTAGCTGTCCGGTAATAGCATGTGCACTGTATTCGTCAAATGCTCGTTGATCAATATTGGCAGGATTGAATGTTTGCATCCAAACCATAAATTCTGATAACGCCGCCACAAAATGGTTTTCTATGGTAGCCATATCCGTTTCTCCATCAAACGACAACACTTTACCCGCACCTGATGTTTGCAGTACTTCCACAGCAGTACTTGCTTGGTGTAAGACTGCTAAAATAGGCTTACCACTCAGCACCCCCTGATAAGTTTTAGAGGGGGTATAGTGCGGCTCAGTACTTCCTAAAATAAAAACACCATCGGCAGCATTCAAGTGCACCAATACATCCACGTACGAAATGCGTTTTGGATATTCAAATACGGATGTTTGCCACAATCCATAAGCTTCTGCCAAGGGCTTGATATTGTGACTATTGGGATCATTGGTTCGTTTGCCGGTGCCGATAAAATGAAATTGTACTTTTTGGGCAATTGCTGCATGAGCGGCCAATGCTTTAAAAATAGCTGTTAACGGTGCGTATGCTTTTGGCAACATCGCGCCTGCGTACACCAACTGTATGACTCCAGTTTGTGGCGTAAATAAGTAGGGGGCAATATTCAATGCGGCAAGTTGTTGATGATCGGTCAATTCACCACCGTATGGCATGGCCCCAAATATGGCCTGTTGCATCAAATGTGGGTTGCGCTGTTGTACACCTTTGTAGTATCCGGCAGCTACTCCCGTTATCAAACTAGCTTTTTTCACTGCGATTGGTTCTAAAAAACCTGCTATTTCGGTGCTCCACCAATGCCGAGAAAAAATTCGATCACTCCCCGCAAAGTGGTGCACCCAAGGGTCGATATAATCAATGCCATACGGCACTTTTGTTGCTGCATGTAACCACCGCCCCAATAAGGCTGCATAAAAAGAGGGAATGGGAATGTATACAAAATCCATTTGCTCCATTTGTAGGAGTTGCTTTGCACGACGATACAATTGTATAAATCCCCGAATACCAATATCGCCTATCAAGCGGGGTTTGGTGACCCCAAAAGCACGTACTTTCTCAATTCTTTGCGAAGCAGGAAGCAAGCGGTGCAAATTCCAATCTAGGGTTTCTTCATAATCCTGCTCGTCCACCGTTAAAATAATGGGCTCCCAACCATAATCGGGCAAATGTTGGGCAAAAAGGCGCGACCGATGCACTGCCGCTAAATTAGACGGCGGATAATGCGGTGATATGATGAGTATTTTTTTATTATATTTAACCATGAAACATTTTTATAAAACGCTGTTGCTACATTTTTATTAGCTGGAGATAGCACTCGAACTGTTGTACAAAATTAATTGCTGATAACTAGACGCTACTACCTGTGTAGTTGGTTAAAAATCGGCACTTTTAAATGGTATGCGTTTGTCAACACTGGGGCAGTGTGGTATTGCACGAGAAGCCATTTTAACTTGCCTATATGTTCTTTTTTTGTGGAAAAAAAGCCACAGTCAAACGATATACAACCCGTTTGACTGATACAACTCCACGCAACGATAATACTACTGTCGCGTCAGTCGTCAACTCACTACTCACCAAACTCCCCATACCATACACCACAAACCTTACACCCTACACCTTCCTCCTTCCCCCACTTACAACTTAACTCCCTTCCTCCATGCCCAACAATCATTCCCTAGCACAGTGTACAGTAGCACTATTGCTGAACGTGCTGAACGGACGAAATGGCCGTACATTTTTCGTCCTTGACTTTTTTGCCTCTTTTTTTGTCAAGAAAAAAGAGGGGTAACGTAAATCAGCATTTAAAAAGCTGAGAAGCAAAGAAAAAAGCGCATTAGAAAGTGGGTTACTGCTAAACAAGAATTGATTCCTTCGTAACACCACTCCATACGTTCTTTTTTTTATGGAAAATGCTAACTCCTCCGTAACAACAGATTGCTTCCTGCGTCGCAATGACGCTACACCATTGGATGATTTCTTCGAAGGAATAGCTCATTTTTTTCCGTCTCTGCGAGGTACGAAGCAGTCCCTACCTATGGAACGATAACGCGCTTTTGATGATGCTACTGTTCTTTTTTTTGTGGAAAAAAAAGAACCAAAAAAAGCCACAGTCAAACGATATACAACCCGTTTGACTGGTACAACTCCGTGCAACGATAATACTACTGTAGCTTCAGCAGTCAGTTCACTATGCACCAAACACACCTTACACCTTCCACCACTTACCACTTATAACTTACAACTTACCACTTCTTCCCCCACACCTTATACCTTTTCTATCGAGCACAATTCATCAAGTGCCGTTAAGCATAGTACATTGGGCATTAGAGCATTTCAATTGCTTCTTTGGATAATCCTGTAGCTTGAATAATGGTTTCTATTGAAACACCTAATTTTTTTAATGATTTCGCAGTTTCAAGTTTACCCTCAAGTTTACCCTCAAATTTGCCTTCTTCAAAAGCGGTATCAATGACTCCTTTCAAATCTCTGTAAACTTTCAAGCTGTTTTCATAGCTCGCTAATTCTGTTTGTCCCAATTTCGCAAGCGCGGCTTTCTCAAATGCTTGGCTAAACACTTCGTCTGAGAATATCGACGGAATCGTTTGGAAATCTTCTAAATGTTTGATGAAATACAACCACTTGTCTAACCGACTTTTAAGCTCATTTTCTGCTTGCTTGAAATTCGGCATTTCAAGATACATAAATGTCAATTTATCATAAAAGGTTTTGCCGTGTTGATTTTTCAGTTTGATCGTATGCACTACTTCACTTCTTTCTGTCTCCGTTTCGTAGTCGTCAAAGGTAAAGTCCAATATGCCAATACAATACACTGCTTTTAACTGATAGTTCCATTCGCCTTTTTCCGCTTGTTCTCTAATGGGAAAAGTGGAATAGTAAACCGTGCGTTCCTTAAAATAGTTCTGTTTGGCCTTTTGTAATTCTACTATACATTTTTCCCCTTTTTCATTCTCACAATAAATATCGTAAATGGCTCTTCTATCAATATCCGTTTGGCCAAGTTGCTCGTTGTTTTTAAACGTTAAATCAACAATTTTGTCCGTATTGGGCAATAACGCATTTAAGAAGTCTATCAGCAACGGTTTGCTTGCTTCTTCTCCAAAGATTTTTTTAAATCCAAAATCAGTAAATGGGTTTACATATTTTGCTTTCATCGTATCAAATGCCTAACAGTTGGCAATGTGTCAAATTTAAGTCTATTCTGATAAGAATTGACCATGTTGCTTGATTCCTAACTTTTATTCTTGAATTTTTGCCAAGTTTTGTCAAGAATAAACAACTCGCTCGGCACTGCGAGAAACGAAGCTTCGAAAAATTTTGACATCGCTATCGTTCTTTTTTTTGTGGAAAAATGCTAACTCCTCCGTATCAACAGATTGCTTCCTGCGTCGCAATGACGGTTAGCTATTGGATGATTTCTTCGAAGGAATAGCTCATTTTTTTCCGTCACTTCGAGGTACGAAGCTGTCTCTACCTATGGAATGACAACTCGCTTTTGATGATGCTGTCGTTCATTTTTTTGTGGAAAAATGCTAACTTCTCCGTAACAACAGATTGCTTCCTGCGTCGCAATGACGGTATGCTATTGGATGATTTCTTCGAAGGAATAGCTCATTTTTTTCCGTCACTGCGAGGTACAAAGCAGTCCCTACCTATGGAACGATAACGCGCTTTTGAGGATGCTATTGCTCTTTTTTTGTAAAATAAAGAACCAAAAAAAGCCACAGTCAAACGATATACAACTCCGCGCAACAATAGTGCAACTGTCGCTTCAGCAGTCAGTTCACTATGCACCAAACTCACCCATACCCTAAACCTTATACCACAAACCCCACACCTTAAACCACACACCCTAATCCTTACTCCTTCCTCCACTTACCACTTATAACTTACCACTTATAACTTACAACTCCCTTCCTCCAAATGAAACGCGGATGGAATTTCATTGCCGATTTTCAGACGCCAAACATCCTTATGCAAGCAGCAAAATGGACAATTTAAATAGTGAAAACAATACAATAAGTAAATAAATAAAAGATATTTTATTTTTTACACAGCAATTTTATGTTTTATAAAATAAATTTAATAAAAATTCATTTTTAATACTTTAAAGCTTACAATTTAAATTAATAAAATGAAGATGGAATTTTCCATTCAGTCTTCTCCACACAATGTTAGTATTTTATCAAAAAAACACATAAAAATAAAGATTACATTAGCAAAAGGCAATATTGCTTAAACTTTTAAATGTTTATTATGAGCGCAAGGATTTACTCCGCTGGCGATGCTGAAATGCTCATCGCCTCTGCTACTATTGTTAGGACAGCAATAGAGCAACAGTCGTTATTGGTAAAAGAACGGCCCGGCTGGACAATTGCTTATTTGAGCAATCTTCAATTAAAGATTGATTCGGTAAGCAAAACGTATCTTGGTATTGATAGCGCAAAAGACCTTAGGCAGGCGTCGGCAGTATTTGGCAGCATTCAAGAAACAGCTTTGAACAACTTGAGTTTTTTGAAGGTGCAAGTGGAAGAGGACTTCAAAAAAGATGCTGTGCAGCAAAAAGAACTGCTCACTAGGCTCGGATTCAAGGAGTATTATAGAGATGCATCACGTGGCGGACGACAAGCGTTGATTAATCTCTTGTATCAAATGAAAAACAACTTAGATGCAGTCATCCGAAAAAAGCTGACAGATGCAGGAATCACCAATCGTTTGCTAGACGATTTAATTGGTGCTGCCGACACCTTGCTGAATGCACGCATTAACCAAAACACGTTTAAAAGCAGTCGAAAAGATGTGACAAAAGAGTACATTTTGGCTTTTAATGATGTATTTAACGATGTCATCAGCATTTGCAAAATTGGCCGTAAGATGTTTAAGAAAGACAAATTGATGGCCGCAAAATTTGTATTTTCCAGGGTAATAGCTGGTCTTACAGTAAAGGCTAAAACATCAGACGCAACCAAAAAAGAACAAGTATTGCAGGGAACAACGCTTCAGTAATTTTTGGTAGACAGATTTCCGATGAAACGAAAGCACATCCGAAAGGGTGTGCTTTTTTGTTGGAGCCAATCTGATTGGAGCTATTACCCGGAAAATTCGATTAATGATAGGTGAAGTACAGCTGTTTTGCTACTGAATAATTTTGTGTGCCTACACTATTTTCGCTAGTTTTTCGCTTTTCGATGCTTATTCTCGCTCTTAGCTACTCACAATGCGCTTTTAGTTGCTTATTCTCGCTCTTAGCAGCTCGCGATGCGCTTTTCAATGCTTTTTCTCGATCTTAGCTGCTCGCGATGCGCTTTTAGTTGCTTATTCTCGCTCTTAGCTGCTCACAATGCGCTTTTAGTTGCTTATTCTCACTTTTAGCTACCCCTGTAGGCGAGGGTGACGCACTTCGTATGCAGTGACGATACCAATTAACTTCCTTAATTGCGAGGAACGAAGCGTTTTCTATTACTTCGTAAGTAATAACTCCTTTTTGGGTATCGGAAAATCAATGTTTTTTTCGCTTTTTAACCGAATTGAAATAAAAAGATTCCAACAGATGGTAATTCAACTTACTTAAAGGGAGTAAAAAAAGCAGTGTGATTAAAAAAACGTAGACAAGATGTGAAGGCGTGCTTTTCCAATAATTACGTCCTATTAATATTACGAAATCTAAAACAACCGCATGCCACAAATAAAAACTATATGAAATACGTCCTAACCATGAAAAGAGGGGATTACCAATTGCGCGACCGATTCCTTCTGCGTTTAATGACACATAAATCATCGATGCAAAACCAAATGTCATTAAAAATGGGGCGAAACTAGCTAAAATAAATGCATAGCTTCCAGCAGATTGAATTATAGGGGCTGTGAACAACCATTTGCCTACAAAAGCGATTAAGAGGCCTAATAAAAGATACAGTTTTGGATAATGTATATGCCGAATAAGTTGTTTTTGATGTGCATAGCCAAGCAACAAACCCCATGCAAAATGGCCATAGTTGGCTAGAAAACTGTAGTACCAAATTTTACTATTTGGTACCAAAACATGTGAATAGTGCAATAAATTGAATAAGCAGCAGCTTATTAATAAGGCGCAGAATAGTTTTAATTCGCTGTAAAACTTGGTTAAATAAAAAATGAACGGCAATACCAAATAAAAAATCCACTCCACCGATAATGACCAATAAATACCACTTATTTCAGCACCCTTATAATAGGTTTGAATGAACAGAACATTGAGAATGTAATTAAGGGGAAAATCAACCCGTAGACGTTGAAAATTTAAAATCAACAAAAACAAACTAGCCACATAAAATGCTGGTGCAATCCTCAACCACCTTTTTTTCCAAAAAGAGAAAGCAGAAGGTAATGTAAATTGAGTAGATTTATTCATTACCCAAAAAAAACAGAATCCACTGATTACAAAAAACAAATGGACTCCCTGACCTAACAAATTGAGTAACTTGAAAACGTCAATTCCAAATAAAATCCCTTTCGGAAAATCCATTGCGGCCCAAGAGTGCGTATAAAGTACCCCTAATGCTGCAATTGCTCTCCATCCATCTATACAAACAATTCTATCTTTCATTAATCATATTTTTATTTAATTTAAAATAAAAAATAAATTGAATGTTGTTTTATTTGACTAATCTAGTATCTAATTATTCCCAAGTAGTTGTACCAATTCAATCAATTGCTTCTTCTCTTTTTCCCAATGATAGCTTGACTGTGCCAATTCGAAAGAAGCCTTTCGTTGAATCTGTAGAATCTGTATGTTCTTAACGTAAGTATTCAATAACTCTGCCAAACTTTGCGCATCGTCTTGAGGATATATATTACCAATTTCGGGATGCTGCTTCCAAAAATTTACTTGCGCTTTGGTTTGTGAAAATAAAATAGCATTCCCCGCCAATAGATATATAAATATCTTATTCGTTAAGCACAAATCACGATTTACGGTAGTGGGTAATTCGGAAGCTATTCCCACATGGCATTGTGCAGCTTGATGTACCAAAGCTTTCTCGCTTACTGGTGCTAAAAAGTGTAATTGGCACTCATCAAGACCACATGCAGCAGCCAAATTTGTAAAATATAAGCGCATAGCATTGCTACAATTACCAAGCAATGTTAGGCGTATATTCTTAGAAATAGCTAATCCTAATGCCTTGATGACCTGTTCTAAGCCTCTATTCTGTCCAATTGTTTGTGAGAACCAAAATAATTCTAAATATTTGTTGGATGGCTGCGGTAATTCATGAGCAGTATAAGAACGAAAAAAACAATTGTTGATAGTGGTAATTTTTAAAAAAGGATATAGTTGCTGATAGGCTTCCGTGATTAGTGGACTTGCTGTGGTAGCTGCATGAAGCATTGGAACATAGGCATTTTCAAGTTGCGTACACCTTTGCCAATGTTGGCTGTTTTCTTTTGCTTCTCCCCTGTGAAAATCTTCAAAATCAAAAACTGCTTTTGCATTATTACGTTGCGCACTCACCACCACAGCCGGTAATGCGCCAAGATTGTGTCCTATATACAAATCCCCTACAGTACTACATCCTGTTTTTGTTAGTTCTTGGCTAAATAACACCATACTTTTTACTAAAAAAGTGTACTTATTACCCAACCACTTATACAATAACTGATAATATTTCTGCCTAATTCGTGCATAAGTGTAACCGAAACGTTGCTTTTGTGGATGATAGCCTACACACAACCACTCAATATGAGGGTATTGTTGAAAAAGTTGAATATCGAAAGTATCGGCCCAAGGGGAAAGCGGACAATAGATTACTTTAACCTTAAAACCTGCTTGATGAAGTGCAACAGCTTCTTTCACCAATCGTGGATTGGCAGAGGGCTGACCCGAACTAACTAATACAATTGTAGATTTCATTATTGAATAGCAGACAAATAATCATTGGCAATTACCGGTACATCAAATTGTAATTGAGCCAACTTTCTGCACTCCATTCGATCAATTGCTGCCACTAACCGTACTTTTTCCACCATTTCATCAATCGTAGTCACTACAAATCCGGTGACACCATTCGTAACAACTTCCGACACAGAACCTTTGTTAAACCCAATTACGGGGGTACCGCATGCCATTGCCTCCACCATCACCATTCCAAAGGGTTCGTTCCACTCTATCGCAAATAACAGGGCTTTGGCTTTTCCAAGATATTCGTTTTTTTGAACATCATTTACCTGACCTACGTGTACAATCTGCTTACCATCAATGTGTGGCGCCACGTGTTCGTTAAAATACGCCTGTTCATCGGCCAATGGAGATACATTTCCAGCAATAATCAGTTGGTTTCCTGTGGCTTTGGCTACTGCAATAGCTGTATGACACCCTTTTACACGCTCTATTCTGCCTAAAAACACCAAAGGTGCATCTTGGGCAACGGTAGTTTGTAAGGTATATTTGGAAAAATCAATGGCATTGTAAACGGTTTTCCACTTGCCGGCAGTTTGGCAACGGCTAATTAAATTGTTGCTACAACCGGTAAATACCAAATTTTTATTGGGCAATTTATTGATCCATTGGATGTTTCTACTGCTGATTTCACGCCCATAGGTCATGATTTTTTTAACCGGAAAGTTGAGTATGGGCAATAAATAAAAAAGGCGTCCAAAATTGTGCACTACATCAAAAGTATGTCGGTTTTTCCACAGAAACCACCAAGCTGTGGGAATGGCTTTTAGTGCGTCTTTTTTGGCAGGCGGAAATCCCTCTTTGCCATACCCATGTACCGTACAGCCGGATACCTCAGACCCTTTTGTTACCAACAAATGTACTTCGTGCCCCATCCGTGCATATTCTTTTGCAAACATTTCCACCAATCGCTCGTGGCCACCATACCCTTTGGGTGGTACTAAGATTCCGGGATCCATGACAATCAGGATGCGCATATTATACAAGTTTTAAAAAAATACCAAAACGTTTCGAATAATCGAAGTAAGTTCTTTTAGGTTGACAGAATTGAATGTGGCTGTTGTACTCTTTTTGTACAATTGCTAAGTGCCTGCGTTAGGCGCTTTACATCTTGCTTTTAGTTTTTTTGGGCAACAGCTCCGAAACAACAGATTGCTTCCTGCGTCGCAATGACGGTTAGCTATTGGATGATTTCTTCGAAGGAATAGCTCATTTTTTTCCGTCTCTGCGAGGTACGAAACCGTCTCTAACTATGGAACGATAACTCGCTTTTGAGGATGCTATTGTTCTTTTTTTTTGTGGAAAAATGCTAACTCCTCTTTAACAACAGATTGCTTCCTGCGTCGCAATGACGGTACACCCTTGGATGATTCCTTCGAAGGAACAGCTCATTTTTTTCCATCACTGCGAGGTACGAAGCAGTCCCTACCTATGGAGTGATCACTAACTTTTGATGATGCTATTGTTCTTTTTTTGTGGAAAATGCTAACTCCTCCGTATCAACAGATTGCTTCCTGCGTCGCAATGACGCTACACCCTTGGATGATTTCTTCGAATGAGCAACTCATTTTTTTCCGTCTCTGCGAGGTACGAAGCAGTCTCTACCTACGAAGTGATAACTAACTTTCGAGGATGCTATTGTTCTTTTTTTTTGTGGAAAAATGCTAACTCCTCCGTAACAACAGATTGCTTCCTGCGTCGCAATGACGGTTAGCTATTGGATGATTTCTTCGAAGGAATAGCTCATTTTTTTCCGTCTCTGCGAGGTACGAAGCAGTCCCTACCTATGGAATGATAACTCGCTTTTGATGATGCTCTCGTTCTTTTTTTGTGGAAAATCCTAACTCTTCCGTATCAACAGATTGCTTCCTGCGTCGCAATGACGGTTAGCTATTGGATGATTTCTTCGAAGGAATAGCTCATTTTTTTCCGTCTCTGCG
>Ga0209398_1001811_pt1 | contig 10498 bp, 7 predicted proteins | sample AshMeaBigSpring_FD_184125 | JGI IMG/M metagenome (GOLD analysis project Ga0209398, IMG submission 184125) | Groundwater microbial communities from Big Spring, Nevada to study Microbial Dark Matter (Phase II) - Ash Meadows Big Spring (SPAdes)... | ecosystem: Environmental > Aquatic > Deep...
CGGTGGATCAGGTTTCCTATTCCCACCCGGCATCCATGCCGGGCCTGGGACCGCTTCGCGGAAAAGCCCGGTGAACCGGGCTGCTGATGGAACGCCGACCATGTTTACACAAGTTGCTGGACTACGTTCCGTTGACCACCCAACCATCCAGGAAACGGTCGCTTCGTCTGCCAGATTCGCGGGGCGGCGAACAGACCGTTCGTGCTGGCGTGCAAACCGCAGGCTGCACCCGACGCCAGATCTGCTGCACCCCAACGGGTCGGGCACAATTTTCAGCGGGGCCGCTGCACGACGCCGAGCGATCTATCCGCCGAAAAACGAACCGGACCCCGGCCCGTGAACGGTTACGAGAATCTGTCCTTGGCGATCTCGGACGCAGGGTCGGCATGGCGGGACGAGGCCGGGACCATCCGCCGGCCGTGAATCCGTACCCGGCAGGCACCTGCCAAGCGGAATCTGAGTCCGGACGCCCGGTAGTCGCCGGCGTAGTACGGCGCCGGGGGGCCCGGTTGGCCGCCACCGGGGGCTGACCTGCAGCTCATGCCGCGGGGCAGAGTACGGAGCGGGTGCCGGCGGCATCGGTGCGCCGTCGACGCTGGGCAATCAGATCGCCCAGCGTGAGCGTCTCGAGTTGGCCGGCGTCGCGCAGTCTGGCGGCCAGGTGCAGCGTGCGATGAATCGCCGCCAGACCGGCCATTTGGTGCTCGGCCAGGAACCGCAGGTCCACGAAGATATGAACGGAGTGGTCGCGTGCAACGGCGCGGCGAATTGCGCGACGGGCTGCCCACCCCCCACGGTCGCCCCAAGGCCAGCGGGCGGCGGTCGGGACGCAACAGCTCACGGGCATCTCCCACAGGCCGAATCTCGCGATCCGCGGATCGCTGCCGGCGGCGGCCCGGGGTTCGGGCAGCTGCCCGTCGCGCAGGCCCACGATTTCCTGCTTGACCAGCAGGTCCCAGTCGCCCCGCAGCGGTCCGTCGCGCATCAGCAGGGAGCGGATCACCGTGCCGGCTTCCCGGGCGCCCTGCACGCGGCGGCCAAGTTCACGGGCAAACCCAGCTCGACCCGCCTCGGGTCCGATCCAGGAGCTGTCTCCCAGCAGTGCCGCTTCGTGCTGCACGGTCCCGCAATAGCGTTCGGTGTGCCAGTCGGCCAGGCCCGGTTCGGACCTCCCCAAGGTGGCGGGGATGCGGTGTCCCTCGAGCAACGAGAGCACCTCGGCGGCAGCGGCGTCCGTCCGTTGTTTCTGACCGAGCGACGTTTGATTTCGCCCCGGCTCCAGGTCCATGGAAATGACCAGTACCGGCCCATGGTGGGAACGAGTCATCGCGTTCGCCTCCGCTTGCATGGCACTATCATCGGCCAAAGCTGGCATGAGGCTGCACGACGAATTGCCGTGCCGGCACGGTCCGTTCCAGGCGCGGGAAGCCGTGGCCCTGGATGGAACCCGCGACGAGTCAGTCGTCCCTCCGCCGGCGGTCAGGGGAGGGCCGTCCGTCCGCCGGGCGGTGGTCTTCGGGCTCCGGGCATGAGCCGTTGGTTACGTCGACGAGAAACCGCGTTATCATGACTGGCATGATCACCACCCCTTGCTCAATCCGATCCGTCCCATCTGGGCGGGAGCGGCGGATCGAGGTGCGGGTGAGCCCAGGCACGACCGGCGTCAGCCCGCGCCGCTGGGCGATCAGCCTGCTGATATCTCTGGCGTTGCACGCGACCGTGTTACTTTCGTCCACGGTGGTCCCGGTCTGGCCGCTTCTGCGGATGTTGAAATCCCCCCCAGCGTCGGGATCGCGACCACCCTTGACCCTCCGGAGCGACATTGCCGACCAGGAGCACCTTGCCGGCGAGTTGACGGTGCTGAGCAGCTTCGCTTCGGAGGCCGAGAACGTCGTAACGTTCCGTCCGGAGGAGGTGTTTGCGTCGGCCCTCTCGGTTCCCGAGCCAGACCTGGAACTGCCGCCACTGGCCGCGCCGCGGCTGCGATGGGAGAATATGCGGGAGGTGATCGAGGCGTCGGTTCAGCAGGCGTCCGCCCTGTCCGAGCAGGAGCAGCTGGAACGCCTGGCGCTGCTGGCCAGGCGGCTGGAGAAGGTCTCCAGCCCCCAGTCACTGGACGACGTCACGCACCGGCTCTCGAAATGGCTGGGAACGCAACGGCGAGCCCCCGCTGGCGACGGTCCGCCCGCCGGGCCGTTCGATTTCAGCACGGCTCAATTACACGAGGTCTTTCAAGAGCCGGGACCGGCGGGCGAGCCGCGATACACGGCCATCCTCGTCGATGCGGCGGGGCGGCAGATGGCGACGGCTATGAAGCCCGAGGACGGGGCCCGGGCCTACCGGGTAATGCAACTTCTAAAACAGAATCCGCTTGCGGAACGGGTCTATCGGGCGCTGGTGATGGGGCTCCTGGACCGGACCCTCTCGACCATTCCCCACGCGGGGCCCCCGTTACCCGACGCGGCTCCCGCACCGGATCGCCCCAACGAGCCGGAGGCCGAAGTCCAGCCATAAAAGTCCCATCGCTCGGACGAATTCATCCCCGTGGAACCCGCACCGCCCCGGCAGGGCGAGCCGATCATGGCTGAGTCGATGAAGTTCTTGCCCGCGGAATGAACCGTTCGCTCGCCCCGAGCGACTCACATGGCCGGGGCCAACCTGCCCCCCGGCGAGCCTTCACAGCACGGCGTCAGAACGATTGGACATTGTCACGGGACCGCTGCAAAATAGAGCGGTTCGCCCGGAGAAGGTGACCTTGCCAGAAGGAGCCCGCCATGGGGCGCGGCATTGACCGTCGCACGGTTCTTACGTCGCTGGCCGGACTGACACTCGCCCCCCTGGCGGGGTTGGGCGGCAACCGCCGGGGACAGGCCGCTGGGCTCGATCCGCCAGTCGAGTCGTCGGTAACCCGCGGCCTGCAATGGGTTGCTCAGACCCAATCGAAGCTGGGCCATTGGACGGCCGGAAGCTATCCGACCGCCATGACCGCGCTGGCCGGCACGGCCCTGCTTTGTTCCGGCAGCACAACCACCCAGGGTCCCTACGCCAAGAACATCCGCTGGGCCGTGGACTACCTGACGGCCAAGGCCCGGAACAACGGGTTGATCGGTGATCCGGTGACCGACAATCGCTATACGTACGGCCACGGATTCGCGATGCTGTTCCTCTCGCAGGTGCTGGGGGAAGAGGAAGATGAAATGCGGCGGGACGAGCTGACGCAGGTGCTGACCAGGGCGGTCGAGTTCAGCGGTCGCGCGCAGACCAAGTCGGGCGGCTGGGGGTACGTCAGCGCGAAGGATGGGAACGATTTTGACGAGGGCTCGACGACCATTACCCAGGTCCAGGGACTGCGCGGCTGCCGCAATGCCGGCATTCCCGTCCCCAAGGAAGTGATCGAGCGGGCCAAGCAGTACATTTACACCTGCAAGAACCCCGACGGGGGAATCTCCTACAGCTCGCGCAACCGCGGCACGTCGCGCCCCGCGATCACAGCGGCAGCCCTGGCCTCGCTCTACAACGCCGGCGACTACGACAGCCAGCACGTGCCGGCGATGATGAAGTACTGCAAGGACAACCTCTATCGTGTGCTGGACGGAGCCCAGGCGTTTGGGCACTGGCATTACACGTATCTCTACTACGCGCAGGTCGTTTACCGCCAGGGCGGTAAGCAATGGGAGACGTTCCGCGACACGATCGCCAAGCGGATTGTCAGTGAACAGGCCAGCGACGGATCGTGGCAAGGCAACATTGGCCCGATCTATGTGACCGCGATCAACCTCACGATTCTGCAGCTGGAACGGGCATATCTGCCGATCTACCAGCGCTGAACCGCCTTGCGCGGCTCTGGGAGAAGAGGGCGAGCGCACCCGAGTTGCACGACAGGGAGAGGGCGAGGCTTTTGCCGGGCCAACCCGTTGTTCGCGCTTCCGGCCCAGCCCGAGCCGCGCCTTGCCGGAAGCACGCCTTCCTCTTTCGCGTCGCAGGCGGTCGCGCTTGCACGAGGTGCGCGCGGGCTTCGCAGCCACCCCCCTCCGCGTGCGCAAGGGCGCGGCGTGTCGCGTGAAAACGACTCTCAGGGCGGCGCCGCCTGCGGTTTGCACGCCAGTACGAACGGTCTGTTCGCCGCCCCGCGAATCTGGCAGACGAAGCGACCGCTTCCTGGATGGTTGGGTGGTCAACGGAACGTAGTCAAGCAACTTGTGTAAACATGGTCGGCGTTCCATCCGCAGCCCGGTTCACAGGGCTTTTCCGCGAAGCGGTCCCAGGCCCGGCATGGATGCCGGGTGGGAATAGGGAACCTCTATCCACCGAATCAGCCCCGTTTCACGGGGCTTCTCGCGGTCGGGGCTTGAGCCGTTGCCCCGACCGCACGGTGGGCTCAAGCCCAAGCAGCGGGAAGCCTCGTGAACGAGGCTCAGCGGAACGGTTTCTAAGAAAAACGCCTCCGCACGACCCGCCGTAAACGACGGGCCTGGGACCGCTTCGCGGAAAAGCCCCGTCAACGGGGCTCATACCGGACCCGGCAGATACTTACCGCAGGCGCCTCCCAACCGATGACGCGGGGCGATCGCCCCATTCATGCTGGGGGGCGGTCTCCCGACCGCCCCCCACTCAGAGATTCCGTTCTCGCGTCTCAATCCAATTTTCAACTCCCAGTTGCCAAATCCTCTTCCCTGCCTTGAAATGCTATCGTCTACAAATACAAACCGCAGGCTGCACCCGGGGGATGAGCCAGACTCCGGCTTGAGAACGGTTACTGGGACCGGCTGCCTTCTGCGTGACAGCTGGCTGCGCGTGGCGCGCAAGCAATGCCGCGGCCACCAACGGCAAGGGGCAAAGCAGAAAATCCAGCACGATTACTGGCCTTTACCCGGTGCGCGGTTCTCGGCACAATACCGCCTCGCAGAACAGGGCCGGGCGCCGGGCGCGGCGCGTGGGCGCGCCGGCATGCTCACAACCGGTCACGGACGACCAACCCCAGCAAGGAGTGCTGAACGTGAGAACTTTCTTTCTGACTGCCCAACTCGTCCTCGGCGTAACGCTCGCCTGTCTCGCGGTCCCCTCCGCTTCGGCCCAGGCCCCGCCTATCGCCGCGCCCCGCCCCAGCACGGGCACGGCCGTCGCCGTCGTGGATATCAGCCACATTTTCAAGAACCATGTCCGCTTCAAGCAGCAGATGGAAGAGATGAAGGGGCAGGTCAAGGCGTTCGAGGAACATCTGCGGCAGCGTCAGAAGAATCTGACGGACCTGCAGCAGAAGCTGAGCGAGTACCGCCCGGGCACGCCGGAGTACAAGCAGGTCGAGGAGGATGGCGCGCGGCTGCAATCCGAAGTGCAGGTGGAAGCGCAGCTGAAGCGGAAGGAGTTCCTGGAGCGCGAGGCGCGGGTCTACTTCAACGTCTACAACGAAGTCGTCAACGAAATCTCGTATTTCGCGGAACGCCACGGGATCGCCCTCGTCTTGCGGTTCAACATGGACCAGATCGATCCGGAAGATCGCCGCTCCGTGCTGGAAGGCGTCAACCGGGCGATCGTCTTCCAGAAGAACCTGAACATCACCTACGACATTCTCGAGCGGATCAACCGCGGCACGGCTCCTCCCGCCGCTCCGGGCGGGGTGACGCGGGACCCGCGGGCCACGATCCCGCAGCCGCGTTAAGCGGTGACCAGACGCCTCCACGCTCCCCCTCCCGCTCGTCCATCGAGCGCGGAGGCGGGGCGGCTGCCACGCTTGTCCTTCACGGCGACTGCGGGTGGGTCGCCGAGTCTTCCTCACGCGGAATCGCCGCCTGTGACCACTGCGGATCGCCAACAGCGCACGCTCGCCGCCCCGGCACACGTCGAGGGATTCGGCTTTTGGAGCGGGCGCGATGTGCAGGTCGAGTTCCGACCGGCCCCGGCCGGGAGCGGCGTCGTCTTTGTCCGCCGTGATCTCCAGCCCGCCCGCCGCATTCCGGTGTGCGCGGCCAACCGGATCGAGATTCCGCGGCGCACGTCGCTGGCCCACCAGGGAGCCCGCGTCGAGATGGTCGAACATATTCTCGCGGCCCTCGCCGGCCTGGAGATCGACAACTGTGAGATTCGCGTCGATGCCGCGGAGATGCCCGGCTGCGACGGTTCGAGCCTGCCGTTCGTCCTGGCCCTGCAGGCCGCCGGGGTCGTGCTCCAGGATGCCCCACGCGGCCAGTTGATCGTGCGGGAACTGGTCCGCGTCGGCAGCGACGACTCCTGGGTCGAGGCGCGGCCCGCCCTGCACGGGGGCCTCCATGTGCAGTACCGCTTGGATTACGGCCGCCAGGGACCGATCGGGCGGCAGACGTTCAAGACGCGGCTGACGCGGGACGTCTTTGTGCGCGAACTGGCCCCGGCCCGGACCTTCATCCTCAAGCAAGAGGCCGAGTGGCTGCGCAGCCAGGGGCTCGCCCAGCGGGCCAGCCAGCACGACGTCCTCGTGTTTGACGAGTACGGAGTCATCGACAACCAGCTGCGGTTCGAGAACGAGTGCGTCCGCCACAAGACGCTCGACCTGATCGGCGACCTGGCCCTGGCCGGCTGCGAGATCGTGGGGCAGATCGTGGCCCACCGCAGCGGGCACCGGTTGAATGCCGAGCTGGTTCGTGCCCTCCTGACGGAGGGCGAACTGCGGCAGGCACGGCGCGTGACCGCCTGAGGCAGCCGGCCACGCGCAAGGGGTCAGACGAATTAGGGGTCGGGACTCCATGCCACATGGTGCATCGTCCAAGTCAAGTTTTTCGGATCAGCCGCCGGGCGCTCGCAGCCCGTTGAAAAAAATCGACTACCAGCACGAAGCGCGAGCGAGTGTGCCGGAATCACAGGGACCTTTTTTGTCGGTCGACCCGCTCGCTTGCGCGTCGCGCTCGAATTTCAACGGGCTGTTAGCCCGCGGCTGAGCCGGGGGAAACCGGGGGCTAGCGCCCTCCGGCTGATTTGCCGCACCCGAACTTTCGAAATGGACAGTCGCACGAAAGACGCCAGTCGCGCGAGAGACGCCTGACCCCTTTTTCGCGGGCGGGGCCTGCGGCGGGGTGCGCCACGGAGCAGCCAGGATGAGAACGCACGCGGGCCAGCACGCGGTCATCGATCCGCGGGCCCAGATCGCTGAGGACGTGGAGATCGGACCGTTCTGCGTGATCGGACCGCAGGTCGCGATCGGCCGGGGAACTCGGCTCGAGAACGGAGTGACCCTCGCCGGACGGGTGACGGTCGGCGAGCACAATCATTTCCACAGCGGCGTGGTGATCGGGGGCGAACCGCAGGATCTCAGCTACCGCGGCAGCGACACGCAGGTCGTGATCGGCGACTACAACGTGCTGCGGGAGGGTGTCACGATCAACCGGGGCACGGAGAAGGAGGATGGTGTCACGTCGGTGGGCAGCCACTGCTACTTCATGGCCTGCTCGCACGTGGCCCATGACTGCCGCGTGGGCGATCATGTCGTGATGGCCAACGCCTGCCTCCTGGGCGGCCACGTGCACGTCCACGACCATGCGTCCCTCTCGGGCGGCGTCGCCGTCCACCATTTCGCCACGATCGGCAGCTACAGCTTTGTGAGCGGGTTGAGCCGCGTGCTGCACGATGCCCCGCCGTTCATGCTGGTCGACGGCATGCCCAGCCGGCCCCGCTGCATCAACATCGTGGCCCTGAAGCGGAACCATTTCGCTCTCGAGTCGATCAACGCCCTGGCCGAGGCCCACCGCCTGCTCTACCGGGCCAAGGTCGGCCTGGACCACGCCCGCGAGATTCTCCGCAGTGACGGCAATCTGGTCCCCGCGGTCAACCACCTGCTGAACTTCATTCAGCACCAGCAGGAGGGACGGCACGGGCGGGCGCGCGAGCGGAGGAGGGCAGCATGAAACGGCTGCGGCTGGCCGTAATCGGAGGCGGGCACCTGGGCCGCATCCACGCGCGGCTGCTGAGCGGGTTGGACGACGTCGAACTGGCCGGGGTGGTTGATCCCTCGGCCGAGGCCCGCCGCGAGGTCGAGCAATTGTGCGGCGCGCCGAGCTATGCGAGCCACCACGAGCTGCTCGGCCGCATCGACGCGGCCGTCCTGGCTGCGCCCACGCGGCTGCACCACGAGCTGGGCCTGGAGTTGATTCGCCAGGGCGTGCACCTGCTGGTGGAAAAACCCCTCGCCTCCTCCAGCCACCAGGCCGAGCGGCTTGTCCAGGCCGCGGAGGCCCGCCGCGTGGTCCTGCAGGTGGGGCACGTCGAGCGGTTCAATCCCGCCTGGACAGCGGCCCGCGCACTGGTCCACGCCCCGCGCTACGTGGACGTGGTGCGGTGCAGCGGCTTTACTTTCCGCTCCACCGACATCGGCGTCGTGCTCGACCTGATGATCCACGACCTGGACCTGCTGTTGAGCCTGACGGAGGCCGAGGTGGTGGCGGTCGAGGCCCTGGGGGTTTCGCTGTTCGGCCCGCACGAGGACCTGGCGCAGGCCCGCCTGACCTTCGCCGATGGGTGCGTGGCCAACGTGGCCGCGTCCAGGGCCAGCTTCCAGCCGCAGCGCAAGATGCACATCTACGGCGCCGAGGGCTACGTGGGGATCGATTTCGCCGCCCGTACCGCGCGGGCCGTGCGCCCGCAGCCGACGCTGCTCCGCGGCCGCTTCGACCCCGATGCCCTGGATGCCGCCGAAAAGGCGTACCTCCAGGAACATCTCTTCCAGGAGCTGCTGCGCCTGGAAGAAGTCGCCGTGGACGATCGCAATGCCTTGCTGGACGAACTGCGGGCGTTCGTCGCCAGCGTCCAGCAGTCGCGGACGCCGCCGGTGACCGGCCAGCAGGCCTGCGCGGCGCTCCGCCTGGGGGAGCGGATTCTCGAGCAGATCCGCCTGCACCGCTGGTCGGCCGGTCCGGGCGCCACCAGCGGACCGCTGGCCGCAGCCGGCGCGCAGGTGCTGCCCGGCCCCCACTTTCTCCGCGCCCCGGCCGCCACCCCCGGCGGCGAACGCAAGGCGGGCTGACGGCAGCCCTCGCTCGCCGCCGCCGAACCCCGCGCCACCGCTCCAGCCGCCGCGTGCGCCGCGGAACCCGCCCCCCGGCGTCCCTTCCCGCGCGGGCAGCCACGGGCCATCTCGCGACTCAGGCCAGGTCCCGATCCTCGAACAATACCAGAGCCAGCAGCATGGCGATCGTGGTGTAGAGGATGCAGTAGACCAGGGCCATGCCCAGGTAGTCCAGCGGCACCGCCACGCCGGCCGCCACCGCCGCCTGGATGTTGAAATGGTCCAGCACCGGGAAGATGGTCGCGATCAGCTGGCCCATGAACACCACCGGCTCGAACTCGCCCACCGACGACTGCACGATCAACGGCGTGAGGTGGCCCAGCACGTAGATCGAGAAACAGATCACGAAGTTGGCCAGCATCGGCAACCGGGTGGCGATGGCCACGCTCAGGGCGGCGAGCACCACGGTCTCCAGGAAGGCCAGGACCAGCCCCGGGACGGTACGCACGACCTCCTGGTAGCACAAAACCCAGGTCGGCTCGACGTTGGCCGTTTCCCGCGCGTCGTAGACCGGCTTGTAGGCGATCATCACCAGGAACACGAACCCCAGCAGGATGAACATCAACCCCACCGACCAGATGATGCCCAGGAACTTGCCGAAGATGAACTGCCGCCGGCCGATCGGCTTGGAGAGCACCGTGAGGGCCGTCCGGCCCTCGATCTCATCGGCCACGGACGTGCTCGCCCCCCACACGGCCTGGATGATGCACAGCACCAGGATCAAGGTCAGGCCGGAATCCTTGAGCATCTTGATGTCTTCACCGAACGTGTTGTACGGCACGAAGACGAACAGGATCAGCAGAAAACAGCCAAGGGCCAGGTTGATCGCGTACAGCGGTTGCGCCATTTCCGACTTGGCCGTGGCCAGGGCGATGGCCGAGGTTTTGGGGACCAGGCCCGCCTGCAGGAGGTACAGCAAGAACACGCCGATCACGCCCAGGGCCGTGACCGGCATCGCCACCACCTCGGGGTACGGCGGCGCGGTCTCGGCGGTCACCCTCAGCCGGGCTGGCCGCTCGGCCATGTTCTGCACGTACAGCCGCGCCACCGGCTGATGGCCGAACGGGCTCCTCCCTTCCTCGCCCCGCACCCAGCTGAAATCCTTCCCGCCGCGGACGTCCAGCAGGGGATCGACACCCCGCTCGGGTTGGAGCGTCGTGCTGACCACCAGCGGTTCGTCGCTGCTCAGGCGAAACCGCCGCAACTCGCGCCCCTGAAAGGAAACGTCCACCGGATGGCTGACGTTTTCCGCGGCGCCAGCCGCCGGTTGGGGAATATCGAACTGCCACTCGTACGAACCGGTCGCGGTCAACCGCGTCAGCGAGCGCAACATGCCGCCCGGCTCGCGCACCAGCAGGGCCCCGACCGCGGCAAAGGCGGCCATCGCCAGGCACACCCCCAGGATCGGAAGCAGCACTCCTTCCTGCACCGCCAACGGCACCCCTCGCGCGGCATTGCGCGCCACCA
>Ga0209398_1001814_pt1 | contig 10484 bp, 8 predicted proteins | sample AshMeaBigSpring_FD_184125 | JGI IMG/M metagenome (GOLD analysis project Ga0209398, IMG submission 184125) | Groundwater microbial communities from Big Spring, Nevada to study Microbial Dark Matter (Phase II) - Ash Meadows Big Spring (SPAdes)... | ecosystem: Environmental > Aquatic > Deep...
GCGGCACGTCTGCAAGCCACCGCCGAGGAAGGTGTCGGGCGCACCGCCCACACGCAGCCCCTTTTCCGCCGCCATCGCCAGCATTTGCTGTCCCTCAGCACGCGTCAGGGCAAGCGGCTTCTCGTTGTAGACGGATTTGCCCGCCGCCAGCGCCGCCAACGCAACCTCGCCGTGACCCTGTGGCGTGGTCAGGTTGAGCACAATTTCGATGGCGGGGTCGGCCAGCAGTTCTGCTACGGTGAGTACGCGCGGCACGCCGTATTGTTCCGCCATCGCCTGCGCCGCTTCAGGGCGCAGGTCAGCGCAGGCAGTCACTTGCACGGCGGGTAGCGTCTTGAGCATGCGCATGTACGCGCCGCTGATATTGCCACAGCCGATGACGCCCACCGCAACTGGTTTGATCTCCATAGGGCTAGAACTCCTTGGCTGCCCACAACAGGCCGCGCCGCACAATTTCTTTGGCTTCCGGTACATCGAAGTCGGCGGCGACGTGACCCACCGACGCGTAGAAGACGCGTCCGGCGCCCCAGCGTCGCTTCCAGACGACAGGCATCACGACGCCGTCGATCCACGGACAGTATTGGCCGCTAAAGGTCGTCGTCGCCAGCACTTCGTTGGCGGGATCAACGTGCATGTAATACTGCTCGGAATGCATGGCAAAGTCGGCCAGTCCCGCCGTAATCGGATCCTCGCGATTGGTGATGTTGACTGTGTAGTCGATGATGTTGCCAGGGTGCGCCACCCACTGCCCGCCGACCATAAACTGGTAGTTGGTGCTGTTGCGGAAGGCGTCGGCCATGCCGCCATGCCAGCCCGCAAAGCCGACGCCGCCCTCGATGGCATCAAGCAGCCCTGTTTCCTGCTCGCGCGTGATTGTGCTCATCGTGTAGACCTGCGAGATCACGGCATAGCTGCGCATCCGCTCGGCGTCGAGATAGACATCGAGCGAATCGCTGATGTCCACCGTGAAGCCAGCCGCCTCCAGCAGCGGCGCAAACACGCTAACGCACTGGCGCGGTTCGTGTCCTTCCCAACCGCCCCAAACCATCAAAGCCCGTTTCATTTTGTGAAGTCCTTTCGTGAATGATCAAATCGCCAATCTCTACTCTCCAATCTCAATACAGAAGATTGGAGAGTAGAGATTGACGATTTACTCGACGCTGAAACGCAGATAGCGCCCAGGCGTAGCATTGCTGATTGGCTTGCCGCCGGCTAAAATCGGCACGCCGTTGACGATGACATGCTCGATGCCGGTCGAAAGCTGATGTGGGTCATCGAAGGTGGCGTTGTCATGCACCGCCTCTGCGTCAAAGATGACGAGGTCGGCAAAATAGCCTTTGCGAATTGCGCCGCGACTCTTGAGCTTGAAGCGCGTTGCCGCAAAGCCGCTAAGTTTGTAGACGGCGTCCTCCAGCGAGAAGAGGCGCTTGCGCCGCAGGTGGTGACCTAACAGCCGTGTGGCGGAACCGTACTGGCGCGGGTGAATTTTGCCGTTGGCGAAGAAAATGCCGTCGCTGCCCATCATGTAACAGGGATGAGCGACGAACTCCGCTTCGAGGCCGGCTTCTTCACGATGGAAGACCAACAACACGGCCATCGCCTCCTCGATCAGCAGATCGCAGAGTGCATCGGCGGCGCGGCGTTGGGTGCGTCGCACATACTGCGCTAACGTCATGCCGTGCAGATGTCGATTGTGGCGCCCCGGCGCCCATGCGATGGTGATCTCGTTCAGGTCCAGCGTATCGAGCCGGCGCTGGAAACGGTCGCGCAGCGTGACGTTGGTCAGCTTGCCATAGGCCGCTAACACACCATCTTGCCAGATTTCCGGCGGCAGCAGGTATTGCAGCATCGTGGACGCCCCCATGTACGGGTAAACGTCGAAGGAGAAATCGACCTCGTTGACGGCGACCAGGTCGATGTAATCGATCAGCGCCTCGACTTCCGCCTCGGTGGCGCCCTTGAGATGCGAAATGTGGACAGAGACGCCCGCACGCTTGCCGATCTCGACCGCCTCCTTGACGCCCTCCAGCGTGCCGCGCGCATAACGCACATGCGTGACATAGACGCCTTTCTCCGCGCGCATCCCCTGGCTTGCATAGACGAGTTCGCCCGTCGTTGCGAAGCACTCATCCACATAATCCAGCCCGGTGGACAGCCCGCACGCGCCGTCGGCCATACCTTGATGCACCAGGTTCTGGATATCGACAAGCTGGTAGTCGTTTGCCTGGCGCGCACCAAAGCCCAGCGCCAGCGTGCGTACGTTGGCGTAGGGCACAAAGGTCGCCACATTTTGCGCCGTCTTGCCGTCGAAGATCCGCATGTAGTCGGCAATGCTTTCCCAGCCTGTGTACTGCTCGAAGCGCAACCCGTCGAGCGCGCGCAGATACTGAATCCAGGCGTGTACAGTCTGACGGCTGACCGGCGCATAGGAGATGCCATCCAACATCAGGAACTCAGTCGTGAAGCCCTGCGTCGTCTTCGAGAGCAAGTGCGGCTGCGTCAACAGGATTGCGTCGGAGTGGGTATGTACGTCGATGAAACCTGGCGCAACGACCTTGCCCTGGGCGTCGATGGTCTGGCGCGCCTCCGCCTGCTCCAGGCGATCGATGGCCGTGATCCGATCTCCTACGATGCCGATGTCCGCGGCGTAGCGCGGGCGTTTCTGCCCGTCGACAATCAGGCCGTTGCGGATGACAAGATCGAACATCTGACACCTTACTTTTTGAGTTCAACCGGAACCCAGGTGGTTGCGACTTACGTGCCGGGGATGGGCTGCGCAGAATCTGGGCAGAGGAAGCGGCTTGAAGCCCGTCCCCGGCACGTGACCACACGAGATCCCGTTGAACCATTTTTGTTGTTTACTGCCCAGCCGATAGGAAGATAGCTAGGAAATTACGGTCACGCTAATGTCATTCTAGTCTCACTGCGAGAAATCGCGGAATTTGCCGTAATGCCCAAATGATCAAACTGGCGCAACCGAAAATGCAGCGGGCGCGCCTGACGCGTCGGTGACGCACAGCAAGGTCTCTACCCAAGCGGGCGGTTAACCGCCCATCCTCAGCGTATGACCACATGATCTCCGGTTGAATCATCAAATAATGTTGACGATCTTTTGACGAATGATCATTACAATACTGTCAAACGCAATCCGAGTATGATGCAGCCTAAATGAGTTGATTTATGCAGAGACCAGGCCCAGCCGAACATCGCGTATTTGTCGTGCGTGCATGGCGTGCTAGTCACGATTCGCCATGGGAATTTGTCCTTCATCACAGTGGCACAAATCAGGTCGAGTATGTTCAGAGCCAGCGAGAACTCCTCAGCGCTCTGAACCGGCAATTGCAAGAAAATAACGTCGAGCATAGCCCCGGCCAGATCGCGGCCTGACGCCAGGCGCACCACATCAAATTTCGCCTTCTCCTCCTACTCTCCAATTGGGCGCATCCTCAATTAGATGCCCCTCTCCACATCGCGGAAATGGCGCGTGGTGCTATACTGTACGCACTGCCCGACATCACACATAGTTTGGATTACCCACCGCCACAGGAGCCGCTATGCACGAGGAGCAACGCCAGCGCGCGTCAGAACTGCTGCATGCTCGCCAGATCGACGCCGCCCTATTCGCCAGCCCGGCCAGCATCACCTGGCTTACCGGCTTCACCCCACCCGTCCAGACCGGCCCGCATCCCTTTGCTGGCGCACCGCCGCTGGTGTGGTGGGACGGTGATCGCTTCACACTGATCGTGGTGGATGGGCTGGCAGCCGCCGCAAAAGGTGCGGCGGCGACCGACGGCGGCGTGCTGTCTTACCTCGGCTACACCATTGACGCACCCATCGATGGCGCACGCCACCTGCGCACACTGCTGCAATCGCTATGGCAGGAAACCAGCCGCACCGGACGTAGCCAGCGTGTGGGCGTGGAGAGTTGGGCGCTGCCGGCGGCGGTTGGCGGTGTGCTGGCGGCGCAGCGTGGCCGCGACTGGGTCACAATCGACGGCTGGCTGACGCCGCTGCGCATGGTCAAAAGCAACGAAGAACTGGCAAAACTGCGCGCCAACTTCCGGCTGACGGACATTGCTCACGCCGCCGCCCGCCGCGCCACTGTTGCCGGTGCGCGTGAGATCGACGTCTGGCTGGCCGCCAAGACCGCCGTCGAAGCCGCCGCCGGGCAGCGCGTGCCGATGGGCAACGATTGTGTGGTCGGCTATCGTCAGGAGAACATCGGGGGCTGGCCGGGTGATCTGGCGCTGCGTCCCGGTGATTCGCTCATCGTCGACTTGAGCACGATCCTCTACGGCTACTGGAGCGACAGTTGCGCCACCTACTTTGCCGGCGGCGCCAGCGCCCGCCAGCAAGCGATCCACACCGTCGTGAGTCAGGCGCTGGCGCTCGGCGCCGGTCTGCTGCGTCCTGGCGCTGTGACCGGCGACATTGACCGCCGCGTACGCCAATTCATCGCCGACGCTGGCTATCCTGTTTACCCGCACCACACCGGACACGGCGTCGGCGTCAACGGACATGAGGCGCCGCGCCTTGTCCCCTACAACCAGGAGGTGCTGGCAGCCGGCATGGTGATTTTGCTGGAGCCGGGCATCTACTTCCCTGGCGAGACGGGCGTGCGGCTGGAAGACGCCTTCCTGATCACGGAGGATGGCGCTGTCCAGTTGACGGCACACGATAAAGCGCTGCCGTAGGGCGTAAGGCGTCACTTGTCATTCGGCAGGCGTCATGGCGGAAGATTGGTTGTTACTGGAAAGGAGTTCATTATGCGCGCGGTTGTTTTTTCGGAAGATGCCGTGCTCCCTTCATCGCCTTACTCGCAGGGCATCATCGCCACAGGACGCACACTCTATGTGTCGGGGCAAGGTTCGTTCGACCCCACCACCAATCAGTTCCAGCCTGGTGACTTCCAGGCGCAGGCGGAACGCACTTTCCGCAACGTACAATTGATCCTGGAAGCGGCTGGCGCCACCTGGCAGAACGTGGTCAAGGTGAATGTCTATCTTGCCAACACGCGCGACTTTGCCGAGATGAACGCGGTCTATCGCCAGTTCCTCACGGCGCCCTATCCCGCACGCACGACTGTGCAGGCTGGCCTGGTCGGCCACATGCTGATCGAGGTGGACTGCATCGCTGTGCTGCCCGACGAAGCTGTGCTGCCCGACGAACGTTGACATGTTATTAACCGGTGCATAACGCAGCAGATCGCCAACGTTAACCCGCCCACGCTATCCTGTCATCGAAACTGACAGGTGACAAAGTGATGCGCAGCTTTGTCCTGGGCGACGATATGCCTGCATGAGAAGCTTGTAGGAAAGTAGTAGCGTCGCTCACTAAAACACCCTTGAGGAGAAGGCGTCCAGCATGAGAAGATTGCTGGCTGCGTTCTCTCCTCGCTATTGGGTAGGATGCGCGACACGCGACGCAATCAGGTAGAATCCCCGGCACGGGTCTACTTTCACAATGGGGGCGACGCATGACCCGACCTCGCAGGTCATCACCTCCGGCATGACATGCCGCTGCGAACCACACCACGTTTGCGCCCACGTCAGCCCGCTCACGCTGCGCGTCTGGAAGATGCCGCCGAGACGCAGGGTAAATGACAGCATTCTGCAAACAAAATCTGTCAGATTTCCGTTACCATACAGAGCGTGACCGCGATCCATCAACACCTGCTGCGTCAGGACGAACCGAGTACGACCAGCCTTGTGCGCCGCTGCATGCAGGGTGATGCTGACGCGTGGTCACAACTGGTGACGCGCTATGCGCGGCTGGTGCATGCCGTGCCCGTGCGTCACGGTCTGACGCCGCCTGAAGTGGACGACGTCGGGCAAGAGGTCTTTCTGGCGCTGGCGCAACATCTCCACACGATCGACAACCCCGAGCGGCTGCCAGGCTGGCTGGTGACAACCGCACGCCGCACCACCTGGCGCATTATCCAGCGCCGCCGTCAGGAAGAGTCACTCGACCGTCACGCCGACACGACTGCTGAAGACGATCGCCACGACGCCTTTCTGGTCGCCACCACCCCCACGCCCGACGATTTGCTCATTACCTGGAGCCGGCAGGAGGCGCTGATGCAGGGGCTGGCGCGGCTGCAAGCGCGTTGCCGTGAGCTGCTGACACGCCTCTTCCTGGATCACGCCGAACCGAGTTATGACGAGATCAGTGCTCAACTTGGCCTCCCCAAGGGTAGCATCGGCCCCACGCGCAATCGCTGTTTGCAGCAGTTGCGCGCCATTCTGCAGGGGTTGGGCGTCACCGACAGCGCCTGAAGTGTTGGTGAATAGACTTCGCGTATCATACGAATTGCCTACGCACACTATTGTAGAGAAAGGGCAGACTGCGCAGGAGACATGCGTTGAGGTGAACACCGCTGCCCATTTATCGCGCTGACAGAGAGAACGCAACAGGAAAGCCAACATGACATTGCACCTATCACCCGATGAACTCCTGAGCCTGGTCTTTGACGCCACTGCACCCGCAATTGCCACTGAGCATCTGGCGACCTGTACCCAGTGCCGCCAACAGTTCGCCGAATTGCGGGAGTTGGCCGACGATCTGGCGATTGCACGCCTCAGCACGCCAAAGCCGACTGCGCTCGCACGCTACCACGCCCTGTTCGACCAGGTGCAGCGGCAGCCAAATCTTCTGACGCGGGTGGTGCAGCAAGTGCGCGCTGTCCTGACCTGGGACAGCCGCCAGCACCCTCTGCTCCAGGGTGTGCGTAGCGCCAGCGCCAACGCCTATCGCCAACTCTACGCCGCCGATGGCGTTGAACTGGAGTTGATGGTCGAACAGGTTGGGCGGTTGCGTCGCATCGAGGGTGACTTGATCGTCGATGATGGCGACGCACCGGCGCTGCTGGAATTGGTCGAAAGCGACGGCACGTCCGCGTACGCGGTCGAGACCGAAGCCGACGGCATCTTTCGACTGGGGGATGTGCTCCCTGGCCGGTATCGTGCTGTGATCACCCGTCCCCACGCCGCAACGATTGAGGTCGAGGCGCTGGAGATTGCCTGATGACCGAACCGATCACAATAGAGAGGGCAACCCACCTGGCAACGCTGCCAGTTGCTGACGCGCTGGCGGCGTTGCAGTCCGCCGCGCAACTAACGCCTGCGACCGCTGCTGCCCTTGCCCGGCACAGCCTGGCCGCCGCGCACAGCCAACACGCCGCCGAAGGGCTTGTCGCGCTTGCTGCGGCTGTACAGCAAACCACCGGCGACGACGCCAGCGTGACGCCGTGGATCGAGTATGCCCAGGGGCGTCTGGCAGTGCTGGCCGGCGACCTGGCCGGCGCCGAAGCATGGTTGGCAGCCGCCAATCAACGTTGGGCTGACCAGGGGGAGACGCTGGCGCAAGCGCGCAGCGGGCTGGGGCTGACGCAGGTGTTGACGATGCAGGGGCGTTTCGACGCCGCCCACGCCGCCATCACTGCCACGATTCAAGCGCTGGCGGCGCTGAACGTGCGCGACCTCGATCAGGAACTGCTGCTGGCGGCCGCGTACCAGAATCTTGCCACGCTGCTCTCTTATCAGGAGCGCTACGTCGAAGCGCTGGCAGTGCTTCAGGCGCTGCACGCCGAAATCACACAACTGCTGGCGGCCGCCACCGACCCCGCTGCCCAACTGGAGCTGCGCGGCTTACTGGGACAGATCGGCCTCGACGCCGCCATCTATCAGGGCTATCTTGACCGGCCGGCGGATGCCGAGGCCACCCTGCTCGCCGCCATCGCCCAGTTGACCGCCGCCGAAGCGCACTATGATCGCGGGCGGGCGTATACCAATCTGGGGCACCTCTACACACGCACCGGACGCTTTGCCACCGCACTGCCTGCCTTCGCCGCCGCTGCACACGATCTGCTGGGCGCGCCCGTCGAGGCGACGACGCCAGCGCAGTGGGAAGCGGCCGATGTGCTCTTCCTGGAGCAGGGCATTGCCCATCTCGCACTCAACCTGCTGCCGGAAGCCGCCGCCGACCTCGACCGTGCCATTACGCTCTTTGCGCAGCGCGACCAGCGGTATGAATGGGGACAGGCTATCTACTATCGCGCCTTGCTTGCCCTGCGCCAGCAGGCGCCCGCCGCTGCTCACCCACTGCTAACGGACGCCGCCGCCCTCTTTGCCGAACTGGACAATCGCTACTGGCTGAACCGCGTGCGCGTGGCGCAGGCCGCCGCCGATTTTCAGGCGGGCGACCTGGAGGCGGCTTCTGCTCGTCTCGCCCCCCTCCTGGCGGCGGCGCAGCCGGACGCGACCAGCGCGCTGGCGTGGGACCTCAGCACACGTGGGGAGGCGGCGCTGCTGGCGCTGCACGTCGCCCTGGCGCGTGGCGCTGCGGCGGACGCGCGCCAGTTGCTCGACCTGGCGCTGGGCTGGCTGGCTGCCGCTGCGCCAGAGGATGCACCCGCACTCTATCCCCACCTGTCGCTGCAACTGCGGCACGCCCAGGGTGAGGTGGCGCGCGCCGAGGGCGACCTGTCTGGCGCCCGGCGCTTTTTTGAGCAAGCGGCGGCGGCGTTGGAACAACAGCGCGCTTCCCTGCCGGTCGAAGATTTCCGCACCGCGTTCCTGGCCGACAAGCGCGCCATTTACACCGACCTGGTGCTGGCGCTGCTGGCGGCGCCAGCACCCGCAGAGGATGTCGTCGCCAGCGCATTTGCCGTCATCGAGCGGGCGCGTTCGCGCGCTTTGCTGGAGCGACTGCTGGCGGCGGTCGATGCGGCCGACCTGGCGCCAGATGCGGACACGGCCACGCGCAGCGCCGTCGTGCGGCAACAGCTCACCTGGCTCTATAACCAGTTGCTCGGCGCTGAGACGTCCAGCCGCGCCGCCAACGCGACGATCACGGCGGAGATTCGCAGCCACGAAGCGGCCTTGCAGCGGATCGAGTGGCAGCTTGCACCCTGGCTGGCCGGCGCCGAGCCAGCCAGTCTGGCGGCGCTGCAAGCCGCGTTGGCGCCAACCGAGCAGGCGCTTGTCTACTACTGTGCTGGCGACGAGTGGCTGGCGTTTGTGGTTGCGCCGGACGCGGTGCAGTTGGTGCGCCAGCTTGCCACCGACGCTCAGGTCGAGACCGCGCTGGCCGATCTGCGCTTCCAGTTGGGGCGCATCGAGATCGGCGGCGACCACGTGGCGCGGCACGCGCCCCGCCTGTTGCGCGGGGCGCGTGCCGCGCTGCTGCGGCTGCACGACCTGTTGATCGCGCCGCTGAAGCCGCATCTGCACGCCGCGCAGTTGTTGATCGTACCCTACGGCGCCCTGCACCTGGCGCCCCTTCACGCGGCGTGGGATGGGGCGCACTATCTGGTCGAGCACTTTGAAATTCACTACGCACCCAGCGCCAGCGTCGAACTGCTGCGCCGTCAGCGCGCCGCACCAGGCGCGCCGGCGGCGCTGGTCGCCTTTGCGCTGCGGGAGCCGTCGATCCCACAGGCGGAGGCCGAGGTGCGCGCCGCCGCCGCGCGCTTCCCCGCCGCGCAGGTCTTTGTGGATGGCGCGGCGCGGATCGATGAGCTGCGGCGGGTGGCGGCGGACGGTGATGTACTGCACTTTGCGACGCACGGTCTTTTCCGCGCCGATAACCCCTACTTTTCGGCGCTCAAGCTGGCCGACGGCTGGCTCGACGTGCGCGAAATCTACCGGCTGCCGCTGCGGGCGCGCCTGGTGGTGTTGAGCGCGTGTGAGAGCGGCGCCGTGCAAGTGCAGGGCGGCGACGAGGCGATTGGGCTGACGCGTGGCTTTCTGGGCGCGGGGGCGCAGGCGTTGGTGGTCAGTCTGTGGAATGTTCACGATGCCAGCGCGGCGCAACTGATGACTGATTTCTACACGGCGCTGATCGACGCACAGCGGGCGCCGGCGGCGGCCTTGTGTGCGGCGCAGCGGCGCGCCATCCGTGACGCGCGCCACCCCTATTTCTGGGCGCCCTATGTCGCGATCGGTTAGTGTTTCCGCCGACGATATTGACTGATCCACTGTTGCATCATTGCTGTAAATAAGGAGGAGATCGATGGACATTCAACAAATCTCAACCGGCGCCGACACATCAAAGCCGCGCGCCGCACACTGGCGCGCGGCCTATCTTTTGGTGGCGCTAGGCGCCGGCGTGCTGACCGTACTGCTGCTGGTCTTCAGTGTGCAGGTAGTGGGCGCGGCGCCCGCAACGCTGGCGCCTGCGCACGATGGCGGCAGGGAGCATGACGACGACGATGAGTTGTACGGCCAACTCCTTCTCCCGGTGACGGCCTTTGTCGGCGAATGGGTGCTTGCGATCGATGGCACGCGTCAGATCACCATCGTGCTGAGCGCGGCCACCGAGGTGCGCAAGTTTGGCGATCGGCTCCCCGCGCCCGGTGATTGGCTGGAGGCGGAGGGCGTGTTTCTGCCGGACGGTCGTCTGGAGGCGCAGCGCGTGCGCCCGGACGATTTCGAGGCCAACGAGGTGATCGTCCGGCTCAAGCCCACAGACGACCCGGCGGCGCG
>Ga0209398_1001815_pt1 | contig 10480 bp, 7 predicted proteins | sample AshMeaBigSpring_FD_184125 | JGI IMG/M metagenome (GOLD analysis project Ga0209398, IMG submission 184125) | Groundwater microbial communities from Big Spring, Nevada to study Microbial Dark Matter (Phase II) - Ash Meadows Big Spring (SPAdes)... | ecosystem: Environmental > Aquatic > Deep...
GAGGATTTTGCCTGATTCCAGGGGGTCAGGTCCATGTTTTCGGCCAGCGCGTATCTGCGAGGTCGAGTTTATCGGCCGAAAAATGGACCAGACCCCGACCCGTGAACGGTTACGTGCCTCCAGCTCGAGCAACCCGTCGCTGGAAGGCCGCTGCACACCGTCCCGCTCCGCGGGGGTCGTTTATACCGCACCCGCCCGGGATTGTCCCCCTTCGCTCCGCGAAAGTACGCTTCTTCGCGGAGCGATAGACGACGATGACGCGACAAGATGGACCGGCGGCAGCATATGCCACGCGGCCCGCGGTGAAGTGTCTCGCCTCGAACCTCCACGCTCGCGGTCGCGCCCCGGACGCGCAGCGCGCCGCCCGGATCGCGCCGCGTCCGCACGTCGCCGCGAACGCCGGCTGCATGCCCGCCCGGCACGTGGATCGACAGCCGTCTGCCGCAGCACCCAAAAAAGCCCCCTGACCATTGCAAGCCCCGCTCCCCAACCCGGATTATTCATCAACCTAACGAGTAAAGCTGCAAGGTAAAGCAGAGAAACAGGTTGTGGCTATCTTCCCAAGAACACCGCGCACATCAGCCGGCACGCGCTAGCGTCCGGTTGCGCCGGAACCGGGGACTAAATAGGTTTTCGTAATTCTGGGAGGGCGAGGCTCCTGCCGAGCCGAAAACACGTTCCACGCGCCGGCTCGGCAGGAGCCTCGCCCTCCCAATATCTTGCAGCTCTGATTGCCACGTCCCGCATCTCCCAGGATCACGCAAGGCTATTTAGCCCGGACTATTCATCAACCTAACGAGTAAAGTTGCAAGGTGAAGCAGAGAAGCAGGTTGTGGCTATCTTCCCAAGAACACCGCGCACATCAGCCGGCACGCGCTAGCGTCCGGTTCTCCCCAATTCCACCAAGACCGGACGCTAGCGCGCTTGCGGCTCATGAATGATCCGGGCGAACCATCGGCTGAATGGCGAGTTACGAGTCACAACGTTTTGGAGTGGTCACCCAGGCCAGATTCCCGTTCCGGCTCGACCGCCACTTCCGGCACCAGAGACCTCCCGCCGTCCGGGGGCCGAGCGACCGGCCGGATTAGCGCGACCACCACTTGACAGGCCACCGGGCATGGTCCAGAATCACGGTCCGATTGTTGATAAAGAGTCTCAGTACAAACTTTTGCGGCCTGCGCCGCACATCCCGGAAAGGAACCCCGCCATGACCCACGCGTTCCCACGCTCCCGCCGGCGCCGCTCGAACGGCTTTACCTTGGTTGAGCTGCTGGTCGTGATCGCCGTGATCGCCATCCTCGTGCTGCTGCTCTTGCCCGCCATCAACGCCGCCCGCGAGGCCGCACGGCGGACGATCTGCCTGAGCAACATCCGGCAGGTCGGCCTGGCCATCAACAACTTTGAAAACTCCCGCCGCCGCTTCCCGCCCAGCCGGAACTCGGCTGGAGGCTGGTCGGCCCAGGCCCGCATCCTGGAGTACATCGAGGAGGGAATTATCGGGTCGCACGTCGACTTTGAGACCAACTACAACAACGCAGCTGCCGTCGGCGGCCAGAAACTGAGTTCCCTGAAGGTCCCGCCGTACCTCTGTCCCTCCGAGCTGCACGACTTCGTCCGCCTCGACAACAGCGGAAATCCGCAACACTATCCGCTCAACTATGCGATGAACCTGGGAATCTGGTTCGTCTACGATCCCGCCACAGGCCAGGGCGGCGAGGGCGCGTTCTATCCCGACAGCTGGCTGTCCGAACGTGAGTTCCAGGACGGGCTAAGCAAGACAATGTGCGCAGCCGAGGTCAAGGCGTACACCCCGTACGAACGAAACGCCGCCCTCTCGGGCAGCCTGCCGCTGCCGGTCGTCGCCGAGGATCTGGCTGGCGGCGGGGAACAGAAATGGGGCCCGCCGATCTCCAAGAACACGGGACACACCGAGTGGGTGGACGGGCGGGCGCACCAGACCGGTTTTACCACCGTCTTCCGTCCCAACACGCTGGTCAGCCCCATTCGGGCTGCGGGCCGCGATATCGACTGGAACAACCAACAGGAGGGCAGCTCCCCAACCGTGCGGACCTACGCGGCCGTGACGGCACGCAGCCACCACCGCACGATCGTAAATGTCGTCATGATGGACGGCGCCGGCCGGGCCGTCAGCAACGACATCGACCTGGCCGTCTGGCAAGCCGCCTCAACCCGCGCTGGCAGCGAGTCGGACACCGACCTGGACTGAGGGCCCGCCCTGAGCGTTGCCTCAGGCATCAAGCTGCCGCCGGTCAACCTTGTCACATCATCGTCGTCTTTCGCTCCGCGAGAGAGCGTACTTCCGCGGAGCGAAAGGCCACAATCCTCAGTACCTAGGTACCTAGCTACCAGCTACCAGGTACCAGGTACCAGGTACTGGGTACTGGGTACTAGTGTTCTGTCCATTTGATAGTTCGGGTTCGGCAAATCAGCCGGCGGGCGCTAGCCCCCGGTCGTTCCGCCGAGCCAACCCACCGGGCCAGGCACAACAGATACCCACGATTGCTCACCGCTGCCACCGCGCGCCGCGCCGGCATGAGCCTCCCACCGGGCCAGGCACAACAGATACCCACGATTGCGGGCACACTTCCCATCGGCCGTCCGGGCGCGGCACGAGGCAACCGTCTGCTTTTCCGCTGAAACCGAGGAACCTCCCGGCCGTATCAGCCCGTTGAAAAGACGAGCACGACGCGCAAGCGAGTGGGTAGACCGACAAAAAGGTCCCCGTGATTCCGGCACACTCGCTCGCGCTTCGTGCTGGTAGTCGATTTTTCTTAACGGGCTGGTAGTGACGCTGCTCGGGGCCCAGTTTTTCAATGACCCCGGCACTTTCTACCAGCCCTGCCGGCCGCTTGCAGGGCATCTCCGCGCGGCGCACAGGCAGTCGTAGATCTCGCGTAAGTCTTGGAAACGATGTTGGTTACGCCCGGCGCTCGAAAACTTTTCTCGGGCCTCCCGGCAACCGTGGTACGCCAGTTGCAACCGCGTCCCTGCTCGTTGGGGCGGCAAGTGGCGGCAGGGTACCGCCCCCGGCAAACCTGCATGCGGAGGAACTGAACGATGCGAGCGAGAATCGAACACGGCATCCGGAATGCGACACGCCACATGCGAGACTCGGCGCCGCGTACCGCCGCTCTTCCGCTGGGCGACGATCCCTATCTGGCGCGGTTGTTGCGCCGGCTGCACCGCCCGCACGGCCTGCTCGACCGCGGCCCGCGGCTGCATCTGCCGACGCCCCGTTGCGAGGCGCTTCCGCCGCCCCGCGACCCGGGTCCCCATTTCGACCTCACCCGGCGGTTTTCGACCTGGCCCCCCTCACCGCCGGAAGACGAAGCGTAACGACACGGAGGGAAAGCAGGGGACTCTCGCCCGAGACGTGCTGGTGAAAGGGTGCCAGCCACCCGCCGGGGGCTGGTCGGAAAATGACATGCCTCCTTATCGTGCACGGGTGGGGTCGCTGTCACGCTGTTTTTCGACGAGGCAGTGGGCCAGTGCGAGCAGAAAATCGCGATTGTCGGCCTGCACGTACCGCATCGTACCGCCCATGCGGCTGAACGACTTGTTGTACCGCTGGTAGTAGGCCGGATGTTCTTCGGGCGGTTCACCCCGGCTCCAATCCCAGGTCGCCGGGGCCAGGTCGTTGACCAGGATGTAGTGTCGCTCGATCCGCTGTCCCTCCTGGAGGGCCACGTTCTGGGCGATGGACAGCGATTTTTCGAACACCATCGGGCTCATGACGGCCGAGCCGATCGAGATGTAGACCCCGCCATCCAGCTGGCGGACGCTGGCCGCGAAGGTGAGGAAGTCCCGTTCGGCCACCCGCCCCAGGCTGGCACAGTGGTTCATGGGGTGGTTGTAGATGATGTCGTGCCCGATCATCGGATGACCCGTCAACGACACGCCCGCGGCAAAGCATCCGGCCTGAACGCTGTACTGTTTCCAGGGGTGCGGCACGGCCATCCAGCCGGGTGGCAACTGGAACCGCTGGACGGCCCACAGCAGGTCCGCGGCGGCCGCCGCCTGCTCAGGATCGGCCTGGAGTGACGCACCGACCCTCTCCCGCAACTGGTCGGCGCTGGGGATCGTCAGCCCCTCCTGGTGGATCAGGGCCCCGACCGATTCACCGTAGCCGCGGCCCTCCAGGGCCCCGACGTTCAAGGCCAGGTTGATGTAGAAGCCCGTCTCCTGCCAGTTGCCAAACCGGCCCAGGCGGACCATGGCGGCCACATCCTCGGAGCTTTCGCCCTGAAAGGCGAATTCCCAGTCGTGGATGATCCCCGCCCCGTTGGTCGCAAGGTGCGTCGCCCATCCGGCCTGCACCAGCTGCAGCAGTACCGGTCCCAGGCCGTTCTTGATCGCGTGGGCCCCGAAGGCGACCATCACGGGCCGGTCAGCCCCGCGGGCTGAGCGGATCTGGAGTGCGGCCTCGTCGATCACCTCCCAGGCGGACGGATGCAACGGGCCGGGCGGCAGACCGGGGGGCACATGGTCGCGTGCGATCGACTTGCGGTTCTGCCGTTCCGCGAGCGGCTGCATCTTCACGGCGAAGCGATCGAACAGGGGCCCACGCATGGCCCACATCGTACCTTTGCCGCGGGGGACGTTGAAGGAGTTCGGCGCGCAAGCCCGGGCCGGTCGTCCCTCGCCGGACCGTAACTGCGGGCCGGGGTCTGGTCCATTTTTCGGCCGATAGACTCGACCTCGCAGATCCGCGCTGGCCGAAAACATGGACCTGACCCCCTGGAATCAGGGACACGGCCAGCGTCGGTTTGCGGGCCGACGTCGGCGCGCGGGCGCGGCTTTCCGTTCCGCGCCGTCGGCTTGCCAGGCCCCGCGGTCCCGCAATGGCAGCTCGCCGGTAGCCAGTAGCGTAGCGTCCGGCTTACCGGCGCCGCTATACTGCCCGTTTTGCCGTCAGCCCGCGCGCAGGACGTGCCGGACCGGACCGCGGAGCGGCGGTCGCCGTGCCGCGGGGCCGCTGCGAGTGACGCTTTTCAGGTGACCTTGCTCCCGGGCATCCCCTCCGCAACCCCACCTCCGGCAACAGGTTCCCATGGCACGGAAGAAGACGGACTTGGCGCGGGTCGATCAGCCGCCGGCCGAAACGCAGCCGGGGCGTACGGACGAGCCGGCATCGTCCGCCCGCTGGTGGCGCGAGGCGATCGAATCGATCGTGATTGCCATCGTGCTGGCGTTCCTGTTTCGGACGTTCGAGGCCGAGGCGTTCGTGATTCCGACCGGGTCGATGGCCCCCACCCTGCAAGGGCGGCACAAGGACGTCGAGTGCATCCAGTGCGGGTACCAGTACCGGGGCGGGGCCAGCCTGGACACGGAACAGATGCCCAGCCGGGGACCCGTGGTCGCCGCGACCTGCCCGCTGTGCCACTTCACCATGCTGCTGAACGAAGGCGGTCGCTATCAGGCGAACCACGCTTCGTTCACGGGAGACCGGATCCTGGTCAACAAGTTCGCTTACGAATGCGACGATCCCGAGCGCTGGGATGTCATCGTGTTCAAATATCCGGGAAATGCCAAGCAGAATTACATCAAGCGCCTGGTCGGATTGCCCGGCGAGAAGCTGCGTATCCGGCACGGCGACGTGCTGGTCTGGAACGCCGAGGAGGGCCGCTACCGTCTGGCTCGCAAGCCGCCGGCCAAGCTCCGGGAGATGCTGCAGCCGGTGCATGACACGCGGTACATCCCCCAGCGGTTGATCGACGCGGGCTGGCCCAGCCGCTGGCAGCCGTTGACCGCGACCAGCCGCGACGGCGGCTGGTCGTCGGACGACGGCGGACGGACTTTCACCGTACGCGCCTCCGGGCCGGACGTGGCGTGGCTGCGGTACCGCCACATCGTGCCGACGTTCGACGATTGGGAGGAGCTGGTGGAGGGACGTCGTCCGGCGGGCATGCTGCGGCGCCGCGGCGAGTTGATCTCGGACTTCTATGCCTACAACGCCAGCGTCCATGCCCGCGACGATCGGCGGGACTTCCTGTCCCGGCTGACCGGCATGCATTGGGTGGGCGACCTGGCGGTGGAATGCGACCTGGATGTGCAGAGCGCCTCCGGCGAGTTGTGGCTGGAACTGGTCGAGGCCGGGCGGCGCCACCGCTGCCGGATCGACCTGGCCACGGGCAGGGCCGCGTTGTCGATCGAGGGGGATGGGCCGTTTTCCGGCACCGAGGGAGACGACGCGGCCGCCAGCCCGTCCCCCACGGCCGCCACCCGCCTCCGGGGCCCCGGACGGTACCGGTTGATGTTTGCGAATGTCGACGACCAACTGCTGCTCTGGGTCGACGGAAAGCTGGTCGACTTCGATCGGGAAACAACCTACGAGCCCCCGCTGCAGGACGCCCCGGTCTGGACGCCGCAGGATGAAGGGGACCTGGCACCGGTGGGGATCGGTGTTGGCGGCGGCGCGCAGCTGGGCGCCTCGCGGCTGCGCGTGCTGCGCGACATCTATTACATCGCCGCCCAGCGGTCGTTGATGGGGCACGCCGACACGGCGAGTGATTACGACCCGGCGGCCTCGGCGGGCGGTTTTGCCGAGTGGTTCGCACCCGACTACGTGCGTCACGTCTTCACGCATCCCGAAACATGGCACGAGACCCCCTTGTTCCGCCAGCGGCGGCAGGTCCATTTTCAACTGCACGAGGACCAGTTCTTTCCGCTGGGGGATAACAGCCCGCAGAGCAAGGACGGCCGGCTATGGGAGGCCGATCCGTACGTGCACCGCGACCTGCTGACGGGCAAGGCCTTTCTGATCTATTGGCCGCATCCCTGGAACGTGCCCATTCCGCGGACGAACGTGGCCCTGCCGATCGTACCCAATTTCGGCCGCATGGGGCTGATTCGCTGACGACGAGAAGGTCAGGGAGGACGGAGCAATGTCGATCCTGGAGGTGCAGGGGCTGGTCAAGACGTTCGGCCGTCGGCGGGTGGTGGACGGGGTCGATTTCCAGGTGCGCCGCGGCGAGATCGTGGGCCTGCTGGGGCCGAACGGCGCCGGCAAGACGACCTGCTTTCGCATGACCTGCGGGATGATCGAGCCGGATGCGGGCAAGGTCGTTTTGGAGGGCATCGACGTTACCCGTTGGCCGATGTACCGCCGAGCGCGGGACGGCGGCATGGGCTACCTGGCCCAGGAGTCGAGCGTCTTCCGCAAGCTGTCGGTGCAGCAGAATCTGCTGGCGATGATGGAATTGCTGGGAATCGACCGCAAGACGCGGCGGCGGCGGTGCGACGAGTTGCTGGGCCAGTTCCAGATCGCGTACCTCCGCAAGGCCCGGGCGGCGTCGCTCTCGGGCGGCGAGCGCCGCCGGCTGGAGATCGCCCGCTGCCTGGTCTCCGATCCCGAGATCATCCTGCTGGACGAACCGTTCACGGGCATCGACCCGGTGACGATCGACAGCATCCAGGAGATCATCCGCGACCTCCGCGACCAGGGCATCTCGATCCTGATCACCGACCACCAGGTCCGCGAGACGCTGGAGATCACCGATCGCAGCTACGTGATCCGCGGCGGGCGGGTGCTGTGCCACGGCACCCCGGTCGAGGTGGTGCACCACCCGGAGGCTCGCCAGTATTACTTCGGCGAGGGGATCCAGTTGAGTCCGGCCAGCATGCCCGCCCCGCATCTTCCCGGCCACCCCGCGACCACCTCGTCCCCCATCGTCCCGCGCAACTGGTCGAATTCCTGAATAGGCTATCGTGATTCTGGGAGGGCGAGGCTCCCGCGGAGCCGAGAACCGGCTCAGCGCGCCGGCTCGGCAGGAGCCTCGCCCTCCCAACCTCGTACAGCTCTGGCGAGCTCGTCCCCTATCTCCCAGGATCACGCAAGGCTATTTTGCCCGGATTATTCATCAGCCGCGGGGCGCTAGCCCCCGGTTGCCGCAAGAACCGGGGGCTAGCGCCCCGCGGCTGATTTGCGTGGTGTTTAGCGCAGGATGGCTGTAAGTCCCCATGCATGAACTCGTTTTGCCGAGCGCGAAGCGACTGGTGAATCATCCGGGCTAGCGCGTGCCGGCTGATGTGCGCGGTGTTTTTTGGGAAGATAGCCACAACCTGTTTCTCTGCTTCACCTTGCAACTTTACTCGTTAGGCGCTGTTCAACAATATGTTACCGAAATCACTCATCAGCCGCCGGGCGCTAGCCCACGGTTGGAGCACGAAAACCGCGGTCTAGCGCCCGGCGGCTGATCCACAAGACCGGTAGGAAATTGTGTTGCAGCGCCTTAGGTTGATGAATAATCCGCTTTAGAGGTGGAGCCGGTGGATCAACTTCGCCCTGCAAGGGCCATCACATAACAGCCCAGAGGTAACCGTTCGCAGCCCGGTGGAAGATTTTCCCTGATTGCAGGGGGTCGGGTCCAAGTTTTTCGGCCAGCGCGTATCCGCGAGGTCGAGTTTGTCGGCCGAAAAATGGACCAGACCCCGACCCGTGAACGGTTACGCCCGGCGTCACAGGTCGAGGATCGATTTCGCCCCGCCGTTGCCAATCCGCCCGGGGGAGAGTTCCGCGCCAGCGGCCGCGGAGCGTCGCCGCGGGTTCGCCGATCGCCACGCCGCCAAGCCCCGACCGGGCGTGACCAGGAGGGCCCTTCGTACATGATCAACTCCGCCCCGCAGGGGCAGTCACCAGACGGCGTCACGCAGAACTCCGCGACGATCCCCGCGGAGCATCGCCCTGGCAAGGCCGCGCCGGACCCGCGCCATGCGGCCGCCCTCGATTTTCTCTTCCGCCGTCTCAATTACGAGCGGACGGCGTCGATGCCCTACCGCACGCACGACCCGAAACTGGTCCGCATGCGGAGCCTGCTGGAGCACCTGGGCGACCCGCACGGGGGGCTGCCGGTGATCCACGTGGCCGGGACGAAGGGCAAGGGGTCGACCAGCGCCATGCTGGCCGCCATGTTGAACGCGGCCGGGTACCGGACGGGCCTCTATTCTTCGCCGCACCTGGAGCGGGTCGAGGAACGGTTTGTCGTGGGCGGGCGGGAGTGTACGGGCGACGAGCTGGTCGAAATGGTCGACCGCCTGCGCCCGGCGGTTGAGACCATGGAGCGTGACGCGTCGCGCCGTGGCGCGCGGCGCATCGGACCGACCTTTTTTGAACTCACGACGGCCCTGGCATGGTTGTACTTCAAGCGATGCGAGGCCGAACTGGCGGTGGTCGAGGTGGGGATGGGCGGCCGGCTCGACTCGACGAACATCTGCCGGCCGATCGCCTGTGTAATCACCAGCATCAGCCTGGACCACACGCGCCAACTGGGCGGCACCACGGCGCTGATTGCCCGCGAGAAGGCCGGCATCCTCAAGCCCGGCGTGCCGGTCATCAGCGGCGTGGCGGCGGGGCCGCCCCGGCAGGTGATCGAGGAGGTTGCCCGCCAACAGGGCTGCCCGCTGAGAACGCTGGGCGTTGATTTCGACTTTCGGTATCGGCGGCCGGCCGCCCACGCGGCGGGCCGCGCCCTGTCGCGTCCGCGGATGGACTACCACCCCAGCCCGTCCGCTCCGGGGCGCGGCGCAATGACCGACATCTCGCTGAACCTGCTGGGACGGCACCAGGCGGCCAATGCGGCCGTGGCCCTGGCCACGCTCGAGGCGCTCGTCCCGCACGGCTGGGCCGTGTCCGAGGCCGCCGCGCGGACTGGGTTGGCGCGTGTCCGCTTGCCGGCGCGGATCGAGCTGGTTCGCGACGATCCGCCGATCGTGCTCGACGGCGCCCACAACGCGGCGTCGATCGAGGCCCTGCTCGACGTGCTGGGCGAGAGCTTTCCCGATCCGCGGCGGCGGCTGCTGGTCTTCGGCACCACCCAGGGCAAGGACATTCCCGGCATGCTCCGGCTGTTGCTGCCGCGTTTCGACCAGGTGATCTTCACGCGCTACGTGGGCAACCCGCGGGCAGCCGATCCGCACCAGCTGGCGCGGCTGGCGCGCGAGATCCTGGCTGAGCGGAAGCGACGGGCCGATCAGTTCGCGCCGCTGGTCTGCGACGAACCCGCAGCCGCCTGGCAGGCCGCGCGGCGGCTGGCCACGCCGGACCACCTGGTCTGCATCACCGGTTCCTTCTTCCTGGCGGGCGAGATGCGCCCGATGCTGATCTCGGATGCACCCGTCCCCTGAGTTGGCCACGGGATGGGGTCAGGTACATTTTTCGGCCAACCCGCCCGACCCGGCGAAGACGCGCGGGCCGAAAACACGTACCTGACCCCCTCGGCGGCACCCAAGGGGTCAGGCACATTTTTCGGCGGCAGCGTCCCCGCGACGCCGAGCCGTCTTGCCGCCGAAAAACGAGCCAGACCCCGGCCCGTGAACGGCGACGCCCCGGTCCTCGGCGCGGGCTGGCTGACCGACAATCAAATTGGCTGAACTGCCGTTCTTAACGTAATCGTGCGGTCGATTCGCGTCAAGCAATTTGCGCGGGAACTGGCCACGGATGGCTTGAAGCGGTTGGGCCCTC
>Ga0209398_1001818_pt1 | contig 10470 bp, 4 predicted proteins | sample AshMeaBigSpring_FD_184125 | JGI IMG/M metagenome (GOLD analysis project Ga0209398, IMG submission 184125) | Groundwater microbial communities from Big Spring, Nevada to study Microbial Dark Matter (Phase II) - Ash Meadows Big Spring (SPAdes)... | ecosystem: Environmental > Aquatic > Deep...
CATCCTGACCGTAGGCGAAACGGACGTGGCGTGCGGCGGGCGCAGCGACCTGGAAATAGCGGCGGGCAGCCAGGTGAACTACTGTATCACCTTGCTCAACAGCGGCGAAGTGGTGCTGCAAACGCACCGCATCGTAGTGGCGGGGCTGGCGATCGACCTGGCGCTCGACTACGTGCTGGCGCCGGGCGCATTCGTGCGCCTCACCGCCGCCGACATTCCAGCGTTGGGCGGCGTGCCGATCGACGCCGAGCAGCAGCAAACCGTCACCGTGCAGGCGACCAATCCACCGGGCAACCCTGCCGACGCACCGAAGTATCTGGTGGCGCCAGAGCTGTTCACAGCGATGCACAGCAGCAGCGCCACAGTGCGGCTGGCCGCTAGCGTTACGGAGCCGGCGACGCCGACCATGCTTTATCTGCCCAGTGTGGCGCGCTGATGTATTTTCCCATCCGTTTATGTGATCTATCAGAAAGACACATCAAATGGAAGGGAGATTTTTATGTCCGAACACAATCATCAGCGCGCTTCCTGGCGGCGCGACCTTGTACTCACGGGGGCGGGTCTCGTGACAACAGGGGTTATCTTGATAGCAATCGCCATGCTGCTTGGCGTATTGCCAGCGCTGGCGCAAGATGAGCCGGCGACGTTTCTGCCTATTATTCTACGCCCAGCGCCGACGCCAACCGCACAAGCCACCCCAACGGCGACGCCCGTCGTGCCGCCCGTGAACGATGATGAATACGTGGTGTTGGGCTGGAACGACTTGGGGATGCACTGCTATAACCGTGATTTTCAAGACCTGGCGGTGCTGCCACCCTATAACAATCTTTGGGCGCAAGTGATCAGGCGCGGCGACCCGCCCCAGATCATCACCAACACCGTTACAGTGGAATACGCGTTCCCCGATAACACCTACTCGGCTGGTAAGTCCAACTTCTGGCAATACGACCAGCAGTTGTTCGGCGTCGATCTGCCGCTCGACATCGGGCTGACGGGCAAGGGGATGTCCGGCGAAATGGATGCGGCGGCCACGCACTTCACCGCCGATGGCATCCCACTGACCGAATTTAGCGACAGCAACCCAACGCAGGCCGATCCTTTTCAGTTAGCGCAACTAGTTGTCAGCCTTGCCGATGGCAGCGAAGTGGCGCGCAGCACGGTCGTGGCGCCAGTTTCGACCGAAATGCGCTGCGACAACTGCCACAGTGACGGCGGCGTCGAAGACATTAGCACCGGGCGCGTGGAGACGAACATCCTGACCCTACACGACGAAGAGAACGCCGACGAATATCCTGCCGGGCACGAAGGCCGGCTGATGGATCGACGTCCAGTGTTGTGCGCCGAGTGTCATGCATCCAACGCGCTGGGGGCGCCGGGCGTCGCCGGGTTGCCCAATCTGTCCAGGGCGATGCACAAAGAACATGCTGGCAAAGTCCCTAACACCACGGAAGGCTGCTACAACTGTCACCCTGGGCCATCCACCAAGTGTCTGCGCGATGTGATGTCCACCGAATTCGACATGGGCTGCACCGACTGCCACGGCGACATGCGCGCCGTTGCCAACAACCCAAATCCCTGGCTCAACGAACCACGTTGCGATACGTGTCACACCGATCCCCAATACGCACAGAACAACCCGCTCTTCCGTCTTTCGACAGGACATGGCGGCGTCTACTGTGAGGGATGCCACGACAGCACGCACGCCATCGCGCCTAGTTCACAAGGCCGCGACGCCATCAAGTTTGTCGAGTTACAGGGGCACGGCGGGCCAATTGACACCTGTACAGTCTGCCATGTAACGGCGCCGGATGGTGGCAGCCCACATGACGCACCGTAACCGGTGAGATGGCGTCAGGCTGTGGCGCCTTCCTGTCACAGCCTGACGCTAAAATGTCCCCAATCCATTTGCTGTTTCCGCGCTTTCTCATGGCGGTTGGTATAATTCTGCGAAGAGTTCACTCCCACTTTTCGACGAAAGGAATGTATCGACCGCTATGCTCGTTTCCCGCATGACGCCGACTGAGTTTGCGACTGTCGCGCGTTTGATTGAAACACAGAACGCTAACCCCGCAACCCAATGCCTGCACAGCGGCGAACACGCCAGCGAGATCGAGTCCGTGTTGCAGAAACAGAACGGGCTGCACTTTGTGGTTGCGCGTCAGGATGACGCTGTCGTCGGCGCCATGGGCTGCGAAGTGGATGCGGGGCGCGGCTATCTCCAAGGGCCATTTGTCAATAGCGCCGATTTCGCCACCACCGCAGCCGCGTTGTGGAGCGCGCTTCAGGGTGAGCTGCCGCTGCCAGAACGTTGCGATGCCTTCCTTAACGCTAAAAATAGGCGGGCGGCGGGCTTCTACCTGAATCTGGGATTTAAACGCGGCCAAGGGGCGCAGGTCTATGTCTTGCCGGCGGCGGCGTTGCAAACGCTCGAGGGGGAGCCAGCAATGCGCTTCACGCCAGGATGCGCTGACGGCGTGCGCGCCTTGCATCGTCTTGCTTTCCCCGACAGCCCGCTTGCCATCGAGCCATTCCTGGACCCCAACGATGACGACCGTCGTCTCTTTGTGTGCGGCGACACCCAGCGCTGTGTCGGCTACGTGGCGGCCTCGATCAATGACAGCCCGCGCGAGGGCTACATCGACCTGCTGGCGGTTGACGCGGCTGTGCGCAACCAGGGCTACGGTCGCCGCTTGCTGCTCACCGCCGCCCACTGGCTGATCGTCGAAAAGGGGCTGCCCCAGGTCGGGTTGACGGTGCGCGACATGCGCGCCGACGCCCGCCGCCTCTACCAGCGCAGTGGCTTTCAGCTTCTCTACAGCGGCGTTGGGTACTCACGCGACAACAACGCGCGCAACAACCGCGCCTATCTCCCCTGAACAGACGCACACTGACCGGAAGTAACACAACACATACAGTTCGCCAACGCAATTCATATCTCCGCGCGCGATACTTCGTGGTGAATGAAGGTAACGCATGACGAGTGACGGATGACATTATGCGTCATCCGTCACTCGTCATCCGTTACACGAATCACGCAATACGCAACAGGAGGAAGTTATCCATGCGCTTCGATAAATTTACACAAAAAGCCCAGGCCGCTGTGCTCGCAGCACAGAGCCTGGCCGAACAGAGCCGCGCCGCCACCGTCGAGCCGGAGCATCTGCTCACCACCCTGATCCATCAAGAGGGCGGCGTCGTGCCGTCGCTGTTGGCGCGGGTTGGCGTGGACGTGGATGGCGTCAACCGCTCGCTGGATCAGGCCCTGGCCGCGCTGCCACGCGCCCAGGGCGCGGCAGTGCAGGTCGGCTTCAGCCGCGCCCTGGCCGACATCCTGACCGACGCGCAGCAGATCGCCGGCAACATGAAGGACGAGTACACCTCGACCGAGCATCTGCTGCTGGCGATGCTGGCGAGCGGCCACAGGATCAAGCAACTGCTGGCGCGCCACGGCATCGACTACAACGCTGCGATCCAGGCGCTGGCCGCCGTGCGCGGCAACCAGCGCGTCACCAGCGACAACCCGGAAGGCCAGTACGAGGCGCTGCGCAAATATGGCCGCGACCTCACCGAAGAGGCGCGCAAAGGCAAGCTCGACCCGGTCATCGGGCGCGACGAGGAGATTCGTCGCGTCGTGCAGATCCTGAGCCGGCGCAGCAAGAACAATCCCGTCTTGATCGGTGAGCCGGGTGTCGGCAAGACTGCCATCGTCGAAGGCCTGGCGCAGCGCATCGTCAAGGGCGACGTGCCGGGCAGCCTCCGCGAGAAGCAGGTCGTGGCGCTAGATATGGGCGCACTCGTCGCCGGCGCCAAATATCGCGGCGAGTTCGAAGAGCGGCTCAAGGCCGTGCTCCAGGAGATCGCCAAAGCCGAAGGGCGCGTGATTCTCTTCATCGATGAGATGCATACGCTGGTGGGTGCCGGCGCCGCGGAAGGTGCGATGGATGCAGCCAACATGCTCAAGCCGATGCTGGCGCGCGGGGAGTTGCACGCCATCGGCGCCACCACGCTCGACGAATACCGCAAGCACATCGAGAAGGACGCCGCGCTGGAGCGGCGCTTCCAGCCAGTCTTTGTGGGCGAGCCGAGCGTCGAGGACACCGTGAGCATCCTGCGCGGGCTGAAGGAGCGCTACGAGGTGCATCACGGCGTGCGCATCACCGACGGCGCCGTGATTGCCGCGGCCACGCTCAGCAACCGCTACATCAGTGACCGCTTTCTGCCCGACAAGGCGATCGACCTGATCGACGAGGCGGCCAGCAGGCTGCGCATGCAGATCGACTCCAAGCCGCAGGAACTGGATGTCATCGATCGCGCCATCATGCAGTTGGAGATCGAACGTGAGGCGCTGAAAAAGGAAAAGGATGACGCCAGCCGCACACGCCTGCAAGAGTTGGAAAAGGAATTGGCCGACCTGCGCGAGAGCAGCAATGACCTGACCACGCGTTGGCAATCCGAAAAGGAAGCAATCCAGCAGGTGCAGGCGATCAAGGAGCAGATCGACCAGGTGCGCATCGAGATCGAACGGGCCGAGCGCGCTTACGATTTGCAAAAAGCCGCCGAGCTGCGCTACGGCAAGTTGCGCGGCCTGGAAGCCCAACTCGCCGGCGCCGACGAACGCGTGCGCACCTTGCAGAAAACCGGCGCGCTGCTCAAGGAGGAAGTCGACTCCGAGGAGATCGCCGCCATCGTCAGCAAGTGGACGGGCATCCCCGTCGCCAGGCTGCTGGAGGGCGAGCGCGCCAAGCTGCTGCAGATGGACGCGCACTTGCACCGCCGCGTCGTCGGGCAGGAGGAGGCGGTGCGCGCGGTGGCAAATGCGATCCGCCGCAGCCGCGCCGGATTGCAAGACCCAAACCGGCGCGGCTGCGGCGGATCCTTTCTGGGGCCGACGGGCACGGGCAAGACCGAGCTGGCGCGCAGCCTGGCCGAATATCTCTTTGACGACGAGCACGCGTTGGTGCGCATCGACATGAGCGAGTACCAGGAGCGCCATACCGTCGCCCGGCTGATCGGCGCACCGCCCGGCTACATCGGCTACGACGAGGGCGGCCAGTTGACGGAAGCGGTGCGCCGGCGCCCCTACGCGGTGGTGCTCTTCGACGAGATCGAAAAGGCGCACCCGGAGGTCTTCAACGTGCTCTTGCAGGTGCTCGACGATGGCCGCCTGACCGACAGCCAGGGGCGCACCGTTGACTTCAAAAACACGGTCGTGATCATGACCAGCAATCTGGGCAGCCAGTATATTCTGGACGTGGCGACGGTGGATGAAGAGATCGAGCGACGTGTGCGCGAGGTGCTGCGCAGCCACTTCCGTCCGGAGTTCCTCAACCGCATCGACGAGATCGTGGTCTTCCACGCGCTCAGCCGGGCGCAGTTGAAGGAGATTATCGAGATTCAACTGGAGCGGCTGCGCGGGCTGTTGAGTGACCGCAAGATCACCATCGAGCTGAGCAACGCCGCCAAAGAACTGCTTGTCGGCGAGGGCTACGACCCGGCCTTTGGCGCCCGCCCGCTCAAGCGTGTGATCCAGCACCGCATCGCCGACCCGCTGGCGCTGGAACTCCTGCAAGGCAAGGTGCAGGAGGGCGATCACGTGCTGGTGGATGTGCGCAACGGCGAGATCACCTTTACGGCGGTGGGGTAAGACAACGCCAGTTCACTCCCCTGGGTGGCGGCGCCAGGAACGCAACCTGATTTTGCACCAATTTGCGTTTCCTGGCGCCACAGCCGTACACTCCCTAAATTCAGTACTTCACGAATCTCACGCGATGCCGCAAAGCACGCAAAGAAAACCATCTTCAACTTTGCGGCTTCGCGCCTTTGCGTGAGGCAAAATCGTGAACTACTGAAACTCAAGATTCACGCGCGTATGCGGTATGGACGGAGACCCGATTGCGCGCCGTGAAACCCGGCGTTTAGGGAAGCCGCTGTCGAACACAATCCGTGATCTGTGTAATCGTTTTGAGTCGAATCATGCTAATCCTACCTGACTTCCTCATCGACCACCCAGGCCAGCCGCCGCGCTGCGGCTGGGGCGTACGCGTGACCGGCGACGTGATCGCCGCGGTCGCACCCAATAACGAACTGCGTCGCCGCTTTCCTTCCGACGAGGTGATCGCCGCGCCGGGCTGTACGCTTTCGCCCGGCTTTGTCAACGCGCACGCGCACCTCTACGGGCTGCTGGCGCACGGTCTGCCACTCGACAAGGCGCCGTCTGGCTTCTGGCCCTTCCTCGAAGATTTCTGGTGGCCGCTCGTAGAGGATCGCATCGACCACGAAGCGATCTGCGCGGCGACCGACGCCATCTTGCTGGAGATGCTGCGAAGCGGCGTGACGACCGTCTACGACTGCACGGAAGCGCCCTACGCGCTGCCCGGCTGTCTGGCCGCACAGGCCGAAGTCGTACGCGCCCGCGGCATTCGGGCAATCCTCTCCTTCGAGGCGACCGAACGCGTGAGTAAAGAAAACGGCCAGCTTGGCCTGCGCGAGAACGCCGATTTCATCCGCGCCTGCCGGGAGACGGGCGGGCTGGTCTCCGGGTTGATGTGCTTTCACACCACCTTCTCGTGCTCGGCGGCGTTCATCCAGCAGGCGCACGCGCTCGGCGAGGAACTGGGCGTGCCCGTTCACATGCATTGTTCCGAAGGCGTCCACGAGCCGGAGTACGCACTCCAGCATTTTGGTGTGCGCCCGCTGGAATACTACGACCGGCTGGGCGTCGCCAATGCGCGGATGCTCGCCTCGCAGTGCGTACAGATGAGCGCCCGTGAGATCGAGATCATGGCGGCGCGTGGGGTGAAGATGACGCACATGCCGCTCTCCAACTGCGAGGTGGGCGCCGGCATCGCCCCTGTGCCTGAACTGGTGGACGCCGGCGTAACCGTTGGTCTGGGCAGCGACGGCTACGTCAACGACTTCTACGAGGTGGTGCGCGCCACGTTCCTCATCCACAAGGCGCACAAGCAAGACCCGCGCGTCATGCCGGCGCCGTTGGTCTGGTATCTGGCGACGGAGGGCGGTGCAAAGGCGCTGGGACTAGAACAGGTCGGGCGCTTGGCGGAAGGCTGGCAGGCCGACCTGCAACTGATCGACACACGGATGCCCACGCCCACCGAGGAACATAACCTCTACGACCAACTCGTGCTCTGGCGCAGCCACAAGCACGTGCGGCTGGTGATGGTGGCCGGGCAGGTGCGCGTGCGTGAAGGCGTGGCGCCTGGCGCCGATGAAGAGGCGATCATCGCCCGTGCGCACGTCGCCGCACATAAATTGTGGAGCATGGCAGCATAATCGCTCAAATAGAACGCGAATGGCGCTGATTTACCATTGGCAAGCCGGCGCCCTCGTCGCCACAATTGGGCGTCAATGCCATGCATGAGATGATCGAGCTGATTACAGCAAGCTGTACTGAACCCGGCGACTCGCGCCTATCGTGTCTGCATCAACGGTGCGTCGAGTACCGGTGTGCTCGGCATCCCAACCGTCGGTTTTAGTCCGGCGGCGGAAGGTGACGCACATGTCGTCGACGAGCGGCTGGCGATCACGGAGTTGGTAAGTGCGGCGGCAGGCTATTGCGAGATCGTGGCGGCGGCGCTCGCCGCGTAGTCGCTTCGGCGCCGCCGGGAAGCGATCACATCACCTCCTGGGCCAGGCGGTTGCATTGAATCCACCCAAGCAGCGCGGGCAGATCACGGTCGATGCGCCACTCGCGCACCGTGCCGTCGTCGCTGGCAGAGTAGAGGCGGCTGCCGTCGGCGGCGAAGATCACCTGCGTCACCGGCCCGCGATGACCAACCAGGCGACGAATCAACGCCCGTTGCTGGATATCCCAGATCAGAATGTCACCAAGCAGCGTTCCTTGCGCGGCCAGCGTACCGTCGGGGCTGAACGCCAGCCGTGTACCCACCTCCAGCGCACCGAGCAAAGACGCAACGAGTTCGCCGCGTGCGACATCCCACAACAGCAACCGTCGATCCTGGCCCGACGAAAGCGCCAGCGACCCGTCGTGGCTGAACACCACGTCCTGAACGGCTTCGGTGTGACCGGAGAGCCGGTGCAGTTCCTGACCGGTGCGGCTGTCCAGCAGACGCAGACTATAGTCGGGCGTACTGTCGGTTCCCTTGCCCGTGCCGATCAAGACGCGCTGTGTGTCCGAGCTGATGGCGCAACAGATCGGCGCCTGAGGCTTGACGTCGGCAAGAAGATACGCTTCGTCCGACTCGATGTCCCAACGCCGCAGCGTGCCGTCATGCGACGCGGTGACGGCAAAGCCACCGCTCGAACTGACAGCCATGTCCCAGATTTTGTCCGTGTGTCCCAGAAATCGACGGAGTTCCGCGCCAGACTCGACATCCCAAAGGCGTACGGAAAAATCGGCCACCGGCGCAAAGATATCACCGGACGCCGAAAGCAGTTGTCGATTGCCGGGCAAAAATCGAATGCCGGCGTACAGCATTTCGGTGTGCCCCACAAGGCGGCGTAGTTCGACGCCTTTGTTCACGTCCCACAGAATAATCTCGCCGGCGAACGTGGCAGTGGCGCCGAGCCGCTCATCCGAGCTAATGTCCAGTGCGGCCGCAGCACTATCATGACCTCGATAGTCGATGCGACGGATTTCAGCGCCGTTGCGCAAATCCCAGAGGCGTGCGACGCCGTCGGCTGCGCCGGAGAGGGCATAGCGACCGTCCAGCGTGGTTGCCAGGCTATACAACCGCCCTGTGTGACCAAGATAACGCTCAAACACCCCGCTTTCGAGATCAAGGAGGGCCATCCTGCTGTCCAGACCACCCAGCAATACGGCGCGACCGTCGGGACTGCAGGTTACTGCAAAAAGCCCGGCTTTGATGGCTGAGTAGCGACGCAGTTGTTTCCCCTCGCGAAGATCCCAGAGCAGGGCAAATTGGTCTTGAGACACTGAGATGGCAGTTTCACTACCGGGCACAAATGCAACGCCCCACGCGGCGTCGATATGACCCAGCATCCAGTCACTGTGTGCGCCTCTCTCAAGATAACCGGGAAAGCGGTGCAGAACCTCTCCTTCGGGCACCTTCCAGTGGATGACTGTGCCGTGTGCGTCGCTACTCAACGCACGGTTCCCGTCGGGGCTGATTGCCAATGCGTAGACCGGCTGCCGGTGGCCGTCAAACCGGCCGATTTCTCTGCCGGCGGGGAGATCCCACAGAAGCACCAGGCCATCTGCGCCGCACGAAAGCGCCGTGCGCCTGTCCGGGTGAAAACAGGCAGCGTACACCACACCCGTGTGGCCGCAGAGTCGGTTCATCAGCCGGCCGGTCTCGGCATCCCAGTATGCGAGTGAACCGTCTGCCGAAGCAGAAAGCAAGTGGCGTCCATCGCCGCTGACCTGAACCGCGCGCACGGGAGCGCGATGACCCGACAGGTGCATCAATTGCTCGCCGCTGTTCAAATCCCAGATCGACATCGTGCCGTCGGCTGCGCCCAACACGGCGCGCCGTCCATCCGGGTAACAAGCTACGCCAAAAATTGCGCCGCCGTGGCTATGAAAACAGCGGATGGTTCCCGGCGCATAGGCTGCGTCGGACAGCGTCAGCTCCACCTCCGCAGTCGGTGGGGCGAAGGTCAGGGCCTGCACAGCCAGACGCAATGCGTTGTCGGTTTCTCGCTGCACAAGCGCCAGCCGCGCCGCGCTGATCAGACCGTGGCTTTGCGCCAGGGCCGTAGCGCGCTGAGCATCGTGCAGCGCCTGGGTTCGGCTCGCCAGCGCCTCGGCCAGCGCAGCGGCGCGGGCGCGCTCCTGTTCCTGGCGCAAAGCCGCCGCCGCCGCATCTTCTTGCCGTAGCGCCAGGCTGGCGGCGACAAAATCGGTCTCCGCCTGAGAGAGTTCGTTCCAGCGATCGGCGACCTTGATCTCGGCCTCAGCCAGCAGGCCGCCGCGCAGCAGCGCGCTGCAGTCACGCCCGGCCCTCTCCCACAGCCGCACGCTCGCCCGGAGTCCCTCACGCCAGAAGAAGAAGGCGCGGTCGGCGTGTAGCCAGGCGCCCAGCCGCGTCCAGTTACGGATCAGCGCCTCATGCACCAACTCGACGCTTTCCGCGCCGCGCGGGGTGCGATCCGTCACCAGCAGCCGCGCGCTGGTCAACGCCTGAACGACAGCCCACTCAGTATCGCTGAACTCGGCGCGCAGCCCCAGCCGGCGGCTCGGCTCGACATCCTCCTGTACGTGAACCAGACGCAGCAGAACGCGGCGCGCCAGCGTCTGCTGCTCCGGCTGCAGTCGCGCCAACACCCCATCGGCATAGTGGTTCAGCGCCCCGGCCAACCCTTCGATATCAGCGTAGGCGGCGTGACCGATCCAGCCATCGCGCTGTAGCTGCCAGAGGCGCGTGAGGCAGAATTGGAGAAGCGGCAGGCGGCCTGGCTCGTCGCCGACATCGTCCAGCAGTTGCTCGACCAGCCCTGGCTCGAAGTGGACATTCTGCATCTGTGCTGGCA
>Ga0209398_1001819_pt1 | contig 10463 bp, 8 predicted proteins | sample AshMeaBigSpring_FD_184125 | JGI IMG/M metagenome (GOLD analysis project Ga0209398, IMG submission 184125) | Groundwater microbial communities from Big Spring, Nevada to study Microbial Dark Matter (Phase II) - Ash Meadows Big Spring (SPAdes)... | ecosystem: Environmental > Aquatic > Deep...
ACTGTAAACCAGATGAAGAAGCACTGAAAAAACTCATTGCTCGTATACAAAAACAACGCAACGATGCTAAACTGAATAAAGGTGCAATTATGAATGGATTGGTAAATTATGCCAATTATGGAGCAAAAAATCCATTTAACTATGTCTTAAGCAAAGAAGAATTAGAGGGAATGAAAGCTGCAGAACTTACCGATATTTTACATGACTTAACCAATTATGCACATGATATTATTTATTTTGGACCGTTGGCTGTAAACGATTTTACCACAAAAATTAAGCAACTACATCCAATGCCTGCTACATTTAAACCCAATGCTTCTAAAATGGAATATGTAATGCAGCAGCAACAAAGTAATAAAGTATATTTTGCTAACTACGATATGGTTCAAGCAGAGATAAGATGGCTCAGAAATACTGACGCTTACGATGCTAAAAGAAATACAACCATCGATTTGTTTAATAATTATTTTGGTGCAGGTGCTATGAGTGGCATTGTTTTTCAAACCATTAGAGAATCTAAAGCATTAGCTTACTCAACATTTGCTATGTATGGTAAACCACAAAAGAAAGAAAACCCATATAGCTTTATGGCTTATGTAGGCACACAATCTGATAAACTGAACGATGCAGTAAAATCGATGAATGAGTTGATTAATGATTTACCTAAAGCAGATAAATTGTTTAGCGATGCCAAAACAGCGATTAAAAAAGACATAGAAAGCGAAAGAATTACCGACGAATCGGTTATTTTCAATTATTTGTCTTTACAACGTTTGGGTATTGATTACGATCCTAGAAAAAATACATATAAAGAAATTGATGCTTTAAGTTTTGATGATATTAAAAATTTCACCAAACAACAAATTGCCAATAAGCCTTATAGTTACTGCATTGTTGCAAGCGAAAAACGAGTGAATATTGATGATTTAAAACAATACGGAGAAGTAAAAAAACTAAGTTTAGAAGAGATATTTGGTTATTAATAGCGTTTATACTTGATAAAAAAATCCCTTTGTAGTAATTGCTACAGAGGGATTTTTGTTAGGCAATGCTTTTATATTCACTTATAAAAATCTACTTACAACTACTTAAAAAATCGTATTCATCAACATAAACTTCATTGGGCTGTAGCGGCAAAAGTGCTTGCGGTATTAAATGAGTATCTACTTGTACGTTTACGCCCTTTAACCAAGCAAGTTTGGCAAGTGTTGTGGCAGGAAAAGAGATAAAATCTTTATAGCCTGTTTCTAATTTATTATGTTTGTTATGCCCTTTAGGAGACACCTCTTCTGCTAAAATAGTTTCACACTTTTCTTTGTCCTTAGCAACCAAGGCTTCAAAAAACAGCATATCTGCATCGAATCTGAATTTTTTTGCACATTTTACCTTTGCAATTTTAAGCACTCTTTCAAATTCAGCAATATCATCCTTTAAAATGCATTGTATTAAATAATTGTAAGCAGCATTTGCACCCCTATTTACAGACGCCATGAAATTTGAATGTGTTAGGTTGGCATAGCGCATTATAAAATCCATATTATCACTCAACAGTGCAAGCCCAAAGCGTGTTCCTATACCATCTATCCAATTGGCATCGTATTTTACAGTAGCAAGTTCAACAAGCCTACCACACATATAGCAGGCTTGTTTTGCTTTTTCTATATCATTATCCACATAAAAGTATTTGTAGGCATAATCTCTTTGGCAATACCAAAGATGATTATGTTTACTTCTATAAAAAAAGGGGTCATCTTTTTGATTTTCATCAGGCTGATAGGTTAACCATTGTTCTTCTAATTTCTTTTTATTTTGATACAAAAAATTAAGTAAATCAATACTTTTTCGTTCCATTATTTAAAAGGGTTTAGTTTTAAAATATTCATACTGCCTGTACCTGCAGCACCACCAACTGGCCTGTTAAGTGTAACCACATATGGCTTAATTTTAGTTGCATTAGCAGGATTTTTAATCATATTAGCAATGTCAATCATTTTTTGTGCTTTTACAGGGTCTGTTGCTATTAGGTTTTGGGCTTCTATCTCAATTCTGTTGGCAACATCTTCTATCCAATCAAAGTAAACGCTACCCCAAAAAGCAACAGCGTAGGCAAAGCCATACGCTGTATGCAACAATTGTAAACTACGCTAAGTTGAGATAATGCTGGAAAAATGATAGTTAGAATAGTTATAATTAGGCTATAAAATCTACAATTTCTCCATTTACAACTACTATTATACCATTAAAGACAGGTGCATTATTCGTATTTTCTTCCGACCAAGTATTTTCGTGCAATTTTATAAATGCGGTTCTTATTTCTGGTTCTACATTTTTAGATGTAATAAACATGCATCTTCTTCTAGCAATAGAAACAAACAATTCATTTGAATTGAGTAATTTATGCGCTTGCATCATATGATTTTTTGATAAGACTTTTTCACAAGAAAAATCGTTACCAGATGATGTAATTACTTTACTTTTTAGAGAATCAATAAATTTAAAGTTTGAAACTATGGTTTCTAAATTTTCATACGCTTTTTTTAAAGTTGCTGTAACTTCTTCTTTGCTTTTTCCCTCAAAATCTTTTGGAGAAAGAAAAATGAAATTATTAGGAGTGTTATATGCAAAAGCTACAACTAATTTGGGATCTTCTTTTGTGCCATATATTGTTTGTTTTAAAAAACCATTATTAATACCAATCCAGTCTCCCGGCTTTAAAACAGGGTATATGTTGTAGCCCTTACCCATTTCAATATCTTGAATATCTTGTTTTATTTTTTTATCATTTTCCTTGTTACTTCTTCCGAAAATTGTTGTAATTAAACCCATAATTTATATAAAAGTAGTTTATAAAAATGTGTGAATCAAATAATTAGTATGCCTATTTATAAAAATCAAAACTCTCATAATGATCCAATGGGGCAATTGGTAAAAGCTGCTGAGGTATATATTTATTTTTAAAATCAATCTCAAAGCCTTTCATCCAAGCTAGTTTTGCTAGACCCGTAGCTTCAAATGCAAAATAATCTTTAAGAATAGTTTGATAACGATGCAATTTCTTTTGAACAGCATTAACACCTGCAAAAATTTTTTCTTCTTTTTTTTCCATTAAGCCTTCAAAAAAAAATATGGTATCTACAAAATTTTTCCCAAGTGCCGATTTACTTCTTTTTTTAATCATTTCTATATCTGCTAATAATGAAACATCGTCATTCAAAATGCTATGCTGTATGGCTTTACCCATTTGATAAAAAATCGACCCCCCTTTCTGTGCTGCTTGCAAATCAGAGAAAGTGCAAAATTTTTCAATCAACTCTTTGTTATCACTTAATAAAAAATTTGCTGAAGTATGTAATGTAGTAAATAGTTCGTATTTTAATATTTCATGATAGTATGAATTAGCAAGTGCTGCCTCATAAAAATGATTCTTCGCCTTTTGGTAATCCTGAAATAAATATATATTACAAACTGCTAAAATTGGATTTGTAAGTATAAAAGACATTACTCTGTTATCTTTTTTTAATGGACGTAAAATTTCTTCAATTCTCATTTTATCGTTTGAAAATTGCTCTAATAAATTTTCTAAATATTTATTCATTTTATTAAAAAATAATCTAATTTTAAAATAATTGGTTGTTTTAATTTTTTATCAACTGTGCCAACAAAAATTTCTATTTTATTTGGAATTGGCAAATAATAAAAATCGTAAATGCTTAAACTAATTATAAGGAGATTGGTAGCATTTTGAATATAACACAAAAAACAGTAGAAACTTATATGACAAGATTAAACAAAAAATTAAGCTTTAGCGGTGGTGGTAGGTACAGTTTATTTCACTTTTCACCCCATAGAGGTTTTTTCAAAAATTACGAGATTAGTAAATTTGTAATTTATTTTCTCATAAAAAGTTGAAGCTGTTTCATAAATACCCAATTTCTGAAGGAAAAAACAAATAATTCTCTTCAGAATTATTTATGAGAGCAGCCGCTTTTTTATTAATGTATGTAAACAAGCTTTATTGTTGATTGATAACAAAATGAGCATAATATTCTACCATTTTACCACCAACTTTACATTCAATAATCTTGGTGTTAAACGATTGGGCATCGTAAATGTATTGTTTTGAAAATCTTTGATTAACAAATAACTTATGGTATTGGCTCTATCTATAAGGTTAAATACTTCAATGCTAGCCCAAATACTTTCTACATTTCTAAATGGAGAATGACTTCTTCTTGTTGCTTTATCTCCATCTAACAACAACGCACTAAAACCCATATCTACTCTTAAATACGATTCTATTTGTAATGCATTTCTGTATCGTACACTATTGGGAATATTGTAAGGCAAATTACTTCCGTAAATAGCATTCATATAGAACTTTAAGTTTTTATTGGTACTCATGTAATCTTGAAAAAACATACCAAAAGTTAATAAACGATCAGTTGGTCTTCGTATATAACCTATTGTATTTTGAATACTATCTTTTATTGTTTGATCGGTAGAATTTGCAGTAATTATTTCACCTGCTGCATTGGTATATTGGAAATAATTAAAGTTATTGATGCGTTCTTTTGTTTGCATAATGCCAAAACTTATCCAACTTTCAGCATCTTTTACCAATTCTCCATACAACCTTGTTTCTAAACCTACAGCATACGCTTTTGCCCTGTTTTCGCCGAAATATCGAATACGAACATTATCAACATCGTAAGGCACAACATCCCACATGTTTTTATAGTACGCTTCTGTAGTAATTCTTGCAGGGCGTTGAAACATTTTAAAATTATAATCGATGCCACCACTTAACTGCCAACTTTTTTGTGCTTTCACCTGTGTATTTACAGTACCATCATAGCGTCTTAATTCTCTATAAAACGGTGGTTGGTGATACATACCTGCTGAGGCTTTGATGATAACATCTTTTTTCCAATTTTTAGGTTTATAAGAAAAACCCATTCTTGGAGAAATCAATAATTCATTGTTTAAGCTATTGTAATTGTAACGAACACCAATTTGCAATACAATATTGTTACTGTCTTTAAATTGAATGTTATCTTGAATGTATCCACTTAAACGAGTAATATAAATGTTGGCTCTACTTTTTGTAACGCTAAACAATCGTAGTTCTGAAGGATTAAATGGTAAAGAATAGCCTGCACTATCGTTGTATTGCCACTCATTTAATCGATCACTAATAGTTTGTTGTTCAATACTATTTCCCCATTGTAAAAAATGATTTCCTTTATCTAAACTTCCTTTATGACTTGCATTTAAAACATTTATTTGCAACGTATTTCTGCTAAAATTTTGGTAAACACCTGCACCAAGTGGGCTAACAATTAACCCAAAAGAAGCCCTACTTCTATCGAAATCTCTTTCTCCAAATAAATATGCACCTGTAATGTCAACGTTTTCTTGTTCAGTATTGCTAAATCTACTTAACATCCATTTCAATTTTACATTGCTTTTCAGCTGATGAATAGCTGAAATACCAATGAATTCTGTATTGTATTTATCTTTTTCTTGTCCAGAAAAATAAATATCAAGTCCTAAATTGGCAGAAAATGAATTGGTAAATACGGCAGATGTAAGTTTACTTTCTTCAGGAAATAAGGTAAACTTGGTAGATGAAACATTGGCCAATAATTCGAACTGCCATTTATTAGATAGTTGATAAGTAACTAGCCCCTGCAAATCTGCCGATGACGGAATATAATTTCCCTTTGTTTCTTGACTACTCAATAAATTTCTGTTGCTTCTATTTCTTGCACCCAAAACATACGTTACTTTATTTTTAGCAGCTACACCTTCAAAATGCAAGCCTTGTTCTAACAAACCCACGTAAGCAGAACCTCCATTCGTTTTTGGCTTTTTATAAGTAATATCTAAAACACTACTCATTTTATCGCCATATTTTGTTTGAAAGCCACCGTTGTAAAACTTAATTCCACCCGTCATTTCAGGATTTATAAAACTTAATCCTTCTTGTTGACCACTTCTTACCAAATAAGGTCTAAATACTTCAAAATCGTTTACATAAATTAAATTTTCATCGTAACTGCCACCACGAACAGAATATTGACTCGTTAATTCGTTGTTGCTACCAACAAAAACTTTAATTAAACTTTCAATGCCACTAATTGGTGAAGGATTTAAAAGAGATTTTGAAGCATCAATGGCCACTCGACCAGCTTCTCTACGTTCACGTTCATCTTTTACTGTAACTTCTTGTAATTGCTGAATAGTGCTTTCTAAACGAATTATAATTTGTTCGGTTTTACCTGCTGCAACAATAAAATTTCGTTGTACTGTTCTAAAACCTGTTGATGTAAACAATAAAGCAGTGGGTTTATTTGCTGTAATATCAATTTTAAAAAAACCCGTAGAATCAGAAACAGTTCCTTTTTGTTTATTCAGCAATTGAACAGAAACACCTTGTAACGGACGATTATTTTCGTCGAGAATTTTACCTGTGATAAAAGACTTCTGTTGTGCATGAACAGATATGGTGAAAATAAATATGAGTAAAATATAGATAGAAAATTTCATAAAAATGCAATAACAATAGAATGAAGATAGCAATACTATTATTTTATTGTTACCTGAATGTGTTTATTGAAGTATTTTTTCTTATTTTGGTGTAAATTATATTTTTTAAATTATTAAAGATTTATTTATGAGGAAATTATTTACGCTGTCGCTTCTTCTAATTTCATTGAATAGTTTTTCACAAAGACTATTCTCAGATCAATTTACTTATGGAAACACTGCAGGTTCAATAATCAGCTTATCAAATGGTGTTTGGTTAGAAAATACAAATGCATCAGCTACAAACATTGTCCAATATGATAATAGTTCTAGTTTGATATTTCCAAATGCAGGTTCCTTGGGCGGTAAGTTAACCTTACAAAATAATGGTCAAGATGTAACGGCGGGCTTTCCACTTACCTCTACAGGTACAGTATATGCTGCTATGTTAGTAAACTTCTCAGCGGTTCAAAGTGGAGATTATTTTTTCCATTTTATGCCTAGTCAAACACAAAATACATTCACTTCAAGGCTTTTTGTCAAAACAGGCTCAGCTGCTAATACAATGAATTTCGGGTTAATGAAAAATTCTGGTGGAACAACACCATATTCAACCACTAACTATTTATTAAATACAACTTATTGTGTTGTTGTTAAATATCAATTTAATTCTAGTAGCACTACAGACGATGTTTCAACCTTATATGTTTTTGATGCAACTAACGGTATACCATCAATTGAACCAACTACCAATGAATTACAAGTTTCAACCAATACAGATGCAACAGCAGGAGTGGGTGCATTTGGTATTAGACAAGGTACAAGTAGTGCAGCCGCAACAGGCTCACTAGACAATATTGTAATAAGTACTGAATGGACAAATTTATTATCTGTTCTTCCAGTAACCTTAAAATCACTTAAAGCTTCATTAATCAACAATGCAATAGACTTAAATTGGGCTACTTCAAACGAAACCAATTTTGACTATTTTGGTGTTGAAAAAAGCTTCGATGCTAAAAACTTTTCTCCAATTGCAAAAGTAGCTTCTAACAAAACCACTAATGGAAGCAATTATGCATTTACAGATTTCGGTAAAACATTAGCTCAACAATATTATCGTTTAAAAATGGTAGATAACGATGGTAGTTTTAAATACAGTCAAGTTGTTGCGGTAAATGGTAAAGCTTCTACAAGTTTAGAAGTTTTCCCTAATCCTGTTGTAAATACAGTTATCATGTCGCATCCAAAAGCTGCTGCAGGTGCAACTATTCGAATTGTAAGTGTAGATGGTAGAAGTGTATCTGTAACACCTGTTCAAACTGGTGCAACACAAACAAGCATTGATGTTACAAGATTTGTAAAATCGAATTATATTGCTTCGTTTGAAGATAAAAACGAAAAATCTACCGTTCGTTTTACGAAACAATAAAATTTATATCCTTTTAATCTAATTAAAAACCCGATACTCAATAGTTATCGGGTTTTTTAATGTTTACTTATGTAAAATGCTTTTTAAATAATTACCTTTTTAGTAGTGTTACATCTACTTCTGCAACAACAAAAACACTACCACAAACTAAAATTAAATCGTTTTGGTTTGCACAGTCCATTGCAGAACGAAGTGCCTCCATTACCGTAGCAAAAGCGTTTCCATTTAAGCTAAATATGGCAGCTTTTTCTTGCAATTCATTTTCAGGTAAAGCTCTTGGTATTTGTGCTTTGGTAAAATAATAAATGGCATTTGTAGGCAATAATGCCAATACTTTATCTACTTCTTTATCTTTTGCCATACCAATAACAATATGCAATTGTTGGTAATTGGTAGTTTTTAACTGTTCTACTATTAGTTGTACACCATCCACATTATGCCCTACATCGGTAATAATTTTCGGGTTTTCATTTATCAATTCCCATCTACCATGTAAACCTGTTAATTGTTTGGTTTTAGACAATGCATTTTTCAGTATTACTTCGTTTAAATTCCATCCTTTTTGCTGTAAAATTTTAACAGCTGCAATTACAGAAAATATATTTTTTGTTTGATAAGCACCTGTTAAATCTAAGGAATAGTATTGCTTTTCTTGTGTTTCAAAACAATTTACTTCAATTTCTAAAAATTTTTCTTTTGATGCATGTTTAGTTACTTCATATTGTTCTTGAGCAAAATAAATGGGGGCTTTTTCAACGTTTGCTTTAGTTATAAAAACAGGCTTTGTTTCGCTATTATATTCACCAATAACAACAGGAACGTTTGGCTTGATAATTCCAGCTTTTTCACTTGCAATTTCGGGCAAAGTATTTCCCAACATATTCATGTGATCCCAACCAATATTGGTAATAACACATAACTCTGGATAAATAATATTTGTGCTATCTAATCTACCACCTAAACCTACTTCAATAATGGCAATATCAACTTTTTGTTCGGCAAAATAAGCAAAAGCCATTGCCACTGTAATCTCAAAAAAAGAAGGTTGAATTTCTTCAATTAATGGAATAATTTTTTGGGTAAATGCTACTACAAATTCTTCTTCACATAACGCTCCATTTACTTTTATTCGTTCTCTAAAATCGTGTAAATGAGGAGATGTGTACAAACCTGTTTTATAGCCAGCTGTTTGCATAATTGCTGCTAACATATGGCTTGTGCTACCTTTTCCATTTGTGCCAGCAACATGTATGCTTTTAAATTTGAGGTGTGGATTACCTAATGCTTCACATAAACGGATGGTATTGGTTAAATCTTTTTTATAAGCTGCTGCACCAATTCTGGTAAACATAGGCAACTTCTCAAATAAATATTGAACGGTTTCTTGATAATTCATACGAACTTAAAACGAATGAAATGTAGATGAATTAATGTTTTAAATGCCCCATATGCTCATTATAATCGTTGCTTTTATTTTTGGCAATACTCAATGTTTGCCACTCAGCATCTTTACAGATTTTGCCAATTAACACAATTTGACCAACATGATAGGGATAATGTGCTAATTGACGAAGAATAGCATCGTAAACAGGCATAGGTTCAGAACGAATGGTGATTGTTTTATCTAAATCTTCTTCTTTTAAACTTTCTAAAGTTTTCAAAAAACAATCCCAACCTGCATTCCAAAAAGAAAGTACATCTTGTTTTGAAAGCAATTGATGCATAAACTCACCATCTCTTTTTCTCCATTCTTTTTCACCGTCTTCGGTTAAAAAATTAGTCCATCTACTCAACATATTGCCATACAAATGCTGCACAATAATGGCTATGCTATTACTTTCTGGAGAAGGTTGAAAAAGCATGTGTTCATCTGATAATTGATCAAATGTTTTTTCTCCCAATAACTTATAATATTTGAATCGTTTAATGCTATCTTCTAAAAATTTCATACCATTTATTTGGCAATGAAGGTAGCAATTCTTGGTTTGTTGTGTTTTAAAATCCTGCTACACTGTCATCACCACGTTTATCAGCAACGGTTTCTAATAATCCATTTTTTTGTTTTCTAATTACTTCAGTTCTACCAATAGCAGCTCTAGGTTTTATAAGATATCCCATTTTGGTAAGCTCATCAGCTACTTTGCTTGCAAAATTGGGTTCTACATACACTTCATCAGGCAACCATTGATGATGAAATTTAGGAAGATTAACAGCATCATCGGCGTTCATATTAAACTCTAATATGTTAACCAATGTTTGGAAAACAGATGTTGGAATAGTTGTTCCACCTGGTGTACCCACAACCATGTATGGTTGATTGTTTTTTAAAACAATAGTTGGACTCATTGAACTCAACATACGTTTATTGGGTTGAATAGCATTTGCATCGCCACCAACTGCACCATACATATTGGCAACACCAGGTTTTATACTAAAATCATCCATTTCATTGTTTAAAATAAATCCTGCACCACCTACAACTGTTTTACTACCATAACCACCATTT
>Ga0209398_1001820_pt1 | contig 10463 bp, 11 predicted proteins | sample AshMeaBigSpring_FD_184125 | JGI IMG/M metagenome (GOLD analysis project Ga0209398, IMG submission 184125) | Groundwater microbial communities from Big Spring, Nevada to study Microbial Dark Matter (Phase II) - Ash Meadows Big Spring (SPAdes)... | ecosystem: Environmental > Aquatic > Deep...
ATGTGCGCCAGGCCAACGTCGCCTACGATCACCCGTTTCATGCGCCCCTGGAGCATGCGCTCACCATCGACTTCGTGAACGAGGCGCACGGGCCATCGGCGCGCGTCGCCGTGGAGTTGACGCCCACGGCTGCGCGCGATCTGGCTAGCACCATTCTGGCCGTGCTGGAGCGGGCGGAGGCTGGTGGCTTTCTGGAGGAAAATCATGGCTGAACTCAAGACCAAGGAGAACGACCAAAGCGTTGACGCCTTTCTGGCCACGGTCGAAGACCCGCGCAAACGCGAAGATTGTTACACGCTGATCAAGCTCATGCAGGCGGCAACGGGGGCGGCGCCGCGCATGTGGGGCGACGCCATTGTCGGCTTCGACCACTATCGCTACACGTACGCCACGGGGCGCACCGGCGAATGGCCGATTGTCGCCTTTTCCCCGCGCAAGCAAAATCTGACGCTCTACATCATGGCGGGTTTCGACCACTACGATGACCTGCTCGGCAAGCTGGGCAAACACTCGACCGGCAAGTCGTGCCTCTATGTCAAGCGGCTGAGCGATCTCGACCCGGAAGTGCTCGAAACGCTGATCGAGGCGTCGGTGGCGCACATGAAGGCAACCAATCCGTGAGCGCCGCATGAACATTCGCTTTACGCACATCGATCTCGCAGAGTTCAAGCCGGTGCTGGCGGCGCATGTGCTGACACTCTCGTCGCCCGTCGACTCCTATCTGGAGGATCACCTCCTGCAATCGCGCCCCTACCGCATCCTGGTGGACGGCGAAAGCGCCGGCTGGACAGCGATTCACAACCAGAGCCTGATCACCCATTTCAGCCTGGACGCGTCGTTTCGTCATCTCGGCCAGCGCATCTTCGCCCAGGTGCGCAAGCTGGAGCAGGTGCGCGAAGCCTACGTCCCGACTTGCGACGAGTTCTTTCTGGCGCACGCACTGGACGAATACCGGCTGCTGGAGAAGCAAGCGTACTTCTTCCAGGTGCGCCCCGATGCACAGCGTCCGCCGGCGCCGCCCGGCTTGACGCACCGCCTCGCCCGCACCAATGACCTCACACAGATGACAACGCTGACCGGCGACTTCTTCGACCGCATGGAGTGGCGCGTCGCCGACGGGCAGATCACCGTGGCCGAGCGGGAGGGCGAGATCGCCGGCTTCGGCGTGATCGAGCGCAGCACGCTCTACCCCGCCGCGGCCAGCATCGGCATGATCACGGTCGAGGCGCAGCGCGGCCAGGGCGTCGGCACCGCGATCATCGGTGCATTGCTGGACGAGTGCGCGCGCCAGCGCCTCACCGCCATCGCCGGCTGCTGGTACTACAACCACTTCTCCAAGCAAACGCTGGAGAAGGCAGGGATGTTTTCGCAGACCCGGTTGCTCAAAGTGAGTTACTAAACCATGACACAATCACCGCCAACGCTGATCGGCTTGCCCTACGATGCCAGTTCGTCCTTTTTGCGCGGCGCTGCGGCCGCCCCGCCGCTGATCCGTGAGGCGCTGCACTCGTCCGCCTCCAACAGTTGGAGCGAGACGGGCATCGACCTCGGCGCGCCGGGCGTGCTGGCCGATGCCGGCGATCTCGACCTGCCGCCGACGGCCGCGGCGCGCAACATCATCACCGCTGGGATTCAGCGTGTGCTCGATGCGGGCGGTCGCCCGCTGGCGTTGGGCGGCGACCATTCCGTGACTTATGCAATCCTGCGCGCCGTCGGACCACGCCATCCGGGTTTGACACTTGTTCACATCGACGCCCACCCCGACCTGTACGCCGACTTCGAAGGCGACCGCTTCTCACATGCTTGTCCCTTCGCCCGCATCGTAGAGGAAGGGCTGGTGCGCAGGCTGGTGCAAATCGGTATCCGTACACTGAACGGCCACCAACGCGAGCAGGCAGCACGCTTCGGCGTAGAGATAATCGACATGCGCGCCTGGGTTGCTGGCGTGCGTCCTGCGTTGGCTGGGCCGATCTACCTTTCCATTGACCTGGATGGCATCGACCCCGGCTTTGCGCCGGGTGTTTCCCATCGTGAAGCCGGCGGGCTGACGCCGCGCGAGGTGATCACCATCATCCAGAACCTGCCCGGCCCTGTCGTCGGCGCGGACATCGTCGAGTATAATCCCAGTCAGGATCACGCCGGTGTGACCGCTCCGCTCTGCGCCAAGTTGGTGAAAGAAGTTGCCAGCCGGATGATCGAAGCTGGCAGTGCGAACGCAAGTTGATCTGCAAGGGACCGTTGCATGCAACAAGAAGTGACGACCTACTATCTGGAGATGAGCGACCCGGCACAGCTTCGCCCGGCAGCGTCGCCAGCGGAACCGTGTACGCTGGTGCGCGCCGAAATCCTGACGCCAGAGCTGAGCCGTTATTTCTACACTGCGGTTGGCGGCGCGTGGTACTGGATGATGCGCCTGCCGTGGAGTTACGCCGACTGGCAGACGTTGCTCAGTTCGCCCGGCTTCGAGACATGGTACGGCGTTGATCGTGGTGCGCCGGTCGGCTACTTCGAGCTGCTGCCGCACCCCGACGGTTCGGTCGAGATCGACAGCTTTGGCCTGCTGCCGCACTTTATCGGGCGTGGCTTGGGCGGGCAGTTGCTCACCGCCGCCATCGCCCGCGCCTGGGCGAAAGGGGCAAACCGCGTCACCGTCCACACCTGCTCGCTCGACGGGCCGCACGCCCTGCGCAACTATCAGGCGCGCGGCTTCCGCCTGGTGCGTGAAGAACACGCCGAACACACGCTGCCCGACGCGCCGATTGGGCCGTGGGCCGGCGCATATCCAGCTACACCCAACGAGGAAACCTAATCTTGCACATCCATCCGTCAGACATCCACGGTCTTAGCCGGCTGGCAATCACGGCAACGACGCGCATCACCGACTTGGTCGAGACGATGCACGCCACGGTCACGGCGCGGCCGCAACTGCGACCCGCGCAGACGGATCGACGCACGCGCGGCATCACCGGCTTTGTCTATGGCAGCGTGCGCAGGACTACGCACCTGGTGGGCGGCGCCATCGACCTGGCGTTGGCGCCGTTCGTGATGTTGCTGGAAGCGCCCGCCACGACCGCTGAACGCGAGACCGCGATCGCGGCGCTCAACGGTGTGGTGGGCGATCACCTGGCAGCGACGCACAACCCGCTGGCGATCCAACCCGCGCTGCTCCGACATGACGACGCGCCGGCGACAGCCAAAGTCGTCGTGCTCGCCCACGGGCTGTGTATGCACGACCGGCAGTGGCAGCGCAACGGCCACGACCACGGCGCGGCGCTGGCGCGCGATCTCGGCTTCACGCCGCTCTACGCCCGCCACAACAGCGGCCAGCACATCTCGACCAACGGCCGCATCCTGGCCGAGCTGCTGGAGACGACGTTGGCAGACTGGCCGCAGCCGGTGGACGAACTCGTGATCATCGGCCACAGCATGGGCGGGTTGGTAGCGCGCAGCGCGTGCCACTACGCAGCAGAGGCCGGTCACGCCTGGCCGCAACTGCTGCACAAGCTGGTCTTCCTCGGCACGCCGCATCACGGCTCGCCGTGGGAACGCGGCGGCAACTGGATCGACATCGGCCTCGGCATGATCTCCTACACGGCGCCCTTTGCGCGGCTGGGCAAGCTGCGCAGCGCCGGCATCACCGATCTGCGCCACGGCAGCCTGCTCGACGAAGACTGGATCGCGCGCGACCGTTTCGCCCACAACCACGACACACGTTGCCCGCTGCCGCTGCCCGCTGGCGTGTGTTGCTACGCCATCGCCGCCGCGCTGGATGAGACAGAAGCGGGCTATGTCAGCAACCTGATCGGCGATGGGCTGGTGCCGCTGGGCAGCGCACACGGTGTTCACGCCGCCGAGGAACATCACCTCGGCATTCCCGAAGCGCAACGCTGGACAGGCTACAACATGCACCACCTGGATCTGCTCGACCGTCCCGAGGTCTACGCACAGTTGCGCACATGGTTGGAGGCGTGAACCGTGAAACGAGCCGAATTGCTGGTAAAGTGGCGCCGTGAAGAAGTGCAGCCCTTCAGCGGCTGGGATTTTTCCTATCTCGACGGGCGCATGATCGAGGAGGAACCGCCGTGGGATTACCTGGCGCGCGCCGCCGAATTGATGCAGCACGCCAACGCGGTCGTTGATCTCGACACCGGCGGCGGCGAGCGTTTTCTAGAACTGCGCCCGCACTGGCCCGCCAAAGTCGTCGTGACCGAGGAGCACCCACCCAACCTGGCGCTGGCGACGGCGCGATTAACGCCGCTGGGCGTGCAGGTGCTGCCGGTGCGACTGACCGATGACGCCCCAATGCCCTTTGCCGACGGTGAGTTCGACCTGGTGCTCAACCGTCACGCCGCCTTCAACCCGGCGGAGGTTGCGCGCGTGTTGGCGCCGGGCGGCGTCTTTCTCACGCAGCAGGTGCATGGCTTGTGGGCGGACGATCTGCACGCCGCGTTTGGCGTCACGCCGCAGTGGCCCGACGCTACGCCGGAAAAGTACGTGCCGCGTCTGCACGCCGCCGGATTGACCGTCACCGACGTGCGCAATTGGCAGGGCGCGCTACGCTTCACCGACGTGGGCGCCATCGTCTATTTTCTGAAGGCAGTGCCGTGGACGGTGCCGGGCTTCAGCGTGGACACCCATGCCGGCTATCTCTTTGCGCTGCAAGCCCGTCGCGAAGCGGGTGAGGATCTCCGCTTCACCACACGCAAATACTTGATCGAAGCACAGAAGGTGTGAATGATGGCGGTCACGACAGACGCTTCACTTCAGCTACAGATGGTCTGGCCGGAGCACCGGCTCGATCAACCGCCGAGCGTGCCGCCGCCGATGGGCTATCATCTGCGTCCCTTCCGTCGGGGCGATGAGCCGCGCTTCTATGCGGTCATGGCGCTGGCAGGCTGGCCAGGCTGGGATGATGCCCGGCTCCAGCCGTGGATGGCGCGCATCCCGCCTGGCAGTTGGTTCATGGCCGTGCATACGGCGAGTGAGCAGATCGTCGCCACTGCGATGGGGCTTCACGACCACTCGGAGCAGCATCCGTTCGGCGGCGAGTTGGGCTGGGTGGCCGCCGACCCGGCGCACGCGGGCAAGGGGCTTGGCGCCACGGTCTGTGCGGCGGTCACGGCGCGGCTGCTTGCTGCGGGCTATCGCAACGTGCATCTCTACACTGAAGATTGGCGCCTGCCGGCGATCAAGCTGTATCTCAAGTTGGGCTATGTGCCCTACCTCTACACGCCCACCATGGCCACGCGCTGGCAGGAACTTTGCACGCGGCTGAGCTGGCCTTATACGCCGACCGCGTGGCGCGTGGTGTGAAGCATTACAGGTGAATGAACAACGTCTGAAGATCGACCTACAGGGAGAGCACCGACCACGATGAACGCTGCGCCGACAACGCCCGCCACGATCGACGCGTACATCGCCGGCTTTCCCGCCGAAATTCAGGCGATCTTGCAGCAAATCCGCGCCACGATCCACGCGGCGGCGCCGGACGCACGGGAGGCCATCAGCTACCAGATGCCGACCTTTACGCTGCACGGCAACCTGGTGCATTTCGCCGCGTTCAAGGAGCACATCGGCTTCTACCCCACGCCCAGCGGCACAGAGCACTTTCAGGCGGCGTTGGCGCCCTACAAAGGCGGCAAGGGGTCAGTGCGCTTCCCGCTGGATCAGCCGATTCCTTACGACCTGATCGCCGAGATCACGCGCTTCCGCGTAGCGGAAAATCTGGAGAAGGCGGCGACAAAGCGGAAACGAAAATAGGCGCTCGCCAACGCCCCCGGCACGCCGCAAGATGGTGTTAGCTGGTGGGTGCATCGGCAGCGCGCCGGGGACGTTGCTCTAGCTGTCCGTTGTCCACGCGCTGCTGAGTCAGCAAGAGCACGGCCATCAACACTACCTCGAAGGCCGAACCGACGGCGCGGCGCCACGCCTCGTCGGGGATCGACTCGCCGATGAAAGCAAGCACGACCGCCACCGTGATCCATGGCCAGCGGTTGGTGCGCCAGAAGCCCAACCCCACCACACCGGTGAAGCCGATGCTCACGATGCTGACGATGGGCGGTCCGCTCACCGCTTCCGCCACGTAGCGCACGACGCCATCCATCACCGTCGGCGCCAACGTCAACGCTGCCAGCCGTGTGGCGACCCCGGCCAGCATCACCGCTGCGCTCAGCATCACGCCGCCCCAGAATGCACGGCGCGGCTGCGCCCAGCCTTGCCCCGCCTGCCGCGCCAGCTCGACCATCGCCAGGATGATCCACGGTAGCACAAGTTGATGCAGCACGAAGCGCGGCATACTCAACGCCCACAACAGATCGCCCGCGCCGAACACATTGCCCAGTGCCAGGATCAGGTTGTCATAGAAAACGCCAAAGGTCACAGCCAGGAAGATCGCCGTGCTCAGCCGGCGCGCTGCCCACCACAGCCGCACGCCCCAGACCAGGAGCAATAGATAGAGGAAGGTGTACAGGGCGTAGAGAAGTATGCTCATGAGAATCATTCCAGGGTTGCTAGTCTCACTGCTTGCCACAGTTTATAGCTTGCGTTTCAGTCAGTAAAAAATTAGGCGGCTTGTCGATCCCAGGACGCGCCTCTCATTCGACAACACGCCGCAGCACCTCCATACCACGCGCCACCAGCGTCAGATCGGCCTGGCTGCCCATGTGCCCGATGCGAAAGACCTTGCCCGCCAGCTCACCATAGTTGCCGCCGACCGCCATGCCGTGCGCCCGCAGCGCCCGATCCAGAGCGGGCCATGTCCAGCCGTCCGGCACATAGGCGGCCGTTACAGTGGGTGCGTTGAACGCCTCTTGTGCAGCAAAGAGACGCACGCCCATTGCAACCAGCGCACGGCGACAGGCTGCCGCCACCGCGGCGTGCCGCGCATAGACCTGTTCCAGCCCCTCAGCCAAGAGCAGATCAAGCGCCACCTCAAGCGCCGCCAGCGCACTCCAGTTGTGTGTGTAGGGCAGATATTTCTGTGATGGGCCGGTGCGCCAGGGCGCCAGCGCATCGTAGCCCACGTAGCCGACGGACGCGATCACCTCCCAAGCGCGGTCGCTCACCGTCACCATCGACAGGTCGGGCGGCAGGCTCAGCACCTTCTGGCTACCAAGCAAGCCCAGGTCAATGGCGCAGCGATCCACCTCGACGGGGACGCCCCCGCCGCTGGCGACAAAATCCACGTAGAAAAGGGCATCAACCGCGCGGCAAATCTGGCCGAGTTCTTCCAGTGGGTTGAGCGTGCCGCTGGGCGTCTCGCAGTGAACCGCCGTGACCAGTTTGGGACGGAAACGCTGCGCCGCCGCCCGCACCGGCTGCGGATCGACGATGCTGTCGAAGGGAAACCCCACCACCTCGACTTCGGCGCCGAGCTGACGCGCCATATCGCCAATGCCGTAGCCGAACAAGCCGGTGCCGACGGCCAGCACGCGGTCGCCCGGCTTGACGACGCTCTTGAGTGCGCCCCACAGCGCCAACATCCCCTCGCCGGTCTGGATGGTCACCTGTGTGCTGGCGCCAAGCACCGTCTGCAGTTTCTGCGCACAGCGGTCATATAGTGCAAAGAAATCGTCCTCCAGGTCGGCGCTGGCGTAGTCGATGGCGTAGGCAGCGCGTACGGCAGCCGGCACCGACACCGGCCCTGGTACGAGCGGAATCTGGTAACTTTGCATCTTGGCGTCCCTCCTGATTCACGGTAACATGCGGTGCATATCGCTTTGATATCCTTGTCCATAATGGTACTACGAAAACCCTGTAGCGCATGATGAGCACAGCCGCTGTCACCACCAATCGCAGGCATTTTCTTTCCGGGCCGTTTGGCGCTGGCAAGACAACGGCGGCGCTGGCGCATCTACAGCAGTTGCTGCACCAGGAACGGGTGCGCGGCGACGACATCCTCGTGCTGCTGCCACAACGTTCGCTGGCAACGCCTTATCAGGAGGCGCTGCGCGGGGCGATGCTTCCGCCTGGCCCGGCGGTGCGCGTGACGACCTTTGCCAGCCTGGCGCAGCAGGCCGTCGAATTGTATTGGCCGCTGCTGGCGCCCACTGCGGGTTTTGCTGACCCCAGTCGCGAACCAACCTTCCTCACGCTGGAGACCAGCCAGTACCACATGGCGCCGCTCGTCGATGCTGCGCTCGAGGATGGCGCGTTCGACGGCGTGCGCGTCGAGCGCGCGCGGGTGGTCAGCCAGGTGCTCGACAATCTCAACAAGGCGGCGCTGCAAGGGCTAAGCATCGACGACGCCTACGCCCGTCTTGAACTGGCGGCGCCGTTGGGCGAACAGCGCGCCGCGCGCCTGAACGCCCTGCGCGCCGCCCGCAAGATCAGTCACGAATTCCGCGCCCTGTGTCTGCGCACTACGCTGCTCGACTTCAGCTTGCAGATCACAATCTTCAACGCACAGGTGCTCACAAACGCGTGGAGCCGGACGCACCTCTTGCGCACCCACCGCCATCTGATCTACGACAACGCCGAGGAGGACACCTACAGTACACATCGGCTGGTGGCAACATGGCTGCCACAGTTGGAGAGTGCGCTGATCATCAGCGATGACGACGGGGGCTATCGCACCTTTCTCGGCGCCGACCCAGATGGTGTGACTGCGCTGCGGACGCGCTGTGACGTTGTCACCACGCTAGACGCCTCACACGTGATGCAACCCAGTGTGACCCGACTTACGCAGCGGCTGGCGGCAATCTTTGACCCACGCCAGCGCACTCCGCCGCCTGAGATCGAACCGGCGTCGTCAGCATCCGCCCTTGTCACCCCCACCGACCTTTTCCGCTTCTACCCACAAATGGTAACGTGGACCGCCGACCAGATTCACCATCTGATCGCGGAGCAGGGCGTCGCCCCCGGCGAGATCGCAGTGCTGGCGCCCTTCGTCAGCGACGCGCTGCGCTTCAGCCTGCAAACCGCGCTGGAGCGGCACGGCATCGCCCTGGCGACGCACCGCCCCAGCCGCGCACTGCAAGACGAACCGGCGGCGCGCACGTTGCTGACCCTAGCGCGTCTCGCCCACCCATTCTGGGGCATGGCGCCTGCTGCTGCCGATGTCACCCTGGCGCTGACCGTGGCAATTGGCGACCTAGACCCGGTGCGCGCCAGCCTGTTGTCGGCGATTGTCTACCCGCCGCGGCGGCGCGACAACGAGCTTGGGCGCTTCGCCGCCCTCAACGCCGAGACGCGTCAGCGCATCACCTATGTTGCCGGCGAACGCTACGACCAATTGCGAACGTGGCTCTACGCCTACCGCGCTGAGGGTGACGGCCTACCGCTTGACCAGTTTTTTGCGCGGCTCTTTGGTGAGGTGCTCAGCCAGCCGGGCTTTGGCTTTCACGAGGATCGCGATACTGCGCGCATCGCCAGCCAGTTGGTGGAGTCCGCGCGCAAATTTCGTTGGGCGCTGGAGGGAAAGCGTGCAGAGCACACCGAGGATGCACGTTTTGGCCGCGCTTATGTGCAATTGGCCGAGAGCGGCGCGTTAGGGGCGCTCTATCTTCCCGGCTGGCGTACGTCGGAAGACGCTGTCTTTCTGGCGCCCGCCTATACCTTCCTGCTGCGCAACCGCCCGGTCGATGTTCAATTCTGGCTGGACATCGGCGCCACTGGCTGGTGGGAGCGGCTCTACCAACCCCTCACCCATCCCTTTGTGCTCACGGCGCGTTGGCCGATCACCGCAGCGTGGACGGATCGCGACGAGTACACCACCCGCCAGGAGACGACCCGTCGCCTGCTGTTGGGGCTGCTGCGCCGCACGCGCCGCCAGGTGTATGTGGGTGCGAGCGATTACAGCGAAGGCGGCTATGAACAACGCGGCCCGTTGCTTGGCATTGTCAACCAACTGCTTGCGCAGTGAGACGGCCACACCCCCTCACCATGCTTCTTGACCCCATCACACAAAATTACACTATTGTAAGTGATCTAATTTTGCAGTATACTTATATTGTCGCACCGCAGCCTCGGCATCAAGCAAGGTAGTTTACCCTCTTGCTTGCCATTCTGCGCAACGATTACCCATCCTGACCGTTGTTTTTCACTTCGTTATCAGTCATCCACTCACCCTCTGATGTGTACAGATGACCGATGCTCACCGAGGAAGTTGCCCTGATACTTTCAGCGGTCAACACACAAGTTATCAGAAAAATGCAACTGTAGAATCATCGGTTCACGAGGAGACACACAATGAAACCCATGACTTGCTCTGCACAACTCTTTGCCGTCACAATTCTGGCTGCACTTGCGCTGTTGATCAATACGCTGCCAGCTCAGGCTGGCGGCATCTGGGCGGACGACCTGCCGCAGGGCGGCATCTGGGCGGACGACCTGCCGCAGGGCGGCATCTGGGCGGACGACCTGCCGAAGGGTGGCATCTGGGCCGACGACCTGCCGAAGGGCGGCATCTGGGCCGACGACCTGCCGAAGGGTGGCATCTGGGCCGACGACCTGCCGCAGGGCGG
>Ga0209398_1001821_pt1 | contig 10460 bp, 10 predicted proteins | sample AshMeaBigSpring_FD_184125 | JGI IMG/M metagenome (GOLD analysis project Ga0209398, IMG submission 184125) | Groundwater microbial communities from Big Spring, Nevada to study Microbial Dark Matter (Phase II) - Ash Meadows Big Spring (SPAdes)... | ecosystem: Environmental > Aquatic > Deep...
GCGCCCGAGCTCTTCCCTTCGGGCTCGGGCTGCCGCTACCTCGCCCTCCGGGCGTTTATGAACAAGTCTCGTCACCCGCCAAAGCAAAACTATTTTACCCCAAAGTGTCTTTTTTCATTGAGGCAACGCGCTCTCCCAACCGGCCTCGATGCTCAAAATACGGTGGTTGTCAGGGGTTAATGCAACCTGTTATGCTACGGGCATCAGGGTGCCCGCAGACCAGTCTTCATCGCATGGTTTTTCTGATTCCTCAGATTTACCAGAGGCGGCAGCTTGCCAAAATTTCCCCATCGAAATCCGGATCCGTGCGGGCTCAAAATCGCGCTACTGGCGAGACGTCTGGGACTACCGCGAACTGCTCACCACGCTGGCGCGCCGCGACATTTCTGTCCGCTATAAGCAGACGGTGCTCGGAGCCCTGTGGGCAGTCCTTCAACCGCTGACAGCCGTCATCCTGATGACCTTTGTCTTCGGAAATCTCGTTGGCCTGAAACCCGACACCGGCACCTCCTACGCCGCGATGGTCATCGCCGGCATGCTGCCATGGCAGCTATTTTCGAACATCCTCTCATCCTGCGGGCAGAGCATGGTGAGCAATGCCAACCTCATCTCCAAAGTGTATTTCCCTCGCGTGATCGTCCCGCTGGCCGCGCTGGCCGTGGCATTGGTTGACTTCGCCGTGATGGCCGTCCTTTTCGTCCCGGTTCTATTGTGGAGGGGAGCTTCGGTTAGCCCGCAGTGGTTGGCCCTCCCGGCATTTCTGGCACTCGCCTGTGCCGCCGCGCTCGGGCCCGCCCTTCTGATCACCGCATTGAACGTCAAATACCGCGACTTCCGGTTCCTCGTCCCGTTCATCCTCCAGATGGGCCTCTACATTTCGCCAGTCGCCTATAGCAGTTCGCTCGTCCGCGACAGGTTCGGCCCCGCCGCCGCCCACCTCTACGCGCTCAACCCGCTCGTCGGAGTCATCGACGGCTTCCGCTGGGCGATCTGTGGCGAATCATTGCCGCCGCTCTCCGAACTCGCGCTGTCGTGCGCGGTCACGGCCGGTTTCATGATGGTCGGAATCCTGTATTTCCGAAAGGTTGAGCGCCAGTTCGCTGATGTCATCTGAGCACCTCCCGATGATAGCGACACAATTCAAATTTTTTTTGGACCGGGGGTGGGCGGTGCCGCTTGTGTTGATAGCGGCGATTTTAGCCGCATGGGGGGCTGGGCGCATCGGCGAGCGGAACCGGATGGACCCTTGGCTGGGCGATGCGGCCTCGTACAACGAACTATCGTCGCAATTTGCAGGATCGTTCCTGCCGGGCGGAACCGACGGGGTCCGCAACGAGCTCTACACTTTTGTCGGGCGTTGGCTCGCCCCGACCGGCACCGGCGATTTTGCGGACGGCCTGCGGCGGGCGAACGCCTGGCTGGCCGGGATGATGACCGCCTTGCTGGGGGCGGTCTTTTTGTGGACGCTCCGGCCGGCCGATGCGGTGCTGCTGACGTATTTTTATGCGCTCGGGCTGGCGGTGCCGATCGCGCAGTATGTTGCGGCGGAGAACCTTTATTGGGGGCTTTTCGCGCTGGCGTTCATCGGCGGGTGCCTGACGCTGCGCACGGGCCGCGCGGCGGCGGCGCTGGCGACCGGGGTGGCGGTCGGCCTGGCGTACCTCGCCAAGCCCTCGACCGGCCCGCTGCTCACGCTGCTGGGCGCGTGCCTTCTGGTGCGCGGGGTCCTGGCGTGGCGGGCGGCGGACGGCGGGCGGCGGGCGCTCGGGCCGGTCGTCGTGCCCTTCGCGTGCGTGGTCCTCGCCGCTTCCGCCGTGATGCTCCCGCGGTGGGTGTACGCCGCAGGAAAGTTCGAGGGCGCATTCGACTTCAACGCCGCCGCCTACCACTTCTGGGCCGATTCGTGGGAGCAATGCCTGCAGAAATATATGGACTGCTCGCCCAAGGCGATGGCAAAGATGCCGCCCGGCGAGCGCCCGACCGCCGCCAACTATTTCCGCCGCAACGGCTGGGAGGGCGTGATCCGGCGGGCTGGCTGGGGCGGCTACGCCCGCTTGCGCCAGCTCCTGCTCCCCGCGAATCCCTTCCGGTTTTTGCCCCGCGAGATGTCGGAGTCCTGGCGGACGACGGTCTTTCCGTTCCGGGACATCGTGGCGCTTGGGTTTTTGGCGCTGCCGGCGATGGCGGTGGCGGGAGGCAGCCGGCTGCCGCCGGTCGGCGGTTCGCTTTTGTGGCCCGCGCTGTTTGCGGTGGGCACGCTCGCCCTCTACCTTGTGGCCTCGGCGTGGTATTTTCCGATTGCATCCGGCTACCGGTTCACCAACGCGCTGGTCCTGCCGATGTGCTGGTTTGCGCTGTATGTGAGGCGGGAGCTGGGGCCCTGCGTCCGCAAGGGCGAGCCGGCGGTCTGTTGGGGGCTGGCGGCGCTGGTGACGTCAGGCATTCTCCTGCTGCTTTTTGACCCCCGGCCATTCGCCGAAATCTGGCAGACATTTTGAGCGCGCGCGAGCCATCCCTTCCAGCCGCAGACGACCCGGGCATCCTCCGGGCGGTGTGCGACGACGCCGGTCTGCTCGGGCGCTTTGCCTTTAAGTTACCCTCAATCGCCGACATCTGGAATCATCCGGCAAATCGCAGTCGGCAATGGCGAGCCATAGGCAGGAGTGTGTTTTGGCAGGCTTGGAAAAAGCTCATGCGGCAGCCGCTCACGGTCGACTACCACGGCCTCCGGTTCCGCTGTCACCCCGACAGCCGGCAGGCGAGTGCGGCAATCTATTTCCACGGCTGGCCAGACTACTGGGAAATGCGGTTTGTCTCCGATTACCTGCGGCCCGGCGACGGCTTCCTAGACATCGGTGCAAATATCGGACTCTATTCGCTGCTCGCTGCCAGCATCGTCGGTCCAAGTGGACGGGTCATGGCATTTGAGCCCGGCCGCATCCCGGCCGATCGCCTTCGGGATGCCTGTATCGCGAACCGCCTGGAAAACATCGCACTCGTCCGATCCGGTGTCGGCGAGCACACTGGCGAGCTGACGTTCGACGCCGGCAGCGAGGATGCGACAGCGCATGTCGCGGTGGCCGACGAGATTTCGAACACCCGCGTCCCGGCGATCCGGCTTGACGAATACCTGGACGACACGCCGATCGCGATGGCCAAACTGGACATCGAAGGCTACGAGCCGTTCGCCCTCCGCGGAATGAGCCGCCTCCTGGCATCAGGCAATCCTCCCGTCTTCCTGATGGAGGCGGCTGGCTACTCGAAGCGCTACGGAATCGAGACACATGATCTGATCCACGAACTGGAGGCGATGAGTTACCGCCCGATGTTCTACGATCCGGACCACCGGGAACTCCTTCCTGCCGATTCTCACTGGGAGATGGGCCTGACCAACGTGCTTTGCGTGTTTGATGGCGCCAGAGACTTAGTGTCGAAACGAATCGTGACATCCTGGAGACCGATCGCAGTTCATCTATGAGATTTGGCTTTGCCATCCTGAATCACAGCGGTCCAAGGCAGCTACTGAGACTTGGACGGACGCTAAAAACACTGTTTCCTGATTCGGCAGTTGTTTGCCACCATGATTTTTCCCAATGCCGGTTGAGCGTCGGCGATTACTCTGGCGTGATGGATTTTGTGTTGCCGTCCCATGTGACAAAATGGGGGCACTTTTCCGTCTTGGGAGCAGCGATATCCGGCATCAGACAACTAATGGCAGCAGGCGGCATCGACTGGTTTTTCCTCATCAGCGGAACGACGTACCCGATCAAATCGCGTGAAAAGTTCGTGACTGCGGTGAATTCACTGGATGCTGACGCCGCAATATCTGCCACTCCCATTCATCGAAAAAGTTCGAAAGAATCCGGCCACTGGCTCGATGAAGAGCTGCGATCCAGATATCTGCGTCTTCGAGTCGTCGCGCCCACGTTGGATGAAAACGGAATGATTCGCAGATGCGTGCGATGCCTTCCAGACTGGCGGCTCTTTCGTCCTTTTTTGCCCTATAGCCAAAACTGCAGACCCTATTACGGCAGTCACTATTTCTCCGGCAACGCTCAAACAGCAAAAATGATCGTCGATTCTCCCAAGAATTTTCAGCGGTTATTCCGCCATATGAGGAACACCCCGCTTCCAGAGGAGCATTTCTATCATACGGTCATCGCAAACACTTCCGGTCTTCGATGGGTGAGTGACGATCATCATTATATAAAATGGATCAATCAAGGAGCACACCCAAAAGAATTGGACAGCTCCGATTTTGAAGAAATATGTTCCACGCCAGCTCTCTGGGCACGAAAAATCATCGAAGGCAGGGATGGCGGGCTTCTGAACAGTATTGACGAATGCATTCTGCGGTGACGGGGATGCCTACATCCGACATTTCGTCCCGTTGTCCTAAATCGGGCATTGTTCAGCCTCCCGATATGTCAAATTTTTTCGGATCACTCCATCCGTTTTAGCTCTTCCGTGAATCCAATCAGAAACTCATCAGATGATGCCAACCGGCCGACGATTCCCATCGATTCATCGGACGACGAATGGACGTTGATTCTCGACCCGGAGACGCGCTGGTGGGATCTCCAGCTCCGCGACGTCTGGCACTATCGCGACCTGCTTTGGATGTTTGTCCGGCGTGACTTCGTCTCAGTTTACAAGCAGACAATCCTCGGCCCGATTTGGTTCTTCATCCAGCCGCTCCTGACGACAGGGATGTTCACGATCATCTTCAGCGGGTTGGCCAAACTTCCCACAAACGGACTCCCCCCCATGCTATTCTATCTCGCCGGGATCACCCCTTGGAACTACTTCTCGACCTGTCTCACCAAGACGTCGAACACTTTTATCCAGAATGCCGTGATCTTCGGCAAAGTCTATTTCCCGCGACTCGTCGTCCCGCTCTCTGTTGTCATCTCAAACCTTATCCAATTCGCAATCCAGTTCGTCCTATTCTTTGCCTTCCTTGCTTGGTATGGGTTCCGCGGTGCCGACATCCATCCGAACCTCCCTGACATCCTCCTCCTGACCCCCGTCCTCCTCGCCCTCATGGCACTGCTCGGACTCGGGACCGGGATCATCATTTCCTCGCTCACCACGAAGTATCGTGATTTCACGTTCCTTGTAGGCTTCGGCGTCCAACTCGCCATGTATGCCACCCCGGTGATCTACCCCGCCAGCATGGTTCCCGAGAGATACCGCCCGCTGATACACCTCAACCCGATGTCCGCCATCATCGAGTCCTTCCGCTCCATCTACCTCGGCGGCACCGTCCCGTGGTCCGGCCTCGCTGTCGCTGCGACCGTCACCCTCGCCTTCCTCCTCATCGGCATCCTCCTCTTCAAACGCGTCGAACGCGGGTTTATGGACACCGTTTGAAGAAAAAGCGGAAAGTTGAAAGCTGAAACGAAAGAGCAACAACTGACCAATTTTCCACGCCGCACGACAACCTTCGCGGCTGCGGTCATCAAACTTCACATGAAACTCGGTCAGAGCCGTGAAGAAGCCGCCGTCTACGGGAAACAAATGCTCCATTCCGGCACCTCTCTTGCGGTCCATACCGTGGAGACATCGCGGGTCAGATCGGATGCCGATTCATTTGCGAGCTTGGAGGTGCCGTTACAAGAAGTGGACGAAACTATGGTTCGACTCCTACAGGAAGACTGCGGGATCCCGACCGATTTCACCCAGTCGAGTCATGCTGAAGCGAACGAGCTAATCTCTATCATGACCACCATGACCGCGCCCACCGACGGCACGTCGTAATTTCCACTTTCCGCTTTTCCTCCATGTCAACCGTCATCAAGGTCGAACATATCAGCAAACTTTACCGCCTCGGCGAGATCGGCACCGGCTCGCTCGCACACGACGTCAATCGATGGTGGCACCGTGTCCGCGGCAAAGATGATCCCTACCTCAAGATCGGGCAGACGAACGATAGGACGAAAAAAGCGGAAAGCGGAAAGCGGAAAACTGGAAATCCCACCGCCGAAGGCGCTGATCGATCTCAACTTTCAGAGTCTCAGAATCTCAGCCTTTCAGATTCTTCTTCCGACTACGTCTACGCGCTCCGCGACGTTTCTTTCGAAGTCCAGCAAGGCGAGGTTCTCGGGATTATCGGACGCAATGGCGCAGGCAAGAGCACTTTATTGAAAATCCTCTCCCGCGTCACCGTACAGAGCCAAGGTCGCGTCCGCGTCAAGGGGAGAATCGCCTCCTTGCTGGAGGTTGGCACAGGGTTTCACCCCGAACTTACCGGCCGAGAGAACATCTTCCTCAACGGAGCGATCCTCGGAATGAGGAAACACGAGATCCACTCCAAGTTCGACGAGATCGTTGATTTCTCCGGCTGCGAGCGTTACATCGACTCGCCGGTAAAGCGCTACAGCTCCGGCATGTATGTCCGTCTGGCATTTGCGGTAGCCGCCCATCTGGAACCTGAGATTCTCATTGTCGATGAGGTGCTCGCTGTCGGGGATGCCGAGTTCCAGAAGAAATGCCTTGGAAAAATGGGGGATGTTGCAAGGGGCGGCCGAACGATTCTGTTTGTAAGCCACAATATGAAAGCAGTTCAAACGCTTTGCCAGAATGGCATTGTGCTCGAAAACGGTCATTTGAAGTTCGCGGGATCATCCGAGGACGCGCTGCGCTCGTATTCAGAATCAGCAGGGATCCAGCATTATGCTGAGTTTCCCGAAGAGGCTGATCGCCCCTCCATCACCTCTGTAAAGATCGACTCGGAACAACTTTATTTGGGAAATCTAATTGTCGATATCGTATTCAATTCCCCATTTGCACTAAGTCCACCCATAGTCGGGTTGATTGTTTCTTCCGCGCTCGGCACCCCGGTATTTGGATCCAATCCACGATTCCACACGAAGGGATACATTCACCAGAGTCTGGCCAGTGGGATGTTGCGCATGGAAGCTAATAATCTCCCAATCCATGGAGGCGTCTATAAGCTGTCAGTCTGGCTGGGTGACTGGCATACAGATTACGATGAGAGAAAAGACATTTTAATCTTCGAGTTCAAACATGGACATCCTGCCAGCAACATGCCAAATCCGGAAATGATCGGATTTGCGGAAGCGGATGCCAAATGGTCTGTTCCAAACCCGATGTGCGAGTGACATGCCAATTAATTACACGCATTCAGCAAACCTTCATACCCTCGCCGGCCCTCAGTCCGCATGGCCCTATCTTTTTCGAGGGCAGAATCCCTCCAGCCTTCTCGATGTCGGCTGTGGTACCGGAACGTGGTTAAAGGCGGCACAGGATTTTGGAGTTCGGGATGTCTTGGGCGTTGAAGGCGCTCAGGTATCGCCGGACAGCCTTCACGTCAGTACTGAGTTGATCCGGCACCAGGACCTGACCCTGCCATGGGATCTCAGCAGGCGCTTTGATGTCGTCATTTGCCTAGAGGTGGCCGAGCACCTGGATGCCTCCTTTTCATCTGTTTTGATCGATAGCCTAGTAAGGCATGGTGATCGGGTGGTTTTTTCGGCCGCATGTCCCGGACAGCCTGGCCAGCACCACGTCAATTGCCAATGGCCTGCCTACTGGCAGCGGCTGTTCAACGGGCGCGGCTATGTTTGCGAGGATAACTTGCGCTGGGAAATCTGGAATGAGCCAGAGGTTGAGCCTTGGTATAGACAAAATCTTTTTTTGGCGGTCAGAGATATTAAAAAGGCAGGGACTGAGCCCCGGATTTGCGGGGTTATGCACCCGGAGATTTTCTTGCCACTGCAAGAGATGAGGTATCGTGAAGGCCTGGAGCAAGGGAAGCTGGACGGGATCAAACTTGTTAAAAATGGTTTTTTGAGCTTTTTTGAATATGTAACGCTCCCGCTCGCAGCCTCTTTTTCAAAGCTGCGCCGCAGGTTTCTTGCACCGACCAACCACTGAGCTGGTTTGCAAATGGCTGAGTTCAGTTAGGTTCTGGTTAAACCATGGATATTTCAGTAATTATTTGTACTCACAACCCGCGAGAGGATTACCTGCGGCGGACTCTCGACGCATTGAGTGCGCAGCTGCTTCCCAAAGAGCAGTGGGAGCTCCTCGTTGTCGATAATGCCTCCAGCATCGAGTTGAGAAATACCTTGGACTTGTCATGGCATGTAAACAGTCGTTACATTCGCGAAGAAAAACTCGGATTGACTCAGGCTCGGATGAGGGGCATCCGGGAGTCGAATGGGAACTTGCTGGTTTTTGTTGACGATGACAACGTGCTAGATCCAAACTACCTGGGTAATTCGCTTCGCATAGCGGAAGAGAGGTCTTTCCTCGGGGTTTTCGGAGCCGGCGTTATTGAGCCCGAGTTTGAAGAGCTGCCACACGAAAAACTAAAGCCATATCTCGCGATGCTTGCCCTGAGATCCGAACATCAACCGTTCTGGTCCAACTGTCCCGACGACATGTGCGTGCCTTGGGGGGCCGGGCTCGTCGTCACGCGATCGGTCGCAGATACTCACCTGCAAAAAGTCGCAACCTCCCCACTCCAGATGATGCTCGATCGCAAGGGTGCGCTGTTAACATCCGGTGGCGACGACGCCTTCTCCTGGACTGCCTGTTTGATGGGGCTCGGCAGGGGTGTTTTTCCTCAACTCAAAGTAATCCATCTCATTGGTCGAAGGCGACTGGAACCTGATTACCTGCTCAAAATTGCGTATGGGATCGCCTACTCGCGAACCCTGCTATCCCATTTTTACGGGCATCCCATCCGCCCGCCGGATGACCAGCCAACTTTCCGAACGGTGTGCCAAGCTTTCTTTCAAGCTTCAATTTCCCGTTTTTTTTACAATGGCAACCGATGGTGGCACAACCGATCTATTCCGTCATTCGAACGGGAAATGCAGGCATCCCAGCTCAATGGCGTGCGCGACGCGCTCAGTTATTTGGAGAAATACCATGGGCGCCAGACTGGTGTAGCTATCGAGGCAACGGGGGCTTTCAAGTGAGTGCCTCATTGCCGCGCTCAAGAAGTCATGCCGCATCATGAAGGTGCTGATCATTCCTTCATATTATCCGAGCAGCGCGGACCCGTGCTTCGGCTCCTATGTTCTTGAGCAGGCCAGGCTACTTTCCGAATATGCGGACGTGCGCGTGCTTTTCGGCCGGGGCCGACTGGTTGGTTACCGCACGGCCTGGAGAGATCAACGCTATGTCCCACGGCCTCGATCCGCACGATTGATTGGTAATTCGTCATTTTATGCTATAGCTCCGCCACCGGCAAGCAGCTTCGAGTATGCCCATCGATCCGTAAATGATGCCGACTCATGCGCAGCATCTCTTCATGCTTACCAGCAGGCGTTCGGGCATCTTTTGGCAACCGGATGGGTTCCGGATCTTCTCCACGCTCACGGATCCGAGGTCGCCGGTATTGTATGCCACCACCTTTCGAAGAAATTTGGAATTCCATGGATGCTGACCGAACACTCGTCGTTCTCGCTTGCGAAATTCTCTATCGAGCGACAGGCGCTTATCTTTGCAGCCCTTGTCCGCGCAACAAGGGTTGCAGCAGTCAGTCGGCATCAAATGCAGGGGATGATTCTTCACGGCATCCATCGACCGATCGACGTGGTTGGAAATCTGGTTGATGAGAACCTATTCTCCCCGGGCAACGATGTTTCATCAGACGATTTGTTCCGGATACTTGCGATTATCTATCCTGTTAATTTGAAGGATGCGGGAACATTTTTTTGCTCGCTTGCGATCCTCCGCCAGCATGCGCGTTTTCGGTTCAAAGCCACGGTCATCGGCAATGCTGCTTTTGGAAACCTCAAAAAGGCAACTACCACCGAGTTTGCTGATTTGGCAAAAAAGCATTCAGTTGCTGATCTTTGTTCTATCAGGCCGTTTGCCAGCCGGGAGGATATGGCGCGAGAGACCAGCGGGTGCGATGTGGTTGTGTCTACCAGCATTGCCGAATCTTTCGGCCTTTCCATCAGAGAATGCCTGTGCGCGGGAAAGCCTGCCGTCTGTACCCGCAGCGGCGGCGTTGACGAAGACATCACGGCGGAAAATGGGTTTCTCGTTCCCATCAAAAGCCCCGATGCAGTTGCCGAGGGACTACTAGCAGTTCAAGCAAACAGGAACCGTTACAATCCCGCAAGCATCCGTGAGAGCATCATTGTAAAATACGGAAGGAAGGCGTTCAGCCAGCGGATGCTTGCCCTTTACGAATCTGTCGCGCAAACGCCGGTCGTTCTGGAATCCGGCTGTCCGAAACTACCGCGATGGACTGATCCGATGCAGGTCATGGACTTTTGAAACAATTGTTTTCGGTACAAACAAGTGAAGAAGCTTGTCATTCTTACCCCATGCCACTCGCTCCACGGCGGCGTGGAGGTCATTGTCGCCGACCTGGCCCGGGCCCTTCCATCGCGGGGTTGGGACGTGGTCCTCGGGTTGGCTGAAGGCACGCGTTTCAACCGGCCGGAACTTTATGAGGCGGAATATCCCGGCCT